>WNFC01008922.1_pt1 | contig 11082 bp, 8 predicted proteins | sample 5400541 | NCBI WGS metagenome assembly WNFC01 (sample SAMN13153342, study PRJNA577476) | soil metagenome | isolation source: 120 cm saprolite under Douglas fir tree site 2 hole 2 replicate 1 | place: USA:California | collected 2015-04-18
CATTGGCTCGCGCCGCCGCCTCGACCATCAGGCAGATCGATTCAAGGGTTTGCGTGTCGGTGGCAAGCCGCGTCTCCTCCTGCCGGTCGGCCGGGATCGCCAGCTCTTCCACGCTCGGCCGGGCAACGCCGGTCATCGCGGGCGACGGCTCTTCGGCCGATGCCGCCTCGGTCAACGACAACAACAGGGCTGCGGCAACGCATGGCAGGGCACGCATGCCGGTCAACGTCTGCAAGGCCATGGCCGTTCCCTGGGGAGCCGTTTTGACACACCGCGAGGACGATCGAGCCATTATTATAGATTATAGGGTATTCACCGCTTCGCGGGGAGCGCGAGCGATCGCCGCACCGTGTGACGCCGCATTCATTAAAATGGGCCGGAGGCGGTTTACGTTAATACGACATAGGTATTGCCACGGCTTTCTCATCGCGCCGAACCCGCCTAGAACGGCCGTAATTCCACGGAGCAAATCGATGCAGGATCGACGCCAGAGCGTGCGCGACAAGGTGCTTCTGGGCGGCGTGGCCGAAATTCCAGAGATCGGCGCCACGATGGATTGCGTCGTGCGCAACTTCAGCGAGCGTGGGGCCTGCGTCGAGCTCAGCCCGTCCACGAACCTTCCCGACGAAATCAACCTCACCATCAAGCGCAAGGGACGCTCCTACCTCGCCAGGATGATCTGGCGGCAGGCCGACAGGGTCGGGCTCGCCTTCCGCGTCATGGTCACGGATGCGCCGGTGGACGATTTCGACGCCCGCCTGCGCCGGAGCGAACAGAAGAAGCGCGAGCTTCAGCGTCGCATCAACGAGCTCCTGGGCGAAGACTGACGCCGGCAGCGCCGGCGTCCGATGCGCAGGTTCGCCCTGCTGACGCCAGACCGCGCCGCGGATCACGCGTTCGCGGCCGCGACCGCGGTGAGCATTCCCGTCTTCGGATGGCAGTTCAGGTATTCGAAGAACTGCTCGTCCGCGGCGGCCACGGTGACCTCATGGTATAGCCGCAGCCTGGCAGACGGTCCCAGCGTCGACAGATATTTCATCGCCGCGCCAAAGATCCTGACGTGGGTCGGATGCGATTCCGCCCAGCGCTCGAGCGCAGCAAGACTCTTCCACCAGCTCTGACCGTAGGATTTTTCAGTCGGCGAGCCGTCGGCTCCGAGCACCCGCATATAGCGGTTGGCGTAGCAGCCGATGCCGACACCTTCGTCGCGCAAGAAATCCATGCCCTCGCGCAAGACCGGCTCGACATCTTCGAGATAGAGCTTGCGCTCGGAGGTTTCGGTATCGCTCCAGTCCTGGCCCGAACGGATCAGGCAGAGATTGTCATGGGCCACGATGCGCAGGCGCGCACCGTCGCGGATAAGTTCGGGATTGCCGCCGGGCGCCATCTCGTTTGTTTGCGACAACGGAATGCGGTCCCGCATGCCGCCCCAATAGGCGTGCTCCTGCACCTCGCCGCTCATGCCCTCGGCAATCGCCGCGACGCCTTCGGGCCGGCCCAGCGATGAGAACAGCGTTTCGTGGCGCTCGACCCTGGGCCGCAACACCTCGATGAAGGCGCCGATGCCTTCCCTGCTCTTCCCGGTCCATTCTTCCCGTGACGATGCAAACCAGGCATCGAAGCGCGCGACGTCGTCCCAATAGGCGACCGAGACCGCGTTCGAAAAGCCGGCCTGATCGACATAATGCGCGCGGTCCCAATGCGAGGGGCCGTCGGCGGCTGTGAAGCGCTCGGCAATGTACGACAGCGCTTCCGCCGCGGCCCCGGGGATCGCAGCAGTGGCGCCGCGATATTGCACGCCGAGATAAACCATCACGACGCGACTGACGGCGGGCTTGTAGCGCGCCACGAACGACGGGTATGGCGGCTGATAGTCATCGCCTACGCGCCGGTGACGCGAGCGTGTCGTCTGCAGATGCGGAGGAATTGCGGATTCCATCGTCATGCCCTCCCGAAATTGCGTGGCTGGCGCATGATCCGGAAGAGTGGATACCCGTCTTCCCTCGCGACAAACGCGGAACGCGTTTGCGCGGAGATCATGCTCAAACAAGTAAGCTGGAGCGCGATGGCGATTGGTCCTGATCTCATCGCGCTTCGCGATCAGTTCGCCGCCGCGTCGAGTTCCGCAAGCTCCACGGCATCGACCGGCAGGGCAAAATGCTCGACGCGCTTGTAGGGCTTCTTATTGAGAAGCAGCCGCGTGACATCGGGCCGCGAATAATGCCCGGCGGGATCGGCCGCATTCTTGGCGATCCCTATCAGCCCGAGATCGATTTCCGCGATCAGTAGCCCCTCCTGATCCGGCGCCAGCTTCTCGCCGATCGAGCTGCCGTCCGGCCCGTAGATCGCAGCGTAGCCGCCGCCGGCATGCAGCAGCGCGTGCTTATCCGGGCGGTCGCAGAGCTCCTCGATCATGGCTTGAGAGACGGTCGCGCAGGGCGCCAGCACGAAACAGGAGCCTTCCACCGCATAGACACGGGAGGCGGCGTTATTCACTTCGGCGCCCAGCGCCGGTGCAAACGGGTCGTACAGCGAGAAGCTCGGCCAGGATGCCACATGCACCTGCTCGTTCTGGGCATACATGGCGTATTTCGACAGCGGCTGCAGATGCTCCCAGCAGCACAGCGCCCCGAGCCGGCCGATGTCGGGCCGGTCATGCACGGCAAGATCGCTGCCGTCGCCTTCACCATAGACGGTGCGTTCGGCATGGGTCGGCCGCAGCTTGCGCCGTCTGGCGATGGTCTCGCCGTCGGGGCCGATCAGCCATTGCGCGATGTAGAGGCTGCCGCCGTCGCGCTCCGAAAGGCCGATCACGGCGGTGAGGCCCGCTTTGCGCACGGCCCGGCGCAGCTTCTCCGCCTGCGGGCTGTCGTAAGCGAGCGAGTTGTCGAAATAGCGCTGCACAAAACCGCGGCCGATCGCCCAGGCCGGCGAATCCAGCCAGATGTGCCAGGGGTAGCCGGGGATAAAGACTTCCGGAAAGGCGATCAGCTTTGCGCCCTTTTGCGACGCTGCCTCGATCAGCGCGATCGTCTTATCGATCGATGCGTCGAGATCGAGCCAGTCAGGTGCCGCCTGCACCACGGCCACTTTGTATTTCGGATGCTGGATGCCCATTGCTACCTCCATTGCTTCGCGGGCGGACCGGCCGAGCGCTTTCCGGTTGATCGACGCCCACGTCCGATGCTCTATTTGGCCAGGGTCGGACGGCTGTTGCTCGACCGCCGCGGAACAAAAACTCGACTGGCGGCTATGGCGCGATGAGTTCAGGATGAATCGGTCACGCGCAGGCGGTACGGAATTTGCCTCGTATCCGGCTGGATTTGCAATTGAGATGCGGTTGCGGCAGTGAAACGGAGGCACGTTCATGCCAATCCAGTTCACCACGGACGACAGCCCCGGATACCGGCGACTGGCGCTCTGGCAGGACATCGTGTGCGACGTCTTCGTCGGGCTCGACTGCAAGTCCGACCTGGGCAGCGCCTTTCACGGCTCGGTCACGCAGGCCTCGCTGGGCAAAGCGATCTGCTCCGACGTCTGTTCGGACCAGCAACGCGTCTTCCGAACACCGTCACGGATCGCTCGCTCCGACCAGGACTTTGTCCTCATCGCGCTCGGCAATCGCGGCGTCGGCGGCGTGGTGCAGGATGGCCGCGAGACCGTGATCCATCCCGGCGAGTTCGCGCTTTACGATACGACGCGACCCTACGAGTTGCAGTTCAACGACGCCTTCACGCAGACCATCTTCAAGGTGCCGCGCGAGATGCTGCAGCGCCGGATCGGCGGCACGGAAGCCCTGACGGCGGTGAGCTTTGGACCTGACTCGGCCCTGCAGAAGCTTGCCTATGATTTCATCTACCGGCTTTGTCAGAATGCCGATCAGATCGCGCAACGTCATGCCGTCGCCTTGTCCGAGCAGGCCGTCGATCTGGTCGCGATGGTGCTGAGCGAAAGGCTCCGCACGACGTCGCTGCCCTCCTCGACCCATCGCTCGGCGCTGCTCTATCGGCTGAAAGTGCACATTCGCGCGCGTCTCTGCGAGCCCGATCTCTCGCTATCGGAGACGGCGGCCGCGCTCGGTATCTCGCCGCGCTATGTCAACGATCTTCTCGCGGACGAACAGACCTCGTTCCAGCGTTACGTGCTCTCCGAGCGCCTGGCGCAATGCAAGCACGATCTCGCCTCGCCGATGCTCGCGCACCGCCATGTCGGCGAAATCGCCTTCGCCTGGGGCTTTAACGACCTCTCGCATTTCGGCCGCGTATTCCGCGAGCATTACGGCATGTCGCCGCGCGACTTCCGGCAGAGCAAGCTGTCGCACTGACCCTTGCCCCGCGCTCTGCGGATCGCCTTGCTTCCTTGATGTGGATCAAGCGGGGCCTCTCGCGGCCGTGCGACCGTTCTCATCGCCGAGGAACCAGCATGCGCCGATTTGCCCTGAAGGCCGTCTTGACGGCCCTCGCCGTCAACAAGGCCGAAAGGAAGCGGATCGATTGGGATCGAACCGTCCTCATCCTTTCGACTGCGGTGACCGCAGGCCTGGTCGCGCTCTACCTGTTCGGCAAGGCAACCTCCCGCTGGTGACGGCCGGACTCGTCGCACTCTACATCTACGGAAAGTCGACCTCGCGCTGGTAGCTTTCGCGCAGCCAACACAAGAAATAGAGCGACCTGTTCTGGTGACGGCGCCTATCGATGGCGCGATGGGCCTCCTCGAACCGCTAAAGCGCGATGGGATTAGGTTGAATCACCATCGCGCTTTAGGTCTTTGATGGAGCATGATCTTTTCGGAAAACCGCTTCACACTTTTCCGGATCATGCTCTAGCGGCTTTGCGTCGCTGGCCAAGTTCCGGCTAAGCTCTGAACCTGCCGGCGTCCCAAGAGAGGTCCAGGTCCATCCCCATTCTCAAGATGTCGCCCACCGCGATCGAGCATGCCGACGGCCTGCCGCTCCCGCAGCGGCAATGGGCCATTCTCACGATCGCGCTCGGCCTCATCATGGCCGTGATGGACGGCGCAATCGCCAACGTCGCGCTGCCGACCATCGCCAAGGACCTCGACGCCGCGCCTGCGTTCTCGATCTGGATCGTCAACGGCTATCAATTGGCGATCACCATTTCGCTTCTGCCGCTGGCATCGCTCGGCGAAATCGTGGGCTATCGGCGGGTCTATCTCGCGGGGCTCGTGCTGTTCACGCTGGCGTCGGTGTTCTGCGCGCTGTCGCACACGCTTCCGCTGCTGACGGTCGCCCGCATCGTGCAGGGATTTGGCGCTGCCGGCATCATGAGCGTCAACACGGCGCTGGTCCGCTTCATCTACCCGCGCGCGCAGCTTGGCCGCGGCATCGGGATCAACGCCATGGTGGTCGCGGTGTCCGCCGCCGTCGGGCCGACGGTCGCGGCAGGCATCCTGGCGGTCGGGACCTGGCCATATCTGTTCGCGGTCAATGTTCCAGTCGGACTGGCTGCGCTCGCGCTCGGCTGGCACTACCTGCCGCACATCCCGCGCGCCCCGCATATGTTCGACTGGCAAAGCGCGTGCCTGAGCGCCGTCACCTTCGGTTTCGGCATCGCCGCGATCGACAGCGCGGGCCACGGCGAGACATGGGCGATCTGCCTGTCGGAATTCGCGATCGCGGCAATCGCCTGCATGCTGCTGGTCTATCGGCAGACGCACATGACGTCGCCACTGTTGCCCGTCGACCTGCTGCGGATTCCCGTGTTCGCGCTCTCGATCGCGACCTCGGTTGCGTCGTTCTGCGGCCAGATGCTGGCTTTCACCGCGATCCCCTTCTATCTTCAAAGCCGGTTCGGCTATTCGGCCGTCGAAATGGGTCTGCTGATCACGCCCTGGCCGATCACGGTCGCCTTCGCCGCCCCGATCGCCGGACGGCTGGTCGAGCGCTATCCCGCGGGCCTGTTGGGCGGCATCGGGCTCGTGCTGTTCGCAGCCGGCCTCGGCGCGCTCGCGATGATCCCGGCCGATCCCTCGGCGCTCGACGTCATCTGGCGCATGGCGCTGGCGGGCGCGGGCTTCGGCCTGTTCCAGACGCCCAACAACCGTACCATGATCGCGGCCGCGCCGCGCGAGCGCTCCGGTGGCGCCAGCGGCATGCTGGGCACCGCGCGGCTGCTGGGCCAGACCACGGGAGCCGCATTGGTCGCGCTGTTTCTGGCGCGCAATCCCGCCGACGGCACCCAGATCGCGCTGCTCGCGGGCGCGGGCTTTGCCCTGCTTGGCGCCGCGCTCAGCATGCTCCGACTGTCGCCGGCCGGCGCCAGAGGTGCCGAGCGTGTGCGGGTTCACGACGATCAGCGATTGAAGGGCGAGTGATCATCCGGCCGAGCCGAGGCCAAATGTCTGTCGCGGAGCCTGTTGCGGCGCACGCCCAATGACAAAGGGCCGGCGAATCCGCCGGCCCTTTAAAGTCATACGATCGAATGACTCGATCAAACTTTGACCAGCGGCCCCTTCGAGGTCGGGCCCTTGGAGCCGCCACCACCGCCGCCGCTCGATTTCGGCTTGCGCTTGCGCGACACCGGCAGCTTCTCCGGCTTCGGCGTGACCGGACCCTCGACGAACTCGAAGCCGATCTTCTCCTTTGCCGCCGCCTCTCCGGCCGCCTCGTCCTTGACCATCACGACACGGACATGGCCGCCGCCCTTCAGCTTGCCGAACAGCACCTCGTCCGCCAGCGGCTTCTTGATGTGCTCCTGGATCATGCGCGCCATCGGCCGCGCGCCCATCTGCTCGTCATAGCCGTGCTCGATCAGCCAGGCCTTGGCGGGCTCGGACAGCTCGATGGTGACGTCGCGGTCGGCAAGCTGGGCTTCCAACTGCAGCACGAACTTCTCGACCACCATGCCGATCACGTCGGCATTGAGATGCGCGAACGACACGATGGCATCGAGCCGGTTGCGGAACTCCGGCGCGAACTGCCGGTTGATCGCCTCGTGATCATCGCCTTCCCGCTTGCTGCGCGTGAAGCCGAACGCCTGCTTGGCCATGTCGGCCGCGCCCGCGTTGGTGGTCATGATCAGGATCACGTTGCGGAAGTTGACCTGCTTGCCGTTGTGGTCGGTGAGCCGGCCGTGATCCATGATCTGCAGCAGCACGTTGTAGAGATCGGGGTGCGCCTTCTCGATTTCGTCGAGCAGCACCACGCAATGCGGATGCTGGTCGACGCCGTCGGTGAGCAGGCCGCCCTGGTCGAAGCCGACATAGCCGGGAGGCGCGCCGATCAGGCGCGACACCGTGTGCCGCTCCATGTATTCGGACATGTCGAAGCGTAGGAGCTCGACGCCGAGCGACGCCGCGAGCTGTTTTGCCACCTCGGTCTTGCCGACGCCGGTCGGACCCGAGAACAGGTAGCAGCCGATCGGCTTCTCCGGTTCACGCAAGCCGGCGCGCGCCAGCTTGATCGACGCCGAGAGCGAATCGATCGCCTTGTCCTGGCCGAACACCACGCGCTTCAAGGTCTGCTCGAGATGCTTGAGCACCTCGGCGTCGTCCTTCGACACGCTCTTCGGCGGGATCCGCGCCATCGTGGCAATCGTGGTCTCGATTTCCTTGATGCCGATGGTCTTCTTGCGCTTGTTCTCCGCCACCAGCATCTGTGCCGCGCCGGATTCGTCGATCACGTCGATCGCCTTGTCCGGCAGCTTGCGGTCGTGGATGTAGCGCGAGGACAACTGCACTGCCGCCTCGATCGCCTCGTTGGTGTATTTCAGCCGGTGGTAATCCTCGAAATAGGGCTTGAGGCCCTTGAGGATCGCAATCGCATCCTCGACCGTCGGCTCGTTGATGTCGATCTTCTGGAACCTGCGCACCAGCGCGCGGTCCTTTTCGAAATGCTGGCGGTACTCTTTATATGTGGTCGAACCCATGCAGCGAATGGTTCCCGACGCCAGCGCCGGTTTGAGCAGATTGGAGGCATCCATGGCGCCGCCGGAGGTCGCGCCCGCGCCGATCACGGTATGAATTTCGTCGATGAACAGGATGGCGTTCGGATGCGCCTCCAGTTCCTTCAGCACCTGCTTCAGCCGCTCTTCGAAATCGCCGCGGTAGCGCGTGCCGGCGAGCAGCGTTCCCATGTCCAGCGAGAACACGGTGGCGGCAGCCAGAACTTCCGGCACCTCGCTGTCGACGATCCGCTTGGCGAGCCCTTCCGCGATCGCGGTCTTGCCGACGCCGGCCTCGCCGACGAACAGCGGATTGTTTTTCTGCCTGCGGCACAAAACCTGGATCGCGCGATTGATCTCGGAATTGCGGCCGATCACGGGATCGATCTTGCCGTCCCTGGCCTTCTTGTTAAGGTTGACGCAGTAGGTCTCGAGCGCCTCGCCCTTCTTCTTGGAGTCCTCGTTGCCCTTGGTCTCGGTTTCCTCGTCCACGCCGCGGACCGGGCGCGCTTCGGACACGCCGGGCCGCTTGGCGATGCCATGGCTGATGTAATTGACGGCGTCGTAGCGCGTCATGTCCTGCTCCTGCAGGAAATAGGCGGCGTGGCTTTCGCGCTCCGCGAAAATCGCGATCAGCACGTTCGCACCCGTCACTTCTTCGCGACCGGACGACTGCACATGGATGACCGCGCGCTGGATCACGCGCTGGAAACCCGCGGTCGGCTTGGCGTCGTCGCTGCCGTCGGTGACCAGATTTTCGAATTCGGTTTCGAGATAATTGACGAGGCTGGTGCGAAGCTTGTCGAGATCGACGCTACAGGCGCGCATCACGGCGGCTGCATCGGAGTCATCGATCAGCGAAAGCAACAGGTGTTCGAGCGTCGCATACTGATGATGACGCTCGTTTGCAATCGCGAGTGCACGATGCAGGGATTGTTCAAGGCTTTGAGAAAAAGTCGGCATGCGCGTCCTCTATGGCCCCCGCCATCATGATCGCCGTTGCCCGATCAGGCAACAACAACCTTTGTCACATATAGTTATACCCAGCGGCGGCAAAAGACCCGTCCTGCGAGTCGGTCACACGTCCAAGGCCGACGTCCAAGGCTGACCTCCAAGGCAGGCGTCAAGGTACTCGTTTAAGGTACTGGCTGGTCACTCTCGATGCAAAACCCGTTCCGATTGGGGCGGAATCGGCAACCGGCGGAAAATTTGTCTCAGCAGCACGAGGCTACTTCTTTTCCATCACGCATTGCAGGGGATGCTGGTGCTTGCGCGCGAAATCCATCACCTGGGTCACCTTGGTCTCGGCGATTTCGTAGGTGAACACGCCGCATTCGCCGATTCCGTGATGGTGCACGTGGAGCATGATCTTGGTGGCAGCCTCGACGTCCTTCTGGAAGAACCTCTCCAGCACGAGAACGACGAACTCCATCGGCGTATAATCGTCGTTCAGGATCAGCACGCGGTAGAGATTGGGCCGCTTGGTCTTCGGTTTGACCTTGGTGATGACCGACGCCGCCGGACCGCCGGGTCCGGTTGAACGGTTCTCGTCGTTGCCCATTCGGGAAGCAGACACGGCGACGATGGCCGGCGCCAAAGGATCAGAACTCATCATTCGTTGCGACATGGCACACGGGGTTCGGCACACGGGTTCGGCACAGGCGTTCGACATCTCCACGGGAAACCAGACGGCGGCCAATGGATGCTCTCCAGCCCAGGCCGTCACCGCTTTCCAGATCGCTTCCCAGCCGGCCCGATCCCCGTCCGGATCGTCAGATTGGAATATGGGTCAGTCTTTGGCCCCACGCAAGCGCGCCAAACGTCACCGGACGCACCCGGCGGCGGGCCGATTCCCGATCCCGGCGATACCGGCGAGCTTAATCAATTCTGGCGAATTTGACAAAACAACGCCAGCGCCGGTTTAGCGAAGATTGACCGTCAAGGAAGGCTTCCCCCGGTATCCGTATTTTACGGGGGATTCGATCGAGTTTCCCCGATCCGGTTTACCACCTGTTCAACAACCCCCCACCAGATGGCCGCGGAACCTAATCTCGGTGAGCGCCATGCCAGCACTATCATCTGCTCGTCATCATACCGCCGGAACCGCGCGGCGGTTCGCCCGGGCGAATGGAGGCAATATCGCGGTGATTTTCGCCTTCTCGCTGCTGCCGATCCTCGCCTTCATCGGTGCGGCGATCGACTACAGCCGCGCGAACAAGGCGCACTCGTCGATGCAGGCGGCGGCGGATTCGGCAGCGCTAATGGTTTCGAAGGACCTGTCGAGCGGACTCATCTCGACCGCGGACATTAAGAAGAAGGCGCAGGACTACTTCAACGCGCTCTATACCGACAAAGAGGCGAAGGTCCTTACGTTCGACGCGACGTATACGGCCGTCAATGGCACCATGGGGTCGACCGTTCAGCTCACCAGCACCGGCCAAATCCAGACCGACTTCTTGAAGGTCGTCAACTTCCCGACCCTGGACTTCGGCGCGAATTCGACCGCGGCATGGGGACAGGCGCGGCTGCGCGTGGCGATGGCGCTCGACAATACGGGATCGATGAAGGACGACGGCAAGATGACGGCGCTGCAAAACGCCGCCGCCGGAACTAACGGTCTCATCGATCAGCTCAGCAAACTTTCGAAGAATGACGGCGACGTCTACATCTCCATCATCCCGTTTGCCAAGGACGTCAATGTCGGTTCCGGCAACCAGAGCTGGCTCGATTGGACCGATTGGTTAAATCCGCCGACGCAGCAGCCCAACAACGGCACCAAGCAGGCCAAACTGCCGAACAATTGGCACGCCATTGGTCCGGGCGCGGTGTGTCCGTTCACCACATCCAGCGGCGGCTTCGTTTGCACGACGGGCCCCGGCAACGGCAGCGCGACCGCGACGACCAACAACAAGAACGTGATTCCGTCGAGCGGCACCTATAGCGGCTACATCTGCCCGAGCGTCGATTCCAACTCGCGCGCGTTCTATAATGGATGCTGGGACAGCGAGCCGGCCGGCACCGGCGCGTTCTGCTCGGGAGATTCGAGCTGCGCTTGTCCGACCAACTCGAACGGCAACAACGTCGCTGGTTGTAGCTGCTCGGGCAACGGCACCAACAAATCGTGCACCGGCAATCTCTATGTCCACAACTGGACGCAGCCCGGTCCCACCGACCTGACGGA
>WNFC01008924.1_pt1 | contig 11082 bp, 17 predicted proteins | sample 5400541 | NCBI WGS metagenome assembly WNFC01 (sample SAMN13153342, study PRJNA577476) | soil metagenome | isolation source: 120 cm saprolite under Douglas fir tree site 2 hole 2 replicate 1 | place: USA:California | collected 2015-04-18
GTGAAGGCTCACGCCACTGAGCGCTCACCATCGACACGCCCCTTGATCCAAATGTAACCGTGTTCATCACGTGCAGCGCCATCACCCGTGTAGAAGACACCAGGATAAGGTCTCATGTAGGTATCCAGGTAGCGTTGATGATCTCCAAAGACCGAGCGCGCAATGGACGGCCACGGGTTTCGGAGGGCGAGCACACCCTCCACATTATTTCCGGACAGCTCCTGTATAGATAAATTTAGCATTCGAGAAAGCGCGTGAAAGATTGCCTACGCACCTTTCCTGATTGTGGATCGAGAATGACGGGATCAATCCCAAAGAAGGGCACGGTTGCTGAACCCGGTTTGGTCTCGATCGCACCAGGGAATGGGGTGATAACAATGCTCCCCGTTTCAGTCTGCCAGAATGTATCGACGACCGCACATTGGCCCCGTCCAACGTTCTCGTTGTACCAGGTCCAAGCCTCGGGGTTGATGGGCTCGCCGACACTGCCAATGACCCGCAGAGAGCTCAAGTCGTACGGCTCCACGTGATGCGCGCCGAGACGACGCAGGAGGCGGATCGCGGTGGGCGCGGAATAAAACTGCGTCAACTTGTGTTTCTGAACCGTCTGCCAGTAGCGCGACGGCGTAGGGTATACGGGGGTCGACTCGAAGACCGTGGTGGTGACGCCGTTCGACAGCGGGCCATAAACAATGTAGCTGAAGAAGGGCGCATGAATATAGATAAATTCGGCAAGGAAAGTGGGCGACGTATGTACGTACGTGTGTCCGGTGACCCAGCCAACATCGGCCACGCAGGCGAACCTGTCATCGGGGTGGACATCGAAGGCATACTTAAGGGTCAGAGTTGCACCGAGAAGGTACCCTCCTGTCGTATGCACAACACCCTTAGGCTTGCCCGTGGAGCCGGATGTCTACAAGGAATTGAGAAGTGCGTCGACAAGGATGAACGAGCAAACGTCTCACATAAAGGATAAACAACGGATCCTCCGAGGACATAAGCTCCGGCGGGCAGTAATTGGGGACTCGGTTGGTCTCCTCGTGCCACCACTTGTCGCGGCCTTGCGTCCACGGAACCTCATTTCCAGTACGCTTGAGAACGAGGACGTGCTCAACGTGAGCGCAGCCCTTGAGTGCCGAGTCAACGATAATCTTGGTGGCAATAGTTTTCCCACCGCGGCGCCCTTCGTCCGCCGTAAGGACGATGCGGCTCTTGCAGTCATTGATGCGGTCACGAAGAGCCTCCGCGGAAAAGCCAGCAAATACGACAGAGTGGACAGCACCAATGCGCGCACAGGCGAGAAGGGCAGCGACAGCTTGCCATGCCATGGGAAGATAGATAGAGACGGTATCACCTTTCTTGATACCAAGGGACTTGAGTACATTGGCAATGCTGCAGACCTCATGCAACAGCTCGGAGTAGGTGATCTCGCGGCTTTCGGTTGGCTCATCAGCTTCATAGATAATGGCGCTCTAATTATAGAGATAACATGTCCGAAATGAAAAATCCGACATGACGGCAACGAGGAAGTGACCGACCTTGTTGGGATGTTGGAATGCCCAACGGTCAACACAATTGTATGACGCATTCAAGCCTCCCTCGGGAAACCAGGTGATGTCACCTTTTTCAAAGCCGCCAGACCGCACAGTCTTGAAGGGCCTATCCCAGTGCAGCGTCTCGCGGGCAACCTAGATGTGTGATCACGGTTGAGTTGAGTGGGCGTCATTTGATCAATGCATGGGATAGACTTGCCTTCTCCCACCACACGTCTGAGCCGGGACCGATGGTCTGTGCATGCAAGGCTCTGTATTCGTTGATGGTTGGCCCCACATGAGGCTTTGGCCCGTTCTTCAGGCGAGGCGCAACAGGGTAAATAGGCACAGGATCAGACATGGTGGGGTATGGAATGATGAATGGATTCCACAGGGGAACTGATCATTTTATAACCTGCGCGAAACGGCGCACGCCGTGTTCCCGATTCGACCCAATTCCGAGCCAGAACTGGAGTTGCCAGGCACGTGTCAGGCTTGTCCAGTTGCGGGATGGCGCAGCAGGCCCTTGGACCCTTGCCCTCAGTCAACAGCGAAAGCGCGGGGCTGAGGGATTTCAAATGTGGGCTATTTGTGGGAGTTAATGCGGAAATTGAGCGCTTCGAGCGCTTGCGTTGTTCAAACCTTTGGGCATTATGTGGGGGTGAACGGTAACTGAGGTCATTTGCAGGGGTGGGCGCGGAAGCACGTGTCAGTCACGCACCTTCCAGGGCACGTCGACGCGCAACGCTTTCTGCTGGCGATAATCATCTAGACATGCCCGCCAAGGCACGATCAACACGCCCAAAACGCAATGTCAATAAAAGATCTTCCCCCGAGAAAACCAGCACGCCCAGCAAGCGAACCAATAGACAGAAACGGGCGGCAACGACGTCACCCAACGAGGATGACATGGCCACTTCTGGGCCTGAAGACGCCGTCGACAGCAGTGACACGTATCAGGAGGAACATGATCAAGACGATGTGAAATCACTGCACAGTGATGCGCTGGATGACGACAGCGATCAGGAAACAGTGAAACACGGCAGAAAACGGGAGCGCGCGTCCCTCGTCAAAACACGTCCTGCGAGGGTTAGCTCGCCTCGTAAGAAGCGCAAAAATGCTGCCAGCGACGAAGACGAGAAGGGAGAAGAACATGACCTGAAAGAGGGCCAGCAAATTGTTGGGAAGGTCGTCCAAGCACCAAAGACAGGGCGCGGTAAGCATTGCGTTTATATACCTGCTGGGGGCGGCATGATGAGTTAATCTACCGCCGAAGTTCCTCCCGGTCAGATATCTCAAAATACGTTCGACTTCCTTTTTCAGCTCACAAGGCCAGAGTGTAACGACCGTGAATGGTGAGGACGCCTTCAGCTTTATCCGTCGCTATGTGACCGATTTCGTTATCTAGGTTTAGACTACACGGTGTGTTTCCCGAGGATTAGCCTATGGGTGCTGACGAACACCGCGCACCCATAGAACCTGTGTTCCGTCTGGCTGAAACGGAATTCAAGCTCTTCATAGAAAAGCTAACAGACCTATTTCCGGAGGTTGACCCGCAGATCCCGCCATTACCTCCCAAGGACGTGATTTACAGAATCTACAGAGATGTGTGTCCCACACTTTTTTTTGGGAATCATGGCATCTTCCTGAAACAGCACAGATTCGATTCAGCAATGACAAGACGCCTTACAAAACCAACCTCTCCGCGACCTTCTCAAGAAGCGGGAGAAAGGGTACTTTTGCTGGTTGTAAGTACTTGTATGCATCGATGTACTCTCTGCTACCTAACAACATCCCCTCGTTTAGACCATATGTACGCTCGTTTTGCGTCTTGCTCTATCCTATGGAGGTTTCGCTGAGTTTTACTCACCTGACTCTTCAGAATGAGTGAGAAACTTTTCTGCCAAGAAGTTGCTTTCTACTAAGCACACCATCACAGTTAAACCTGGCGGCGAAAGCCTCCTCGCGGCCGGTAGCTGGTGCCCTGGTAAATATGAGCTCGCGACCATTCGGTCGCACATCCAGCGCAACCCTTCTCGTCTGCGCCAAATTATCAACGCACCACGCTTCGTCAAGAACTTTGGCCCTGCAAAGCCCCTCGCCAAGAAAGGACGGCAGAACATTTTTGGGAGGGACGACGAACTGAAGACTGCGCCCAAGGGTTTCGACAAGGACCATAAGTGGGTTGTCTGGAAAGCAACTTGTCCAGAAGCTAAATAAAGTAATAGGGACATCGACCTGTTGAAATGCCGCTCTTTCGTCGTTTTCCATCAATTTAAAGATAAAGAAGTCTTGGATTCGAATTTCGGACAAATAGTAATGGAGGTCGTAGAAGCCGCCAAGCCTCTTGTATACTGGTGCGCCTTTTTCATATATTTCATGGTGTAAGGTGTGTTTATTGGGTCGTACCAGTATGAACGATTACATGGCGGTGGGCGGTGACGAAGGCGAAGACGAAGAAGATCCTGATGCGGAGGACGGAGATGATGACCAGGAGGGAGACGAGGAAACTAGCGATTGACATGAGACCCGCCATCTTTGAAGCCCCTCGGTATTGTGGCGTTCCCTGGCACGATTGGATGCGACTAGCAATCTAACAGACATCTATATAAATTGCCTGGATGCGATTGTTTATATGTCATCTATTTCTTTGATTTATCCAACATGGCACACATTGACAGCGCTACCATGTTCGTCCAGGCTTAGCCAACTCATCAAGAACACGAATCTTTCAGTGGATGAAGCCTCCCTTCAGGGTTAAAGCGTGTAAGAAAATCTCTCGAGATGCAGCTCCTGAACATGGAATATTCATGTGAATGACTGCATCAAGCACTCCGCGGTGTTATCGCCTGCGTCCTGTGACTTTTGAACGGTATGCTTGGTCCTATGGCGAAGACATCGTTCCCAAACTAACGTGCGCGAAACTTTGCAAATACACTTCGAGTGGGAATGTCAAAGACAGGTTCACGGAAAGACAGCAGAGGGCATCCTATGATCTATCATCCCCCTTCTTTCCTTCAGAGTCCCGGTACTGCTTTGCCCACTGAGCAAGAAAGAGTAACGATAAGGATTTGGGTGGCGCGATGTAGAGAGCGCTGGAGGTGTACGTACCCGCATAGAAGGGATGGGGCGGGTTGGTTCATTGTAACGATACTGGAAGCCCAAAGTTTTACTCACCGAGGTGGGGGAGCAGAAAGCAGGAGCGCTTACCTCTTTATCAGCACTAACAGTCCAGACACCGTATGACACCACAAGTATTCCTGCGAACAAGATAGTTGTATTTGCCTTCCAGTTTGAAGGTCTCGTCCACCAGCCACCTATAACGAAAGCGAGGTATAACTATGTGGGTGCGAAGCGTCGGAGTTGGTCCAACGCACCTGCTGGCGACCATACTTCCTTTGGATAGGGATACCTAGCGCCACCTCCCTTCGAGCAATAATCACATCAGAGTGTCCAGCATCTATTGATATGGATTTATGCTCACCATTGTGCAGTCGGTGTGAGAGAGTTGCGAAAACGAAAGTTGTGAAGCCGTCGACAGCCCTGTTTCTCTCGGGCTTTGCCGGCTGCTCGTTTCGTAGACCAATTCCACCATGTCCGCCGCCCGTGCGTCCAGCACGCGCGTGCACCTATTCAGCCTGCATCCCTCTGTGGGTTCCCGGCACACGGTGAGCACATCTTTTCAGAGATATAGGATGTAACATGCCGATTCTCACGAACCACGAAGCAAAAACGCCTCGGCCGTGGTCGTAGCTCTGGGCTGGGCAAGACCTCCGGACGCGGACACAAGGGCCAGAAGGCGCGGTCAGGCAACGGAAAGCCCAAGGCGGGCTTCGAGGGTGGCCAGACCACCATCTCGAAGCTCTTTCCGAAGAAAGGCTTCACCAATTCGTGCGTATTGCTTCCCTTCCTTCGTGCCCGGGTGAGGGGTTTTCGTTGAACAAAAAGTCGTCGCTGTTTTATGTTCGCAGCATCAACGGCAAAACTTACGCCCCCGTAAATCTCGATCGGATAGCGCATTGGATCGAGCAGGGACGACTCACATCGTCGCCCGAAAAGCCCATCACTGCGAAGGAGCTCGTGTTGAGCGGGTGTATACACAATGCTCACGACGGAGTCAAGCTACTGGGTGACGTGCGGCCCACCTTCCTGCCTCGCGTTTTTACACGTTTCTTAATGCGACGCTGGGTTGCTACCAGGGTGCCGAACACGTCAAAGTGCCAATACACATAACGCCTTCCCGCGCGTCCAAGTCTGCCATATCCGCCGTCGAGAAACTGGGAGGCACGGTATACTGTAGATACTACAACCGCCTGTCCCTGTATGACTGCGTGAAAGGGCGCACAGACCACGTCGATGCAGCGCCAACGCGTCGCCAGGATATTCGTATGTGTCTTGTTCCGAACGAGTAGTACGGCGCGTACTGAGACGATACTCTTCTTAGAATGGTACACCAATTGGAAAAATCGCGGCTACTTGGCACCGGAGAGCATTGCTAAGATGCCGATCGTGCAGGAACGGTGGCGACAACTGTCTGAGCAGTTGACGCGATTTAGGAGTGAGGAGTTTGCGAAACGATAGAATAGATTTACGGATTTACGGGTACCTCTACCTCATAGCACGTGCTTCGTAAAGTCCCCACGCAGCGCTACGCCACGGCCACGCTCCACACTTGCATCCCTGCTACCTGATGTCCTCCTCCTAATTACCGCGACAATGCTCAACTCTGTAACAAATTACTTATACGAGCGACGCACGGGATTTGTCCGCTCCGCAGGTGTCGCTGGGGGTCTGTACTTGGTTGGCCAGTATGCTTCGGCGCGCGTCGCAGACATGAGGGACGGCGTCCTAGAACAGCGAGTAGCGCGGGAAAAGTACGTCCAGTTGGCTCAAACCTCGCCGTCTTCCTTTCCCGTTAATTCCGCGCAGCATGCGCAAGCGATTCCAGCAGAATATGCAAGACATCTCGTTCACGGTCATGACTTACATGCCCTTGCTCAGCAAGCATATCTTGGACGAGATGGACGTCGAAGCATTGACGGCTGAGCTTCAGTCCCTCTCTCGTACTGCGGAGATGCGACGGACCTCCGTGGCTGCTGGGAAAGAACAAAGCGTGCCGCCACCACTCCATCATCATCAACTGTCTCCGAAGGCCGACTCTCTCGGGTCCAGCGTAGACCTCGTGCGGTCTTCGGACGCACGATCAGAAACCAGCTCGGCATCCTTCTCATCGATGTCCCCACGACCCGATACCACGCAGTTGGCCGAGTCTATGGCCGAGCTGCTGCCGCCACCACCATCCGGCGCCCACGCACCACGGTCCTTAGAAGCATCGTCGTCTTCATTAGAGTTGCAGGGGAGCTCGTTGGCGCCTTCTGAACCCAAGGCGCTATCAGAATCGGTGGTATCCGGCTCGGCGGTCAGCAGCAATGGCGAATCGATTGTCGTGAGTGTGTGTGGCCGCCCTGCGTGACTCCATTTCTGACGCGTCTCACCTCTCGGCTAGACCGATTTGTCTGCCTCTCAGCAAACCCCCTCGACGAGGAGCAAGGCAGAGCTTTGGAAGGAGGTTAAAATGCTTAGTGCGCCCTTTCTGTCACGCACACTTGTCCGATGAGTCCTTGACCGTTTGTGCGACTTTAGCCGTGACGAGAACGCTCACAGTCCTCTACTCTATCACCCTTCTAACCATCTTCACTAATATTCAACTCTCCCTCCTTGGTCGATATAAGTATATCCAATCTGTGATACAGCTAGAGCGGGATGAAGATGCTCGCTTACGAGGCCGATATGGCCTTTCCTTGTCATCGATGTTATTCCCATCCTTGGTCGACACAACCCACTCGGACGATATCGAGGCTCTACTTGGCCAACAGACTGGGTTGGAGGAAGGCATTTGGCGGGAAGGTGTGGACGCGGAGACAGAAAGCAAGTTCTTAACGCTCAGTTGGTGGATCCTCAACGTAGGCTGGAAGGATGTCGGCGAGCGTGTGCGGAGAGGTGTCGAGGAGGTATTCGAGGGGTAAGCTCGCTACTTTCGCTGCTGGGATCGCATTCACGGGTGTTATGCAGGGTATCATTGAAAAACAAAATCGGCGTTATTGAGTTGCATAGACTGATAAGTGACGTCCGGCGGCGTGTTGAGCACGAGATCACATTCGAGGGAACTGAACGAAGAATCAAGTAGGGGACCAAGCCAACTAATGCCTCCATATCGTTGACCTTTCTCTTCTCAGCTTCCTCTCCACTCTCCTTCCACCGACCTCTTCAACGCTATCCCACCTTCTTACTCGCGGAGGCTTTCCGCCTACTCACGGCGATACCCACGACCCCGCGTTCACCGCACTACTCGAGGAAACACGCGATCTCTTAACATCCTCCGACTTTGCGGTCGTCCTCGAGCGTGCACTTGATCGCGCGACAAGTTTACTGTTCGACGGCCTCTCTCAAAACGTCTTTGCCGGCAAGGAGGGCGAAGAAGAAGAGGTACGGCTGCGCGCCGCGAATGTGCTGCCGGCTCTCGCACGATGGAGCAACCTCGCGCTGAACGGACTGCCAAACGAGCTCGTCGACGTGCGTCCTTTTCTTTCCCGGGAACCTCGCGTGCTAAACTTTCATATCTATGCAGTGCCTGACGGATTTGCACGAGGTGGCAAGCTTTGCGGCGATCATATACTCGGATTATGGTGACCATTTCTGGTGACAGGGTGACGACAGTATATATAACCTGGTTTTTTGGGACTTGATTTGCTGTTGCTACTGTATCCGTATATCTGCAATTTCTGTTAGACGAAACTAGGCGTGCTCGGCGAACGGCGTCGTCGGCGTGAGTCGCCGGCATTCAATTACTCAGGCGATGTCCCCGCCATTCGTGATCACCATCGATGCACTGTGAGAGATTTTTTTACCTGACCCCCGGATCCACCCGAGGGATGGTTCGATAGCGGCGACTCGTCTGGCTTAGCGCTCGCTCTCACTGGGATTGTGGTTTGCAAATAACAGATAACTTGCAAGTCATGGCAGTATGATCACCGGACCCGGTGTGCATACTCCCTCCGCGTGGCTGCCTCTTTCCCGCGACCAGCGGACATCTCTCCAAGACAGCAAGACAGCGCCGGTGCCAAGGGGAGCATTAAGAATGACACGGCCAGAACAGGGCATCAGAGCCCTTCCATGGATTCTCGGGGACTCACGGTTACATGGTTATATGTACGTAGGAACGCCCGCTCTTACGCATTGGCCAAATGACAAAGGGTGCGTGCTCCTAAAACATACTGTACTTGACAAGCGGGATGACCCTCATCCTCTAGGCAACTGTTGTCGGGTTTTTCATAAGGTTGGTCTACGGAACTGTGCGTTCGATGATAGAAATCACGGCATGCGCCCTTGTTCAATTGGTGGATGGGTGGAAGGACCTTATAATTTTTCACAGTATTCGATCGTCAACTGGGGATATCGCAACAGCAGTATTTTCCCCATTATTCTCGTACTTTCGATGCCTGAACATTTCGCCTTTAGTCGCTCGGTGGCGTAGATCTGGTCGCAGTCCCTGAGACCTGAGACGGAAATGCGAAGCGAAGTCTCGGGCAGCTTCTCGAATTAGGAGTTTCAGGGACGGCGCTGGCGCTGGCCCGCACAAACTACGCCTCTGTACAACGTTGCCAATTTCTGTAATCGGCTCTGGTGGCCCACGGTCGGGGTGAAGCGGTGAGCGTTCCTGTATTGTGGGGGCTTTTGAAAATGACCGCCTGGGTTTCCCTTAGGAGTGCTACATACAGTATGCGCCTGGGGTTGCTTCCGTATCGATGAACACTCCAACTCGTCCCCATCCCCTGTTTTTGGTCTGTTCAAGAAGTTATGGTCATCGAACTCGGGACTGAAAAGTGGATGTAAAGGTTAGAACATCGACTCTAAGCTAAGCGACACAGGGTAGTTGAAGTCAACCGGTTTCACCCGATCAGATCCGATGTGAATGTTATTACGTAAAGGAGATCGCGGCATGGATATTAGAGAGCAGCAGTCGTCGCGTCGGAGGTGAGGCTGGTGGAGACCATCGGTGACACCCTCCTTCCCCCCTCTTATGGCTTCTGCTGTATTCGCCAGCCCCACCGGTACACCAGACTTACCTTCAGCCCCCATTCCGACCGCCTCTGCACGACCAGAAATGAACCACGAACGTGAGGGCGAGGAGGAGGTTCTGGGAGATAGCAGGAGACGCCCTACAAAGGCAGCCAGACGGCGCAAGGTAAACCACGCCTGCCTGTACTGCCGACGGAGTCATATGACTTGTGATGAAGGGCGGCCGTGCCAGCGATGGTGAGTGCCGCTCTACCCGCGCCTTGGTCTCTGTGGGAGCCTCCCTCCCCCTTCTCACTTCCGGCACCCGTGATCCGCGGTCGAGAGCGCGATGCAGACTGCGTCTTTCTTACTACGCACGTCGTCAGCATCAAACGAGAGATTGGCCACCTCTGCCACGATGAGAACAAGCCGAGCAAGCCCAACGCGCCGCAGTCGCCGGCCGCGATGGCCCTAGAAGCGACGCCCGTAAGTGCCCCCGGTATGTCCACGATTTTTTGTTTGGCCCCACCACATCTCTCCTTGCGCGTTGCGCCCACGCCTTTCGTTTCTCCGTGCGACGGAGTACGTGTGGCAATCCTTCCTACCTCCGATTTCCCCACGTGCCGCCATCGCCGCCGTAGTTTGTGACCCAGATCCGGACGCTGAATGGTTATTATCACGCATTTAGCGGCCACGACTCCCTACACCGGTTCCACTGTGGCAACACAGCCAACACCTAGCAGCTGGCCAGGCTTAGCAGCCCCGCAGAGTGCGTGCCTCTACCCCCTCGAGTCGTTCGGGCGAGAGTTCTCCAGCCTGTCGTGAGTTCACACGTTATCTGGCCTTGCAACCAATACGGCTGATATCCGTCGCACATTTTGAAGCGATTTCCTGGAGACCCTCGACGAGCAGGCGTTCTTCACCGGGGGCACCATGAGCGGTGCTGATGCTACATTCGGAAGCACGGCACTCGACGTATCGGGCGTGATCCCCCCAGCAGCAGCGAGTACTAGCGGGGAGGGTACGACGGGAGTGAACGACGTGCTGGAACGATATGTGGACCTCGTGCCAGGGCCGCCTGTGCTTCCGAGCGCGAGCTTGACAGAGAAATTCCTTCTCACGGCGGCAGATCCTGCCCCTGGGTCACGTGATGAACGTCTGAAGCGCGTGATTCGCACAAAGTACGAGGCGGGGCTGTTGAAGCCGTACAATTTCGTCAAGGGCTATTCTCGCTTGTCCCGATGGATGGATTGCAAGTGCGTCGACGTTGTTTTTTTTCCCTTCAAAGGCGTTCTGTTCAAGTCGCGGACTTTGTAGCGTGTCGCAAGAGTCAAAGCAGCAGATCTTGCAACCTTTGTCGATCTTGCGGCCCAAGTTCCGTGTATGTGTAACATTCAGGAAACTGTAGAAGCGCCCTATACTGATTGTCGTTTACAGGCAGTCGCTCAGTCATTGCGCGATATGGTACACACGTTTTTTTGTATGTGATACG
>WNFC01008925.1_pt1 | contig 11082 bp, 8 predicted proteins | sample 5400541 | NCBI WGS metagenome assembly WNFC01 (sample SAMN13153342, study PRJNA577476) | soil metagenome | isolation source: 120 cm saprolite under Douglas fir tree site 2 hole 2 replicate 1 | place: USA:California | collected 2015-04-18
CCATTTCCCACAGCCCATCGGAGCACAACAGCAGGAGGTCACCGGCAGCTAGCGGCACGGCAGAGCCATCCACTTCCACGCTGGCTTTGTCGCCCAGGCTGCGATAGATGCGATTGCGCATGGGATGGGTATAGATGTCCTTAGACTTGATGACGCCTGCTGCTACGAGCGAGGCCACGACCGAGTGATCTTGTGTGATCTGCGCGAGTCCGGTGGGGTCGCGATAAAGGTAAAGCCGACTATCGCCCACATGCGCTACGTAGGCGGTGGTCTCCATGACCAGGGCTACCGTCATCGTTGTGCCCATAGTGTCTCTCTGCTCCCGGTTGTGCTGATACACCACCTGGTTGGCATACTGGACGCCTGCGGTGAGGAGGGGGAGCAATGCCTCTGGCTTCAGCTGCTGCGAGCCGAAGGAGCCAGACACATATTTGGCCAGGGACCGCACAGCGAGCCGACTCGCTTCTTGCCCATGCGTCTGTCCTCCCATACCGTCTGCCACGATGAGGAGGGCGAATGGTTTCGGCAACGTGGAGGGAGAGGCGGAAGGCACGCTGCCCTGGGTGACCAGGATGGTGTCTTCGTTCGGTCTGTGCTTGCGTCTTATGCCTGGATCCAGGTGGGATCCCACCTGCAAGGCGAGCACTGGCTGCTTGGTATTCACTCCCTTCCCTGCACCTGCGAGCGTGTGCATACGTGCATGGTGAGAGGAGCCCGAAGGGTTGTTATCTCGTCGTCTCAACATGATAGTGTCTCCTTACTACGTTTTCCACGTATTTCGCATCTCAATCGTTTCATCTATCAGTCTGTCGAGTCTTGTAAAGTCGTACCCTCTAATTAGCGCTGACCCTCTGTGTGTAAATGTGATACGCAATAAAGACTGTGGTCTAGCGTACATTAACATGAGAAGAGGGAATGCTTCAAGCAAAAATGAGGGAGTGCTCTCAATTTCCCGTCACCCAAAATATAATGGACGCAATCCTGCCGAACTGGATCTGCCAGCAGCCAGGGGTAGGAACGTTCACGATGGATGGATAGTTCGCGCCGGGGGTAGCTGAGCCGGCCACAGGGAACGATTGTTGAAACGTCTCAGAGGGTGAGGACAGCTTTACCCCGGTGATTGTCACCTCCCCAGGAGAGTTAGGAGCGTCCAGAATCCAGAGGATCTTCGTACTTCTGCCGTCGGAATACCCCCCTCCGGTATGTAAGGGTTGATAGAGATGCGTGTGAGGATAGGTTGGCTCTACATAAAAGAGGAAAGCCGTGACTTGAGAGGAGGAGGGATCTGCTTTAATCCATGGAACATCGTCTAATCCCGGTTTCCCTAACGAGCCTGCATAAACAGGGTTAACCGGACAAGCGGCAGGAATAGGAGTAGCCGACTGAAGCAAGAGGAAGTTCCTGCCTGGCGAAGGGTGTGTAGCTGGCACAGGCAAAAGTGTTATGGTTGTGGATGTGGTGATAGGAGTAGCTGAGGGAATGGTCGATGTTGGTTTCGTGCTTTGAGGCAATGCAGGTGTTCCACTGCTGCACGCCGTGACCAGAAGAAGCAGGAAACTGACAAGAATGCTTGAAAGACTTCTTCTTCTCATAGGAAACCGCCTCCTGGGCTTCGGGCTATCCATCATCTGAGTCATTTGGGTTACGACCCCTCCTGCTCGACGCTGGTGGCTGTGGTTTGATCTTTTCTCTAGAAGAAGTATCGCACAAGAGTCTGAAGAGAAGCTGAAAAGCTCCTTAGAGGGAAACCTGCTACACAGCATCCCCTTCAATCACCCCTGGAATGTGCGTCCATACCATGCGAAACCCACCACGGTACTCCTTGAGGTCTATCCGCTCATAGCCATACCAGTCAAGTATCTCTTCTGCCTTCAGTTCCGCATGGTGACGGTCACGAGCATAGAACGTGAACAGTGTATCCGCATCCTTGCTCAGTCTACAGAATAGTATCCAGAGCGTCATGGTAGCATCCCCTCTCTTGTCGATATGTATTACTGAGTGGTGGAAATCTGGTACCAAGATTATACTACCATTTATTCCCTACTGACAATAGCAACAGCATCTCACCTATACTTTACCCATCATGAAAATAGGGACGTCTACATGCTGAGACTGAGAGTGCGAGAAGTAGCACAGGAGAAGGGGATTTCAATGTCGAAACTCTCTCGGATTGCTGATGTGAACTACAAGACCATACAAACCATTTGGAGAGACCCCTATCACGGATTGAATACGATCACGCTGAATAAGATAGCTCAGGCATTAGGAGTGCCTACATCTGAACTGCTAGAAGATGTGTCTGATGAAGAAGGATAGATGCTCTACCGCCATTGAGGAATAATCGACATTTTGTGCAGAACCCTGACTTTGTGTGCAGGGGTCACTTTATGTGCAAAGCCCGTTTAAGGTGTAAACTTCAGCCTAGAGTCGATCACATTTGCCACTTCTGCCAGATCATCTGGAGTATGCTCCAAAATCCACTCGGTAAGTGCCATACCATACTTCACCTTGTCATACTCAAGGCGAGGTTCGGAGAACTCTTTGAAGATGTCTGCTAGTAATTTGGCCCCACGCACGTTTTGCATCCATCCATCCCCTGTTCGCTCTGCTTCACTTATATTCGAATCATAATACTTCCTGTCGGAGTGGTTGCTCTGAAGCCACCGCTCCACTTCTTCGGGTGTAATAGGAGTATCCCGGAATCCCTCTATTTGAGAAGCGACAACAGCGATTGCGTAAGGGTTCAGCAAGTAGTTTTCATACATCCTTCGTGGGAGAAATACCACTTTGCCCCGACTTTGTCGTATCAGGTCCTCCTGATCTTTCTGACTTCGGCCTTCTCGGTCGAAGATAAAACCGATAGCCGGGGGGATAAGCCCGCTTCCCCTGCTCAGGCGATCATAAATTTGAAGAATGAGCCCTGAATGTTTGCTTTCGAAGTCGCCAGTTTGGATGACCCCAAGAATCTTTGTTCCTTGCAAAGGCTTTTGCAGCACTTTTTCGACGATGAGCGGAAAGCACTGTTCTTCGGTAGCACCCTCCACCCAAAGAATGTCGTCTGCGCCGAAGACATCAGAAAGCCTTGCCCCAACTTCTGACAATAATAGTTTTTGATCCTGGGCTGCAGCGCTGTCTAGCTGCTCTATCACGGTCTCGGCTTCTACTTTTCGAAGCAGGAACAGCGTCTGTGGGTTCACCACAGACACGACTTCTGGAGAATGTGTTGTGATGATGAACTGATGCCGAGAATGCTGCTTCAGTATTTCGATCAGTTTTCGCACAGCGCCTGGATTGAGAAAGCTTTGCGGTTCATCAATAATGATCGTTCGCGGGTACTCTGCCGTGAGTATGACGTAAAGCATCGCCAGCACCTGGCCGATACCGGTCCCGCTTTCAGAAAGTGGTATTGCAAGATCCGGCCGCTCGGTATCAGGGTCTATTGACCACACGAGGATCTGGACCTGGTTGGAGGCAGGACCTGAGGGTACTGTGATCCCTTTGATTTCTAGGAAAATAGTGCTGACATGCTGATTGAATCGGTGGAAGCGAGTGGGGTTACTATTCTGTAAATTATGAAGAACCTCGGCAAGGTTTGAAGCATCTGGTTTCAGTACCGTCTCAGTTCCAAAGGAAGATTGGCTAACGTTTAAACGCTCCGCTCTGAAAATGTAAATTCTATTGCGTAATATATTCGCCAAATAAGGCCCATACAAAGCATCAAAACTGACTTGTATATTTTGATCCGGAATGTGCTCTAGCTGGCGTTGCGAAATGTTCACTCGTAACTCGATTACCCTCGTGGTACCTCCTCTGGTGGCAGCTGTAAGCTCACCCAGTGATTCAAAATATGCCGTAACGAAAAAACCCGACTGATAAATGCATTGTAGTATATGGGACTGGCGCAGCAGTGCTTGAAACTTGGTTACCTCACTAGCAGGGTCTATTCCTTCTCTCAAGGGTATGTAGACAGAACCTCTCGCGTTTATCAGCAATTCCTCCGCTTCTCCTTCGGCAAGTTGGAAAGCTATCTGCACGCTAGAGGTAACTGAGTCGTGCAAAAGTACGCCTGGGCTTGGAATTGTCTTCATGCTCATATGATATTTATCGGAAAAATGCAAGCTCAGTGCTTCAACTAACGCTGTTTTGCCAGCATTGTTTTGCCCTACCACAACGTTGAAGCCTGGAGTAAGATGAAACTCCTGAGAAGAAAGAAAACTCTTGTAGTTTTTTATCTGAATCTTAGCAATATACATCCGCTTCTACCTTCCATTGAGATGGGTGAAGTTCATCCTTGCGTTTCTGCCTCATGGAATGCATAGTGTGACATCTGGTCATAGACTAGCAATGTGCTTGAATGCCTCCTGCTCCTCAAGGCGGAATTGTAGTTGATTCTCATGTTGTGCTTGTTCAATCACCTCAATGTCCATGTCAATTCAATCTCTCCCTTCCACCACCCCAATCTCCTCCTCCGTCAGCCCATACAGCCTATACACCACCTGGTCAATCAACGCATCCGTCTTAGCCAGCCTCTCCTCATAGCGCGTCTTTATCCGCTCTACCAGTCCACCATCGCTCAGACTCACACCCAACCGCCCCTTATTCCTCAGCAAAATATCCCACAGCTCCTCAAAGGCAAGTGGCGACTCACCCTTCTGGTAGTCGCCCGGATAATCAGCTATCTTGCTTTTGCCTGTTAACACCTCTATTCCTTTTCTGCCATCCCTATCCGGTAATATTTTGAGGGTAGTTACCAGCCAGTCCAAAAACTCCTTTTGTGCCTCCCGCTTCTCCTTGTTCAGCCGGATCATCTCCTCGGCCAGGAGGGTCAGCACCAATAAATAGTCGCCGGGACGGTTGCGGAAGCCACGTATAATGGCCTGTGTGATGGTCACAGTTACTGATTTGAGTTCGAACAGGTAGACCTCGAACATCCTGGCATCCTGGCTGGCGAGTCGTTCGATATGGGTGATGGCGGGCCGGAGGTTGTCGCTGCTGAAACCCATGGCGGCAGCGTTCTGGACGAGGCGGGCGTTGGTGTCATAGCCCAGTTTGGCGAAGAAGGCCGTCAGGGCGTCTCTGTTGGAAAGGAGTTGGATATCCTCACGGGTGAGGTCATAGTCTTCCTTGAGCATGCGGCAACCTCGGTGTGTATAAGATGGGGCCTGGCACCCGCAAGGGATGGTCCCTCGATAAATCGGGGACCTACTACATTTCTGCCTCACAAACCTAACGGGGACTGACCACCAGGGTCTGTCTCATCAAGATGCAAGCCTATCACCGGGAATTGTGATTGTCAATGGTCTCCTCTCCTTGACTAGCTGAACAATTTCAGGTACACTCATCTTTAACTACTCAATTAATCGGGTCCACGCCGGCGTGCCCGGTTTCGCGACGATTTCAATGGAGAGCAACGATGATCTTACCCTTATCTGTTGCCTTTTCAATTCATCACACCAGTTATAATCCAGGCCTTGCGTTAGCGGTAACCTCGTCTTGACCAGGCAACATCCCAGGTAATTGTCAATCGCACCCGCTCAACGGTACAGCGTCGTCACGTTTTGACCAGCGATCAAGGAAAGGGGATAGGTATGCTTCCTTCCAAACACTTCTTTCAGCAATCCCTCGGTATCCGCCGCACTGGACTCTTCGCCTCAACCGCTCTGCCTCTTATTGTGCTACTGGTGCTAGTGCAATCGGTATTGCCAGCCTACGCTGCAAACGCTCGAACCGCACTGCTCTCTGCAACCCTGTCTTCCGGGTGCAGTTCGCCCAGTGACTGTGTCTCGAAAATGACCCTGCCTGAAAAAGAGGGGCAGATGACCCAGGTGGAGAAAAATGCCTTCAGCATGTCTGGCAACTCGATCACGGATATTACGACCTATTTCATCGGTTCGGTGTTGAGTGGCGGCGGCGGCGGTCCTAATGGCGCGGGCGGCACAGCCACACAGTGGGCGGATATGGTGGACAATTTCCAGAGCTACGCGCTCCAGACCCGCCTAGGAATTCCGCTCATCTACGGCGCTGATGCGGTCCACGGACACAACAACGTGTATGGCGCAACGCTCTTTCCGCATGAAATTGGATTGGGAGCCATGCACGATCCTGCCCTGATCACGCAAGTAGAGCAGGTGACGCGTGACGAGGTTCTGGGTACCGGTATTCGCTGGACGTTTGCGCCGTGTGTGTGTACGCCACAGGATATTCGCTGGGGCCGCACCTACGAGGGCTATAGCGAGGTTCCCTCTGATAATCAGACCGACGGTTCGGCTGCCATCGTGGGGTTCCAGGGGCCCAATGGCACGTTGGGACCAACCAATATCCTGGCGACGGCCAAACACTTTATCGGCGATGGTCACACCGCCTGGGGCACCGGGTCACCTTACCTCAACGAGGGGAATGACCTGATTACCGAGCAGCAGATGGATACCATCGACCTCCCGCCATACCAGTCGGCTGTCTCGAACAAGGTAGGTTCGGTCATGATCTCCTATAGTAGTTGGAATGGAGTGAAAGACCACGCCAACCAATATCTGATCACGACCAAGCTGAAAGGCACGGGAACAGACAGTTACGGCACACCTGATCTGGGGTTCCAGGGCTTCGTGGTATCGGATTGGCAGGCCATCAACCAAATCTCTTCGGACTACAACTATGACGTCCGCACAGCTATTAACGCTGGCATAGATATGATTATGGTCCCTGATGCTTACAAAACCTTCATCAGTACCCTCGATACTGAAATCAAGGCGGGGAACATTCCGATGTCCCGCATCGACGATGCGGTAACGCGCATCTTGACAGCGAAGTTCGCGTTAGGCTTGTTTACGCAACCCTACACCGATCGCAGCTATACCCCCAACGTGGGATCGGCGGCGCATCGCGCGGTAGCGCGGCAGGCTGAGCGGGAGTCGCTGGTGTTGTTGAAGAACAACGGCGTGCTGCCCTTATCTAAGACTGGCAGCTATACTCTGGTTGTCGGGGGCGATCACGCGGATAATCTGGGCTATCAGTTGGGCGGTTGGTCGATCTCCTGGCAGGGAGGGAGTGGGACCACCACCATTGGAACAACGCTCTGGCAGGCTATTCAGCAGGCAGGATTGTCATCCTCGGTGAAGCTCAACTTCGTCGGTACCCAAACGAAAGGACATTACAGTGGGGATGTTGGGATCGTCGCTGTTGGGGAAACGCCTTATGCCGAAGGCAAAGGTGATACCAATACCCTGGCACTCAGCAACACCGACGCGACTGAAGTCTCGGACGTGTGCAGCCGGGTAAAGAAGTGCATAGTTTTGTTGTTCTCCGGGCGTCCGATCATCATCAACACCCAGTTGAATCAATCCTCCGCATTCGTCGCCGCGTGGATCGGCTCAACTGAAGGCGAAGGCCTCACCGACGTGCTGTTTGGCGATTATGGCTTTCAGGGCAAACTGACCTATACCTGGCCGAATGCTGTGACGCAGGAACCTTGCAATCAGAATAACGGCTGCACTGGTGCCCTCTTCCCTTATGGGTATGGCATCACCCCCTTCTAACCGATGATGCCGGGTTGAGGTAACCATGGAACCCACTCCAGAGACCCTATTGGAGTGGGTTCCATGGCTTTTCTGCTTCCCTACGGATAGTGATGAGCTTTTTCTTCGGGTGATGGGTAGGTGAAGATATCTTCACCGCCGTTTAGTACTTTTTTGTTATGAGACCAACACGGTAAGCGCGATCGAGAGAATGCATATGGTACGATTCTAGCGCGTTATAAGAACAAAAACATCATTATTGTTCAGTGTGTATCTGGATTAACTAATAGGTGTCAGGCGTGCTGATAGCAAACGTTGTGAGTGAAATGGGAAGTGAGAAAGCTATGAGAAACATGGCCCAACCAGGGATGAGGCGCCCAAGAGTGCTGGTGGTCGATGATAGTGCTTCGACCTGTCTCTCCATCGCCTCTGCCCTCCAGCAAAGAGGTTACGATGTCGATATCGCGCTCAACGGACAGGATGGTTTCACCAAGGCCCTGACCTTCTATCCCCACTGTCTCATCCTGGACGTGATCTTGCCGGACGTCAGCGGATATACGGTCTGTCGACACGTGCGCCAGCAGCTCGGGCAGCAACTGCCCCACATCATCCTCATCAGTAGCAAAGACGCGCCGCTGGATCAGTACTATGGGCTCCGCCAGGGGGCTGATCGCTATTTACCCAAACCCTTTAGCGAGGAGACCCTTCTCCAGGCCGTCTGGGAGGGAGTTCCGGCAGCCGTGCGCCAGGCCGTTCCTCCCCCGCTCCCCTGCACCCCACCACGCCCGGCGCTGAGTGAGCTCATTCCCCGGCGCATTCCTAACACAGAAACGATGCGCAGCAGGAGCCCCTTTGCGCCCTCTCCCATCACCGGAGATGAGCGAGCCCGCAGGCTTTACGTGGCGATCGATGGCAGGAAAACGGTGGCTGAGCTGGCCGCCATGACCGGCCTGGAGACGAAAGACATCTCCCAGGGGCTGCATGTACTGCTCCAGGAGCACTACATTGAGCTGTATGACGCGGCAGGACAGTTCGTGGAGACACCGTTCGACTCGGCGTCCTGGGACGCCGAAGCGCCTTCCTGGCTGGTGGAACGCTGAGCAGAGCCAGTCATTTGGAGATACTGCCTGTCACCCTGAGCGCAGCGAAGGGTCTGGCTCGCCGGACGCAGAGATCCTTCGCTGCGCTCAGGATGACAGGTAGGACACCACTCAAGGAATGTCACGCCTCCGCGAAGGATGACAGGTAGGACACCACTCAAGGAATGTCACGCCTCCGCGAAGCGAAGGGTCTGGCTCGCCGGACGCAGAGATCCTTCCCCTTCGCTATGCTCAGGGCTGCGGCTCCTGCGCTCAGGATGACAGGGCTGGACCTTTCTGGTGAGGAGGAACGGTCACGTTCATTTGAACCTTGCCTAAAGTTCATTATCGCGCCATGAGGTGGGGTCGGCATATCCCGTTTATGTTGTGTGTGAAAGTTCAGTAAGGAGATACAGCGTGAATTCGACCCAGATCACCGATATTCTCCTGATAATCCAGGCCGTGATTACCCTGTTCATCTCACTACGCGCTTTCTCTCTCTATGCCCGGACCAGGGACGACATGCTCTTCTCGCTTGGCTTGTCGATGGGTGTGATTGCGTTAGGCGGCTTTGTTGGGCTGATAAGCGATATTTTTCTTGCCGGGGCCTTCAATACCTTCTGGTTCAGGTACATCGGGCAAACCGTTGGGTACCTGTTTATTTTCTTGAGCACGCTTCGTGGATCGGAGCGTTACAGGCGGAGATTGAAGGGCTGGCACGTGTTCGCCACGGGGCTGCTGATGGTCTTGCTGCTGTTGACTCCGGTGATACCTACGCATCCCAGTGCCACCGTGCAAACAGTGCTGAGCGGTTCCCGTGCCGTGGTTTGTTTCGTCATCTTCTGGCGCTATGTGTCTCTCTTCTTCAGCAAGGAGACCCGCTTTAGTTTCCTCATGGGTTTTGCCTTTTTCTTGATCACCTGGGGCATCGTCATCTATTCGCTGAAGTTTACCATGCCCAACCCGCTGCTGCTGGACTACGTCGGAGACAGTGTGCGTATTGCCGGTCTCGCCATACTGCTTGCCGCATTTTTCCTGGGGTGATGCCTTACCTAAGATGCAACGGTTTGGCAACGGTTTAGCAACGGTCCATGTCCTACACTTTTCTCAAGCGAACAACACTCTCAATGTCTGCGACAAAAACAGAGAGGTGTTCTGCGTGAAATGGCTCAGGCAAGGAGTGTCATCCTCTTGACGCGCTCTCAATTTTTCATGGATCTTTCTAGATGAACAGCAAGAGTTTCCCTCAGGCTGTAAGAACAGGAGAAAGCAATCATGGCACGTATTCAGCATGGCTCTGCTTCCCGGCAGACGACCAGACCGGTCCCTACCACACTTCTCCTCTGGCTTTCGTGTGGAACGATCGGATCTGTGCTTTTTACGATCGTCTATCTGATCGAGGGTGCTACCCGTCCCGACTATAGCGCCTGGCAGCAAGCGATCAGCGCACTCAGTCTGGGTCCCGGCGGGTGGGTGCAGCAGGTCAATTTTGTGGCCTTCTGCGTAATCATCATCTGGACTGCGTTCGCCTGGCGCAAGTTCCTCAAAGGCGGCGTGGGCGCGACCTGGTATGCGATTTTCCGGGTCCTTGAGGGTTTGGGCTTGATCGTCGACGGCTTCTTTTCACAGGACCCGGCGTTTGGTTATCCGAAAGGTGCAGCCCTCACCGCACCGACTCTTCACGGCGCAATTCATGTCATCTTTGCATTCGTATCTATCATCGCCATAGTGTTAGGCCTCTTCGTCCTCGCCCGACGCTTCGCCGAAGAACCCGGTTGGCGCGGTTGGGCCACGTACTCGGTGCTCACTGGGATCTTAACCATCGTCCTCATCACCGTCTTTGGCGTACTGAACGGACAGCATAGCGAGATAGCAGGACTCTTTGAGCGGCTGGCTACCAGCCTCGGCACGCTCTGGGGCCTCGTGTTCCTCACCCGCTTGTGGATGGGGACGGGATTTGGGTCATTCAAGCACCAGATCTCTTCTACCAGGGATCGCGCAGCATTCCTGAGTTTTCTTGTGATCCTGAGCAGCAGTAGTCAGCGTGCTCTGCTGGACTATGTGCGCCAGACGCTTGTCACCAACCCTCTCCTGGTGCAGGAGCGCTACACCTATGACCGCACGCTCTTACACGAGGTGGCAGGCCAGGGGGGTCTCCCCATGGTGGAACTCCTTCTGCATCTGGGGGCGGACCCCAACGCGAGAGACCAGTTGGGGCACACACCGCTATATTTCGTAGGCAATGCGTCTCATGGAACCCATGGCGCAGATGTCGTTCGTGTCCTGGTCCAGGGTGGAGCGAACGTCAACGCTCAGGAGAGGCTCAAGCACTGCACTGCGCTGCATATGGCAGCGCGACGGGGAAACGTCCCGGTTGCCGAAGCGTTGCTGGATTGCGGAGCAGATGGAGAAGCGCGAGACAAGCTGGGAGATACGCCCTTGCATCGTGCTGTCAAGTGTGGAAAGACGGAGATGGTTGCTTTCCTCCTCTC
>WNFC01008926.1_pt1 | contig 11082 bp, 7 predicted proteins | sample 5400541 | NCBI WGS metagenome assembly WNFC01 (sample SAMN13153342, study PRJNA577476) | soil metagenome | isolation source: 120 cm saprolite under Douglas fir tree site 2 hole 2 replicate 1 | place: USA:California | collected 2015-04-18
GAGGGTCTGGCAGCCCGTAGGCGTCTAGAATCACGTTCGCGTCGGGGGCTGGCGCAGTTTGGCAGCGCGCACGGTTCGGGACCGTGAGGCCGAGGGTTCAAATCCCTCGCCCCCGACCACCCGATCTCCCCGTGGAAACGACCCACCAGACGCCCCAGCGAACGCCTCGCTGCCCGGCTGCGCCCAGCTCTGCACCCAAGACGTTTGACCCAGTGCACGCACGGGTAAAAACACGATCTGCCCCCACCCAATCCGTTTCCGCACACCCGGAAGAAGGACAGACCAGAATGCCGAGTCGCCACAGTCACCCGTCAGACCCGCCGCGAGCACCCCGCCTCCACAAGAGCCGGGAGGAGGCTTCCCGACTTCTCCAGGCGCGAATCGATCTCGGCGAGGAGATCGCCAGCCGCATCGATCCCGGCGCCTACCTACCAGGGAGCCTCTCTGAGTTGGAGGACGAATATCGACGCTGGACGAGCTACAACTCTAAGTTGCTCCGCTCGATGTTCGACTCGGACGAAGTCATGAGCGAATACGACCATTGGATTGGAGTGCTGTAGTGGGTTACTCCGTCGACGAGCCACAGAAGCTTCTGCAACTGCGTGAGAGCGTGCAAGAAAAGATCGGCAGACTTCGGACGGTGATGGACACGCTTGAACTGTACGAGTTGGCGTCAGCCAGTCCGGCAGAGCCAGCGAGGCCGCTGGGGTCCGGGACTCGACCGAGGCAGCACGTCGAGGTCCACAACTACGGCTCGCTCGGGACCCTCAATACGGGTGAAGTCTTGGGCAGCATTCATTCGCACGCTTCCATGGTCACGGGCGTCTCGGCTGAGGACTTTCGCAAGGCAATTACGGAGTTCGCTCGCGTGATAGGCGAGAATCGCGACCTGCCGGAGGAGCGCCGGGGGGTGGTGCTGGAAAGTGTCGATCTGGTTGCTGAGGAGGCGAGTCGGCCACCCGAGAAGCGTCGTCTCAGGGCCGTGCATGCCTTGCTAGCGGCCATTCCAGGCGCAATCGCAATGAGTGGCGGTGCGATTGAAGCCTGGGACAGGTACGGCGCGACGATCCGCGCTTACTTGGGCCTATAGAGTCCTTGGCGCATACGCTGGGCACGCTCTCGCCCGAACTCATCTATCTCGATCAACTCCACTGGATCAACCTGAGCAAAGCGCGCCTCGGCCAGGAGGGAACTGGCGCGTACGCCGACCTTCTCACGGAACTACGCCTGGCCGTCTCCTCTGGTCGTGTGGTGGTGCCGATCTCGTTCACTCACTACTTCGAGGTATCGGAGATTGCGCGTGCAGATCGCCGAGCGAACCTGGCGCTGACAATGGGCGAACTCTCCAAGCACGTCGCCCTCACCTCGCGCGACGACTTCCTGCGTTACGAATTCAGGCGCTCGCTGGCAAAGGAGTTGGGCAGCGCATACACGGCGCCGCAGCCTGCGACCACCGGATATGGAGCCGGTCACGCGTTCGGGCTAGGTGGCGGGAAGGGGCGGTTTAGGGGCGATCCCGAAGCTCTCGACCAATTCGCGGAGATGGCCGACGACTTCATCCCGCGCCTGGAGCAGCACACCGGCTACGGCTGGAAATTCGTGCCCTCAGGTGCGGCAACTACGCCACTTGAACTCATCAACGAGGCGGCGGATGCGCACGTCCAATTCCGGCTCCTCATGGGACCAACTGATAAGCAAGATCCCGAACTGCTGAAGCTGGGGTTCAATCCAGCAGCCGCCTATGAGGTAGTCGAGAACATCAAGCGGCGCGAGGCGGAGCTCGCCAATCAGCTCGCTGCGGAGCCTCAATGGAAACCACGGCTGGACGACATCATCGAGGGGCGCGCTCTCTACTGGGACCTCGACGAGGATTGGTACCCGGCCGTGACCGACGTGTGGTCGCGCGCGGTGACCATCGACGAGTTCGGGAAGGAGCGGCTACGCCGGATCATTCGCGGGATCCCGATCGTAGATATCGAGTCGGCGATTAGGCACGCGAACTTCGCCACTGGCGACCACCAGTGGACAACCAACGACATCCACGACCTGGGCTTTGCGGGTTCCGCAGTGACCTACTGCGACGTGGTCCTCACAGAGCGCCACCTGCAGACGCAACTAGTCCGCCAGCGAATCGACCGCAAGTACGGAACGGCGATCTTCAGAAGTCCGCAGGAGTTAACCGCGTATCTACGCAAAGGTCAAACGCCAGTCGATGTGGGCAAACGGGAAGATGCGAGCCCCGTAAGCGATAGTGAGGCCGGGTAACGCGTCCCGGCTCCCGCTGTATCTCAAAGGTCACGGAACACCCGTAATGACGCTCTGCCGCGGGGCGGAGCGCGGAGCCATTCCGCCGCCCATGGCGTCGCGGAAAGTTCGTGGGAACGGGCCGGCGAGACTCGCTCAGTTCCGGTGGACTGCGTCTGATAGATCACAAGATCACGCTCGCGGTGAATATTGTGCACGCTCCCGCCATCACGAATACGCAGCAGCGCACAGCAACTCGTCACTCCCGTCGCTGTTGTTGTCGACAGTCCGCACATGAAGCGCGGTACCGAAGGCTATGACGCCGAAGTGGGAGGACAGGCTGTACCGGCTCTTCATCGAGTTAGCGGCCCAGACGAACCTTCAAATCATCGTCTTCAGTGTGTGGTTTCCGCCTTTAGCAGTGACCACGTGGTGAACCGTCTGAAACTCGACCGTCGCGCGGTGCCCACGCACAAGTAAGTGCGGTCTGGCGCTGGACTCAATTGCGACCAGGGGCCACCCAGTATTGTGATTTGACGTGGGTTTACGAGGCCTAGAGGATGGTCTACCAATTCATCGATACGGTCGTGGGCTCTGCTTCATGTGCGGCGTTCCGCTAACGGCCTCCAACCAGTCGAGCGAACACGTCTTTCCCAGGTGGCTACAGAATCGCTATGACCTCTGGGATCGCAAACTGATGCTATTCAACCGCACCGCAATCAGGTACGGCGAACTCAAAATCGCAAGCTGCCGCGACTGCAATGGATCGGTACTAGCTCCAATTGAATCAGCAGTCGCCGAGTCTGCCGCCACGGGTTACGAGGCTTTCGCAGCGCTCGACGAGATCACCCTCTTTCTTTGGATAACGAAGATTCACTACGGCATTAATTTCAAAGAGACTCAACTGTCAGCCGATCGCAGTCAGCGAGATGCCGCGGCCATCCTCTCGGACGATCAGATCCGCTATTTCAAGCACCTGCACCTGTTTCTACAGTCCGCTCGATTCCCTTTGTATTTTGGGAATTTCACTCCGTGGTCGATTTTCCGTTTCCGACTTCACCCGTCTGATAGTCCTGAAAGGAACTTCCTATATCGCGATCACCTCCCGAGCAACGTCGTGTCTATTCGCATGGGTGAGATGGGAGTTGTGGCGTGTCTACTCGACAACGGCGAGCTGGACCGGAAATGGGGCGCGACGCTGGCGCGGGTTGCGAGAGCTGGCGTTAAGGACTTCCAGTTTCTTGAGATCTCGGCTCGGATCGCTTACGAAAGCACCCTAATTGCTGACGAACGCCGATACACAATTGTCGCCCATCGTGACGGGCTCGAAGCACACGTATTGCGCGACCACACACCGGTATCTTTCTCGGGGTGGGTCAATCGCGACTATGCCCAGTACCTGGCCGAATATTGGGGTCGCGACATCGAATGGCTCTTTGGCCCCATGGGAATTCGATCCTCGCTACAGGGGTTGCTTCCGTCCTCCTAGCAACGTGTTCAACGCGCCAGCCTGTACCCACCGCCGCTGGTCGATGCAAGTACACGTGTAGCAACCCCGGCGGCACTCACCGACACGCAGCGACACGTGGCGGACCGAAGCCGCGGACGCCACGAACTCAAACGGCCTCCGGCGGCTCACCTCGGACCGCGTGCTATTACGGTTCGGGACCGTGAGGCCCCGTGTTCAAAATCCCGGGCCCCCGACCATTTTGAACTCGAAATCGACGATTTCGGCGCCTGTCTAGACGACAACGTGTCACAGCCGTGTCAAAGATTCGCCAGGAACCTTTTTTCAATGGGAATCGGAGTCGTGGTGGCGGCGCGAGCCACTCTGACCTCGCCCGTCTTGGCTCGCAGGCCGCCGTAGGTGCCTCATGCTTCACCGACCTCGCCGAGCAGATTGGCTGCTGACACAAGAAACTACGCCGCCTCCCATCTAAGCTCGGCCGCCTCGACCGGTTCCCTGATCCCCTTGAGCTCGAACCTCTGCAGGGCCGTGGTCTTGAGGCCGCTCGCCTCCAAGGCCTCGCGCGACACGAGGATGCTTCCCGGCCGTGCCGCGGCGCACAGCCGAGACGCGCGGTGTACCGCCGCGCCTCGAATCGAGGATTCGGAGCTGCTGACATCGCCCACGTGGATGCCGATCCGGACCTCGGGCGCGTAACCATGCATCCGCCGCTGGGCGTCGAGGCGGCGCTGGATGGTGATCGCGCAGTCCGTGGCGTCGCGGGCGGAATCGAATACCACGAAGAACCCATCCCCGGCGTGGTCGACCTCGTGACCGCTGTGCTCCTGGAAGGCGCGCCGCATCTCGCCGTCCAGCCAGGTGCTCAGGTGGTGCCATGCAGCATCGCCGATGGCTTCCACCAGCGGCGTGGACCCGGCGAGGTCGCTGAACATGAGCGCCTTGCGCGAGCTTTGGGGCCGCGTTTGGTCGATCAGGGCCGCACGAAGGTCATCGCGGGTGCGGATCTCGAGCTTGTCGTAGACGTGACGCAGGTGATACTCGACCGTCTTCGGGCTCAAGTACAGCTTGGCTGCGGCTTCCCGAGTGGTTGAGCCTTCGGCGAGGATGAGTGCGACCTGCAGCTCCTGTGGTGTCAGCTGCTGGCGGTAGCGGTCGTCGCGAACACGCGCGGTCTCCCCGCTAGCCTCGAGCTCTGCCAGCGCACGCTCAGACCAGGCCGCGGCGCCGAGCTGGTCGAAAGATTTGAGTGCGGCGCGCAGCTGCTTCCGGGCATCGAGGCGGCGGCGCGTCCGGCGCAGCCTCTCACCGTAGTACAGGCGTGTTCTTGCCTGCTCGAAAACGTCAGGCGTGCTTTCGTGGTGGCCCAGCGCGACCTCGTACTCTCTGGCGAATGCGCGGTCGTCCGCGAGCAGCGCGCGCGCTCGAGCGGCACGGGCGAGGGCAAACGGCAGTCCTTTCTCCTCAGCGCGCACTGAGTACTCATTGCTGATGGCCTGGGCTTCGGGGATTCGCCTGAGGTGGACCATCGCCTCGACGAGGTCCGGCGCAGGCGAAAGGTCGGGGTCGTCGATCGCGAGCTCCTTGAGGAAATCTGTGCACTCGACGAAGTGCGTCACCGCCGCCTGCGGGTTACCGAAGCCCACCTCCAGCTGGCCCAGCGCGATCATCGACCACGCCTTGTACAGGCCCATGCCGTACTGCTCCGAGACTGTTCGCGCCTCGGCCGCGTGCGCGCGGCATTGCTCGCCACGACCTTCTAGAGCGTCCAGCCAGGCCAGGCCGGCCACGGCGCCGGCCAGCCACGTGAACTGTGTCGTCTCGCGCGCGACCCTCTCGGATTCCTCGTACTGGGCGCGCGCCAGCGACCAGCGGTCGGTGGCCGCCGCGTCGCGGCCGAGCATGAACAGGACCATGGGCAGCGCGGCAGTCGGCGCGCGCTCCCGCGCCTGCTTGAGGGCGCGGTCGAGAAGGTCGCGTCCCGCCTGCGCCTCGCGCAGAAACAGCCCGGCCACACCGGCGCACATCAGGAGAAGCGGGTCGACGCTATCGGAGGGCACCGCGCGGAACAGCGCAACGCTCTCGTGGAGCCGCCGCGCACCGTCGGAGCCGCGGCCGGCGAGGATCGCCAGCGCACCGTAGGCGACGTGCGCGAAAACCGCAGACTCCGGGGGATCGTTTGTTCTCAGCAGCTCCAACGCCTTGCTGGCGGCGGCGAGCATCTCGTCCGGATGCCCCGAACCAAATGTGGACAGGCCTGCGTCGGCCAGAATGCGGATCGCCTTCAGACGATCAACCGGCTCGATCGCGGCCGCCGCGGCCGTGAGCCTGCGGTAGCCCTCGATCACCGAGCCGCGCCGCATGGCGATGTGTCCGTCGAGGCTGTCGACATCGACCAGCGCCTCGGTCCCGGTCGTCAGCTTTCGCGCCGAAGCCAGGAGCTCGAGGGAGCGCCCAGCGTCGCCGGCAAGCCACGCGTTCTCCGAGGCCCTGAAGAAGCGATCGCAGCGAAGATCCAGGTCCTCCGTGAGGCGAGCCGACTCGGCGAGCGCCGTTGCCGCGGCGCTGTAAGCCGTGCTGTCACGAGCCCTCTGCGCAGCCTGCGCCAGCGCGCCGGCTGCCTCGGTGTCCCAGCCTGTCGTGGCAGCCGCGAGGTGCCAGGCGCGGCGGTCGAGGTCGTCGGGACCGACCATCGCTCGGGCCAGGGCGCCATGCGCGGCGCGCCGCTGCGCCGGGGACGCCGCGTGGTAGATCGCGGCGCGGGCCAGGGGATGGACGAAGTCGGAGCGATCGCCGCCCACCTGGACCAGCGAAGTTGCCGCCTCGGCCTCCTCCACCGCCGGAGCGCCGATCTCCAGCGCCGCCGCCGCACGGCGGACGAGCCCGAAATCCGCAACGCCGGAGGCTGCCATCAGGAGCAAGACCTGGCGCGCACCGTTCGAGAGCCCGTCGGCGCGGCGCAGGTATGACCGCTCCAGGCTCGTCACGACGGGCAGGTCCGGGTGCGGCGCGCCCGCCGGCTGCGGTTCGCCGCGCGCCAGCTCTACCAGCGCAAGCGGGTTGCCCTCGGTGGCGCGCAGCAGGCGGTCGAGTGAATCGGCCGAGGGCGCAGTAGCGAGCTGCTCGAGGAGGTGTGACGCCGCGTCCCGATCGAGCCCACGCAGCTCGATCTCCGGCCAGCCCGCCGTGAGGAACGGTGAATCGTAGCCCTCCCGTACCGCGACCAGGATGGCGACCGGGTCCGCCACCAGCCGGCGGGCCGCGAACGCGATCGCCTCGGCCGAGGCGGCGTCCAGCCAGTGCGCGTCATCCACCGTCATCAGCAGCGGTCCCGGCTCCGCGTAGGAAGAGATGAGGCCCAGCGCGGCGGCGCCGACGATCAGCCGGTCGGCTTCGATGCGCTCGCCGAGGCCGAGCGACGAGCGTAGGGCCGCGGCGTGGATAAGCGGCAGCTTGTCGACGAGCGGAAGCGCCGGCCGGAGCAGCTCGTGCAGTCCGGCGAACGGTACGTTGGCCTCGAATTCGACGCCATGCGCAGAGAGCAGCCGCATCGGTCCCGCCTCGGCCACCGCCTGCTGGAGAAGCGCCGACTTGCCGATGCCGGGCTCACCCCGAACGACGAGCCGGGAGCTCTTGCCCACGCGCGCCGACGCCAGCGCCTGGCCCACCACCCGCATTTCGCCTTCCCGGCCAAAGAGCACCGCGTAATTGTCCCGCCAACTACTAGGTGGGGCCCCTGATGCGATGCCCGCCGCGCCAAACCTACGGTCGTCGCATCTCAATTCCTGGAGGTGCCGAAATGGCAGTTCAGACTCAGTCCGTCGATACAGACAAGCTGATGGCGTTTCTCGGGCAGGTCATCGGGGAGCTCGGCGCGACCGTGAACGCGGGGCTCATTGTGGCCGGCGACCGACTCGGGCTCTACCGGGCGATGGCAGGCGCGGGCCCGATCTCGTCGGGCGACCTGGCGGAAAAGACCGGCACAGCCGAGCGCTACGTCCGCGAGTGGCTCAACGCCCAGGCCGCCGGCGGCTACGTGACGTACGACCCTGCGACGCAGAGGTACGAGCTCCCCGCGGAGCAGGCGATGGCGCTAGCGGACGAGAACAGCCCCGCGTTCGTGTGCGGCGCTTTCGAGCTCGCCACCGCGACGATCAAGGCGGAGCCGCAGATCGAAAACAGCTTCCGCACCGGCGCCGGGTTCGGATGGCACCAGCACGATGCGGGCGTGCCGACGGGTTGCGAGCGGTTCTTCCGCCCCGGATACAACGCCAACCTTGTCTCCACCTGGATCCCCGCGCTCGACGGCGTGGAGGAGAAGCTCCGCGTCGGCGCGCGGGTTGCGGACGTCGGCTGCGGCCTCGGCGCATCATCGCGGCTGATGGCCGAGGCCTACCCGCGGTCGAAGGTGACCGGCTTCGACTACCACAAGGAATCGATCGAGCTGGCCCGCAAGAAGGCCAAGGACGCGGGCCTGAGCGAGCGGCTGCACTTCGACGTCGCCTCGGCGTCGTCCTTCCCCGGGACCGGCTACGACCTCGTCGCCGTCTTCGACTCACTGCACGACATGGGCGACCCCGTGGGAGTGGCCAAGCACGTCAAGCAGGCGCTGGCCGCCGACGGGACCTGGCTCGTCGTCGAGCCCATCGCGGGTGACAAAGTCGAGCAGAACCTGAACCCGGTCGGGCGCGCGTACTACGCGTTCTCCACGTTCCTGTGCGTGCCCAACTCTCTGTCTCAGGAAGTCGGGCTCGCGCTCGGCGCTCAGGCCGGGGAGAGCAAGATCCGCGACGTCGTGACCGCCGCCGGATTCACCCGGTTCCGCCGCATCAACGAGACGCCGTTCAACCTGGTCTACGAAGTCAGGCCCTAGCCGGCATCGCGGGGCGGGCGGTTGCATCACCGCCCGCCCTGCCCAAACTAAGAGGTCCGATTGCATGAGAGCAATTCAGCCGGTACGGGATGGCTACACGACGCGCGATGCGGTTCGCCTGCACTGGGAGGTGTACGGCGAGGGCGACCGGACCGTCTTCCTCATGCCGACGTGGTCGATCACGCACTCCCGTCACTGGAAGTTCCAGATCGCCTACCTCGCGCGGCACTGCCGGGTGCTGGTCATGGACGGCCGCGGCAACGGCCTGTCCGACCGCCCGCCTGAGCCTCAGTCATACGCCGACCAGGAGTTCACGGCGGACGCCCTGGCGGTCATGGACGACACGGCGACGGAGAAGGCCGGGCTCGTCTCCCTGTCGTCTGGGGGGCGGTGGGCGTTGATGCTTGCGGCGCAACATCCGGAGCGCGTCACCGGCGCGGTCTTCATCGGGCCCGCGGTCCGCTTGGCCTGGAAGCCGTTCAAGGACGCGGCGTCAGCGGTGTTCGACGACGTACTCGATGAATACGACGGCTGGCAGAAGTACAACGCGAACTACTGGCTCAAGGACTACCGGGGCTTCCTCGAGTTCTTCTTCGGCAGCATGTTTTCCGAACCCCACTCGACTAAGCAGATCGAGGACATGGTCGGTTGGGGGCTCGACACCACACCCGAGGTGCTGGTCGCCACCGAACGAGCCGACATCTGGGACGACAAACACACCATCGAGCAAGCCAAGCACGTTACTTGCCCGGTGCTCGTGATCCACGGTGACGACGACGAGATCGTGCTCCACGCGAACGGGGCAGCGCTGGCCGAGGTGATCGGAGGACGGCTCCTCACGATGGAGGGCTCGGGCCACGCCCCTCACGCGCGTGACCCCGTTGCTGTCAATCTCGCCATCGCCGACTTCCTCCTGCCCGCGTCACCACCGGATGCACGGCGGCGCTCCATGCGCCGGCCGCGACGCGCGCTCTTCGTGTCCTCACCGATCGGCCTCGGCCACGCGCGGCGTGACGTGGCCATCGCGGACGAGCTGCGCAAGCAGGTCCCGGGTCTCGAGATCGAATGGCTGGCCCAGGACCCCGTGACACGAGTCCTCTCGGCGCACGGAGAGAAGATCCATCCGGCCAGCAAGGACCTGGCACTCGAGTCGAAGCACATAGAGATGGAGTCAGGGCCCCACCGCCTGCACGTGTTCGAGGCCTGGCGCCGCATGGACGAGATCCTCCTGTCCAACTTCATGGTGTTTCTCGACGCGGTGCGCCAGCGTGATTACGACCTGTGGATCGGTGACGAGGCGTGGGAGCTGGACTACTACCTACACGAGAACCCGGAGCTCAAACGGGCAGCGTACGTGTGGCTGACAGACTTCGTCGGCTGGCTCCCAATGCCCAAGCTCGGCGAGCGTGACGCGTTGCTTTGCGCCGATTACAACGCGGAGATGATCGGCCACATCGAGCGTTTCCCTCGCATCCGTGACCGCGCGATCTTCATCGGACGGCCGGACGACATCGTCCCCGACGCGTTCGGTCCGGGCCTGCCACAGATCCGGGAGTGGACCGAGCGTCACTACGTCTTCAGCGGCGGCTATGTCCTCGGCGTGGAGAGCGGTCAACTGGAAGATCGGCACGAGCTGCGCCGCCGGCTGGGCTACCGTGACGATGAGGTCATCTGCATCGCGTCGGTTGGCGGCTCCGGGGTTGGCACCGCGCTGCTGGACAAGGTCATCCGCGCCTTCCCTGCGGTCAAGCGGCGCGTACCGAACCTGCGGATGATCGCCGTAGCCGGTCCGCGCATCGACCCGAGCACGCTCCCTGCGGTCGACGGTGTCGAGGTGCGCTCGTTCGTGCCCGACCTGAACCTCCACCTTGCAGCCTGCGACATCGGCCTGGCGCAGGGCGGGCTCAGCACGACGATGGAGCTGGTGGCGGCCCGCCGGCCCTTCATCTACTTCCCGCTCATGGATCACTGCGAGCAGAACTTTCACGTCCACCACCGGCTCCAGCGATATCGTGCCGGCCGCTGCATGGACTTCGAGACGGCCACGCCGGAGAACCTGGTGTTGGAGATCGAGTCTTTGCTGTCCCGCCCAGCCGACTTCGTCAAGGTCGAGTCAGGGACTGCGGCGAGGGCAGCGTCGTTTATCGCAGAGGTGCTGTGAGCCGGGTTCACGGTCTGGGGCGCTGCTGCGGAAGGTCTCCAGTACAGCTCCGCAGCGATCTGTTAAGCGCTGGTCATGTAGTAGTTCATGTAGTAATTCAGGCGGCCTCGGTGGATGAAACCGGCCCGGAATCATCCCATGAGTTCGCGAAATGAACTCAAAACCTGCGAAATCGGTCTCGGTGGACGAAACCGCCTAGAGTTCGGGACCGTGAGGCCCCGGGTTCAAATCCCGGGCCCCCGACCAAAAATCGTATTCAAATCGAGGTCTTCGCCTGCTCCGTCTAGCGCACGGGGGTCACCGGGAGGTCACAGATTTTCTTGGAACTAGGTGGCGCCA
>WNFC01008929.1_pt1 | contig 11081 bp, 20 predicted proteins | sample 5400541 | NCBI WGS metagenome assembly WNFC01 (sample SAMN13153342, study PRJNA577476) | soil metagenome | isolation source: 120 cm saprolite under Douglas fir tree site 2 hole 2 replicate 1 | place: USA:California | collected 2015-04-18
GACCTCAAAGCCTTCAATCTCGCCCACAAGACGTTTACCGATGTGGACACCCTCGACGCCGCTATCCACAGGGCCGTCGCCGACTTGAACACAGAACGAAATCGCGATCTGTTGGGCGAACAGAGAATCTCTGCTTAGCCAACGCTGGCCGCAGCGGTGACGTTCCTTCCGGTGGACGGGACGTGGTCTGCGTTCAACCTCGAATCGCCCGCCGACCGGCGTCCGTGATCCGCATGCGCTCGATCTTGAACGTCGCGTCGTTCGCTCTGAGCGTCTCCGTCACCACCGTTGCGAGGCCGGCGAGCGCAAGCATTGCCAGCGTCTCGCGAGAGAAACCATGACCGAGTTCAAGCACGTCCTCGGTGGCGCCGCGCGGACTGCGGGCGAGCAATTGGAGCGCCTGGCGCCAATCTGGGCTGAAGTCAGATTTTCGCGGCAACTGCGACCGGAACACCGTCATTGATAGCCCCCACCCCGGAAGTTCCACCGCGGCGGCGCTGACCATGCTCTCATTCTGACGGACTGTCTGTCGGGCGTGCGACTTTCTGCTAAAATTGGGTTTTGACGCTGACATTGCCCGCGCCGCCGAACACGAAGCAACCGCCCGCCGGCGCCGAGCCCGCTGCAATGCCCTCCCCGTATCCCCTTGATTCCACTTCGCCCACCATCCCGCTTGCGAGCGCTGCTCAGCGGCGCCGTTCCGGCCAGCCAAGCTATGCCATGGGCAATTTGTTGCCCGAAAGGTGCAATGTTTTTCCATTGGCTGGTTGGGCACAGACATCACGCCGCTCGCCGCGACGAGCGCCCGGCCTTCGATGCCCTGTGCAAGGACGCCTCCCGTCGCCAGTTCGATATGGTGATGGCTTGGTCAGTCGATCGGTTGGGCCGGTCGTTGCAGGATCTCGTCAGCTTCCTGTCCGAGCTGCACGCGCTCGGAATCGACCTCATGCTCCATCAGCAAGGCCTCGACACCACGACGCCAGCCGGCAAGGCGATGTTTCAGATGATGGGCGTCTTCGCGGAGTTCGAACGCGCCATGATCCGCTGGCGGCTGGCACAGGGCGGGCGGGCCCGGAAGGGCGTAGGGGCAGCTGCGCAGCGCAAGCGGCGACGCTGGCCACGCGCAAAGCTGTCGGCAAGTGAGCCAGGCCTTCTGCGCCGTCATTGCGGTGGCGGCGCAGCGGGGCGGGATCATCATCAGGAAAGGAGGAAGATTCCCGGGTCGATAACCGGCGACATACCTAACGCAATCGAGATAATGGCTAATAATCCGATCAAGACGATCGAGGCCCACACGCCAAGGTCCGTATCCGACCAATCTGGTCGATCGTGCTTTGCAATGGGCGGATATGAGACTATGGGTGAGAATAAGGTCATGTCTGTCTCCAAATCGATTTTTCAAACAATGACTATGTCGCTGGACAAAGCTCCAAGGTTCGAACGAAGCCGCCCGATTGACAGCGCCGCTCGACCAGCGGACCGTTGGGCACCGATCACCTTTTGAGACGCTTGGCCGTTATTCCGCCTCCGCGTCGCGCGTTTTTATCCGCATCGCGCTCGCCGCCAAAGCGAGCATTCTTCATGCTGTTCATTAGCCGAATTCATCCGTCGGGAGACCAGCCACCGCGTCCACCCTAGCGGCCAGCTCGGAATAACGCATGGGCATAAGCCACGTGTGTGGGGCAGTTGACCGGAAGCGTCCCAGTCACCGAGCAGCAGCCGGTTTTCAGATTTCGCCAACGCCAAGCGTATGACCAACCAATCTAAAGAAAGACCGCCGTTCCGCGGTCTTTCAAACTGAGATTAGATGCAGGTCAGCACAGCTCCGCCTAATAACGACGATCCTCAAAACGCTCACGGCGTTCCCGGCGATCTTCGAAGCGCTCGCGGCGTTCCTCGCGCTCACGACGTATAAAACCCTCGCCGTATCTGCGGCGATAGCCGCACTCATAGAGACCGGGACCGTTCCAGCCGTCCAAGTAGAAGCATAGCGCGACTGTTTCGATCGGGTTAACCTGTTCGAGCGCTAAGGGGATGTTGGCTAGTCCGCTGAGAGGGATTGCCGCCGCGCTATTCGGTATCAACGACGCGGTCGTCAGAATGGCCATTGCAGCTGTGCCGGTCAGAAGCAAGCGATACATGTTGTCCTCCTTGGTCGTGCGATACAGGCCGCAAGATGGAAAATTTTTTTAAGCGTTAGGGCCTGCCACATTCGTAGCCATCGCCACGAATTCTCGAAGCCATATTGTTCTGATTCTTCAAGGCTGAAAAATGAAAGGTCCAAGGCAAGTCTTCACACACCAGAGTGCCACTACCTAGCGGCCCTCTCAACTTAGCGCGTGGCTCTGCGCCGCGGTGCTTCCCCACCCTGCACCTCCAGCCTGTTAATCTCGGTAGAGAGCTTGTCGAGGCTTTGCCGCGCCGATGTGAGGGCGAGCGACACCGCTTTGAATCGCTCGGCAGAACCGCCAGAGGGCACGGTCGGTGGTGTCAACCAGGCAAGGTGTGGGGACCAGCTAGCGATCGTCTTTCTCGCCGCGCCGCCGTAGGACTGCCAAGCTATGCCGGCCGCAAAACCAACCAAAAAAATCATCAAGACGCGAGCGAAGGCAAATGAGAACAGCTTGCCGAGCCACAACCGTATCCTCGTGATCAGATTCCGTATGGTTGCGGGAAGACGAAGCTTATTCGATCGCTCGGCGGCCGGGCGGCTTCTGGACAACTCGGATATTGTCATCGGCATCCCTCCGTGTTCATGTGCTGGCGGGAGAATTGGTGTCAGCCAACGATAGTTCGCAAGCCGTTCCGATTCGCAATATACCGTGAGTTCAGCTTCGGATCGAAAAAATGCTTTCTTTTGATCCATACCAAACCTTCATTCCTCGTGATAACGGCAACGTCGATAGGGCCGCCCACCGTCTCTGAAGGCTTAGTCAGCTTTTCCTTCAACGATTGCAAGCTTATGAGAGTTTCGGCCAGCCCCGCCATTTCGTCAACGGGCAAAGCCCCGAGGACGCGGCGCAGCGGATAAGAGTGTTGTTCTCGCGCCTTTTCAAGTACCGAGTGGGTGATCGCGCTTTTCGCCTTCTAGATCAATCCATCTAAATCCGCAATTTGCGCTGCGTCCGTCCCGCCAGCCTCAGCAATTGTTGAGGCAAAATCTCTCAAACCATGGCTTAGCGCCTGCATCATGGAGGCGTAGATATCCTCACTGAGCCCGAGATTAAAAGTGTCGCTCATCGACGTTTGAGCAAAAGCTGATAGCCAAGCTGTCAGATCATGGCTGATCGCCACTCGTGATTTTTCGACAGAAACGTGCCGACCCGCAACGATGCCGTGGGAGTCATGTGCGACCATGGCAGGAAACACATCATGATCCCCAAAGCCAGCAAAGACGAGGCCGGTTGTACCCAAGAATTCCTGTGGCCCCTTAAAAACCTCCAAAATTCCGAGTTCCGCAAAAGCCTCAAGATCGGCTGGATAGATGACCCCCAAGGCTCCGCGCCAATCTTCGATCAATTTGATCAGATCGTCGCGCCATTTGGCGATCGTTTCACTTAGAGCAGCGGGATCGATGCCGGGCGCGAACGGCATTGCATCAACTTCAGCGCGTCGAGCGATGATCGCCGAGTCCGCGGAGGCGCGTCGCTGTTCTTCATCCCCCTCGTTCGCTTTGCCGATTCGAAACAATGTTCTAAGTGAAGCGGAAACGTGCCGCCTGCAAGAAGATGTCCTTCTGTACCGAGGCTGGAAACAGTCGAACGTTGCTGTTCAGAAACGAAAAAAATTCGTTTGCATAATCATCAAGCGAGTTGAAGGCTTTGCTGCCGAGACCAGCTCTGAACTCTTTGACGACAATCTCCCATGGTACCTTGAGGATGTCAGCCGAATCGAAAATCATCAAGCCAACCGGATGATGCGTCGAAAGCTGAAAGATTTTGTTGGTACCCTTAAAGTACCGGTCTTCTTTTCCTTTTTCGCTCCAGTAGGTTACTGTTGACGCGCTGTCGGCGGCCAATACAACGGCCAGCCGGTTTATGATGCATACTTCGGAAGTCATCAGGGAATCCTATCGCCGATTCGCTGCACTATTTCTGACCTCCAAGGTGTTGTCTACGCTTGACTCAACCGTTCGGCTCGGACGGCCCTCCGGCTTTCAACCTTCGCCTGCGATAGCGTCCCGCCCCGCGTCCGTGATCCGCGCCTTGGCGACCGCGATCAGCTTTCCGCCGGCCCGAACCTTTTCGGCCGAGAGGGTCGCCAGCCCGTGGTTCACCAACTCCGCAATGAAGCTCGCGTCGAAGCCATGCGCGCTTAGCAGCGCCTGCGGCGCACCGTTGCGGCCTGCGGTTGCGAGCATCGCCAGCGCGCGCCGTTGCTCGACAGTCAGGCGCGGTCCCGTCATTGCCCGGCACTCCTACAGGCGCCCCCGGCCCATCACTTCCCCCGCCTCACCTCTTCATAACGCTTTTTGAACGCTGCCTGCGCCTCCTCCAGTGTGTCGGCCATTCCCTGATTGGGCGGCGGGATTGGCCTCCCCGGACCTGCCTCAGGGATCTGCTGCAGGAACCACCTCCACTTCGGTTTCCCGAGGATCATTTCTCGATAGATGCGGCCTACGATCGTGTCATCGACCACCGCATAGTCATCGTCAGGCCAATGGCCTGAGTCCCAGCCTTCGATGCGGGCTTGGGCGCTCGATTTGCGGAGGAGGAGGGTCATACCCCAGGATAAGAACGGACAGGGAACGAAATCAAGAGGCGCGATTGGTTCCCCGAGTGGAACCAATGTAGCTCTGTCGGGTTAATGACTTCAGGGACCCAGCAAGGGCCCCCCCTGCTACCGTGACTGCGGCGCCCGGTGGCTTGGTCTCCCCTACGACCCCCAACCCCGGCCAGCCATCTGGCGCCGCCTCTTCTTTGGACATCCTTCGATGACAAGTGCTGATGCGCATGTGGTCAGATTCCAATGCCCGAAGTGCGGTGCCGAACTCGAACAAACGATAGGGCAGATCAAATCGAGCAAGCACATGCATTGTCCAGGATGTGACGTCGGGATCAGCATTGACGCCGACCGGTTATCTAATGCTGCCACCGAAATTCAGAAGGCCATCGAGAAAGTGCCCTCGGAGATCACAATTAGATTTTACCGTTAGTCGCCGCGCAAGAAAGTGCTCTCCGGCCGCGACGCGCCGAAACTGTTTTGGGCGCCGACCAGTTTCAGCCTCATCAGTGTGTCGCGGCCTCCGAAGAGCTTTCCGGCCCATGGGACCTTGACCGATGGCGCTGGCGGCTTCTTGCCGGGCGCGCTGTTGGGCTGCTTGGGCATGGCAAGCCAACGCTGGCCTGTAGCGGCGAGTTCCGACCACGAAAAGCCGCTCATCCGGCGTGATCGAGTGCGTCTTCGATCGCAAGGGCCTTACCCTCGTGCGCCTGAGAAGAGCCTTCCATTCGCAATTGAAGCTCTTGAAGGCCCCCTCGAACTCGTCCCGCACGAATTGTCCCCGGAGGGGCTGAAAGCCTATCGTCCCGCCAAACGCGCCGTCTTCGTCAACAGTTCCGTTGATGTTGGGCGCATCGCGCTCAAACCTTGCCTGCCCTAACACAACCTGGCCTTCAACGGTGAACTTGACAACGGCTTGCTTGCATCGCTCGCCGGCTGATGTCGCGGTCCCCGACCATTCGCCGTCATATGGGCCTGCGGCGTCGGCATTGTTGAATCGCGGCAGGAGCAGCAAGAAAGCGGCCGTAGCGACGATGAGGGGGCGGTTCATCGCGAAACCTCCCTGCTGTACGTCCTTCTACGGCGGTATCATGCCACGCCGATTGCGCATTAACCAGGATCACATCTGAGGCCCCGGCCCTCTGGGGGAGGCAAGAGCGGATCAGTCGGGTCGGGGCCGCGTGAGGCCATGTCTGACAACCACACGCAGTAAGCCAACGCTGGCCGCGGCGGCCCCGTTCCGGCCGCACAACGACCCCAGGCTGCGGTCCAGCGATGACGGGAACCGCCGCCGTTCAAACAGGTTCTTTCTAAGGGACAGCAATGACCCAGTTCCCTGTTCCAGTTTCATCGCGTGTCAAACGGAGCTCCAATGTCAAACGTATATCAATCCGACACGCCGCGCATTCGTGACGCCCCGCCCACTATTCCTGCGCTCCCGACTGAGGATGTGCACACCATAACGCTCAGTAAGATATCTTGGGGTGCGGTTTTCGCGGGAGTGGTTGTAGCTCTCGCCACCCAACTCCTGCTCAATATGCTCGGGATAGGCATTGGGGCGGCGACGCTGAACCCTGTCGAGGGCGATAATCCCTCAGCGATGTCGTTATCCATCGGCGCTGGAATCTGGTTCGCGCTGTCAACCATTTTGTCTGCACTTGCTGGCGGATATGCCGCTGGAAGGCTCGCCGGCATTCTGAGGGAGTCGACTGCAGGCTGGCATGGTCTGACAGCCTGGGCACTTACGACGCTCGTGATCTTTTATCTCCTGGGTTCGACTGTTGGTGGACTTCTAGGAGGAGCCTATCGAGGCATGACAAATGCGCTTGGCAACGTCTCCAGTGCGATCGGCTCGACCGCAGAGACCGCTGCCCAGATCGCTGTGACGCGCATAGCCGACCCGTTCTCGTCGATCGAGGAGTCGATCCGAAGTGCGATCCCTGGGAACGATCCAGCTATCTTGCGAGATGCAGCTATCGCAGCTGTGCGTGCGGTTGTCACCGGCGATCCGCAGCAGGCGGCAGAAGCGCGCGACCGTGCGGCCCAGGTGATAGCACGAGCGCAGAACATCTCTGTGGAGGATGCTCGCACGCAGGTTCAGCAATATGCGCAGCAGTATCGGCAGGCAGCAGATCACGCCAAGCAGCAAGTGACGCAAGCCGCCGACGCAGCGGCTAAGACAGTCTCGCGCGCCGCACTGTTTGGCGCAATCAGCCTGCTCCTTGGCGGCTTGGTCGGTTGGTTCGGCGGGCGCATGGGTGCGGCCGAGCCGACTCTCACAGCCGGACGCAGAACAACACGATAACTGTGGCCATCCCCAGGATCACATCCTGGAGCCCCGGCCCTTGGGTCTGACCCCTGAGCAAAGGCCGGACCCGCGTGAGGCTGTTGGCTACCGGACGCAGCAAGCCAACGCCGGGCACGGCGGCGCGTTCCTGGGCAAAAAAGGCCGCTCATCGACTTATGGCGAACGGGCGCTGGTTTACGCTCGGTCAACCTTCGAGCGCCTTCCGGCCGGCGTCCGTGATGCGGTAGCGCTCCACCTTGAGCGACGGGCCGCCCGCTCTCACGGTTTCAGTCACCACCGTTGCGAGCCCGGCGAGCACAAGTCCTGCCAGCATGTCACGAGAGAATTCATGGGCGAGCACAAGCAGGTCCTCGGTGGCGCCGCGCGGAATGCTGGCCAGCAACTCTAGCGCATGGCGCTGGTCCGCTCTGAGGAGATGACGTTCTCGCGGTAACTGCGACTGTAAGGCCCTCATCGGATATCCCTCCGAAGAGACGCCTCCTCGATGATTGGATGATCCTGTTTTTACGGATTGTCCATGGGATGCGTACATTTTCTTTATCGAACGTGTCGAGAAACCGACCGACAACAGACCCACACGGTCGCTTTGTTACCCCCAAGGTGGCTGACGCTGATTCCCCGGTGCGATCGGCCTAGTCGTTGGCCCCGGCGCATCCCCCATACCCCTCCCGCGCTGGGGTCAATGACTATTTTGGCGGGAAATAAGGAGTTCAACACGACCACAAATGGTTGACACGAGTTTTCCATTGTCCCATGACGGCATTGGGGAAGTGGGGCGAGATGCCGATGAATTGTCGGGGGGACGGAAACCCCGCAAGCGGGATGACGTTGGTCGGCATGGGGCGCCGACCTAGAGCGGGTTCTGATTTCGAGGCGGTGCGTACCGCCATAGGCACTACTCTACGCTCGCTCCATTCCAACGTGTTAAGGGAGCCGCTACCCGACAGGATGGCAGAGCTGCTAAGGCAGCTTGATCAGCAACTAAGGCAGTTCGATCAGGACGCTGACAAGTCATAACGTCGAGTAAGCACGGTACTGGCGACGCTTCAGAGGCGTGCAAATGCATTTGCGGGCCGACCTGATGAATGCGACAGGCGTTGCAAATCAAGGCATAATCGTAATTCTATTTGACTGACCGCCTAGCCTATGTCCAATTTGTGGCATGGGCGTGAGTGGAAACGGCTGAGGCAAACGGCCATGCCAATTAATCCCTTCACAGAACGAGGCGCGTTTGAGCCTGAAGCAACTGCCGCGATGGGCGAAGCTTTCGACGCTGCCTGCGAGGAGCTTCATTGCACTAGCCAGCCTGAAGTGGTCCGCGAACTCATCGCCACGCTCGTTATTGGGGCTGCAAGCCAAGGTGAGCTTGACCCGATTCGCTTACGGATCGTAGCGTTGGCAGGATTCGCCATATGTCGCCCGCGCGACTTAGCTGCTTCGGCTTCTGCGAGCGCAGCGTCGTAGAGTCCAGTTCACCTCCCGCCACAAGTCCTTAAATCGGTCGGCGTCAAGGGCGGCTCGCTCCCAATCCAACCTCACGGAGGGATCACTCTGACCTGCTGAAATTTCATTCTTAAAATGAAATACGGATAGAGCTAATTGCGGAGCGAGCCGCTGCCCTCAAGATGGGCATCGTCGAGCGTTCTATCCACGACCGGAAGTCGGTCTGTTCCCGAGGGAACAGAGTTGAGGCCCCGGCCCTTCGGGAAGAATAGCGGAGCAGGGACCGGGGCCGCGTGAAGCACACTCGCTAACCTCACGCTGGAATCCAACGCCGGCCACATCGACGCTGTTCCAGCGGGCGGCAAGCGGCCAGATCGTCGACCGCCCGTTCGCTACTTCCCTGGAGTCATCTGGCGTTGTTTGATGGTGGCTTGACCGCGAGGTCCACCAAGAGGTCCGCACAGCTGCACGGTTTGCCGCCCCCAATTCTGAGTGTCCACGGTCAACATCTCGCACGCCTGCTTTGGTATTGCTGCTGTGATCTTTTTTTGTTGAGCGGATACGCTCATCGTTGTTGCGACCGAGACAATTGCTATCGCGGCCAATCCAATCATCATTTTGCCTATCATGGTGCTCATTCCATTATCAGGACACGCACCCCAGCCTTTGAATACGAAACTCAACAGCTCCGATGCGGTTGCCCGCGTGCGGCAGTACCGCGCGGTGCTCAAGGCCATACTGCCGGGGGGCAGGGCGCGATCTTCGCAACACCGCGCGACTGCGGACTCGGCATAGAAATTGCTCTGAAAAGTGCTACGACGCCCTCCCTGGGGCGTTCCTCCCCCACTTAGGCCGCCAATAAAAGTTGGCGGCCTTCTTATCTGGGGATCCTCACATCTCCGGCAGCACCGCCCGCGTCGGGGCCAACGACTATTTCGACAAGCCACGACTCCATCAACGGCCGGACCAGCCATAGCCACCGTAGTCGCCATAGCTGCCGCACCGGCCATAGCCACGGCATCCGTCGTAACCACCACAGCCAGCGTAGCCGCGGTAGCCACCGCACCCGCCGTAAGCGCCATAGCCACTGCCGTAACCGTCATAGTAGTCGCGAGAATATCTCGGGTAATCCGGCGTGCGATAACGCCGATCGCCCCGATCAGCCTCAACGGAGCCCGCTAGGGTCCCCACGATCAGCACTGCGAGAAGTCCGGTAAACATGACACATCTCCGGCCTCCTCGGGCGTCCGCATCGTGGGGCATACTTGTCCCTGCACGGAAATCCGGCAAGCCATCGATCGGAAGTTGGTAAATGCCGTGATTTGGGTTCGCCGGCCAATCAATGGCCAGCCTCCAACACCCGGTAGACGCTCGCCCGGCCGATGCCGAGCACCTTGGCGATGGCTACCTTTGACCAACCTCAGTTCGGAAGCTGCGACTCCGGCTTCCGGAACGATGTGCATCAAGCAGAGTTTCCGTCGCGAGAGGCGGTATGTGTCTCATCGCGTGGCTCATTTTGGGACTGATCGGGGGCTGGTTCGTCGCCAGCCAGGGCGTAAACAACAGCGGCGCCAGCGACTTTCGTCCTCCTCCACCCCAAATCTTTAGGCAGGCTGTTCCGTGCGCCCCTGGGAAACGATCCATCCGAGGTTCAGTCTCTCCAGAAATCCTTGAACCGATTCGGCGCCAAGGCCGTGTACACCGCCGTGCTCGTGATCGATCGGTGCCCCAACCACCCCTGAATCGCCCGGGTATCATGCCCCCTGTTGGCCAGCGCGTAGCCGCAGGCGTGGCGGAGCATATGCGGGTGCGCTTTCAGCTCTAAGCCGAGACCCCTGCGGGCTGCCCGCTCGATCATCCGGCCAAATCCGGCTGTCGTAAACGGCGTGCCGCGCTAGCTGACGAACACAAAGGGCGACGGCGAACTTTCGCGCTGCAGGCGGCGCAGCGCTCGCAGCTCATCGCCAAGCAGCGGATGCGTGCTTGGGGTGCCGTTCTTGACCCGCCGCACATGGAGCACCGCGCCATTGAAGTCGACTTGGTCACAGCGCAGGTCGCAGACCTCGGCCGCCCGGAGCCCGTGGCGGAACGCCACCAGGATCATGGTGGCGTCCCGGTGACCGTAGCGGTTTGCCTTCGCAGCCTCGATCAGGGCGTCGACCTCGCCGGGCGTGAGGTGCTCGCGGGTGCGAAGCTCGGCGTTAGGTCGCCTCGTCGGCGCAACTGTTCGGAAAACTTCAGTTGGCGCGGCCAGCTTGAGTGCAGAATTTGTCAATGAAATCCCCTTGCCCGCGAGGCAACTGTTCGTACTTCTCACAAACTCCGAACAGTCGGCAAGCGATGAAACTCACGTGAGTCAAACGGTCGCGACGCCGAGCGTTAAGACACCAGCTTCGACCGAAGGCCGTGGTTGCAGCGACTGCCGGCAGGTCGTGAAGAGACAATCACCATGCGGTCCTGGTCAGCCCCCTAGGGCCTGTCCTCAGTTAGGCGACATTTTCACGAGAACGGATCAGAATCAAACGCGGAACGCCGTTCTATAGTTGGCGCGTTTCTATGGGAGGGATATGCGAATCAGCAATTGACTGATTCATGGGTGGTCGGCTCG
>WNFC01008930.1_pt1 | contig 11081 bp, 10 predicted proteins | sample 5400541 | NCBI WGS metagenome assembly WNFC01 (sample SAMN13153342, study PRJNA577476) | soil metagenome | isolation source: 120 cm saprolite under Douglas fir tree site 2 hole 2 replicate 1 | place: USA:California | collected 2015-04-18
AGATCGCCGCAAGCAACTCGAAGACCACGGCTCGAGAAAAGGCCTACATCGATGCCTTGGCTGAAGTTTATCGGGAAGACGGCAAAGATAGTGCTGCGCACGATCAGGCTTTCGAGGGGAAAATGGGGGAAGTGCAGGCGGCCTTTCCGCAAGACACCGAGGCTGCGATCTTCCACGCTCTAACGCTGGCGATTAGAGCTCCGAAGACCGACAAAACATTTGCCCATCAACGCAAGTGCGGGGAAATTCTGGAACCCATTTTTGCCCGGCAGCCGCGTCATCCGGGTATCGCGCACTACATTATTCACTGCTATGACAATCCAGTACTGGCGGAGAGAGGCTTGGGCGCGGCGCTCATGTACGCCAAGATCGCGCCCGCTTCGGCCCACGCCAATCACATGCCTTCGCACCTGTTCACGCGTGTGGGGTTGTGGGATGAGTCCATTGCTTCGAACGCGAAGTCCGAGAGATTGGCAGCGGCGGCGGAGGCCACTTCGGCGAACGGAGAGGCGCGCGATCAGCGGCTGCACGCCATGGATTATCTGGAATACGCGGACTTGCAAAGCGGACGCATCAAACAGGCGAAGGCTGTGCTGGAAGAGATGAATGCGCTGCCACCAGTCACCGGCCTCACCTTGACGGGCGGTTACGCAATGGCGGCAATCCCTGCGCGGTATGCCACCGAGCTGGGCGATTGGGAACAGGCGAGTCACCTTCGGGTGCAAGAGGACGGCGTGCTGTGGGCGCAGGCGATTACCTGGGCGGCGATCGGTATCGGCAGCGCCCGCACCAAGAATCTAGATCGCGCCCGTCAGGCCGAGCAGAAGCTCGGCGCTCTCCGCGATGCCATCGCAAAGCAAAATAACTCCTACTGGTCGGATCAGGTTGAAGTGCAACGTCGCGAAGTGGCTGCGTGGATTGCAGAAGGGAACGGCAAGTCCTCCGATGCACTGCAATTGGCGCGGTCCGCCGCGAAACTGGAGGAGAGCATGGATAAGGCTGCCGTTACCCCTGGTGCCATCACTCCCGCGCGGGAGATGTTGGCGGAGTTGCTGCTACTGGAGCATCGTCCGCAGGAGTCGCTCGCGGAATATCAGAGTGTCCTCAAGATCGCTCCGAACCGCTTCAATGCTTTGTATGGGGCGGCGAATGCGGCCGAGGGGGCAGCGGACACGGTTGCCGCCAGGCAATACTTTCGGAAGTTGACCGAGGTCGCGGTCGGAAATGAAAGGCCGGAGCTTGCTGCGGCTCGCAAGAAGCTGGCGAGTGCTGAAAAAGCGGCGGTTCAGCGGCCCTAGTAAGGATTGGGAAATGGAGCGCTCCCGATAGCAATCGCCGGCGGAAGGGGCGTCGGAGTCGGTTGTCACTAATACCCAAACCCTAGATATGACATGCTTTAAAGGCCAAATGTGGTTCGGCGTGAAAGGATTTATACTCCCTAGTCGCTGAGCGCCTTTGCGTCTACAATAGCCATAGCATCCTCCAAGGCTCAGCAAAGGCAAGGCTGGGCAAAGGCTGGGCCACAGGAAAGATGCGTGCAGGCTCTATCCGCCTTGGCGGAGGGGCACTGGAGGAATAATGAGTCTCACCCCGATCAGCGGGCGTCCTCAGGACGAATCTCGTCCTGACAAACCGGGTCAGAAGATCACGACCGCCACTCTGCGGCAACAGAAACTTCGACACGAACCAATCACCTGCCTCACCGCGTACGACTACTCGACGGCTCGCGTCGTGGACGAAGCCGGCGTTGACATGATCCTAGTGGGCGATTCGCTCGCCCAGACCATGCTCGGTTACGAGAACACGCTCTCGGTCACCGTAGATGAAATGCTGCATCACGTTCGCGCCGTGCGGCGGGGCGTGAAAATGGCGCTGCTGCTGGCAGATATGCCCTTCGGCTCTTACCAAGCGGATAGCAGCGACGCCATTCGCAATGCCGCCCGCTTTGTGAAGGAAGGCGGCGCCGAAGTGGTGAAGATCGAGGGCGGTGAAAAGCGCAGTGACTTGATCCGCCGCATCATCGACGCCGAGATTCCCGTGGCCGGTCACATCGGGCTGACCCCGCAATCGGTGAACGTTATGGGCGGCTACAAGGTGCAGGGGAAAGATCTTGGCGCCATTGAACAACTCATGCGCGACGCCGTGGCGCTCGATCATGCAGGCGTGGCTTGCCTCTACCTGGAAGGCATTCCGCGCGAAGTCGCGGCGATGATTACGGCGGAGGTCGGAACCCCGACCATCGGAATCGGCGCTGGCCCGGAATGCGACGGGCAAGTGCTGGTGTTCCACGACATCGTCAACCTGACCTTTGGGCCGCCGGCAAAATTCGTTCGTCGCTACGGGGATGCAGCCGCGCTGATTACGCACGCCGTGCAGGCGTTTCGGGCGGATGTAAGATCTCACCAGTATCCGTCAGATGAGGAGTCTTACCATCTGCCGAAGGAGACGAAGGCGGCGCTGGAGACGGTGCTGGAGCGTAAGCGGGCAATGCGCCGGTAAGCGTCGACTCGACTCGGGAACGCTCAACTCGGGAACCAAGGGAAAAGACAATTCGTACCTGTATGTGAGGGTGCTAGGCTATTGAAGAGAGGAGGGCACCATGCTCCTATCGGGAGTTTTCTTTTTCCCCATCTTTGGTTTCGGTTTCGTGATGTACTTTCTGCCTTCGATTATTGCCTTTGCCCGGAGCAAGCGGGACACCACGGCGATCCTGCTGCTAAACCTTTTTCTCGGATGGTCGGTGATCGGGTGGATCGTAGCGTTGGTCTGGGCTGTCAAAACAGATGTTCCGGTGATGGTACGTTGAACCGTTTTCCTGTGACACCTATCGGAGTCGGGCAATCTAGTTGGGAATGATCGAGACCGAAAAGAGATTGCGAGCTCAATGCTTTGCCCGTTTCCTCTGCGCTTTGGCGATCAGTCTGTCGCTGACTGCCTGCTCACGGAACGCTCCACCGCCGCCCGACGCAGCTACACTCCTGCAAAAACTCCCCGCCGCAGATCCTACGAAGTATCTCAACTTACGGCAGGTCAAGAACTGGAGCAATCCGTACCTCGTCGTGCGTCCAGATGGGATCGGACTGGTGACGTCGATCGCAGCCCATGAAGAACGGATTCTGAAGCCGGATGAAGTGCTCGATGTGTTGGCGCAATTGCCGCCATCCGCCTGGCCATATGGCCGGGTGGTTGCGATTCTGGTAGAGACCAAGCCCACAAGTTCCGAGCAGGACAAGATCGCCATTCGACGCAACCGCGGCATAGTTGCCGGCGAACTGCAAGGCGCTCACGTAGCCATCGAGTGGCAGCCCGGTGTCGGAACCTGAGATCTGAACCGTTCCCATGAAGATCTGCACCACCATCGACGAGATGCGCGCTGCCTGCCGCGCGCTCCGGAGCCAGCGCGGCCGCCTGGGATTTGTTCCAACCATGGGCGCGCTGCATGAGGGACATCTGTCATTAGTCCGGGCAGCCAAGGCCTCATGTGGCGCGGTGGCGGCATCCATTTTTGTAAATCCCAAACAGTTTGGACCGAATGAAGATTTCGGAACTTATCCGCGTGCGTTCGAGCGCGATCGATCCCTGCTGCAAGACGAAGGCGTCGATTTGCTCTTCGCGCCGCCAGTTGAGGAGATGTACCCGCCAGGTGCCGTGACCTGGGTGACCGTCGAGGAACTCAGCGGCAAGCTCGATGGTCGGTCGCGCCCCGGACACTTTCAAGGTGTGACCACCGTGGTCTCCAAGCTGTTCCACATCGTCGAACCGGACGCAGCTTTTTTCGGCCAGAAGGACGCCGCACAGGTTGCCATTCTTCGTCGCATGGTGCGCGATTTGAATTTTCCGGTAGAAATCGTTGTCTGCCCCATCGTGAGGGAGCCAGACGGGCTTGCCATGAGTTCACGAAATGCATACCTCGATTCGCAGCAGAGGAAACGAGCCCTGGTACTGCACCGTGCGTTGATGAGAGTGAAAAAGCTGGCGGACCAAGGCGAACGCAACGCGGCGAGGCTGCTTGCCACCGCGCGAGAGGAGCTGGCGTCAGAGCCTCTGGTGCGTCTGGACTATTTGGAGATCGTGAATCCTGACAGCCTCGACGCAGTTGAAGAAATTTCCAAAGGAGCGGTAATGGTGGTAGCCGCATTCGTGGGTACAACCAGGCTCATCGACAACATCATGCTTCCGTAGCAATTTTGTAAGAATTCTGATTTTGGGTGGCGCAGCGTTTCAACGCTGCGATAAAACCTTCATCTTTGGCACGGTTTTAGTGAGTGCCTGAGAACTAGAATTTCGGCAACGCGGTGGAAGAAAGCGTTCCTGGTTTTAGCCGCGAAGCGGCGTAAGAATGCAGCCCACGGCGTTAGCCGTGGGAAAGAAGGGCTCAGACAAGCCCCAGCCGGGCGAAAGAGTAGCTCTCAGCACACTTTTACCCGCTGAAGTGCCTAACCCGGTTTTTCGTAGAGTGCAAGAGTGGGGTTAAGGCTGCGGATTGGCTGCAGCCGCGGTAACTTGAGGCTGCAGGTGCTTGCGGACCATGTCTTCAATCTGCGACCAGACGTGCGGATCGCACTCACTCTGCGCGTGAGACGGGGTCAAGTAGCGGTCGTACCACGAGGTTCCTAGGCACTCGACCGGATTTTTCCTGTAATCCGCGAGGTAGTTCCCGAGAATTTCAGTCCTCAACGGATCGGCGGCGCTGATGTGCGCACGCCCGTGGATCAGTCCATGCGGTTGATAGAAGTTAACAGCCTCGGCGACGTTGTCCGGAATCACGCCATCGTTCTGCCAGAGTTTAGCGACGCTATCCACCTGCACAGTCAACAATACCGGGACGCCGTCGCGATGCAGCTCGCGGGCGAGAAGCACTACCGCGGCCCCACCCCAACTGTGTCCGAACAGGACAATGCGGGCGCGCTTCTTTTCCTCCGGTGACAAAATGCCATCGTGATTCTTATCCAGGAGACGAACAATAGTCTTGTAAGCTTCCCGCCGGTGGCGATTCTCAAACACCTGCACATAGGTGTCCTTCGAACTGACCTGAATCCGTTGCGCAAGCTGCACCGGGCCGTGATGTGGATTGTCGTGACGGACGAAGCCCCCCACAAAGCCAATCACAATGTTGGAAGCGGAATGATCAGATGAAATGGGTGCCGCGCCTTCCGGTCGCGCACTTGCTGGCATGACGGCCACCAGCATCGAAAGCGCGGCGGCAAAGATTCGAAATGGAGCGAAGAACGGCAAAACAAGCTCCGTCGGCAACTAAGATGATTCGTCCCGCTAGGGGGATGCAACAGATTAGGACGATTCAGCGCGGATCTTACTCTGGCCTTGTGCCTATGGCCTTCCGCCAGACCTCCCGCCTGATCCAGCCAAATGCCTTGCCCGGCGCGGGTTTAGCACGTCTGACCCGCTGGACAGTCTACACCCCTCTGTCAAGATGCGAGCCGCTTTCTTTTTGCCGGCAGCTCAAATGGGCGTCTTCCTTCCCGAAACGAATGCGTTTCCCCCGAGCAGGTAGCGTAACGGGCGATCCGCAGCCTTGGTGATGCCAATCCGCGGAGTTACCCGTATGCCCCTGGCGCGGAAGCCGTCAGAGCCGATCCATAGCCCAAACTGCAGACTCGTCTGCTTACCGGACGGCAGACTGTGCTCCGGTGAGGTGAGATCGCATCCGTTGTCGCGCGCGCGCGTGATGCCGAAGGCTTCGGCCAGCCGCCCCGGCCCGCTGGTCAGCTTCAGAAGGTCTCGCGGACCGCGCACCGTGACTCCCCGGGCGCGGGCCATTTCTTCCAGTCCAAGCAGCGGTTCCAGAGCACGAAAAAGAACGCATCCAGCCTTCCCCTCGCGCTCACAGGAAACATTCAGGCAGTAATGATTACCGTAGATAAAGTAGATATAGGCAAATCCGGGCGGCCCAAACAGAACTGCGTTGCGCAGCGTGTTGCCGGCAGCAGCGTGAGCCGCCGGGTCGTTCTCGCCCAGATAGGCTTCCACTTCTACAACCCGGCCGGCAATGCACACACTCCCGTCCTGCCGCACCAGCACTTTGCCGAGAAGTTCGCGAGCCACAACGCGGGGAGAGCGGGCGAAGAAGGCTCGGTCGAGCCGACGGATAGGGGTGAGGCTGATCGCGCTCGGCGGCTTGCGCATGCAGCGCAATATTAAACGGAGAGCGGCGCGCTCGTCCTTTAGCGCCGGCATCCTTCGGTTTGCTCAGGGCAGACTTTGCCCTCTGTCGCGAGCGTATCTTGCCCTCGCAAGAGGGCGGCGGCGCCACGTCTGTTAAAAAGGCTAAATCGGCCTGGGTTGCGTGTTCCGGGCGGCTGTGATGTTCGACGGCGCATCATCGAACGACTTGCCGGGCGCAAACGCAACTTTCTCGTGTTTGGCACCAATCTTCCGTATGGCGTCATGCCAGCCGTCGTCCCAACTGATCCGGGCCTCGCCATCCGCTACGGTCCAGGTGCCGTGGCTGGCGCCAATTGACTTCCGCGCTTCGCCGCTGGCTTCGAGCGTGATGTAGAAATTGCTGCCGTTCCCGTCGCCTACCTCCCACTTTCCGACGAAGTGGGCCCGGCTCGCGGTTGACGCGCCCGCCGGCTCGAATTCAATGCGCGCGATCTCCGCGGCGGGAACGTTCTGCTGGTGTCCATCTTTGAAAACGATCAGGAGCGGAGTCTTGAATTCCATACGTGCGATGTTGGCCACTTTAACGTCTTGCCGGTGTCCATCTTTGAAGACGATCACGATCGATCCATGACCGTCGGATCCATGGTCGTCGGCAGGCGCTGTGCCTGCCTTCGTGATGCCAGTGACGGCAGCCAGCATGAGTATTGCAAGAGTCCCAACCGCCTTCACCGTGTTGCGCATGGTGTTTCTCCTTCCGCGCCACAGGAGGCGAGATACACGTCTCCTGCGAGATGATACGCACGGCGGCACGAACTTGTTCCGCGCACGGTCCCGGACGTGGTACTAGGCCACGCCTTTCGCCGCCTCCTTCAGATATGCCAGCACTTCCTCGGCATGGCCTTCGGCCTTCACCTTGGGGAATATATGCTGGATCCTGCCGTCCGGCCCGATGATGAACGTGGTGCGGGCAATTCCCATCACTTTCTTGCCATACATGTTCTTCTCTTGCACCACTCCGAAAGCTTCGGCGACTTTCTTGTCGACATCCGCCAGCAGGCTGAACGGTAGGTCGAACTTCTCCTGGAACTTCTTCTGTGCCTTTGGAGTATCGGGTGAGATCCCGAGGATTACAGCGCCCGCCTTCTGAATCTGCTTATACGTGTCGCGGAACCCGCGCGCTTCCACGGTTCAACCCGGGGTGTCGGCGCGAGGATAAAAATAAAGGACCACAGTCTTGCCGCGCAGGTCCTTCGAAGAAACTTCTCTTCCGTTCTCATCCTGCAAAGTAAACTCAGGGGCTTTATCATGAATATTCATGCCAATCTCTCTTCCACGGAAATCCAAATCCGGCAGTATCAAAGCCCGGCGGACGGTTTTGGTCCGCGCCGCAGGCAAGAAGATTTTATACCTTGCTTGGGCCACAGGCGTCATCGCGCTCTCACTTCTCTCCTTTCCAGTTTTGAGCACGGCGCAAGAAGAGCCTCCCGAGATCCCACCCCAGCAAAAGAAGCCCGCCCAGAAGAACAACAAGGGTCCGCGCGCCCTTGGGCTGGTGCAGCTCAGTTCGAATGGCAAAGCTACGCTGGTGCCGATCATCATCCGAATTGATGGAAGGTTCTACGACGCTGCTTCCTACAAGGCGAATCCGGTGCCCATGGCCCTCGAATCGGGGACGGTGTACGAGGGCGAGCGCAGCGGCACCGGCGTCGGATTATTTACCGTGAATGCCGCCCTGCACAGCAACGCCGTCAACGCCGTGACCCCTTGGCTCGGCACCGGTATGTGGCTTCCCACCGGGACCGATGAACCGCAAACCGCGATGAAGGCAGAAAGTGTGCCGCGTGGTATCGAGACCAGCGACCAGCCGCCTCGCCTGTCGAAGAATCAAAAGACGGCGCACGAGACTCCGGCTGCAGGGACGCCTTCGCCTTCCGCCGCGCCTCCAGCAAGTTCAGCGCCTCCGTCCTCGGGGCCCACGCCTTCAGGGCCTCCTCCTTCAAAGCCAACACCAGAGTCGAAGCCGCCGGCCGCAAGTCAACCCAGCCAGGGCTCTGCGACCCCGCCGCCATCAGATCAGACCAACAGCGGGGCCGGGGACACAAACCGCCCGCGGCTGCGCCGAGGAAAGCCGACGCAACCTCTGCCTTCAGATGCCGATGTGCCCGGCTACAGCAAGCCGGGATCGCCCCCGACTGCGGCAAAGAGCCCCACGGCCACTCCGGCTACTCCCGCCGAGAGCGCATCCGCCAAGGGGTCGATCCAAACGTACCCGGCGATTTCCGACGCAGGCGGACCTGATCCACGCTCGTACGTATTTGAATGGATCAAAGGCGAGGGGGAAGAACGGCGCAAGCAGATGCTTGATCTTGCCAAAGAACAGCTTCGCCTTTATCTGAACCAGCAGGCCACAGGCCTGATCACCCCAGGATCGACAGCCGCGCTCCCGGCTGGCTCGAAGAACACGCCAACCGGACGCAAGCAACTCTCTAAACCGAAGGATCCCGTTCTTGAGAACGTGCAGCTGCGGACGTTCGATCTGTGGGCGAACAACCAGCCAGTGCTGGTGCTGAGCGCGGAGGCGCACGTGCCTCCCGCCTCGGCAACGGCGGGTCCAACGGGGGAAGGTGCAACCGACGCAAACTACACGATCACCCTGGTCGCACGGACCGACATCTACAACAACCTGCACAAGCTATATGCGGGAGTAACAGACAAATACCATCTCGACGTGACACCACAGCTCGAGTTGATCGACGCCGTCGATGTTGACGGCGACGGCCGTGGCGAGCTGCTGTTTCGCGAGACTTCGGATGCCGGAAGCGGTTACGTAATCTATCGCGCAACCGCAGATAAGCTCTGGAAGCTATTCGACACTCTGAACCCCGAGTAGTTCGCGTGACGAAGTCAGAAATTCCCCACATGCCCGGCAAGCTGCTGAAAAACTGCATGGACGACTATGTTTTGAAAGGGCGCCGCTTATAGCCGCCCGTAAGTACGGGTTTTGAAAGAGCGCGGCTTTCAGCCGCGTCGTAAGTACCATGTTTTGAAAGGGCGCGGCTCTAAGCCGCGCCGTAAGCCCTAAGTTTTGAAAGGGCGCGGCTTTAAGCCGCTGAGGGGAGGTCTGGCGTTTTTCAGCAGCCCGCCAGGGAACTCTTCAGCTTCTTCGACTTCTCTTCCACGCCGCGCGCCAGCTTCTCCTTATGAGCGTCAAGCTTTTTCGCAATCGCAGCATCCCCCAGCGCCAGCATCTGCGCAGCAAGAATGCCGGCGTTCGTTGCCCCCGGTTTGCCGATCGCCACCGTAGCCACGGGAATACCAGCCGGCATCTGCACCGTGGCTAGCAGCGAGTCCATGCCCTGCAATGAGGTTGACGGAATGGGCACACCGATCACCGGCAGCGTAGTGTGGGCCGCGATCACTCCGGCCAGGTGCGCTGCGCCACCGGCCCCCGCAATGATGACGCGGATGCCGCGCTCCGCCGCTTTGCGCGCGAAGTCGGCCGTCCGGTCGGGCGACCGGTGAGCCGACGTGACGTCAATCTCGTAAGGTATTCCAAATTCATCCAGCGCTTTGCCGGCCTCGCGCATGATCTCAAGGTCAGAGTCGCTGCCCATCACAATCGAAACCAGCGTTTTGCCCATCCCTCTCCTCTGCATTTATTTCTTGAGCGCTCTCGCAGCAATATCCTTCCGGTAATGCGCTCCATCAAAGCTAATCTTCGCGCAGGCTTCGTAGGCTCGCTGCACCGCCGTCTCCAATTCCGGCGCCCGTGCCGTCACGCCCAGCACGCGTCCTCCCGAGGTGTAGTATGCGCCATCGCGTTGTGTCGTCCCCGCGTGGAACACTTTGACGCCTTCCCCCGCTCCGGCCTCTTCGAGCCCTGAAATTCTCTTCCCCGCCTCAAACGTGCCCGGATATCCTCCGGACGACATCACCACACACACCGAGGCGTCCGACGACCACTTGAAATCCCCTTCGCTCACCCGTCCTTCGATGGAAGCCTCGATCGCCTCCAGCAGATCGCTCTCCAGCCGCATCAGGATGGGCTGCGTCTCGGGATCGCCGAAGCGGCAGTTGAACTCCAGCACCATCGGACCGCGAGCCGTCATCATCAATCCGCAGTACAGCACGCCTTTGAACTCCGTACCCTCAGCCTTCATCCCGGCGACAACCGGCCGCGCAATGTGGTTCACCAGCCAGTCGCGCATCTTGTCGTCGACAATGTCCGCGGTGGAATAAGCGCCCATGCCACCGGTGTTTGGGCCAGTGTCGCCGTCGCCCGCGCGCTTGTGATCCTGCGCCGCCACCAGAGGGGCCACGCGCTCGCCGTCACTCAACACCAGAAAGGAAAGCTCGTCTCCCTTCAGACACTCTTCCAGTACAACGCGCAAGCCCGCGTCCCCGAGCATCTTGCCGCTCAGCATTTCCGCCGCAACGCTAGTCGCTTCTTCCTTGCTCTTGGCGATGACTACGCCCTTGCCCGCAGCCAGCCCATCAGCCTTGACGACCACCGGCAGATGGAAATGGCTCAGCGCCGACCGAACCTGCTCGATCGAATCACAAATGGCAAAGTGTGCTGTCGGGATGTGATAGCGCTGCAGGAATTCCTTCGCAAAGCTCTTGCTCGATTCCAGCTGCGCGGCTGCCTTGGTCGGGCCAAAGATAGGCCAGCCTCGCCTCGTAAATTCATCCACCACACCCAGCGTCAAAACCAGTTCGGGTCCGACGACGGTAAGATCGGGCTGCAGCCGCGCGGCCAGCGCGGTAATGGAATCCAGGCTCTTCAAGTCGACCGGCAGACATTCGGCATCCGCGGTGATACCTCCATTGCCCGGCGCGCAATACACCTTCGAGACGCGCGGCGACTGCCGGAGTTTCCACACCAGCGCGTGCTCACGCCCGCCGCTACCGAGAACGAGAACCTTCATAACCAGAGGAAGTTCAAGGTTAGGGGCAGA
>WNFC01008932.1_pt1 | contig 11080 bp, 6 predicted proteins | sample 5400541 | NCBI WGS metagenome assembly WNFC01 (sample SAMN13153342, study PRJNA577476) | soil metagenome | isolation source: 120 cm saprolite under Douglas fir tree site 2 hole 2 replicate 1 | place: USA:California | collected 2015-04-18
ATGTCAGGCTTGAACTTTGCAAGCGCGCTTTGGGGATTGAGCATCTCATCGACATACGAGCCGTAGCCGCCGACTTGCACATCCAGCACGTAATTCGACAACACCGCCTCGGTAGTCAGGAATGGAAGTATCGGCTCCACTGTGACTGAGCGAACGACATAGACCTTCAACTGCCTGGCTCCCGGTTGTTGCACCAGAGCGTCGGCCATACCAGCGAAGGCAGACGCGCAAAACATAACATCTGCCGGCTTCGTGGATGCGGCAAGAAGCGTGCGGCCGTATTGGACTGCGGAGCCTGCATCGCGTCTGGATACGGCATCCTTGATACGGCGTCGCAGTTCCTGACGCTCTGTGTCACTTTGCATCTGTTCTCTCCGTTGCGGATACTAGAGGCGACTGAGCAGCCTTTGGAGGTCGCATGATGATGCGGCCAGGCACACCCATGACCGTGGCGCCGTCGGGAACGTTGGTGATAACCAGCGTGTTGGCGGCTATCTTTGCTCCGTTGCCTATCTTGATTTTACCGACCAGCGTTGCGCCAGTTCCAATATAAACACCGTTGCCGATAACTGGCGCTCCCTGGCGACCCAGGGCGGATGCGCCGATAGTCACGCGGTGGGTGATATCGCAATTGTTTCCGATGATCGCCTGCGGGTTGATGTGTACTCCGCCGATGTGAGAGATGTAGAGGCCGCCGCCGATCGTAGCTAAAGGATCGAGGCACATCTCCATGACTACCTCAGAGAACATGTGTGCGAAAAAATAGACCACCTTCAAAGGGATGCGAACCAGAAGGAACGGGTTAGCTGTATGCAACCAGTTGCCGAGACGATAGATTGTGATCGCCCAGACCGCCGGATTCAACCAAAGGGTTCTGCCTTTGTGACCTAACGATCTATAGCGTGTAATATCTGCAGAAAAGTTAGACATGCTCAACGCCTTGAAGACCCAGTCCCGTTAGTGTTTTGCTATCACAGTACGGTAATCTTATCAGCCTCGAACCGTGTCTCGCCCAATAGGAACGTCGAGACGATGCCTCGATAGTTGCAGCCCTGATGCGGTGGTAAGGGCCGAAGCGGAGCCGCGTAGTGGTGGTCGTCAGGCGGACTGTTCGGGAGGTACGAGTGAGACGGCAAACAACTACTTTGCATCTGCGGTGGGCTTGCCACGAAGTCTCCACTCAGTTTCACGTATCACAGCAGCAAGCAGCGACTTGATCTTGCTGCCGCTGTTGTCAATGAGGGAAGGCGAGCAAAATGCCTTGAATGCTGCCTCGCGCGATGCGACAAAATCCCCCTGCTTCCGAAGCAGGTATGCCATCGACTCATACCGCTTGCCCTTCTCTGCGCGAGCAACCCTTTGCCATCTTGAAGGAAGGATGCTCTCAATTTTTTCGTAAAAGCGCGCATCTTTCGTATACCAAAACAGACCTCCCTTGCTCATGAGGGAGCTTCCAGGAGCCAGCATATAGTCAGCCATCACTCGATCAAGTAAGACGAGGTCCCCCGAGAGAGCCGCTAGGACGAAGATGGGCCAATCAGTGGTGGGTGCGAGATCAAAGTACCAGGTGGGCAGATCACGGTGAATACCGTTGCGGAACATTACTGACAGGGATGGCAAAAAATTATGATGAATGATCTCAGCGAGTCCATATCGCCCAGGAGCAATAGAAGGATACCTCTCCCGTTTTACTTCTCCATCGGTCGAGACCCATCGAACAAAATGACCGCACACGTTAAGGGATGGGTCAGATTCGAGGGTCCTTACTTGTATCGCTAATTTTTCTGGATCCGTCCAAAAGTCGTCCGCATCCAGCCATGCGATGTACTTGCCCCGGCATTGTTCAAACGTTTCATAGTAGTTGCGCTGTATTCCGATGTTCTTGCTTCGTTCCAACACCCTGATCACGTTGGGGTAACGTTCCCGGTAGGAATGAGCAACGCGGAGAGTGGCGTCCGTGGAACAGTCATCCGCAATGATTATTTCGATCGGGAAAGGCGTTTGTTGATTGATGGCGCTGTCAATGGCCCTCGGTAGCCAATTTTCTGAATTGAACGCAGTCATCGCAACGCTTACCAAGGGATTAGAACAGGTCGCTAACTTTGGATCCGGGCTCGACATACAAACTAGTCTCCACTTCCGCTCCGGGTCACACAAGACAGTTAAGTGCCTCTCAGCGAGAATTTCACATCCGGAGAACCTGGATTATCAGCTTGCACATGGCTTCCGTTGCTTAGATGTCACACCAACCTGATAGGTTGACGCTGGAGTTACGACTTTATCGGCCCATTAGATCTAAATATGCCTTCGATATCTCATCGGCAAACGCTTGACGTGAGTATTGCCGGCCCACGTGTTCGTAGGCTGTCTGCCCAATTCGGCTGGCCTCTTCGGGATTTTCTATCAATGACATGATTGCATCAGCGAGCTCTTTGCTGTTTCCGCGTTCATGCAGATATCCAGTAACGCCGGGCTCAACGATCTCCGGAATTCCGCCAACTGCAGTGGCTACAACGGGCTTTCGCATCGCCATCGCCTCCAGGATAGATAGCGGGAAGCCTTCTCTCGTAGTGGACAGCACACATATGTCCATAGCCGCGGTAAGTCGAATTACATCGTCGCGATGACCGGTAAAGATAAATTTATCGGCAATTCCTAACTCATTTAGTTTTTGAAGTACTTTCTCATAATGGCTTCGATTCAGGTCGACCAGAGAGTTATCACCCACGATTAGAAATCTAGTATCAGGATGTTTGCTTACAATTTCAGCGGCAGCAGCGGCCAGAGTGAAGTAGTCCTTTACGGGCGCAACTCGCGCGACCATTCCCACTACGGTGCAGTTCGACGGAATCTTCAATTCCCGTCTGATCATCTCGGTGTCTGCGTTCATGTCTTCGGATGAAATTTCAACAGCATCATAAATGACCCGAGCCCTGTGTTCAGGCAACGATACTGCAAAAACGTCCTTTGATTCTTTAGACACAAAGATGAAGTGCTGGACGGGAAGAAGGCATAGCTTTTGACGGAGGCTAAATTTTGGGTTGCTACTCCGGATATGACACATCGTTCTGGAACGCGCGAGAAATGTTGCAAGACTGTTGTGGTAGGCCGCCTTGTCGTCAGCAAAATGCACAATATCCACGCCAGCCTGTCGAATCTGGCGCGCTACAACGAGTGATTCTTTGAAATATCTGCCCAGATGCCTCAAGCTGGGCTCAGGAGGAGTGTAGGTAATCGTCGCGATCCCTGACTTCGCGAGTAAGTCTTTCAGCGTGACAGCGTCGTGCAAGCAAAATACTACGTTGCGATACTGTTCTCGCGTGGCGTCAATCATGCGAAGCGTAGCAACCTCGACCCCTCCCATACCGCTCCACGGCATAAAATGAGCGATCGTAAGCTTTCGGCGAGATTCGCCGTCGCCCTTTACGTTTCCCACACAGCCCTCCTCCGCGCCACGAATGCAGGTATCCCTCATGATAACGTGTGGGCACAAAACAGAGATCCGTCATGAAAAGAAGTGTTAATCGTAGTGAAGCTGGAAGTGAAGGTATCGCACGCCACGAAGCCTACTTTGCCTCTGCGATAAAAAGCGAGCGGACTCTTGGAAGAATCTGGCTGCGAACGTAGACCCGAAAGACCAGTGCAACTGTGAGGAAGAAAATTGGCAGCGTCGCGAAGACCTGCAGGAAAAAGACAGCAAGGCTGTGCGCAGGGGCGAGAATATTAATTGCGCAGGAAGCAATAGCAAACGGGATTGAAGCCAGAAGCATTGGTCCCCAGATTTGCCCTATGACTTCAAAGCTGCTGAGGCCGACCAGCTTCGAGATGTACCGCGGCCACAGTATCACCTGCACGAACAGGCTGGGCACCATGGTGCCAATGGCGACTCCATAGATTCCATACCACTGGACCAGGAGGATACTCAGTGCCAGGTTGGCGACCCCCTCACCGATTGACCACAACGCTGTTGTTTTATGTTTTTCGACACCGAATGCGATTGCGCCTGCGGTTCGGTTCGCATAGGAAAAGAAAAGAGCGATACTGAGAATAATCAGCACGATTCCAGAGCTGTGCGCGTACTGTGGTCCCATCCAAAGACCGATGAAACTGGGACCGCGCACGATAAATGTGATCAGTATCGGCAATGAAATCATGAGTGTCGCGCGCGTGCCATTTTTATAAAGCATTAAAAGGCTTGCAGTATCACCCGCTGCTTCATAAGTGCTTGCGGCAGGAACGAACGTGCCCCCCATCGAACTAACAATTTGAGTCGCGTAACGACACAGATTGTTGGCAATTGCAAAGAAGGTTACGGCAGAGGCTGAAACAAATGCGCCTACAACGAGATTGTCCGTTTGATAGACCAACTGAACCGCGATCGTTGTCAGAAAAGCGTAGAAGCTATAGGACCAGATTTGCCTAAGCGTCTCCCTTTTGGGCTTTTTCAGTTGAATCCGCAGTTCGGGGTAAAGCCGTCGCGCGATCCAGACCAGCAGCAGGTTGCCGGCCAATGTGGCCACGAGTTCGCTGAGAGCAATCGCAACGATGCCGTGCCCGGTGCGCAATACGAACACGACTCCCACGACTCGTATTGCCGTTTGCGTGAGGTTCACATAATTTTGCAGGTCGTAACGATTTAATGCCGATATCACGCCTCCGACCACGCCCATTGACATCGTAAGTGCCGTTGTCACACCGATGAGCAAAATAGCTTTGCGGGCATCGTCTGCCAGGTCCGCCGGGACTTTGAAGACGTGCGGAAAGACCACCGCGAGTCCTGCGCTCAACAGTAGCGCGAGGGCACTGATCTGCAAACGAACCCATAACGCGGCAGAGATTGCCTCCGACGCGCCTTTATGATCGCCCTTGGTGTGACCCTTGGAGACAAATCGAAGTACGGAACTTTGCATGCCGAGGTCCAGAAGACCCAGGTAAGCCACAACGGAGTTTGCCAGTACAAAGACTCCGAAGGCGACATCTCCAAGGCGATGCAAGATGAACGGAGAAAGAAAAAATCCGACCGCCATGTTGGCTATCGTTCCCAGCCAGTTGAACAGTACGTTTCGAGCAATATGTCGTACACGCAACTGCAAGCGAGGTCTCCGTGGGGTTGGCTAAACTTTGAGAAAAACGCGTCTTATGTCGCTGACACCAGATAGCCCGAAGGCCAAGGCCCAACTCTCTGGGTGCCGACAAGGTTTGACCATGCCAGGGCTTGCTGGCACTAACATAATTCTATAGTAGTGAGGCGCATCTTCTTCGTTCACATCAGAGAATGCGCGTCGTCTGGAGTAGTGTCAGAGTTATAGCAATACAAAGCGCGGTAGGGGGACAGGTTGCGGGTCGATACTTGCCGGGACGTCAAACAGCCATGGCCCGACCAATACCACTTGGGTGTGACTGACGTTCTTGTTCGACGAACTGAATGCCGAGTATCATCGTAGCAAGGTGCCATCTGAATCAAGATAATTGCACTGCGTTTATAGGTGAGTCGACGCGATTTCGGATGTACCCGGGCGCATGGCATTGACTTTGATTTCATCTCGCGTCTGCGCCAGATAAACGAAAGCAGAGGTTCTTCTTGATCACGGTATGGATCGATTGTGCAAGGCGGAGCCGGTGTTCAGACCATCGTCGTTGTGCAATGTCCATCGTATCTGTCCACCGGTCCAGGGTTGCCCGGAACGAGTGGAGGACAGGATGAAACTGCTCTTCTGGATTTGCTTTGTGCTGATAGGCTACGCCTACTTTGGATATGCCTGCTGGCTTTTGCTTTGCGCCCGTCTTCGCAGTCGACCCATTCTGAAGAAGCAGTTGAGTCCGAATGTCTCCATCGTCATCGCTGTGCGCAACGAAGAGGCAAACCTTGCTGCGAAGATCGAAAATATTTACCTCCTGGACTACCCGCGGGATCGGCTTCAGATTGTCATCGCTTCGGACGGATCTACGGACCGAACAGCTACGATACTTCGCGAGCGAGCTGCTCGCGTGCTCTCGGTCATCCTCGACGAGTCGAAAGGAAAGGCGCGCGCCCTGAATGAGGCCGTGAAGTTGGCCACGGGCGAAATCCTGGTTTTTCTGGACGCGCGGCAGACCGTGGAACCTGATGCTGTGTCCGAGCTGGTTACGTGTTTTGCCGACCCGGATGTTGGCGCGGTAAGCGGCGAGCTTTTGCTTGAGTCCGCGTCGGGTATTCCTTCCGCTGATGCGCTCGGCGTGTATTGGAAGATCGAAAAGGCGACGCGCAAACTTGAGTCCGCAACAGGCTCGGTGGTCGGGGTGACCGGAGCAATCTACGCAATTCGGCGTGATCTCTATAGGGAAATCCCTCCCGGAACAATTCTCGACGATGTATATGTGCCGATGAATGTGGCCCGGATGGGAAAACGAGTGGTTTTTCAGCCTTCAGCCATCGCGCGGGACCGGCTTTTCATCGAAAAAGGGAAGGAGTTCTCGCGGAAGGTCCGAACCTTGACTGGCAACTACCAATTGTTGCGACTGGCGCCGTGGCTGCTTTCGACCTCGAATCCGCTACTCTTTCGTTTCATCAGCCACAAACTTTTGCGGCTTTTGGTTCCTTTGCTGCTGCTTCTGATGCTGATGGCTTCGGCGATCGCCACAGGGCCATTCTATCGGGCCATTTTCTGGCTCCAGGTGCTATTCTACGTTTCGGCCGCCTTTGGAACACTCAGTCCAGCCGCCAAGAAGTTCAAGCCGATCGGCATCGCCAGCACGTTTGTCATGCTTAACGCGGCTGCGGCACTTGCGTTCTACAACTTTGCTGCAGGACGAAAAAAGGTATGGCTTTAGTTAGCTGATTCTGTCAGCGTGCGACCGTCCGCTGTCGCTTGCTGACGCTATGGAGATGCATCTTGGGACTAGGACTAGGACTTACACATTATGTTCCGCTGATCGCGTACCTGGGCTTTTGGATCATGAGCATAAGGTCGCTGACGGGGCGGCCTCTTCTGGGTCTCTATTATTTGATTCCATTCCTTCCGTACCGCACGATGCGAGATCACTTCCTGGACTATCCGCTCGGCGGTAATGTACTGACCATCCTTGTGATTTCAGTCATTGTTGGAGCTGTGCTGCAGGGAAAAAGCCTGCCTAAATCAAAGCTCTACGCAATATGGTTAGTTTTTGGAATCTATCTCTATGTCTCGATGTGGTTCGGAGCTGCGCTGGGAAATGCGCCTGCGCCACTTTGGCTGTCGGACCTGAACTTCGTGACGTGGAAAGACTACATGCTCATTCCGTTGACGTTCGTAGCGACGGGTTTGGTTGTCGAAGACAGGAAAGCTGTCAGGACTGTCATGCTGATTACGGCTATCTCGTTATTGTTCATCGATAGAAGTTGCATACTCGAGAGCATGTCGAGAACCTGGGCGAATTTTGACGAAAATAAACGCGATGGCGGCCCACTGGGCTATGGCTCAAATCAAACTGCGGCCTATCTCGCCCAATTCGCTATGTTTTTTTGGGGAGCAGTACAGTTTCTCAAGAGACGGAAGATCAAGATCCTCTGTTATGTGTTGGTTGGCCTCACTGTGTTTGCAACCATGTACACGTTCTCCCGTGGGGCGTACCTTGCGATACTCTTCAGCGTCTTCGTCCTTGGGGTGTTGAAGGATCGGAAGCTTCTGCTGATCGGTGCGGTCTTCCTAGTGACGTGGGAGGCGGTCGTTCCGACCGCAGTCTATCAACGAGTTACGATGACTCAGAACTCCAACGGACGACTCGAAGACTCTGCCAATGAACGCGTCAAGTTGTGGCAGGCTGCAGAGGACTCGATCCTCAGCGATCCGATCTTCGGAAGCGGCTTTGCGACCTACCAATATACGAATCATGTGGACAATTTGAAAGATACGCACAACTGGTACGTCAAGGTTATGGTGGAAACCGGCATTATCGGGTTGATCATCGTTCTCTTTATGCTTCAGCAGATGTTTGCGTTGGCTTACCGTCTCTTCAAGAGAGCAGAGGACCCCCTGTATCGAGGCCTTGGACTAGGCCTTTTTCTTGCACTCTGCTCCTGCATTATCGCCAACTGTTTCGGCGATCGATGGACGTATCTCGAAATCACAGGTCCACTGTGGGTGCTCGTTGGAACCGCTATTTGTGCGACTCATATGCCTGAATACAAACCAGCGACAGAACTGACCGCGGAGGAATCAGCTGCCGCGATAAACCCGTATTTGGTTTACAGATAAACAGCCTGTTTACCCACGTCGCGTTTGAATCTGGTTCACGCTACCCGTCTGCCTCGAAAGTACGTGCATGAGTATGATCACAGCTTTGTCGCTGAATGGATCGAGCCTTGAAGGCCCACAGGATGCTGAATCGCCTCACGTGCTGCTGGTGCTCGATCAGTTTCCGAAGACACTTGGTGGCGGCGAGCGTATCGTTCTAAGACTCGCAGCTCTTTTGCCGAAGTATGGATATCGCGCATCGATCCTGACTTTTTCAGCTCACCCCGACAGCGCTGGGCTTCAAACACCGCCATGCCCCATTTACCTGTTGCCTCTGCCGCGTACCTACGATCTTGCAGCACTGCGGGCTGCTTTAGACCTGAGGCGGTTCCTCAAACAGCAACGAATCCAGATTGTTCAGACATTTTTTGAGAGCTCCGATCTGTGGGCGGGATTTGTAACAAAGACCATGTCCGACGCCAAGCTTATCTGGAGCCGGCGAGATATGGGGATTCTCAGGGGCAGCAAACACCACGTTGCTTATCGGCTCATGTCCCGTATTCCCGATAGGGTCTTTGCTGTCTCCGAAGAGGTCCGCCAACATTGCGTCGTGGTAGATCGAATCAAGCCTTCGCTGGTGGAGACGATCTACAACGGAATTGATGTTGCCGACTGGGATACAGCCTCCACACCCGCTAAACTTCCGGGCACTTCCGTGGTTGCGACTGTCGGCAATATTCGCCGGGTGAAGGGACACGACGTCTTAATCAAGGCTGCCGCGTACCTCGTCGCCCAGTTTCCCCAGGTCTCGTTCCACATTGCCGGGGACGTGCTGGAGCGCGATTATTTTGAGGAACTGCAAACCCTCATCCGCAATCTGAACCTCTCAGGCCGTTTTCATTTTGTCGGCGGTGTTGCCAACCTGCGAGAGTATCTTTCCACGGCGGATATCTTCGTCCTTCCCTCACGCAGCGAAGGTTTCTCGAACGCCATTGTCGAAGCGATGGCCGCGTCTCTTCCCGTTGTTGCAACCGATGTCGGTGGAAATACAGAAGCCGTAACAGATGGCGTTAGTGGCCTTATTGTTCCCTCGGAGGACCCGGCAGCTTTGGCTGCGGCGATCGCTCGGCTGCTCTCGGATCCGTCGAAGGCGCAAGAGATGGGAGCAGCAGGAAAAAAGCTGGCGTCGGAGAAGTTCACGACCGACGCCATGATGCATCAGATCACGCTTGCTTATGCAAGTTTGCTTGCGAGAGGGCCGTCTGCAACTTCGGTGTCAGATCGTGACCAGCAATAACCGTCTTTGAGATGAACCGTCTTTGAGATAGCAAAGGAGACGGCAAAGGCGAAACCCAGTTTCGGCTCGCGTGAGCAATGGACGCAGATCAGAGTTGTTCAACTAAGTAGCGCGAGTTCCTTGTCGGCGTCTTTGGCGGTTTGGGTGTTGGGCGCCAGAGCTGCTGCCTTTTTGAGATGGGTGACGGCGTCGGTGCTGTTGGAGAGCTTGGCGTACGTCATACCCAGGTGATAGTGGATGGCAGCGTCGTTGGGGGCAGCCTTGATGGCCTCCTCCAGCAGATCGCGCGCGGAGCTGTAGTTGCCTTTCTGGTAGTAGATCCAGGCCAGCGTGTCGGCGCTGCTGGGCGAGTTGGGCAAACCACGGCGGGCGATCTGGGCCAGAGAGAGGGCAACGTCAAGATTCTGCCCGGTCTCGACCATGAGGAAGGCGAGGTTATTGGCCGCCACCGGCTGATCCGGCTGGATCGCGAGAGCTTTCTTGTAGCTGTCCATAGCTGCGGTGCGGTCACCCTGCGACTCCTGCAAGGAGCCCAGGAGGGTGAAACCTCGCACGTCGGTTGGGTGGTCTTTGGTCCACTGCTGCCACTTGAGCACGGCTTTGGCGGGATCGCCGGCGCTGACTTCGGCCCGGGTGTAGGCAATAACGGCTGCGCTGTCGGACGGGTTGAGCTGCATTGCCTTTTCCGCCGAGGCGAGCCCGGCCTTGGGATCTCCGGTTGTCGTCTGAAGATCGGCGAGCAGGTCATACATATCGGAGTTTTGCGGAGATTTGGCGATCTGTTCCTGCACGCGGCTGATTGCCTTGGCCGGCTGTTTTTCAAACACAAGAGCGGATGCGAGGAGACGCAGGGCACGAGAAGAGTTTGGGTTGATGACGAGAGTTTGCTCGAGCAGGGTCATGGCCTCGGGAACCTTCTGCTGGATCAGGCGCAGCTGGGCTAGTTCCAGGTAAGCAGCGGAGCTTTTGGGATCGAGCTTGATGGCCTGATGGAAGTCCGCATCTGCTTTGTCAAAGTTTCTCTGGTTGCCCGCGGCCATACCGCGCCAGATGTAGGCGTTCGGGAACTGCGGATTGGTCGCGATGGCAGAGTCGGCGATCTGCTCGAGGCCGGTGTAATCGTGTGTCTCGACTGAGATTTCGGCGAGACCTGACTGCGCTTCCAGACTTCTGGGGTTGAGCTTGACCGCATCGCGGAAGCTCTGCTGGGCAACTGTCATGTCGCCCTTGGCGTGTGCAGCGCGGCCGAGCCAGATCTTGACTACAAGGCTGTCGGGATTGGCCTTTGCGGCCTTCTGAAGCGCATTGAACGCTTCGGTGGTTTTGCCATCGTTGAGCAGAATCATCCCGTTGAGAACGGCGACTTCGGGAACGTTGGGGTCGGTCTTGGCGAGCTCAGCGCCGACCGTCCTGGCCTTCGGAAGATCCTTGTTCAGAATCAAAAGCCGCAGATAGGCGACCTTGAGCGGCGTGCTCTTGGGATGCTTGGCAACGAGGTCGGCGTAGGTGGCTGCTCCAGGAACGAGCTGATTGGTGCGGATGTAATAGGTGGCGAGCATGCCGGCGCCGCTCTCGGAGTCGGACATGTCTT
>WNFC01008937.1_pt1 | contig 11078 bp, 10 predicted proteins | sample 5400541 | NCBI WGS metagenome assembly WNFC01 (sample SAMN13153342, study PRJNA577476) | soil metagenome | isolation source: 120 cm saprolite under Douglas fir tree site 2 hole 2 replicate 1 | place: USA:California | collected 2015-04-18
CGTGCGCAGGCTCCGGCCGGATAGCTCGATGCTGCGGCTGGCCGCCGGGCTGGCTCGCCGCCCGCGGCTGGTCGGCCGCGAGACGGCGCGGCTCGGCGCCGAGCTCGGCCGGATCGTGGCCGGCCGGTCCGCGATCACGGCCAGCCCGCGAGACCGCCGCTTCTCCGACCCCGCGTGGACCGGCAATGCCTGGCTCAGGCGCAGCGTCCAGGCCTACCTGGCGGCGGGCCAGTCCGCCGAGGAGCTGCTGGCCGGTGCCGAACTCGGCTGGCGCGACGACACGCGGCTGAAGTTCCTGCTCAGCAACCTCGTCGCCGCGGTCGCGCCGAGCAATAGCCCCCTGCTCAGCCCGGCCGCCTGGAAGGCCCTCATCGACACGGGCGGCGAGAGCGCGGTGCGCGGCGTGCGAGCGCTCCTGTCCGATCTGGCCAGTCCGCCGCGGGTGCCGTCGATGGTGCCCGCCGACGCCTTCGAGGTGGGCAAGGACCTGGCGATCACGCCGGGCGGCGTGGTGCACGCGAGCGAGCAGTTCGAGCTCATCCAGTACCAGCCCGCGACCGAGAGCGTCTACCGCTACCCGCTGCTGATCGTGCCGCCGATGATCAACAAGTTCTACCTCGTCGACCTGGCGCCCGGGCGCAGCATGGTCGAGTTCCTCGTCGCGCAGGGCCACCAGGTGTTCGTGATGTCCTGGCGCAACCCCGACGCCAGGCACCGGGACTGGGACCTGGACACCTATGGCGGCGCCGTCGTAGCGGCGCTCGACGCGGTCCGGGCGATCAGCGGGGCCGGGAAGGCGAACCTCCTGGCCCTGTGCTCGGGCGGCATCGCGACCTCCATGGTGGCCGCGCACCTCAGCGTCGCCGGCCGGCTGGGCGAGCTGGCCAGCCTGTGCCTCGGCGTGGCGGTGCTCGACCAGGAGCAGGCCGGCACCGCCGGGGCGGTCATCGACGAGGCGACGGCCGCCGCGGCCACGGCGGCGTCGGCCACCCGCGGCTACCTGGATGGGCGGGCCCTCGCCGAGGTGTTCGCCTGGCTGCGGCCCGACGACCTAATCTGGAACTACTGGGTCAACAACTACCTGCAGGGGCGCCCGCCGCCCGCGTTCGACATTTTGTACTGGAACGCCGACACCACCCGGCTGCCCGCCGCGCTGCACCGCGACTTCATCAAGCTGGGCCTGGCCAACGCGCTGACGGTGCCGGACCAGGCGACGATGCTGGGCTCGCCGGTCGACATGTCCAAGGTCGACGTGGACGCCTACGTCATCGCCGGCGTGGCCGACCACCTGTGCCCGTGGCAGTCGTGCTATCGGACGACGCAAATGCTCGGCGGGCGGGTCAAGTTCGTGCTGTCCACCAGCGGGCACATAGCGTCCATGGTCAACCCGCCGGGCAACCCGAAGGCCGCCTTCCAGACCGGGCCGGACCATTCTCCCAACCCGGCCGACCCGCGCGAATTCCTGGCCGCGGCGACGACCGTGCCGGGCAGCTGGTGGCTGGACTACTCGTCCTGGCTGGGCGAGCGGAGCGGCGGCCAGAAGAGGAGCCCGGGCAAGCTCGGCGCGAAGGCTTACCCGGTCCAGTGCGCCGCGCCCGGAACCTATGTTCACGACCACTGAGGTACGCAGCGTCGCGGTCGGCGGTCAACTGCTGCGGGTAGCGATAAGACTACGGCGGGTCGGCGCGGGCCGATCCCGTCTCGATCGCCGCGGCGATGCACGACGGCAACCGGGTCGGGCCGTCCCGCGGCTACCTGTACCAGCTCACCGCCGGGGCGGGCTGGACCAGCGTGCCGTTCCTGCCGTTTGTGCGCCAGCCGGTGCTGATCCTGGCCGGGGACGACGACCCGATCATCCCGCTCGCCAACGCCCGGCTGATGCACCTGCTCATCCGGGATTCGCGGCTGCACGTCTACCACGGCGGCCACCTCGGCCTGATCACCGAGGCGGCCGAGCTCGCGCCGTTGGTGGACGGCTTCCTCGCCGCGCCATAGACAGCCGTAGAAAAGGGAGAACTGGCATGTCAAGCGCTGACCGGACCGCCGTCCAGGACGCCGACTTCTACCTGCTCGAGCAGTCGCTCGAACCCGAGGGCCGCCAGCTGCTGCGGCGGGTCAGGGAGTTCATGGAGAAGTCGGTCCAGCCCGTCATCAACCACTACTGGACCAGGGAAGAGTTCCCGCACGACCTGATGCCCGGCCTGCGCCAGCTCGGCATCGCCGGCATAGCCTACTCGGGGTACGGCTGCCCGGGCGGCGGCAACCTGCTTGACGGCATGATCGCGATGGAGCTGGCCCGGGTGGACTCGTCGATCGGGACGTTCTTCGGCGTGCACAGCGGCCTGGCCATGGGGTCCATCTACCTGTGCGGGTCCGAGGAGCAGAAGGAGCGGTGGCTGCCCGCGATGGCGCGGATGGAGAAGATCGGCGCCTTCGGGCTCACCGAACCCGACGTCGGATCGGGCGCCGCGGGCGGGCTGACCACCACGGCCAGGCGCGACGGCGGCGACTGGGTCCTGGACGGCCAGAAGAAATGGATAGGCAACGCCACGTTCGCGGACTACGTGATCATCTGGGCCCGTTCCCTGGAGGACGGGCAGGTCAAGGGGTTCGTGGTGGAGAAGGGGACGCCGGGCTTCGAGACCTCCAAGATGCACGACAAGATCGCGCTGCGGGTGGTGCAGAACGCGCACATCACCATGGACGGGGTCCGGGTACCGGAGGAGAACCGGCTGCAGCGGGCGGACTCCTTCAAAGACACCGCCGCGGTGCTGCGCCTGACCCGGGCCAGCGTCGCCTGGCAGGCCACCGGCTGCGGTCGCGGCGCCTACGAGCACGCGCTGGCCTACGCCCGCCAGCGCCAGCAGTTCGGCCGCCCGATCGGGAGCTTCCAGCTGGTGCAGGACCTGCTGGTCCGGATGCTGGCCAACATCACGTCGTCGGCCTGCCTGTGCGCGCGGCTGTCCGCGCTGCAACAGGCAGGCCTGGCCGAGGATCACCATTCGGCGCTGGCCAAGGCGTTCTGCACGGTCCGGATGCGGGAGACGGTCGGCTGGGCCCGCGAGCTCCTCGGCGGGAACGGCATCCTGCTGGAGAACCACGTGGGCCGGTTCGTCGCCGACTCCGAGGCGATCTACTCCTACGAGGGCACCCGCGAGATCAACACGCTGATTGTCGGCCGCGCGATCACCGGCCTGAGCGCGTTCGTCTGAGCGAGCTGGAGGGGCGCGGCGCCGCCTGGACTAAGGAGCGAGGGACGAGCGACGAGGGAAGGCGGCGCAGTGAAGGGGGATGGGGAGGTGGGTGGGGCCCCGGAGGCGAGCGGGAAACAGCGTGTGAACGGCCTGAGCGCGTTCATGTGGAGCTGGTTATTCATATGGTTGTGGCACTCTGCCCGATAGAGGCGTTACGTTGCCACATCCATGCGCTCAGGACCGGTTAGCGCGCCGACCAGCCGCCGTCGAGAACCCAGGAGGAGCCGTTGGCGAAGGACGCCGGCCCGGAGCAGAGGAAGGCCACGAGCTCGGCGACCTCGGCCGGCTCGATCAGCCGCTTGATGGCCGGCTCGGTCAGCATGATGTCGGTGATCACTTCTTCCTCGGAGATGCCATGCAGCCGGGCCTGGTCGCTGATCTGCTTTTCCACCAGCGGCGTGCGCACGTAAGCGGGGCAGACCGTGTTGGAGGTGACCCCGCGCGCCCCGCCTTCGAGCGCGATCACCTTCGACAGCCCCTCCAGACCGTGCTTGGCCGCGACGTAGGCGGCCTTGTAGGGAGAGGCCCGCAGGCCGTGCACTGACGAGATGTTGACGATCCGGCCGAAGCCGCGGGCGTACATGTGCGGCAGCGCGGCCTGGACCAGCCGGAACGGGGCTTCGAGCATGACGGCCAGCAGCAGCCGGAACTTATCGAGGGGAAACTCGTGGACCGGAGCGACATGCTGCAGGCCCGCGCAGTTCACCAGGACGTCTGCCTCGCCGGCCAGCGCCGCGGCGTCGAAATCGGCGGCCACGTCCACTTCGAAGGCACGTCCGCCGATGCGGGCGGCGACCGCCTTGGCCGCGTCCAGGTTGATGTCAGCGACCACCACGGTGGCGCCGTCCGCGGCCAGCCGCTCCGCGCAGGCCGCGCCGATACCGCTGGCCCCGCCGGTGACCACCGCCAGCCGGCCGGCCAGATCGAAGCTCATTGTCACCTGCGCAGTTCTACCCACACGGTCTTGCCCGCGTTCCCGAGCGACTCTACCCCCCACCGTCTGGCCAGCGCGTCCACCGCACCCAGGCCGTGCAGGGGGGCAGGCGGCAGCGCGGCGCCGGACCCTTCCACCTGGCCGCCGGGCAGCGGGCTGGCGTCGCGTACCGAGATCCGCACCAGGTCACCGCGCGCGGACATGGTGAGCGTGAACGCGGAATGAGCGTGGACGATGGCATTGGCGGCGAGTTCGGTCACCACCAGGGCGGCGTCGTCGGCGATGTCCCCGGCGCCCCAGTCGCACACCGCGCCGACCGCGAAATGGCGGGCCGCCGCGGGCGCGTCGCGGGAGAAGGCGAACGTCCGCACCGCGCCCGGCCCGGAAACCGCGACGGGCGAGAGCCCGACGACCTCCTGGTGCAAACGGCACACCTCAGCGAAGGCGTCGAGATGGCCGTCGCGGGTCACCGAGTCGGCCCGGTAGCCGCAGAACAACGAGAAGGAATGCCTGCGGCCGAGTTCATCCCACATCGCCTCCAGCTGGGCCGCGGCGTTGACGAGCCCGTCGTCCCAGAGCAGGGCGACCATCTCGCCGTAGGCACGGACCGGCCGCCCGCCCGCCCCGGCCCGCCGTATCAGGCCGCCGACCACGCGGTCGAAAGCGGCGCTGTCGAGCCGGTCGGCCGCCATGAACTGGCGCATCGTCTCGCTCGCGTCCAAGGCCAGGTATATGCCGTTCTCCCCGGCGGCCGGCAGGTCGACGCCGGCCCGCGTCAGGCGCGTCTCGAACTCGCGCCGGTGCGCCGGGGTCGCGATGACGATCGCCGCGCCCTCGCCCTCGAGTGCACCCAGCAGGTAGCCGACCACCCTTTCGGCCAGTTCCTCGTCGTGACCGTAGAACTGAACGACATGATGACCCACGTTCAGGTAGTCAGTCCCAACCACGGTTTCTCCATCCGGCGAAGCACGACGTCCCCGACTCGCCGGCATACCTGCCCAGCAAATGGCAGTGCATGCGCGGCACGCCCAGATAGGCCGGCCTGCCGATCGTGAGCAAATGCTCATATGCTTGACATATGAGCAGTATAGGAGAGGCCCGGGAGGTCGCATGCCGACGACGGCGCGGTCATCCCGCTGGACGGGGGTCAGGTCATTGATCGTGAATAGCCCGGCTGGCGCTGGCCCCGGCTTCGCCGCGGCCCGGATAATGGGGGGCGCTACGACAACGTGGTCGGCGCTCGGAAAGGGCATGCCGTGAGGGCAGAGCAGGATGCCCGCGAGGGCAGGTCAGGCAACGAGGAACTGCTTCTCCGGGTGGCCTGGTTCTACTACAAGGACGAGCTGACCCAGGACGAGATCGCGAAGCGGCTGTCGGTGTCACGGGCGTCCGTCGGCCGGATGCTGGACCGGGCGCGCAAGGTCGGCCTGGTCTCGATCAACCTGAACGCGGACCATCTTGACGCCTTCGAGGTGAGCAGGCAGCTTCGCCGCACTTTCGGTCTGGCCGAGGCGCTGGTCGTCCCGGATCACGAAACCGAGTCCGGCGACCGCCACGGCCTGAACGCCCGGCTGGGGCTGGGCGGTGCCCAGTTCATGAGCACCCATCTGCGGCCGGGCGGAATCCTCGGCGTGGGCTGGGGAGAGACGGTGTCGCGCGTCATCGCCTCGACCAACTTCGGCGCCGTCGGCCCCATACGCATGGTTTCGCTGACCGGCGGGGTGGACGCGTACCTGCCGGCCTTCTTTTCTTCCAAGAGCGAGGGCGCCACGGAGGCAGAGATGACGAGCGCGACGGTCATCCCCACTCCCATCGTCGCCTCCACGCCCGAGCTGGCGGCGGCGCTGAAGGCGGAGCCCTCCATCCAGCAGGTGCTCAAGCAGGCCTGCGGCGTCGAGCAGGCCATCGTCGGGGTGGGCACGCCCACCACGGACGCCACCATCGTGCAGATGGGCTACCTCGAGGCCGACGACGTCCGCGCGCTCCGCGATCACCACGTGGTCGGGGACATCCTCGGCCAGTTCTTCGACGCCTCGGGCCAGGTGGTCAAGCTGCCGATCCATGACCGCAGGATCGGCATCGAGCTCACCGACCTGGCTCAGATCCCCAAGGTAGTGGGAGTGGCCGGGGGGTTGCACAAGGTCGAGGCCATTCTCGGCGCGCTGCGCGGCGGGTTCCTCGACGTCCTGGTCACGAATGAGCTGGCCGCGCTCCGCCTGCTCGAGCTGGAGCGCACGTCGGCCTAGCGCGGGCACCCAAGCGGCGGTTGATGCTCGCCGGTGGTGGAGGTACGACCGCCGTCAGATCGAACAGCGCTGAAGACCTTCCGTGCCCGACAACCACGTGACCGGCGCTTCAACCCTTGCCATCGGCTGCTCTGGAGGCAGATACTTTCCCTAACGAGCAGATGCGCAGGTTATGAGCGAATGCTCTCGCGCGACGTGGACCAATAAGCGGACCGACAAGAGGAGGCCCCGCTGGTGGTGACCCTCTGGGGACGGCATTGGACCAGGGAAGAACTTCCCGGGTCGACCCGGCGAGGAACCTGGACCTGCTGACCCATGAACTGCTTCACCCCCTACGGCAGCCCGCCGGGAGGACACCCGAGGAGGTATCGGATGGCAAGCGGTAACGGCGCGCGTATCGTGCGGCCAGCGGTTCCCATGACGATCACGCAGATCGCCGTCGTCGTCGCGGACATCGAATCCGCGCTGCGCTCCTACACGGAGAACCTCGGCTGGGGGCCGTGGAGCGTGTTCGACTACAAGCCGCCGCTCCTGCACGACACCGTGGTGCGCGGCCAGCCATGCGAATTCCGCATGATCGGCGCCGAGACCTCGGTCGACGGGCTAGGCTTCGAGCTCATCCAGCCGGTCAGCGGCCCGAGCATCTACCAGGAGTTCCTCGACACGCACGGCGAGGGCGTCCAGCACATCGCGTGCATGAAACACTCGGTCGAGGACAGCGAGACGCTGAAGAAGCACTGGCACGAGCGCGGCGCGGAGATCTTGATGGGCGGCCGGATCGGCGAGTCCATCGAGTTCTACTATGTCGACACCGCGCCGATGCTCAAGTTCATCCTTGAGTCGGGCAGCGGCCACGCGATCGACCTCCAGCCGACCTACGTCTACCCGTGAGCCTGCCGCAGCCGATGCGCGTCCTGGTGGTCGGCGACCCCTACATGCCGGTCTCGGCGTACACCGCTGCCCTGGCCAGTCTCAAGGAGGCCAGTCCCAAGGGGGCCGGACTCGACGGCCAGGTCGAGCTGTCCACGATGCAGATCGATGAGGTCACCTGCGCCCCGCCGATCACGGAGTCCGAGCGCAGGCTGCGGGAATACGTCGGCGATCCGGCCGAGATCGTCCGGGCGGTCGCCGGGCACGACGTGCTCATCGTGCACGGCGCGCCGGTCACCGCCGAGGTTCTCGGGGCCGCCCCGCTGCGGCTGGTGTGCTGCGCCAGGGGCGGCCCGGTCAACGTCGACGTGGCGGCGGCGACCGACCGCGGCATCCCGGTGGTGAACACGCCGGGCAAGAACGCCGAGGCCGTCGCCGAGCTGACGATCGCCTTCGCCCTGCTGCTCATCCGGGCCGTGCCGCGGGCCAGCCGCCATCTGCTCGAAGGGGGCGGCTTCGCGGAATCGGTATTCGAAGGGCGGGAGTTCTTCGGCCGGGAAGCGCCGAGCCTGACCATGGGACTCGTCGGTCTCGGCCACGTCGGCCGTGAAGTGGCCAGGCGGGCCCGGGCTCTCGGCTTCACCGTGGTCGGGTACGACCCGCAACCCCCGCCCGCCGCGGTGCCCGGCGTCGACCTGGTCCCCCTGGACACGCTGCTGGCCCGCTCGGACATCGTCTCCCTGCACGCGAGGCTGACGCCGGAGAACCGGCAGATGTTCTCGTACGACAGGTTCGCCCGGATGCGGCCGGGAGCGTACTTCATCAACACGTCCCGCGAGTCGCTGGTGGATGAGCCGGCCCTGCGCCAGGCGCTGGAACAGGGCATCCTCGGCGGCGCGGCCCTGGACGTCCTGGAGCGGACACCGGCCGGCGGCCGGCATCCGCTGCTGAACATGCCGAACGTCTTCATCACCCCGCACATCGGCGGGGCCACGGCCGAAACCCTGGCCCGGGGCGCGCACCAGGCGGTGACCGCGGTGACCGAGCTGCTGGCCGGACGGGTACCCGCCAACGTGGTGAACCCCCGGGTCCTGCAGGCCCCGCGGATCCGGCCAGCCCAGCGGATCCGGCCAGCCCAGCGGATCCGGCCAGCAGAGAGCACACCGCGATGACCGGGCGTTACCTGCTCGCCATTGACGCGGGCACCGGGAGCTGCCGGGCCGTACTGTTCACCGAGACGGCCGCGCCGGCCGGCGTCGGGCAGCGTGAGTGGACCCACCACGAGCCGCCCGGCGTGCCCGGCGGCCAGGACTTCGACGTGCACGCGGGCTGGCAGGCCATCGCCACCTGCGTCCAGGACGCGCTGCGCGCGGCGGGCGCGACGGGCGACGACGTCGCGGCGGTCGCGGCGACCAGCATGCGCGAGGGCATGGTCCTGTACGACCACGACGGCCACGAGATCTGGGCGTGCCCCAACGTGGACAGCCGGGCGGCCGCGGAGGCCCAGGACCTCATCCGCGAAGGCGCCGCCGGGAAGATCTACGCTGAGGCCGGCGACTGGGTCTCGATCACCGCCCCGGCGCGGCTGCGCTGGCTGGCCAGGCACCGGCCCGGCATCCTCGCCGCGGCCGGCCACCTGGGCATGCTCAGCGACTGGATCGTGTACCGGCTGACCGGCCAGCACGTGACCGAGCCCTCCTGCGGGTCGAGCTCCGGCATGTTCACGCTGGCCGACCGCAGCTGGTCGCCGTCCATCCCGGCCATGTGCGGCCTGCCGGCCGCCGTCCTGCCACCCGTCGTCGACCCGGGCACGGTGGTCGGAGAGGTCACCCCGGTCGCGGCCGCGCTGACGGGACTGCGGCCGGGCACGCCGGTGGCGGCGGGTGGCGCGGACACCCAGCTCGGCCTGCTCGGCGCGGGCGCGGACAGGGATGAGTACACCGTCGTCGCGGGCACCTTCTGGCAGAACACGGTGCTGCTCGCCGAGCCGCTCATCGACCCGGAGGTCCGGCTGCGGACGCTGTGCCACGTCGTGCCGGGCGAGTGGATGCTCGAAGGCATCGGCTTCTACTGCGGCATGAGCATGCGGTGGTTCCGGGACGCGTTCTGCGATGCCGAAGTCGCGCTGGCCCGCAGCCGGGGCGTCGACCCGTACGCGGTGATGGAGGAGGCGGCGGCCACGGTCCCGGCCGGAGCCGGCGGCGTGATCGCCATCATGTCCAACGTGATGAACGCCAAGCGCTGGGCCCACGCGAGCCCGTCGTTCCTGCAATTCGACCTCGCCAATCCCGCGGCGGGCGGCCGGGGAGCCTGTGTACGGGCGATCGAGGAAGCCGCCGCCTACGTGGCCCGCGGGCACCGGGACATCATCACCAGCCTGACCGGCCTGCGGTTCGACGAGGTCGTTTTCACCGGCGGCGCCGCCAAGGGACGGCTCTGGCCGCAGATCATGGCCGACGTGCTCGGCGTCCCCGTGCACATCCCCGCGGTGACCGAGAGCAGCGCCCTCGGCGCGGCCATCTGCGCCGGCACCGGGGCGGGTATCTACTCCAGCCTGGTAGAGCCGCGACCGAGCCTGCGCCGCCGGGCGGCCACCTTCGAACCCGACCAGGCCGTCGCGGCCGCGTACGACGAGCGGTACGCCGCCTGGCGCGAGATCTACCGGCGGATGCTCGACATCACCGACGACGGCCTGCTCGACCCGCTCTGGCGCGCCGCAGGTGCCTAGATGCCACAGAAAGAGACGTAGCCATGGCCGACCATGAAGACCTCACCGAAGGTGCCCGGTTCGCCTCGTCGGTCCCCGCCCGGCACGAGCCCTTTCCGCTCAAAGGCTGCGGGGCGCTCGACTGGGGCATGCAGAGCAGGCTGGCCCGCATCTTCCGGCCGGAATCCGGGCGGACGGTCATGCTGGCGATTGACCACGGCTACTTTCAGGGCCCGACCACCGGCCTGGAGCGGGTCGACCTGTCCATCGTCCCGCTGCTGCCGTACGCCGACGCGCTGATGACCACCAGGGGCATGGTCCGCTCGACGATCCCGCCTGCATCACGCACCCCCATCGTGCTGCGCGCGAGCGGCGGGCCCAGCGTGCTGAACGAACTCTCCAACGAGCGGCTTGCCGTCAGCATGGAGGACGCGGCCCGCATCAACGCGTCTGCCGTGGCCGTCCAGGTTTTCATCGGCGGCGAGTTCGAGACCCAGTCCGTGCGCACCATGACCCGGCTCGTGGACGCCGGGCAGCGCTACGGCATCCCCGTGCTCGCGGTCACCGCCGTGGGCAAGGAACTGACCAGGGACGCTCGTTACCTGAGGCTCGCGACGCGTATCTGCGCCGAGCTCGGCGCGCATTTCGTCAAGACCTACCACTGCGAGGAAGGCTTCGACACGGTCGCGTCCGCCTGCCCGGTTCCGCTGGTGATGGCCGGGGGCAAGAAGCTGCCAGAACGCGACGCGCTCACCATGGCGTACAACGCGATCGAAAACGGCGCGGCCGGCGTGGATATGGGCCGCAATATCTTCCAGAGCGACACCCCGCAGGCGATGATCCGCGCTGTCAGGGCAGTTGTCCACGAGTCCATGAAACCCGACGAAGCCTATGCCTTGTTCCTGCAAGAACCTGCAGCCGGGGCCGCGGACCGAGCGGTGGACCACGTGGTCTAGCCCTGCGGAACTAGCCCGTGATGGCCGGGGCCGCGCGGAATGATCGGCCAGATGTCGATGACGACGTCTTCACGGACCACGTGGTACGCGTCATACCAGTTGACGGTGCTC
>WNFC01008940.1_pt1 | contig 11076 bp, 15 predicted proteins | sample 5400541 | NCBI WGS metagenome assembly WNFC01 (sample SAMN13153342, study PRJNA577476) | soil metagenome | isolation source: 120 cm saprolite under Douglas fir tree site 2 hole 2 replicate 1 | place: USA:California | collected 2015-04-18
AGGCGTCGCGGAACGAGATCTTCCCAGGGCAGGGGGCATCAGACTAGGTGGAGAGGGCCGCAGAGGAAAGCCAGTTGAAATTCGCGCATCGAGGGAGTGGGAAGGGCTGTGAAGGGAGAGTTGTGTGCTCGACGCATTGGCCCGCGTTGGTGACATACGAGCGCGAGATCGAAATCCGGAGCCAAAAGACGTTGGTTGATTAGGATCAGAGGACAATGTGTGTTGGGGAAAGTGGAAGTCGAAGGGTAACGGAGGGTTTTGCTCGTGGAGCGGGGTTGGTGGAAGCCCTTGGGCGGTACTTTGGGAACGATTTCGAGAGGCAGGACTTCGCCTTGAGAGCGCCGGCACCAATCTGGCATCCGCCAATGGGCCATCGTCGTTAGCTATAGGGAGGAGTTTCACCTCAGGGCCTGATCCTGCGGGAGGAATCTCCAAGTCTGGGTCGCTTAAGTCCAAACGTAAATCGCGACGTCCTGGTAGCTTCGATGAAACGAAAGCAGGTACTAGGGTGTTATTCCCGGTCAATGTGTTTTCGGCTGGAGAGGGGCTAGAAAGAGTGGAGGGCTTGTCGGGATGTCCAGGATATGGAAATGCAGAGCTGACTTGATCATCAGATGGTGATAACCCGACGCCCACCTTCGCTTTCGTAGCCCTGGTAATAGTACGAGGAGGAAATGCAAATGTAGCAGTACTGAGATTTGGTGCATCCTCAAGACTATTCTCTACTCGCAATGCCCGTCTCGCCGCTCGATCTCGCGAAACAGGTGTAGCGGGAGAGGGTGGCGCAACAGGCGAGCCAGGAATGCTAGAAACTGCATCCTTGCTAGCCGTACTGAATCCAGGGATGCGAAAAGGATCAGGGGTACTTGTTGCATCGATGGCGAAGAGATGGCGAAGAGACGTAGGGAGCTTTGATGACTGCTGCTTGACGGTGGCGGATAATTGGTCTTCACTCAAAGTGACTTGGGCAGTCCCCAGTCCCTTAGCATCAAACGACCGCCCACGCACGGTGTCAAATTCCCAAGGGTTTTCATCAGTGTCTGACTCGCCAGGACTGTGACGAAATAGATCAGCATCCGCTGACGTAGAGTACATAGAGTTGGCGCTCACTCGCTCTCCTTTTCCCAAGGTAGAGGTTCTGAGAGGTCCGAGGGTTTGGAACCTGCCTTCACCCAAGTGTCGTACCGGAGGAGAAGGTCTTTCAGTATAGTGATCGAAGTTTTCGAAGCACTCTTGATCCATTTTGTCTTCAAAAGGTCTTCTGCGGGTAGACGCTGTAGAACGTCAGCGGAATAATTGAAACATGCAAATAATGGACGGACATCGGAAGGCGACTCTGTAAGCGTCAGAGGAATGAAATCGCGAAGGTCTTTACTTCCTTCATTTTCGGCCAATCTCGGGGGTTTGACTTTCGGAATCATCTGAATCACCTTCAGGTGAGCTACGCGGAAGTGCGGGGGGCTGCCCTTCATCATCTCGTAGATCATTATCCCTAAGCTCCAGATGTCTGCCTTTGTATCGTACGCGGGAACGGGTTGAGCAACCTCGGGTGCCATCCAGTATGGTGTACCGATGAAGGTGTTCCGCTTGCTATTAGTTGTCGCCAATAGTGCCGAAACGCCAAAGTCACAGATCATGACCTTCCCTGACGCCGTGACGAGGACGTTGGCTGCCTTGATATCGCGATGGATGACATTGGACTTGTGCAGATAGTTGAGACCAGTAAGAACTTCGCGCACAATAACCGCGACATACTTCTCCTCTAGACAATTGTTGGGAGAAGACTGCATAAGACTGTACACACTTCCACCTTCGGCGAATTCCATTACAATCCAAACACGGGGCCCATGAAGGTGGCAGCCATAATATTTCGTAATGTTTGGACCATCACGAAGCTGCGTAAGGAGGGCGACCTCGCGTTGGATGCTGTCCACGTCGTCTCCGTCATCCGCATCGAGGTCGATAATCTTGAGTGCGACTACGTTTCCGGTGGCGCGGTGAATTCCTTTATGAACAGAACCATATGAACCCTTTCCAACCGTCTCTAGGCGCTGATAGAGCTCGTGAACGGAGGGTTGGGTCATAACTTGGTGGCGAGCCAGGATGTCATGAGTTAGAGATATTGGGTGATATGACGAGACACGGACATACAATGGGGCTCTTCGCAGAAGAAGTCGAGAGATTGATAACAGACTCGGGCAGTGGACGTGGGCCTCGGGTTGCTGTCGAAAGGTTAGCCCGGGCCGGCTCGAGCAAGGACAGTCCTGACCCTAACCCCATCCTCGTTCTTCTCTCAGGGTTGAAAATGATCAAATTGGGTGACTAGTTGTGTTAGGTCTACAACATTATGGATTTCGAAGAACATAACGCTAAACTACTGTCTCGTGAATTTCTCGCCATCGTACTTGCAGGATTCGGAGATGAGTGGGTGTAGATCATCAGCTTTCCTAATCTTCTGTGTGACCATGCCGTTCAGGCTCCATCCCCTAACCAGTGATCATGGAGACGAACCATGTCCAAAGGCATTGCTTCCGGTCGCAAATAGGCCGATGATAGACTTTCCTCTGACATGGCTCGAACAGTCTGGTATCACAGGTGTGTTCTTCGTTACGCTTTCTTTGTCCTGGCGTCGATATAACTCTGTCAGAGGTATTGCTCATCTGTCCAACGGCACATCGTTCGAGTATCTCTCACCATATTCATTCTGACACGTCTTCTTCATCATATCCATCTCTCCACGTGGATGTCCAAACATATGATGAATCACCTGACGAACCTATTGGAACGTGTGCCGTCCTCAAGCACTTCTCTAGCCGCATCCAACGGGATTTTATTATTCTCCCATGCGATTTCATACCTCCAGAAGACTTGTCCCTATCTTCGTTGCTGAACAAATACCGTGTTGAGTCAAACTTGGATGGTGCCATTGTCATATCTTGCTGGTTGAAGGCCCGTGGCGCGGACAAAGGCGCCATTCCCGAGGAATGGGGCCGGATAGGTTCCTCTGTTCCCATTATATGGGACAAAAAATCTGGCACCCTTTTCTACATTGACACACCAGATGATCGCGATCGCAATCCCGATGAGCTTGAAATTCGAATGTCATTGCTTTCTCGGTCTGTATCCTGTCGGGAGTTGGACGATTGACTGACTCCAGTCTCGAAGGTACCCCGTTGCATCCTTGTCGTCCCAATACACAGATTCTCATGCATACATCTGCAAACGATCTGTTCTTGATGTTCTTCACCGCAAGTCAACGTTTGACTCCTTCCGAGAAGAGTTTTTGCCGTGGTTATGCAAAATTCAATACCAAAGAACGAAGCAGGAAAAGTACGGGCGAGGTTGTCATTCACTCTTATCATTCGGATGATAAATTAACCATCTTCGCATCAGTTTTAAGGTCGATAGCGACTAACCAGGCGCATGGACTGGCACTCCGGCATTCCACTCTGTTCGACGGCTCGATTCTCGCGCAAGACCCGTCATCGAGGGACTCCAGTTCTCCAACGCTTAAACATATTCCGTTTTCGGTTACATCATCCCCTACGCACCCAGATGTCAGTGGTGAGCCGTTGGCAAGCTTAAGAATTGGAATCATTGCACATAATGGCGATACTGTGTTCGCGGGCAGAGTGAACAATGTCGCAACCTTGTTAGAGGCGAACAGACAAGTACGCTTTGTCTTGCATTTGACCCAGAGACGAGGATTGATCGTGATGAAGTTCTTGTCACGAACGAATTACAGTCTGCCCACGGATCCGGACAACCGAGCTCTCATTGATGCAAAATCTCGCATCTCGTCCGATTCGATGATCGGAAGTTCTACGAAGATTGGCGAACGAGCGACGATAACGCGCTCCGTTATTGGTCGGCACTGCGTGATCGGCAAGACGTCGCGTGTGGCTGGATGTGTGCTGTTAGATCATTGTGTCGTTGGAGAAGGGTGAGCTTCAGTGCTGTTCACATCCTAGACTTTCACCGACGCGTACACGTTTATCCAGCGCCAAACTCGAAGGATGTATTTTAGGGAGGAATACCAAGGTTGGCGCCAAAGCAGAGCTTGTGCGAAGCTTGACGCAAGCTGGATACGAGGTTGACGCTGGAGGTGAGTTTTCTTGGCTCGGCATGTTCCGTGGTAAGAATTCCCTTCCCGCTCCCTGTAGCAACCATTCGAAATGAGAAGTTGGAAGTGTCGGATTGGACAGCTGGACCGGAAGGAAGAAGTTTTGGGGAGATGTCCTCTGAAGAGGAAGAATCGGATGAAGAATAAAGCTTAATAAAGGAGGGAACATGTACAGTATCAGTAATGGTTACCAAACCCTTGATCGTGACACGGTGACGCGATCTGCCCTGGGCAGGAACGACGCGTCAGACGCGGTTGTGCAGGCAGCTGGCGCGCGTCATGTGATGTGATGCAGTCTGAATACCGTACCTTTGGCCTTCAGATGGCGGCCAACTTGACTCAGATTACTGCTGTAATCACTACGTCCGACAGAGTCAACCTTCCGCTTGACATATACTCCTTGACCATGTCGACCACTCCTGGAAAAGCACGACAATCTACGATACCCACTCCAGGAAGGATGAGTGGTTTACCTACTCCCGGTCGCTTGCGTTCTACTTCTGCCGCCTCTCAGCAAGCTAGCCTTCCAACACAAGAGTCAGATACCATATCCCGTGCCTTTGCAGATGCGATCAAGGCAAATGATCCTGCTCTCCACAGGGCTGGCCGCGTCAGTGAACCGGCAAATCCCTCGTTATCTCCGAAGGGCCCGCTCTCCTTTCTTCCACACTCTGGCCGTCGATCCGTTGCGGGGAGACCTTCTTCGGCCGCCTCTTCTTCTTCGACTGCTGGTACAACCCCAGCACGACCCATCCCTGCGGCGCGCACCAAGACCCCTTCGATCCGTCCATCCAGCCGCCAGTCTGACGCTTTCGTTCGAAGCTCCAGCCGCGCGGGGAGATCTTTCGAAGTTGGGGACAGTGTTAGGATTGAGAGCCTTGGATTCGAGGGGACCCTTCGATATCTGGGAGACATTGATGGGAAGATCGGCCAATGGGCTGGTGTAGAGCTCAGCGGTGGGTTTGCAGGGAAGGGTAAAAATGACGGAAGCGTCAGCGGGTGAGTCGCCTACGTAACGAGCAGAGTCTCATTGGCTTCCACAATTCTTCGTTATGTTGACGCGGACCCCCACCTCCATGAGTGGAAAGGGGACTCAAAGATTTGACCATTGAGTTGGTTGTCTTCTGTCAACTCGATGCTCTTGAGGTTTCCCTGTCCGTGAGTGCTGACGTCTCTCGTCGCCCAGAAAACACTACTTCGTATGCCCACCCAAGTGTGGCGTGTTTGTAGCCGCCGCAAAACTTTCTGCGCCTACTGTCGGTGTCGGCATGACGTCACGTCCTACGAGCGTCGCCTCTTCGAGAGGTGGTCGCATTACCCCTTCTCATTCCTCTGGACGTATTACCCCATCGAACTCAACACGATACACTCCGTATTCCAATGGGCGTGTCACACCTGCCTCGGCCACATCCCGTGTGCCGCCAGAGGCCGTGACCCCATCCGCGCGTCCACGGATCAAGACAGCTACAACACCTTTCAACGGTAAATGCCTAGAATCCTTTTTCGCCACGCAATGACTCATTCTATCAGGAATAAAACGAACTGGCGGCCGTGGCCTCGAGCCTACAAGCCCCACTGGGTCATCAGCAAGTCAGACACCCGCAGCTGGCAGTCCAACTCGGTTCACTGGACTTACCTCCCCTTCAGCAGGCTCTATAATTTCAAGTCTTGGATCCCCTTCTCTGAAGACGCCAAAACCTGGCATTGGAGGCCGTGGGTCAGGCATTGGAGTTAACCTTTCATTGACAACGCCTACAAAGAACCGTACACCGTTGCCTACGCCAAAGCCAAGAATACCCAGTGCAGTTGCCATGCCCCCGCCACCATCTCCTGCCTCTGTCGCCTCTTTCGGCCGCACTGTCTCCCTCAACGATTATCCATCGGATTCTGAATCTCACCATGACGCATCCAACACATCTGACCTCCAATCGAATGGAAAAGCCATTCAGGATAAGATAGCAAGCCTTCTCTCGACACGCAAGTCTCAATCAACCGAAATCGGTACAACGTCCCCTGTGACATCTGCTCGTATCAACCTAGATGGAGGGACCGCGTTTCGTGATCGAGTGGCTGAGCTAGAGGCTGAAAATCAACGGCTGAACATCCTCATCAGCGGCCTTCAAGGGGAGGAACTTGAGCATGGCCGTCGAACCAATAGTATGCGGGAAGATCGCGACCAAGCCCTCGTTCGTGTCGCCGAGCTGGAGGCCTCTGTGAAGTCGGTTGAGCGCAATTTGCATGGCCGAGACCTTAAAATCGAGGTACTTGAACGTTCTTTATCCAATACCTCAGCGGATATAGACAAGGCTCGCGCCGAAGGAGAAACGCGTGTGCGGGACTTGCAATCACTTCTGGATGACAAGGAGGCGTTACTATCCAGCTTAAAGGAGTCGCTCGCGCTGAAGGAGGGTGCTGAGACGGAGACCCATACACACATTATTGCAAAGGATGCAGAAATTAGCTTATTGGAGGCACGTGTCAAGAAAGCATACGCTGAACTCGAGGATGAACGACGGGAGCTTGGAAGTCAAGTTGATGCACTGCGACATGCAGGACAGGTATGCCTCTGCAGTGTAGCATATTTGACCACATACTAATATTTGTCACAGGAAACAATTGCTTTGTACGAGGAACGGCTAAGTACGGCTGAAGCTAGGCGCTATGAGATGGAGGACTTGATTGGGTCCCTTCGGGAGCAATTACGAAGCCAGACGCAACCACCCTCTCCTACCTCTGCCGCTCGACATCTCTCATCCGCAACACAGATCGAGAACGAAGCTCTGAGGGAGCAAGTTGTTCACTTACAGAAGAAGCTCACTATCATGGAGGATATGTTAGAGGAAGTGCGTGCCACTGCAGAGAGGGATGAAGCCATGGTTCGCGAAAAGATTCGGCGCTACAGAGAGAAAGAGGACCTTCTAAGACAGCAGGTCTCTGAATGCGAGTCAGAGATAGCTAGGCTCGTCAAATCGGAAAATAATGCGCGAGCCAGGACCGAAGAAGTCGGAGAAGCCTTACGCGAGAGTACTGTGGCCCTCGAGAATGCAAGGGCAGAGATCGAAGGGCTTCGTGCTGAGATCGTGGTAAGAAATTCCCATTATTTCAGGAAGCATGATAACGGACGCTTCGCAGGATTTGGAAGGCGTTGCGGGTCTTGCCTCCAACGATTCGGCAGATAAGTCCTCCGAACCTACTCAGCGCTCAACCCATGGACACACACACTACATCGAAGAGATTGTACGCTTGAAAGGCCAGCTCGCAGAAGCTTTGGAGGCGCTCCAAGAGGTGGACAATGCCCGGATGTCTTCCTCGTCCGGTCAGCTGCAAGAGACTCTCGACGAGCTTTTGATCGAGAAAACCAACGTGAGCCATCTTTATGCACCTGTGCCACACCGTCTGAGAGTTTTTCTAGCTCGAAAACCTTCAACGCGACTTGGAGGCCAGGCTCGCTGAAGAGACGAACGCTGCCGTTGACTTGCGGGAGCGCCTCGAGCGTAGCCAGACTGAGCTTGAGACCACGCGCAAAAAGAGTCATCGTGACACGCCACTCTCGGACAGTCTTCAGCAGGCTGGCAAGCCGTCGCCATCTTCAGTTCCTAGCTCCGTCCGTGAAGAGATGGCCGGACTTAAGTGAGCCAACTCTGGTCCATATTTCACCTCTCTTGATGGACTGATGACCATTCTTCGAAGGCACATCATTCAGGAGCTGCAAAAAGAAAATGCCAATGCTGCCCATCAAAATAAACTCTTAGAGTCCGAGAATAAGCTCCTCTTGTCTGAGACTGAACAACTTCGGAAGGTCATTCTTCGGAACATAATCCTCTATAGAGATTATTGAAACAACAGCCTTGCAGAGTATGGACGCTCTGGAAGACAGCGTCCGGAGCAAATTGCCCCACGACGAAGCGAACCCTCAAGACGATGCCTCTATACCATCTGGAGATGTGGTATCATTGCAAAAGGCGATGCGCGAGATGCGGGCGCGGTACGAAGTGAGCACCATGCATCCGGGTCTGACCCAGATTTACCTGACCATGCGGTTGGATAATAGATTGACCTGGAGCAGCTTCGGAAGCGCTTGACAGAGGCCGAAGCCAAGAGTGCGAGGACAGTCCACGATGTGCGGTTCCCAATGTATTTGTTGGCCGATCATTCGCTTAACATTTGCTTACGTTTTAGCTTAACAAAGAAGTGAGCGAGTTGGAAAGCCTGGTTGAAACCAAAGTAAGCGTGGCACGTGTGTGTCCTTGACAGAAGCGCTGACGAAGCTATGTAGATTTATCGCGAAGTGAGCTTACTTGTTATCGGAGTACAGTTCACAGATTCAACGAGGTGACAGGACGAGCTCGAACAAGAGATCGAACAACTAAAAGAGAAACTCGCGCGGATTGAAAAGAAGAGCTCGAAGCGAGGAAACCAGGCGATCGGTCTACTTTCGGTCGATTCTTTCGACTCGTTGTCAGACACTAATCAAGGTGGTCTGGCTGGAGATGTCTGTGAGATCTGTGAGCAGCCAGGTCATGATATCTTTACATGCGACCTGCTTCGGGGTGGTGCCGCACCTGCAGCTGGAGGTAAGGATGCGCCACCCTCCGAATTATACTGTGAAGACTGCGAACACTACGGGCATGTTGCGGCTGACTGCCCTCATTCTATGGATGTCTTCTGAGTCTACAGTTGACGGATCAGCTATACCTACCTTATTGTTGGATCATGTTGCTCTGCTTTCACCTCTTGCTATACTTACCGACTGCACCATACCCAGTAATCGTAAAAAGGATGACCATGTCTTTGTGGGGTCAGAAATGACGTCAGCGATGTGCTTAGTGGTGCTCTCGTCCGTCCCCTCATAAACTGAGGCCAACCCCCCCACCGTTCCTTTCCTCAGTAAGAATTAAGCACTGTTGAGCATGGAATCCTACGCCAATATCGCAGCTACGAACGCTCCCCCCCCTGAACAGCAGGTACGCTCACTACTGTTCTTCTTTGGTCTCGGAACTCGTCCATCTCATTCTACTTCATCGCATTTTTGTTAGCCTCACCCTGATCCTGCGCTACTTACTACACCCTCTGTGCTAGGGGGTCCCCCACCCGATATCACCACAAAGGTCAACGTGGCCCGGCCGGATGACGGAGAGCCTTCGACATATACAACGCCTGAATCTCCCAGCCGAGGATCCCGGTCCCCAAGTGAGGATAATGCGAACAACAATATTGAGGCTGGGACGCTACGGAGATGGGAGAAGGTCAAGGAAGTCATTCTTCGACCTTCGGTTGTTGGTGGCCTCGTCGGCATTGGCGAGTTTCTATTGGTTTCCAGCATGGACGAAAGTTAACCATTATCTCCAGTCAACATTGGTCTTCTAGCTGGTGGCTCATATGCTTTCTATTCACACCCAAACTTGCGCCGTGATACCAAGATTATCACATCTGCTATGGTCGCAAGTTTTGCGTTGTTCGGCACCGAGAGTTATGCCATCAAAACGTGTCGAAATACACCCAAGGGGAATGTAACAGCCCGGAAAACAGAAGAGGGCTCAACGGCGGCGTTTGTCTATCACTGTGTTCGTGAGCATGTACCAAGGTCAGGGGTATTTGGGGGAACTGCCGGACTCGGTAAGTCCATTCAATGCACACGGTGAAACCTATCTCAGTTCTGGGGGTAGTCAACGCTGGCATCTTGAGCATCGTAGGCTATCTCGCGTATAGAAACTGGGATAGTCCGAATTGGGACAGGCGCGCCGTTTCGGCTGTATCGGTCTGCCTGCTAGCGCTGTGGGGGAGCGAAATGTGTGTATTCATTATAGACCATCGTGTCACCGTGCCTACTGACTTCTTTTTGTATCGCCTTTACTTCCGTCCGAAATCGTGAAGTCCCTTCCAACCCTAGTCGCTAACTTCATTCCTTGAGAGGCTGTTATAAAGATTTTGGCTGTGACACGGATAGCCAGTAGGCATTGACAAAAGTGAGATGTGAGGAGCGGACGTGATTAATTAATAGGAAGAGAGTTTGCGAGAGATGGGTGTATGAGTGGTGTATGCGGTATTAACTTCCCACGGTTCCTTTCTACAGTTCGCGTTCGCGCACGACTGCTGTTACGCGCCATTGTTTGTGTTTGAGAACAACATGTCTTCCGACCTCTCCTCACTCTTAGCATCATCGAAGGCTCTCACATCGCATTTGAAGCGACGAGATTTGCCGAATGTGTCCCTTTCCTTAGATCAGATTGAAGCGCAATCGCGAAGACTTCTCCCGCGACAAGCTGGGGCCCAGGCAGATACAGGACGCGCGTAGGTGTTTGTTAAACGAGCAATTATGAGGAATTTTTATTGATGTGGCTTTAGAAATTACCTCTTAGCTCAAGCACACATCGATGTTCCAGCACTCGCAAACTCCATCGCGCACCTCAATACATCTACTACATTCCTACCGTTACAACCCCTCCAAGATACCGATATCTCAGGTTACTTAAGACACGCACACGAGCAAAACGTTATATCGACAATCGAAGAGGCACGCAGAGAGACTCAGGAGGAATTCTATCGTGTATTAGAGGATAGAAGCAGACGCGAGTGGGAGGCTCGTAAGAAACGGGTGTTTGAAGAGTTGGGTGGCCGGTCGGGTGGGGATGGTGGAACATTAGCATTAAGAAGCAAGACGCCTCAAGGCAGAAGTGCACTTACGGTGTGTGCACTCCCACGGATCTGATGATCTTCTTGACCTCTTCTCAGCTTAGCATGGCTCCAAGCCCTACTTTGCAAGTGCAGGGTAAAATGATGGCATATGATCGCGTCGTGGTCGAGTTAAATGCGACCCGTTTACGCGGCGCGTCGTTTCCAATCGTTCACGCCTTCATTCAAGCAGCTCTTTCCCTTAATCCAGATGTACGTACCGTTCGACTTTGTCTGGGGAGTCCAATTTACTCTTTCTGCCTTAGCGAGCTCATCAGGTC
>WNFC01020036.1_pt1 | contig 11076 bp, 8 predicted proteins | sample 5400541 | NCBI WGS metagenome assembly WNFC01 (sample SAMN13153342, study PRJNA577476) | soil metagenome | isolation source: 120 cm saprolite under Douglas fir tree site 2 hole 2 replicate 1 | place: USA:California | collected 2015-04-18
AAGCGTTCGGGTCATTCATATCCCGTAAGAAGGGCGTTGCTGGTGTGTGAGTGGCGCCAAGGAAGCTCCCGACCTGGCTCCTGCCGTTCTCCGAGACGGCCATAGCGTCGGCGGTCCCCTCGTTCACCGCGCCAGGCTCGTCGACGCCGCCCAGCGAATCTATGTTGGGGTTGAAATTCCCCCAGGCGAAGACAACGCCGTGGGTGAACTCATGGTACATCACCGTCGCATCGTAGGCGAAGTCAGTGCTCGCTCCCTGGCCGAAGACCATCGCGTCGAGAAGCCCTGAGAAAAAAGCGTTCTCGAGGGGAGCGCCGGCTTGAAAGGTATTGACCAGGGCGGGAATGCTTCCCCGCAGCGCCCGGCCTCCGGGGGGAAGGGTTGGATCGAGGCCCTTGAAGAAGCTCACATGCTTGTCGAGATGGTAGTAGGCCATCGCCCCCGCGAAGTCGTCAGTTGTCGACCGAAAAGTGGTGTCCACCGGGAAATTGAAGGCGCCGCCAACGGCGGCCACCGAGGCGCACGGCCCAGGGATGCCGGCGGGGCTGGTCGGAGCATTCGTTCCCCTGCAGTTGTAGACAGTGGTCTGCGTACCGGCGAGGTCCGCGCCTGTGGAGAGGTTTGGCATGGTGACGGTGACGGGCTGGGCGCAAAAGGAGTGGCCCGTGCCGGACAAGGCGCACGCTGATGCTGCCGTCTCGACTGGCGAGACGTCGAAGACGGTCCCCGGCCCCGAGGCGTAATACCGCAGGTCTTCCCGAAAGAGCGCTCTCCCGGTCTCGCCGTCAACGAAGACGCGCCAGTCGCCCGCTGGCTGGTCGGCAACGAAATCCACACGATAGACAGCGCGCACTGCGAGACCAAATGCCCGCCAGCCGGCGACGACGGCGGCAGGCCCCGCCTCGCGCACGCCTTCTGGAAAGGAGGAAAACGCGGCAGACTGCGCTGCCTCCTCGCCCAGAGCATGGCGGCCGGAAACACTGGGCGGGACGTCGGCGCCGTTGACGACCAGGACGCGAGCATTCGCGTCGACCCCGACTACCAGATCGCCACCGAATACCGGCAGCCCGTCGATCGTCCGCTCGAAGCGGACCGCGCCTACCTCGCCCTGCGCGGGCGACGTCTTGAGGACGAGTACTTGGCGCTCCGTCACCCCAAACAAGGCACCATAAGTGGAAAGAAACTCGCGGCCGGCCTCTTCTGGCTCTTGCGCACCGGTCGCCGCCAGAAACCCGCTTGCATGGACGAGACGCTGTCGATCCGCGGTGTAGATTTTTTCGCTCGTTGGGTGGTCCACTGCGAACTGATGAATCGGCTGGGCTCCCAGAGCCAAGAACAACAGTGTCGTCGTCAGCACAAGCCCTCCTTTGCCTCGGGCGGGCCGGGGATGGTCACACTCGCTACACGCTCCGTCAAGCGCTGGTTGTTCTTTTATTCAGAAGAGTGAGAGCAATGCACGCTGCCTAAGGATGAACGCAGCAACCATCCGACTCTCTGTACTGGCGCTGGGTGTAGAACATCGTTTCCGTCTTGCGACGGTCGGCGCATGAGAAGAATCGTGGCGGTGTAGGCGGGATTCGTCGGCTATCACGCGTCGCTGGCGCTGCAATTCGCCGCCTGCACTCTTGGCAACCAGCACGAGCGGGAAGTCCGCGATGCACTCGGGAAACCAGCGACGCGGTCGCGCGGAAGCCGCGCCAGAGCTGAGTGTTACCGATCCGCACGTGTTTCACCTGGCCGCCGGATCTGTCCTTCGATGGATGGTCCGCGAGCCAGATCCCAGTAGTCGCGTTCTTTTAGCCAGGAGTCGATGGCTTTCAACTTCAGTTGTATTCCCTTTGATCTCGCCTGAGCCTCGAGCAGTTGCACCTCCTCCGGTGCCAAGTGCCAGCTCAGCGATGCTTCGGCTCCGAACTCGAAAACGGTAGTGATTAGAAAGTTTTCTCCGAAAGCGCTGGAGTAAAGATGGGAGAGGCTCTCGAGCAGTGAATCGTTTCGAAATAGCATCACCGACTCGCGAGCAGCGAGCAAACCGCTGGGAGGGCTCGACACCCCTTCCAATGCCCGGAGGAGCCGTGAGCCCCTGGCAGCCTCTGACTCGCGGCGCTTTTCTCGCCAGGCATCCGATTGTGGGTTGACGCTGAGCTCGGAAACGTTGTCGCGAATCTGGATGACCAGGATTCCGGAGATGTTCTCCTTCAAGAAATCCTGGCGCTGCTCGAACAGCTTCCGAAGCCAGTTGGCGGCGAGCTCAAGACCATAATTGTCATAGTAGCCCGCATCCACGACGTGGAGGCGCGGCTTGGTAGGAAGAAGAACGGCGCCACTCACATACGGGAAAGCAGCCGAGAGGCGAGCAGCCGTCGACAGTGGAAACTTTGCCCACGCCTGTGGACAGAGTTGCCACAGCTGGTAGGCCGTTCGAGAGGCAAGGCTCGTGGTGGGCTCTGCCCCGGTCTTTTTGCTTGAAAGCCAGCGGACGTAGTGGTCAGTCATCTCCGTCAAATCGAGATTGCTGATGATCAGGCGCCTTCCATCCTCGATCATCATTGGCGACATGACGAGCGACGGCCACCGACCCGATTCTTCGCCGTCTCTCAGCTCTTCCAATGACATACGGAGGTTGATGTGAAGTTTTGAGCTCAGGTTTTCGCACCAGGCGTCTTCAAGTGCCCGCCCGCGGTCTCGCAGGTTGTCTCGACCGATAAACGCCAGCGGAATGTCGTGAAAAACCAGCTGTCGAGCAACGGGAGTGAGACCGTCCATGGCGACTGCGCTCATCAGCGAGTGCCACGTCCCCGGAGAGGCTGGACTGCTCGGCTCGCTGTTCCGGGTCGCTGTCAGTGCCAACCAGGTTGCCGCGCCCGTCATCCCGCCCGACGCTCCGGTCAGTAAGCGAGTGGCGGCTCGAAATCCCTCGATTTCATCGAGCTGGCCGAGAATGGCTGCGGTCCAGGTCGCAGCGCGAATGCCGCCACCACTTGCGCAGACGACGATCAGCCGTCGGGTGCTCTGCTGACGCTGCTCTGAGGTGACAGCGACATCGAAGCGAAGCGGCGCCGGTGAGGGTGGTTCATCGGATCGCATGGGCGGTGGATACTCGACGGGATGACTGTAAAGAGCCTTCAGCGATGGTATCCGGAGCTTGTATCTCAGTCCTCCGGCCCACCAGAGCAGCAGAAGGAATAGCAGGAGTCCATAGCCGGCGTTTCGAAACCAGAATTCAATCATTGTGTAGAAGGCGAGCCCAAGGGCAAGCAGAAAGCAAAGGCCGACTCCTGGCGAGGCGCGGTTCCTGAGGAACACGAAAACCACCAGCAGAAGTGCGATCGAAATCAGAGCCAGCGAGTGCAACCAGGGCTCGGATACTGGTTGCCCCAACCTCGAGGCGATCGAAGAAAGTAGGTTGGTCAGCGGAACCATGAAATCGGACCGAGTAACAAGGGCGAGCAAAAATGCGACAATCGCTCCCACCGCCACCCCTGCCGTCAACGCTCCGGCCGGAACTTGCAGGGCCGCTCTCGAGGACAGGCCATCCTCGTCCACCTTGCGAATGGCGGGGGCGACGCCCCGTTTTTCCCGGCTGCCTCCGTCTTGGCGTTTTGAGCGCCGGTAGCGCGCGTGCTGAAGAAGGGCTACCGGGCCAACCAACAGCAGCCAAAGATCGATACAGGCGGCGCTCGTTCCAGAAGAGTCGTGGCAGTCCGAAGGCCTTTCCCGCGCCGTACAAGATTGCAAGCACGAGGGACGGCGGAACCAGTACAATCGGGTGGCGCAACATGGCTTCCGCGAAGTAAATCAGCGGCACGGGTCCGTCCTCCTCTCGGGGTCCAAAGGCATCGATTCTGGATCAAGGACGCGCATTCAGAACGCTGCGCACATAGCGTGAATGCCACAAGAGAATTCATTCAGCAAAGATCGGATGAAAAACTGCTGGTGGCTCTAGCCGGGGGTGCTACTGAACAGAGCGTTGCATGCTGCTGTTGCAGTGTGGCAGTAGCTATTGGGAGGGGCTTAGTCGTGGGTTATCGAGATACAGTCGGCTGAGTCGCACAGACGAACTCTTTCACCATCAGCAGCCATTGGCGCGCCTCCCCTTCGGAGTTGCTGTGGCGCGCTCGCACGAACGAAGCCGCGCTGGACCACTCCTTCCCGAAGCTCTCGAAATCCTCCAGTGCCGCTTTGTCGCTGGGGTACGGGACGCGAAACAGCATGGTGCACGCGTCCAGGTTGTAGAAGTAGAGCCCGGAATGCTGGTCGTTCCGAGGCGTAATCCCGGTGCCGTTCTTCTCTCCGCCCGAAATCGGAAGCCCCATCACCCCCGGCGGCACCCGGCCGAACTGCTCATACAAGTAGAGGGCTTGAGCGTCATGCTCAGAGAATTTGCCCTCGGACCATCGCCCGACGCCATCGGACACGCGCTTGGCGAAGATGTCATGGGTTCGGCAGTAGAGGCCGCCGGCGGCACCGAGCAAAGTAAAGAGAGCAAAAAACGCCACGGTCCAAGCGTCAAACAAGGTCGCCGGACCCGCCGGTTGATCCCCCTCCGCTGCCTTCCCGGCCCCTCGATCGGATCGCAGTGCGACTGCCTTGCTGAAGCCCGTGCCGAGGGCCAGCACCGCGGCTACGACGCCGCCCACAACGGGCGAGACGCTCATTCCCACGAGGAAGCCAAGCAACATTCCGACCGTACCGGCTGCCACGACATCAATCCAACGGCCTTTCGCTTTCATGCGAATCCACTCCGCGTGCGACGTGCATTTCACTTCTGCCGGCGCCAACCAGGCAATCCGATGAAAGTGCAAACGCTGGACCGATGATCGGGTCTCTTGTGCGTCCAGATGTCGAAAACAGCCCGGCGGCAAAGTCCTTGCAAGCACTTCTTGCCCGCGTCTTTGGAGGAATGGAGCTTGTGCCTGTCGCCAAGAGTTTGGATCGTCGCCCTCTCGGTCTTGAGTGCAGCCCCTGTTGCCGAGGGGGCACCTGAGAACGAGGAGATTCGTCGCCGGATTGGCGAGGTCAAACCGACCGTCTATCAACTCGAGGCGCATGCTGCCGATGGCCAGCGCGTGAGCTATGGCACCGGATTCGCCATAGACGCATCCGGCCGAATCGCCACCGCGTTTCACGTCATTCGCAATGCGGCTCGGGTAGACGTGAAAAACCTGCAATCTGAAACAGTCGGAGTTGCGACCGAGGTGGATGGTTACGATCCCACCCACGACTTTGCCATCCTGAAACTTGCCGAACCCAGCGGCAAGGAACGGCCGCCAATGCCATATCTTGAACTGGACGCAACCCTGCCCGCCGAAGAAGCGCGATTGGCGATGGTGGTTGGCAACCCTCAAGCAATCCCCGGTCTGCATCCAGTGGGATTTACTTTTGGTCGCAGTCGGATCGACATGGTTCCGGAACTACGTCGCTCGAGAAGCGGTTTTGAGGTGATCCTTCTGCCAAGCGACTTCGCTTACTACGGGGCAAGCGGTGCTCCCGTTATCGACGTGCAAACCGGAAAATGCTTCGGCATCGTCCTGGGGACGACCACGATGACTCGCTACTCCATTTATGCGATTCCAGCACAGCTCGTGGATGCGGCTCTCAGAGCGCCGACCAGAACCGCCTTGAGTGCCCTGCCTTCGGGAGCCTTCCAGGACGACAAATACTACCAGTACGCGATGGCACCTGATCCCGCCCCCACCACTTTTGAGCGGCTCGAGTTTACCGTGCTGACGGTCGACGAAATCAACAACCAGGACATCGACGCAACCCTGCTCGCGGTGGGAACTCCGAAGGATTGCACACCCGGGGCAGGGCCGAGCGGCCCGCAATGCTCGAGTCGACTCGTGGTCAGGTCCGAGGCGATCAACGGTCGAGCGCCATTGAAGCTTCCCGCCGAGTCGGCGCTCGAGTGGAAATTGTACGCCAGCAAGGATGGATATCGCGATCTGGAGCAGGGGCTTTCCCTGTCGACCAACCCAGAGATTACGCTGCGACTGAGTCCCCTACAGTTGATGCAAACCGCTGACCTCCTTTATGTGGAACCGCGACTCCTCGGGCTGAAGAAGAGCATAGGGAGAGTCAAGGTCCGCTCTCTCGCAAACCCGTATCAGTGGCACGTCAAGGAAACTCTACAAAGTGGCTGGTTTAAGCTGGACTCGACCAAGGGTACTACCAAGGTCGGCACCCCGGTATCGATCAGCTACGTCGATCAACCCAGAGCCGACGACAGGGCCGAGGTTTGTTTTGAGGCAGAGGGTGGACTGAGCGATGTGCTGACGCTCTTTCCAGAGGAGGTACCCGAGCTGGGCACCCGGCATATCAACGGCGTTGTTACGGTAGGCGGGTGCAAAGCGGTGAGCGGCGCCGATGGTCCGGTGAGGGTCGTTATCCAGAACGGCACCACCAATGTCTCCGGCGTCGAGCAGACAGACGACAATGGGCGTTTTGACATCGATATCGAAGCAGAGAAGTTGAAACTGAACGGTTTGACGCTCAGGGCTTACGGTAAGAAGTTGACCAGCCCACCGATTCCTCTGTGCGCCAGCACAGTTCCATCCGACGCCACATGCAACATCGATTTGACGGCAAGGGAGGCCGATAGGCTGTCATGCAACTGCCATTGAGAGTCGCCGTCTTGGCCGTTCTCGCCGGCTTGTTGGCGAAGAGGAGCGTTGTGTCGGCGGAAACCGACGTTTTCGGAATTGCGACCGAGCGAGGTACGGGGTCGCCAATTGCCAGAGCAAGTGCGGCGCTGATTTACCAGGGTCGCTTGTTGAGCTCTACCCGCACCGAAAACGATGGGTGGTTTCATCTGAGGGCGGGCCTTTCCGCAGCCCCACAGACAGTCTTTGCTCTGAGCATTGCGGCGGCGGGCTTCGAACTCTATGAGGGCTCGGTCTCGATCAGCGAAGGAATTACCTTCGTCCAGCCTTCTTTGGTTTCTGCACCCGCTGTGGAGCGGGAGCCGGTCGAGGCCACCTCCTTGCGTTTTGTCCACTTTCTGGTGACCGACGCGGTAACCGGTAGGCCTTTGTCCGGAGCAAGAGTTGCCTTGACCGCCAACGGCAAGGAAATCGTGACCATTGCCACCCCGGATACCGGGGTCGCTAATTTGCCGCTCGAGGGCAGCGAGCCCGGATCCGTCCGCTGGCGGGTGTCGGCAAATCAGCGACGCGATGTCGAGGGTGATCTTGTTGGGGCAGGGCCGCCGTACGCCGTGCGCACCGCGCTCCTACCGTCGGACAAATTGATCGCGATTCGCGGATTTCCTGTTCTCAACCGGTCGCTGCCCAACGACGCCAAGGAGGTTCTGGTGGTGGGGGATCGCTTGGGGCTGATACAGGTGCGCGCAAACTGGAAGGATGGTTCGGCCGAAGCCGCCGTGGAGACCTATCGTTGGGCTCTGTTGATACCCGCGCGCAGCTTTGCCCCGGACCAGGGGTTGCGGTTCAGTCTGAGCACGAAGGTTGAGCGTCTCCCCGCGGAAAGATTGGTGCAATTGCAACAGTCCATCGAATCGACTTGCAAAGCGAGCGGGCAAAAAAACAGCGTCGACGACGCCAAGCAACGCATTAGCAGAATAATCGACGAGCAGTTTGACATATTGCTAGGATCGGTGAGCGACATCTCGCGGCGGACGGAGCCGTTGGAGCTGGCCCGAGCGGTGCTTATCGAACAGCAACTCGATGCGCTTCGTAAGCCAGACGTGATTACCCTCGACCGGAACAAATCCGAGCTGCGCGAAGATCCGACGGACGATTCAGCCTGGAGGTATCGACTGGTCCGTGAAAACAATCGCGCCTTCCTATACCTGAAGGCGAACGCCGCTCCCGAGCAAAGCTATGCGTGGACTGCGTTCATCAGCGAATTCAGCCGGCTGTGCGCAAAGGGAACGGTGGCTTCGAATCTCGAGGACCTCTGGGCGCGGTTGGGGCAGGTGGTCGTTGTGTCTCAGATAGGTCTCAAGGCTCCGCGGGTTCGGCCTTCAAAATGGTTCGTGGGTGTTGCTGAGGGATTTGGGATTCTCTTTACTGGCGGGTCGGCGGAGGCGAACCTGTTTGCCGGAGCTACGGTTTCGTATTATCCGCGCGGTTCTTCCCACCCAGGATTCTTCAAGATGTTCTCGGATCGCGAACCGGGCGATCCGAACACCACCGAGAGCGTCGCTCTCCAGCTTACCGTTGGTGTCGCCATACCTTTCCAGTCCAAGACAGCGCGGCCTTTCGTCGGTTTGGCATTCGCCTACAATCCCTTTGCCTCGGTGACGTTCAGCGTCGGGGCGGCAATCGCGTACAATTTTGACAGTCTGCCTGCCGCCGGACCTAACAGACTTTCGTTCGGTCCGACACTCGGGCTCGGGTTCGATCTTTTCTAGATGGTAGCGGGATGGCGTTCCGGCACGGCTTCGCCGACTCGCCGCGCGACGTAACCTGCGCCCTTCGGGCCGAGCGGGGGCGTCATTTCGACCGCTTAGCCGCACGTTCGAAAAAGATCACCGACGTGTCGATCTCGCGCGGACTGGTTCGTCGTCTCATTACACGCAGGAAAGGAGAACACACAATGCGATTCATGGTGATCGTGAAGGCGAACAAGGACTCGGAGGCGGGCGCCCTTCCGGATGGAAAGACCCTGGCCGAGATGGGGAAGTTCAACGAAGAGCTGGTGAAGGCCGGCGTGATGCTCGCGGGCGAGGGGCTTCAGCCGTCGTCGAAGGGCGCGCGCGTTCGGTTCACCGCAGGGAAGCCGACGGTAATCGACGGGCCCTTTACCGAGTCCAAGGAGCTGATCGCCGGCTTCTGGCTGTGGCAGGTCAAGTCGAGGGACGAGGCGATCGAATGGGTCAAGCGCGCTCCGTTCAAGCCGGGCGAAGAGATCGAGATCCGCCAGGTGTTCGAGGCGGCCGATTTCGCCCCGAGCGACCCGACCGGCGAGCTGCGGGCCAAGGAGGAAGCGCTCCGGAAGACCGTTAAGTCGCGAGGGACTTGAGGATAAGCCCGGGATCGACACACCCAGACGGCCGGCCGGTCGAGATCGGCCGGCCGGAAGGAGAGGGTGGCCGCGGTGGGCTGGGCGCTCGACAGGTGCTGAAGATCAACCCTTCCCGCGGCGAGGAGCCTTCTTCTTCCCAGGGGTGCCGCCCTTCCTCGCAGCGGGCTTTTTTTTCTTGTCTGGGAGCGAAGCGCCATAATCCAGTGCCCGGGCAGTCCACAATCGTATCGCGTCGGAATCGCTCAGCAGCGCCGGCGGCACGACCACGTACTCGCGCATTGGCCGTCCCGTCATCGGCTCGAAGACCGATGCGCCATCGAGCGACAACAATTCATCGCGCTGGATAACCGAACATCTTCCGCTGCTCGACGCGCGGATCGCGCGGGACGAGCTCTCCGAATTTCTGGATCAACTCCTCGGGAAACTTGCGCCAGGTCATCTTCATCGTTGGTTCCTCGACTCAGTCTTTTCCAGAATGTCGGCTTTTCATGTTTATACACAGTAGACCATGCTGCAAGGCAGACGGATTGGTTTGAGCTGTTTTAACATCCAACTAGATGTCTCTTAACCAATAGTCATGCCGCGGGTTCCTCACCTGGTCGCCGGGGGAGTCGAGCGGGGGCAGCGGCTCAAGCTCGCTGTCTGCGGATATGTACGAACTTTCCAGGAGCGAATACGGTACTTCCAGCTCTGAGGAAGAGGACGCGAGCACCGATTCGGAGATCGAGACGAAATCGGGGGCTGCCGGAATCGCACAGGTCGAAGGTCGAAACCACCGGAGCTTGCGCGACCTGATCGACGTCTCATTTCACTGGGTCAGCCGCAGCTCCCGCCGTGTCCACACGGGAGCTCGTGCCCTGCGCCTGCTCGCCTCCCAGGCTGTCTCGGAAAACAAAGGCCGGCGTCATGAGGTATTGATCGTCGGCGCCGGACCCTTGGCACGCGTCACCGGCGAAGATCTGGAAAGGCGAGGTCGCCACCGCATCGTCGGTTTCTTGGATTTCCCGGGGGAGAGTTGTTCGGGCGCGCTGGGCTCGCGCCTTCTTGGGCCCGCGAATGCCATCGAGAGAATCCTTCGCAAAACCTCGGTAAGCGAGGTGTTCATCGCCGGCGAGATGCTGAAACACTTCGATGCAATGCAGGCCACCATTCGCGTCTGCGAAAGGCTCGGGGTGCCGTTTGCCCTTCCAGCTCCCAATTTCCGCTTCGAGCGCGCGCAGCCGGTCGACAACAGAGCACTGGCGGACGGCTATTTGCACTACCACCCGATGGCGATGAAGCCCAATCAGATGGCGCTGAAGCGTCTGTTCGACATCGTCGCCGCCTCGCTCGTCCTGGGGATGCTGCTGCCGCTGTTCGTGCTCATCGCCGTGATGATCAAGCTCAGCTCGCGGGGGCCCGTATTCTTCCGGCAAGAGCGCATCGGTCGGAGGGGCCGCCAGTTCCACATGCTCAAATTCCGATCGATGGTCGTCAACGCCGAGGAGCTCAAGGCTTTGCTGAAAGAGCGCAACGAGCGGACGGGCCCGGTTTTCAAGATCCGCGACGACCCGCGCATCACGCGGATCGGCAGGTTTCTCCGAAAGTACTCGCTCGACGAGCTGCCGCAGTTGATCAACGTTTTACGCGGAGAGATGAGCGTGGTCGGTCCTCGACCTCCGCTCCCGAGCGAAGTCGCTCAATATGAGCCGTGGCAACTGCGCCGCCTCGCGGTTTTCCCCGGCTTGACCTGCATCTGGCAGTCGTGCGTCGATCGCCACCAGATTTCATTCGAAAAGTGGATGTACCTGGACATGCAGTACATTGACCACTGGAGTCTGGCGCGGGATTTCGCTCTCATCTGCAAGACCGTGCCCGTCGTTCTCGCGGGCGCCGGCGAGCGCTAGCCTCGCCGATCGACCCGGCGTCGAACCCCGACCCGTCGACGTGGCGCACGGGGCTCACCCGGCCCCTGGCGAAGTAAGGATCTTTCAAGACGACCGCTACAATTTCAATACGGCGGCGAAGATCGGCTTTGCCCACTCGGGCGTCGATGCAGGGTCGCACGATGAAACGGTCCGCCCGTGCTCCGTATGAACGATGAGGACC
>WNFC01034122.1_pt1 | contig 11076 bp, 9 predicted proteins | sample 5400541 | NCBI WGS metagenome assembly WNFC01 (sample SAMN13153342, study PRJNA577476) | soil metagenome | isolation source: 120 cm saprolite under Douglas fir tree site 2 hole 2 replicate 1 | place: USA:California | collected 2015-04-18
GAGCGCGACATAGTGCGCGTGCTCGGCGAACGCGGAGCCGCGGTGCTCGATGAGCCGGTCAGCGCTGTCATGACGCGCAAGGTCATCAGCTGCAAGCAGGCCGACACCGTCAGCGCGATCATGGAAATGATGACGTCGGGCAAATTCAGGCATCTGCCGGTGGTCGAGGACGGCAAGGTGGTCGGCCTGATTTCCATCGGCGACATCGTCAAGTGGCGCGTCAGGGAATACGAGATGGAACAGGAAGCGCTGCGCGAATATATCAAGACCGCCTGATTCAAACACGTCGGCCGTGAGGCGCGTGGGATTTGTCCCCGCCGATCAGGGGATCTTGTCGATCGCCGCGCCCGGTTCGTGCGATCCCGGCGCCAGAATGTGGATCGCTTCCTGGATCGAGTCGATGGCGCGCTCGGCGGCGCGTGCGCCATAGGCGATCAGATCGTCGGCGCGGTGGAAATCGAACCATCCGATTTGACCGACCCGGGGCGAGATCAACAAGTCAGGCGGATCGCCGGCAAGGCGCGCACGCGTGATGCGGTCCTGCATGATGTTGAAGGCATCGACCATGACGGACGAGATGCCCGGCCGTCCGCCGCCGCCGAAAAACTCCCGCTTCATGGTGCGCTCGGCAGAAAACAACCTGCTGAAGCCGCGTTTCGGCGGCGCAGGCTCGATTACAGCCTCCGGCGCGTCGGCCGGTGAGCCGTGGGCGTAGATCGTCGTGCTGTGTGCAAAGATGTCGCTCGAGAGATTGGCGGCGATGACGATTTCCGCGCCGAACGCGCGCGCCGCCGAGACCGGCACCGGGTTCACCAGCGCGCCGTCGACCAGCCAGCGGTCGCCCACCAGCACCGGCGAGAATATTCCGGGCAGCGCATAGGAGGCGCGTATCGCATCGACCATGCGGCCATGGGTCAGCCAGATCTCATGGCCGGTGCGGACTTCGGTTGCCACGGAGGCAAATTTCAGCGGCAATTCCTCGATCAGGATCGGGCCTATAGCTGTCTCTAGCTGCGCGGCAAGCTTGTCGCCGCCGATCAGGCCCGAACCGTTGAGGCGGATGTCGAGGTAGCCCAGAATGTTTCGCCGCTGCAGGCTGCGCGCCCATTCTTCGAGCGTATCGAGATGTCCCGCGGCATAGGCGCCGCCGACCACAGCGCCGATCGAGGTGCCGACCACGACATTGGGGACAATGCCGTGGGCAATCAGCGTCCGGAGGACACCGATATGGGCAAATCCGCGCGCGGCGCCGCCGCCGAGCACCAGCCCGATCACCGGCCGCCTGATGCTGCCAAGCCCCACCTTGTCGCGGCCGTTAGGGCCGTTCTGGCCGCGCCCGATCAAAATATCCAGCACCTGATATCTCCTGGGAGCGCAAGACTATTCGCTACCGCCTGGCCCCGCCAGAATGTACCGCAAGCATGGTTTATGCCGCGTTCCGATGGGCCTAGGCGGCGATTGTGACTGGACCGCGACGTCGGGATGTAACATTCGGGCTTCCTGCCGGTTCCTTTAAGGTCACCATCCGGGCCCGGAGGCTTGAATTTGCCGCGTTTTCAGTGAAAAGCATGCGGCATGACTCTCGGGGGTACCGGCATCAATGGATCCGGGCGGGGCGGACGCCTGCTGCCAGCGCTTGTGCTCGCTGGCGTGCTGGTCGCAGCGATTGCAGCCCCGGCTACGGCGCAGATGTTCAGCTTCAGCACCGGCAATGAATCTGGCGCCGCCCTCCGGTCCGGCCTCGATTCCCAGTCTGCCCGCGCCGTTGACGCAACCTTCGATCGCCGCCGTGCCGCCGGTTGCCCCGCCACCGGGCACCCCGACTGCAGGCCAGGCGGTGCTGTCGCTGACGGCGCGTTACGGCAAGGACCTGCCGGTCATCAACAACGGACTGGTGTGGCGGGTTTTTTCGGACCGGCCGGACGAGACCGGCACCTTCAAATTGATCCGCGAGGAGCGCGGCGCGACGCCCAATATCGTGCTGCCGCCGGGCAGCTATGTCGTCCACGTCGCGCTGGGTCTGGTCAGCGCGGTGCGGGCGGTGACCCTGAAGTCGGAGACCGACCGCGAATCCTTCCTGCTGCCGGCGGGCGGCCTGCGCATCGAAGGCCGCGTCGGCGCCAGCAAGATTCCACAGAACCAGATTTCGTTCGCGATCTACAAGGGCAGCCAGTTCGAGCTCGGCGAGCGCGCTTCGCTGGTGCCGAACGTCGCCGCCGGCGATGTCGCGCTGCTGCCGGAGGGGACCTACTACATCGTTTCCAATTACGGCGACGCCAACTCCGTGGTGCGCTCGGATATCCGCGTTCAGGCCGGCAAGCTCACCGACGTCATCATCACCCATCGCGCCGCGGTCATCACGCTGAAGCTGGTCAGCGACAAGGGTGGCGAGGCATTGGCGAACACGGCATGGTCGGTGATCACGCCGGGCGGTGACGTCATCAAGGAATCGATCGGCGCATTCCCCCGCGTGGTGCTATCGGAAGGCGAATATCGCGCCATCGCCAAGAACGAGGGCAAGGTGTACGAACGTGCCTTCAACGTCGTCAACGGCGTCGATGGCGAGGTCGAGGTCGTGGCTCGTTAGAGCGCGGCCCAGTTGCTCCAGCTACAGTCTGATGCACATGAGATCGGCGCGATCAAGGCGCGGCAGGCATCTCACTTCTTGCTCGGATCGTCTGTTGGGTTGACATAGGTGATTGCAAATGGCCCTTGTCCATGAACCTGGAGGACGGTGTTGCTCGTCGCCCAAGCGTAATGATTCATTTTCGCAGGCGCTTCGCCATAAGCGCCCGCGGTTAACTCCATTCCCTTCTTTTCGTCGAGCTTGTCACCCATCCCGATGTGAAAATTGCCCGACAGGACCGTGACGTATTCGGTCGTGGGATGATTGTGCGCAGGAATTTTGTAGCCCTTGGGAATCTTCAACCTCAGAACATAAGCACCATCCTTGAACGGGTCGCCCGAAACAATTGCGACCTGGGCACCCTTCGGCAAGACGTTGGGTGCAGGACCCCACTTCAGATCCTTCGCGTTCAGCGGCATCTTCATGTCGTCCGCGAGCGCAACCGAACCGGTCAAAAGAACAGCTAACGAAATTGCCCGCAAAAGCATTCGAACCCCCCAAATGAATGATTTCCAAACGAGTGACTTCAAACAGTGTGATTCTGATCCGGTAGTGTCAACAAGTCAGGATTGCTGACGAGATCAACGCAACGAGATGGCGGTGCGGACGTTCTCCGGAGGTGCTTTAAAACCGGGTCACGATATCCGCCAGCGCCGGGCGCGGCCGGTCTTCGCTGGGCTTGGTTTGGGTGCCGATATGGATGAAGCCGGCGAGCTTTTCGTCCGCCTTCAATCCGAGCCCATCGAGGACGTCGCGGTCGAAGGCAAACCAGCCGGACAGCCAGCACGCGCCGTAGCCGAGCGCGGTGGCCGCGGTGACGATGTTCATCGCGCTCGCGCCCGCGGACAATTCCTGCTCCCATGGCGGCACCTTGGGGTGCGGCCTGGTAAAACTGACCACGCCAATCACCAAGGGTGCATCCGTAAGCCGGCGCTTCTCGACATCGACGTCGGCCGAGGCGGCGTTCGGGTTTTTCTGCGCAAACACCCGCGCAATCACTTCGCCGGCGCGAACGCGCGCGTCGCCTTCGAACACGATGAAGCGCCATGGCGTCAGCTTGCCGTGATCGGGCACGCGCGCGCCGATCGTGAGGATGGTTTCGAGTTCCGCAGGCGAGGGGCCGGGAGCGCTCATCTCGCGCGGTTTTACCGAGCGGCGGTTTTTCAGCAGGTCGATGGCGTCGGGCATAGGCATTCCCTGATTTCGCGCCGCGGAGCCGCGACACAATTTAGCGGGTCTCTAACTCAGTGTGCGCGGCGTTTGCCCGCTTCACATCCGGCGGCGTGGCCTCATCGACCAGCGCGGCCAGCGCTTCATCGGTTGGCATCACCTTTTGTCCGTCGCTGCCGAGGCGGCGGATTGAGACCGACTGCGTCTCGAATTCCTTCTTGCCGACAACGAGAAGCGCCGGAATTTTCGCCAGCGAATGCTCGCGGACCTTGTAGTTGATCTTTTCGTTGCGCAGGTCGAGTTCGACGCGCAATCCCGCGCGCCGCGCGGCGGCTGCGACCACCTTGGCGTATTCGTCGCCTTCCGAGGTGATCGTGGTGACGACCGCTTGCACCGGCGCCAGCCAGAGCGGGAAATTACCCGCATAATGCTCGATCAGGATGCCGATGAAGCGCTCCATCGAGCCGCAGATCGCGCGATGCACCATGACCGGCGTTTTCTTCGAGCCGTCGGCATCGATGTAGAACGCGCCGAATCGCTCCGGCAGGTTGAAGTCCACCTGCGTGGTGCCGCACTGCCAGTCGCGGCCGATGGCGTCGCGCAGCACATATTCGAACTTCGGGCCGTAAAACGCGCCTTCGCCGGGATTGATCGAAGTCTTGATGCGGTTGTGGCCTTGCGCCTCGATCTGCGAGAGCACCGTCGCCATCACGCGCTCGGCATGGTCCCACATCTCGTCGGTGCCGACGCGCTTGTCCGGCCGGGTCGAGAGTTTTACCGTAAGATCGCCCTCAAAGCCGAAATCCGCGTAGGTCGACAGAATGAGATCGTTGATCTTCAGACACTCATCGGCGAGCTGTTGTTCGGTGCAGAACACATGGGCGTCGTCCTGCGTGAAGCCGCGCACCCGCATCAAGCCGTGCATCGCGCCCGACGGCTCGTAACGATGCACCACGCCGAACTCCGCCAGGCGTAAAGGCAGGTCGCGATAGCTTTTCAGGCCATGCTTGAAGATCAGCACATGGCCGGGGCAGTTCATCGGCTTTAGCGCGAACCAGCGCTTGTCTTCGGCCTCGTCGCCGGCGGATTGGGCTGCGAACATGCTCTCGCGATACCAGTCCCAATGGCCCGAGGTTTCCCACAGCGCCTTGTCGAGAATCTGCGGCGCGTTGACTTCGCTGTAATCGCCCGATAGCCGCCGGCGCATATATGCGACCAGCGCCTGGAAGATGGTCCAGCCCTTCGGATGCCAGAACACCACGCCGGGGCCTTCCTCCTGGAAGTGAAACAGATCGAGCTCGCGGCCGAGCTTGCGATGATCGCGCTTCTCGGCTTCCTCGATCTGCTTGAGGTAAGCGTCGAGATCTTCCTGCTTCGCAAACGCCGTGCCGTAGATCCGCGTCAGCATCGGATTGTTCGAGTCGCCGCGCCAATACGCGCCCGCGACCTTCATCAGCTTGAAGGCGTTGCCGATCTTGCCGGTCGAGGTCATATGCGGCCCGCGGCAGAGATCGAACCAGTCGCCCTGCTTGTAGATCTTGATGGTCTGGTCGGCCGGGATCGCGTCGACCAGTTCGACCTTGAACATCTCGCCATTGTCGCGAAATACCTGCTTGGTCTGCTCGCGCGTCCAGATTTCCTTGGTGAAGGGTTTGTCGCGCGCGATGATCTCGCGCATCTTCTTTTCGATTGCGGCAAAATCCTCCGGCGTGAACGGCTCGTTGCGGAAGAAATCGTAATAGAAGCCGTTCTCGATCACTGGTCACCTGCGTGCCCGGCCATAGCGACTGCACCGCTTCGGCCAGCACGTGCGCGGCGTCATGCCGGATCAGTTCCAGCGCGCGCGGATCGTCCCGGGCGATGAATTCGATTTTCGCGTCGTGCTCGATTAGATCGGAGAGATCGACCACCACGCCATCGAGCGCCATTGCCACGGTGCGCTTGGCCAGCGACGGCGAGATACCCTTGGCGATATCGGTTCCAGTGATACCCTTGGGGAATTCGCGCTTGGCGCCGTCAGGGAAGGTGAGGGCGATCTTGCCGGATTCGACCGGCTTCAGGTTGGTGAGGCTGTACTTGAAGTCGGTCATAGCGGTCTCCTTATGCTCACTCCTGCGAACGAGCGCAGGTAAGCGGGAAGGCAGCGGTATAGCAGGGGATTGGCGCGACGCAATCCTGCAACCTCAAGAAAATCGGCGTGCAACGGCCCCGGCATTGAACGGTCCATCCGCCTCACGCAACCAAGTTGGGGGAACGGCCGGGCCTTCGCCGCACCGGCCGGGATGATGGACAAATAAGGCCGATCGATATGACCGTCACCCCGGAAATTCTCAGAGCCAACAAAGAGATTCGCGACATGCTGTGGCCGTTCGATTTCGCGGTGGTCGATAACAGGGAATACGGGACCGCCTGGTTCGACACCGCTCCCCTCGAACCCTTCGAGATCGTGGCGCAGAGGAGTTCGGGCTGCGTCTACGCGCTGACGGGTCCGCAGCGGCACGTCTTGCTCGTCACATCCGAAGGGCAGGCCGGCATCGTGGCGGCGAGCCTGCAGGAATGCCTCGAACTCGTGGTCGCGCATCCCTATTGGCAGGACGTGTTGTCCCGCGCAAAGGGCGACCTCGAGGTCATGCGACAAATTTTTCGCGATGACATCGGGGATTTGGAGGACGAGGCGCTCAGCGACAATCCGGAAATCGAGGAGTTTCGGCCGCTGCTGCGCGCGCGGCTTGGGCTAGTCGACCCCAGCGACCCCGCAAAACTGCTCCATCATGCGATCACCGTGCTTGGCGCCGATGTGATCGTCCGCGGTCATGACGGTTATCCGTGGGCGCCGCTCACCGGCAGGTTCAAATGGCCGTAACGTTGCGGCGCGCAGCGACGCCGTTCCAGCCAATGAAATAAATCTGGCGTTTCCTGCTTTCATTTCGCCCTGACATCATCTACATGCATCTGCATGAAAAATCCGCCTGAAGCTGCCCACGTCGAACGCCGTTTCGCGCCCACCGCCCTGATGCTCGGCAATTTCGTCATCGGCACTTCCGTGCTGGCGCCGGCGGGCATGCTGGGCGAACTGTCGGCGGGACTCGATGTCAGCATCCGCGACGCCGGATTGCTGATCACCTTCGGCGCGATCGTGCTGTGTATCGGTTCGCCGCTGACGGCGTGGCTGACCAGCCGGATCGAACGGCACATGCTGCTCACCGCAACGCTTACAGTGCTCGCGCTCGCCAACGCCGCCTCGGCGTTCGCGCCCGACTATGCGACCCTGCTCGTCATCCGCCTGATCATGCTGGCGGTTGGCGCGCTTTATACCCCGCAGGCCGCCGGCACCGCCGCGCTCATTGTGCCCGCAACGAAACGCGGCGGCACCATCGCCTACATCTTTCTCGGCTGGTCGCTGGCCGCGGCAATTGGCCTGCCGCTGGTGACGTTCATCGCCAGCCGCTATGGCTGGCGCGCGACCTACGGCAGCATCAGCGTTGTTGCCTGCGTCAGTTGTTTGCTTCTGGCCTGGCGGCTGCCCGGCGGATTGATCGGCGCGCCGGTGGACCTCAAGACGTGGGCCGATCTCGGGCGAAACCGGCTGATCGTTCTCTTGCTGCTGATCACGACCTTGCAAGTCTCGGGACAGTTCGCCGTTTTCACCTATCTGGGGCCGTTGCTGACGCGGCTGACGCAGGCGGGTCCCGATGCGGTCGGCCTGGTGTTTGCGACCTATGGCGTGTTCGGATTCCTGGGCAATGTCATCGCGACCCGTTTGGTCGATTCATGGGGCAGCTACCGGACGTCGCTATTGTTCCTGGCCGCGCTGTTGGCCGGTGCCTGCATCTGGGCGCTTGGCGCGGGTAACTTTGCGATCATGGCGGCCGCGGTTGCGGTCTGGGGGCTCGGCTTTGCCTCAACCAATTCGATGCAACAGGTGCGGCTGGTCGGCGCCGCGCCGGCGCTTGGCACCGCATCGGTGTCGCTGAATACGTCCGCGCTCTATATCGGCCAGGCGATCGGCTCGGCCACCGGCGGCATGCTGTTCGCGCGCGATCTGCTTTATGGCGCGGGATACGTCTCGGTGGCCTTCATCGCGCTGGCGCTTTTCGTGGCGACCCTGACCAAGCCTCGCCAGGCTGTGGCGTTATCAACATAAGCGAGACTTCCGGCCTCGCGAGAAACCGTCGACAAGATTTTCCCCGCATGCTTTTCTTTAGCCTGCGGGAATCGCGAATTTCGATGAACCATCCGGCTCGCTGCAACGTTTGCGTCGCCTTGCATTAACAGGCGAAAACGAAAGTGAAGTGACATGAGAACAATACTCGCGCTCGTCCTGGTGCTGTATTCGGCCGCGGCAATGGCTCAAGGCAGCCCACCGACCGTCGGCGGAAAGCCGCTGGTCCAGGTGAAGCCGCGCGGCCCGGCCCCGAAACAGTCAGCCACTCCAAAACCCCAATCAATTGCCGCGAGGCTGCAGGCGTGTCTTGAAATCGAGGATGCAACAAAGGGGCGCCTGGATTGCTATGATGCCATCTTCCCGCCCAAACCAAACCCCAAGGCGCCTGCCGCGAAAGGCGTGGCTGATTGCCGTTTCACCAAGGAAGAAGACGAGCGGCTGACATGTTTCAACGGGTTCGCGGAGCGAATACCCCAACTTCCGAAGTGATCCGCATCCCCCGAGGTTTGTGCACAGGAGGCGTGCTCAGTCGCCGATGGGCGTCAGTACCGCCTTGAGGCGTTTCGGCCGACGCGAGGCTGCGATAGCGCGCCGGATTACCGGCTGGCGGGCGATGTGGCGCTTGCCGCGACCCTTGTCAGCGCGGGCGTGGCCGCCATCTTGACGAGCACTTCCTTGACCGGGTTTTCAGTCCAGGCGTGGGTGACGTAATCGCGATGCGTCACCCCCTCGGGCGTCTCGACAAACACCACGCTGCCCGGCCGCAGCGGCCCGTCGATATCTTCCGATATCGCGATGCCCTTTTCTGTCAGCATTTGCATCAGCTCGCGGTCGTGCCGCTTGGTGTAACGCGTATACGCGCTGACGAAAAAGCCGGACCGGTTATCGACGATCCAGGACGCGAACTTGTCCAGTTCGCCATAAACCGCATCGAGCAGAAACACGCCGCGCACGCGATTGCCAAGGCCGCCCACCTCCAGGCTCCAGGCCGCCGGCACGAAGCCGCCGCTGTAGCCGACGATGATGACCGGCATATTGGCGAATGCCTTGGCGGCGCCGGGATCGCCGTAGAGACGGGCGAGGTGCTCGGCTGACTCCGCCACGAAGCGCTTGAGCCCGCCAGGCTGCCAGAACTTGCCGGCGCTGGAATCGGCGGCATCGACTGCAAGCTGAGGCGCCAACAGCACGGCATTCACGCCGGAATCCGAAATCTGTTGCGGCACGAGTTGGCGGTCGCGCACGTCGCGTTCCAGCGTCGCACCGTTGCCGTGGAAGAACACGACGATGACGCCGGGCTTGCGGGCATCGAAATTCTCCGGGACATGCATCAGGACGCGGTTGTCGTTGTAGGTTTCGTCCTGCCAGTAGACCCGGCCGCCGTAACTGCGGTGGCCGCGGCGTTCGCCCTTGGAGATGTTCAGGAACGGCTCGTCGGTGCGCGGATTGTTGCCGAGATAGGGAAACGCCGAGGATTTCAGGCTGACCAGCGTGGTCTGATCCCCTCTGGCCGGACGCTCATACGGGACCGTTGGCGCTAACGAGGCCACCCGGAAGGGGGCGGGCTCCGCCTGTGCGGTGCGTTTGCGCGGCGCGTCGGCGGATTGACGCTGCACAAAGCTCTCGTTCGCGGTCGGGAAGCGATCCCTGAACTGTGGCGCCGGGAAGCGGTCGTCGAAAGAGTCTCCCGATGAGACCTGCGAATTGGCCGCCAGCATCCCGGCAGTCGGTGCCTTGCCACATTGAACGAGGATGAATGACAGCGGGACAAATGCCGACAGAATGGCGATCCAGCGCCAACGGGTGGAACGAGCGGGGTGTTCGGGCACCTGCGCATGGCCCGCCGCGCCAAGTGACATCACCTGGCCTGCGCGATCAGACGTCTGCACTTTCGGATTCGCCCCGACCATTCACCCACTGCCCCAATGTCCACCGGCGATCGGCGTATGTCAGCTCGCTAGCGTTGAGGTAACGTTAAGCTTCCGGGAAAAACTCCCCATCCCGGAAACCCCCAGGAAAACACGAAATCGTGTCGCGATTGTGGGACAGTCATCTTCTTTCCGCAATGTCCCTTGACGGCCAAGGGGGCCTTCGGGGCGTTCAACGGTATTAAAATACCTAAATCTTATCAAGATTTAAATCCTTGTTAACACTGCTTGAATTGACAGGGACCAGCCTGCACGATGAAGAAAATCATGGGCGCGACGCACGCCCAAAGTGTGGACCGGCATGGCAACATCGGAAACGGGAAGCGCGGCGTGGCCCGGCCGGCTCCCCGGAAGCGGGTCGACGGTTTCGGTCATCGTGGCTACCGCCATCGTCGTGGCCGACATGATTGGTGTCGGCGTCTTCACCAGCCTCGGCTTCCAGGTCAAGGACATCCCCCCGGGATTTTCAATTCTGTTGCTATGGGCCGTCGGCGGCATGGTCGCGCTGTGCGGGGTGTTTTCCTACAGCGAGCTCGGCGCGATGTTTCCGCGCTCGAGCGGCGAATACAATTTCCTGAGCCGCGCCTTTCATCCGGCGTTCGGATTTCTGGCGGGCTGGGTGTCGGCGACGGTTGGTTTCGCAGCGCCGATGGCGCTGGCCGCGATGGCTTTCGGCGAATACGGCAAGTCGGTGCTTCCGGGCGCGCCGCCGCTGGCGCTTGCCATCGGCATCGTCTGGCTGGTGTCCCTCGTGCAACTCAGCGGCGTCAGGCACTCCAGCACCTTTCAATTGGTCGCGACCGTTCTGAAAGTCGTGCTGATCGTCGCGTTCCTGATTGCGGGAATTGTCATCGGCACGCCGCAACCGGTCAGGTTTGCGCCCGATGTTTCCGACTTCGCCCAGGTCGCCAGCGCGCCGTTCGCGATCGGGCTGGTCTTTGTGATGTATTCGTTCTCGGGGTGGAACGCGGCGACCTACATCATCGGCGAGATGCGGACCCCGCAGCAAAACCTGCCGCGCGCGTTGCTGGCGGGGACGTTGATCGTGCTCGTGTTGTATGTCGCGCTGAATGCGGTGTTCCTGTACACCACGCCGATCGACAAATTGTCCGGGCAGCTCGATGTCGCCCGGATCGCCGGCAGCTACATCTTCGGCGATATCGGCGGCCGCATCGTCGGCGCCATGATCT
>WNFC01015242.1_pt1 | contig 11075 bp, 11 predicted proteins | sample 5400541 | NCBI WGS metagenome assembly WNFC01 (sample SAMN13153342, study PRJNA577476) | soil metagenome | isolation source: 120 cm saprolite under Douglas fir tree site 2 hole 2 replicate 1 | place: USA:California | collected 2015-04-18
GCTTCGGCTTTCGGCATCAGCCGTTGGCGCGATGGCGCGGTCAGTCCTGCGGAAGCGGTAGCGAGACCGTCGACCCCTTTCGCCCGGGGAGCCGACGTTCGCGGTCTCGGCGGCACATGGCTCAGTTTGCCCCTTACCCGTCATTGCCGCCAGGACTGAGCAACGGCGCGTGGTCGGGTGTCAAGTGGGTTTCCCAAACTTTGGCGCCGTTGACATGCGCCAAATTGCGGACCATTCGTGTCGTTCATTAGATTGGTCGTTTCTTATACCGCTTTGTTGGAGAGCCTCTCTATCAGCCGCGACCAACGACTCGTTCGTGACTCAGCAAGGATAATCGCCAACGCGCGTAAGCCTTCCTGTTTGCCGTTTACATGGATAGCATTGGCAAATTTCCGTTAGGGACGCGACGGCGACCGCAGCAATGCCGTCCTCGCCGCTCGGCTACAACTTCAGCCTCCTGCTGCGCTGGCTGGCGAGGCTTTGCGCGCCCTTATCCGGGCCTTCTTTCCGGAACCGTTGCTCGCCCCGGTCGGCTGAAAAAGCCGCTCAACCGTTCTTCACGGCCGACTAAACAGGAATACCGCTAACTAGAGTACCGACCATAACGCCATCCCGATTAAAATGAGAACCGACCATGAGAGGAGCGCCAACACCCCGATAACAACGATCCTAATTCCAAGCGGGAGCCGTGCCTCTCGGTCTATCGGCGGATCATCCGGTTTGTCTCGCCGGGCACGAGCATGATCGAGCACACTCATCTCCGCCTGAAGGTGCGTAGAGTCGGTACATTACACCATATCTCAAAAAAAAGGTTCCATGCATTCAGAAAACTTTATCGACATTTTGCACAAAACGATCCACAGAAAGTGGCCATCTAAGCAGCTCTGTCTCCGCTGAAATTTGATTTTATCTACAGGACGCCGACGAGTATTACGTTCCTTCGCCGTAGATCCGATGCAGACCTTGACCTGGCCCTAAAGCGCTGCTCCGATCCGGCGAGGCTAAAGGCTTAAGCCGCTCGGCGGGTTCACCATAAATATCATCGGAATTTACCATAAATTTACCATAAATATTATCGAATCTTCGTCATCGTTCAGGTTAAACTTTGGCGGTCAATCAAAGGGGTACAAGAACGTGAGCGGCGGCGAAACCACGATCGACAGGAGAGCACGGCAAGGATTACGAAAGAAGATCCATCGATTTGTGTTCAGTTTCGGCAATGCCAAGCCGGGATCGTATTAAGCGAATTTGCGACCTCGTGGTCGCTTGCGCGCTGATCGTATTTACCTTGCCGTTATTGGTGATCATTGCGCTCGCAATCAAGTTGGATAGTCCGGGTCCGATCTTCTGTCGCCACGAGCGCCTCAGCTTCGGGGGGCGTCGGGTAGGACTGCTGAAATTCCGCACCATCATGCACGACCCACAACGCACCCGATCATTGTCGCGTCAGGACACGCACCTTACCCGAGTGGGATCGTTTCTCCGCTACATCGGCATCGATGGCCTGCCCCAGCTCGTAAACGTCCTTCGCGGCGAGCTAACCTTGATTGGTGACGGGGATCGGCTGAAATTCCGGCTTTGAATACATACCCTGGCCGCAACCGGGCGGGCGGCGCTACGCCAAATGTGTCGGCACCCCCGATCGCCGCAGGATCGCAATCACCGCCTCGATTGTCAGCCAGGCCCGCTTGGCATGAACCATCCGGTGGCAATTTGAGCATGGCAGGCGCAGGTCATTGGCCTTCGTCTTGTCGTCCAGTGAACCTCCTCGGTTCGATCTTGATTTCGCGAACGACTGGAATCGGCGCATCTCGCCCATCGCCATGCGTCCCGGCGAAGGTCTCTTGTCTGATCACATAGGAGGCGCTCAGCTCGGGCCGCGGGAACGGGTCCTCGTGCCCTTACTCGGCCGATCCATGGGGGGCGCGTCCAGCAACGCGCCGGGGTCAGGAACGGCCGAGCTGACGAAGCTCGAGATCCGCCCTGTCTAGACAACGACGAGATCGCGGGCTGGCGGCGCAGGGGCCATCGAGACGCCGATGCCAGGCGCGGTGCCCGATTTTATCGTCGTTGGGCGCTACCGCATGGCGCCTTTCATTCCACTGTGGAATGAATGCCGCCGTCACCTCGGCTTGGCAGGCGCCTCCAGCCTTCGCGTCAGGTCGAGTCGGGTGCGATGCGGACCGCTTGTTCTCTTGCCCCTTCAGATGCGCGAAACACTCGGCGCCCAGCCGAGACGCCTCATCGCGGTTTGCCTTGGATTTAGCGCGGCAGGCGAGACAAAGACTGATTGACGCTGGCGTGATCATCGAGCACGAGCCGAAGCCGGCTCCGGATGATCAACCTGAAGCCGAACCTGAAGAACGAGGCGTAGTGGGCTGACAAACGGAGCGAAAGGGTCCGCGACCTGATCCGGCAAATGCGTGACACGCCAAGCTGCGCGAGGGCTTGATCCCCCTGGCCGATCGCTGCGGCCGGGTCATGCGCGAGGCGCTCGCGGCGTTGGAAACGCTACGTGCTGCCCGAGCCAAACGGTCGACCGATCGCGTCCGGTGTCGATCAGGGTTTTCAGTCAAAAGGACGCTGCTGCCTTCGGCCTGAACGGCCAGCATCAGGCAGGCTCATGGCTATGGCCGGGTAAAGAGGGCTAAAGAATTATTGATCTGCCAGCGGCTTGAGCGGTCATTCCTGAGATTCCGGTCTAGGAGCAGAAACCGGAGCCGGCTCCGGTTCTTCGATGGTCTGCCGGTACTCGGCGATCCGCCGGCGAGCCCGCTCCACCAGCTCGAGCGCGTCCCTCTCCCGCTCCGCCGGCGTCATCCTGGCCAGGCGCTCCGCTAGGCTATCCTCCTTTTCAGGGCGGTTGGTTTGAGGTTTGCCGAAAGCGCGATCGAGAACGGCACTGCAAGCCACGGCTGCAACCCGCTCGTCCTCGGACTCCATCAATTCTCCGAGCCGTTCGACCGCACGAATCGATAATGAGCGAGCGAGCCGGATGACCTCGCCATATTCGGCTGCATGCCCTGACGGATTACCGCTCTGCCCTCGCTTCCACCGCCGCTCAAGGAAGCCGGGCGCTAGGACGCGCTCGTTCCGTGCACCAGACCGTGATCCCAGCGTGCGGCTCATCGCCCTAATCTACACGATGAAGCCCGATTTAGAGAATCCTGGCGACCTGCCGGCGTTGGGGAAAAGCGACCAATTTGTTGCGTTAGGGTTAGTCGATCGGTGTGGATAGGCATGGAATAAGGGCTCTGACTCACTTTTGGTGCAGTCGGGACGTTATGCTGGTGCGATCAGACCGCGTTTAGGCTCGGCGACGTGCACCAGCGGACCGGCAACAGGAGAGGCTTTCCTTGCGTTTTCCACCACCGCGACACCCGCTCCTACATGGCGCCTTTTTCATTCCACGTGGAATGGAAGGATTCTAAACTCGACATTACCACGGAACAACCCCGAATGCCGACATCGTCGGGAAGCTACACGGGAGGCAGCCTCGCCTCCATCATTCGCGGTCATGTCCAGTGGGGGGCAATGCGGACGGCTTGTTCCCAGGGGATCAGCACGTTGATCCCAGAATTGAATCGGCCGGTGGCTGCGTTCTTCGGCATCGCGAGCGGCGCCTTCGCCGCCGCCGTGCTCGCGAGCCGGCGAGCTCTTTTGCGGTACCGCCCCTGATACCATCTAGCCGATAAAAGCGGTCGCGGTATGCCGCGGGCTGACAAGACACTCGACGAGATGGGGGCGAACCCACGCGACTGGCGGATCGGGAGCCTGGAAGCGGTCGCCGCCGCGCATGGCGTCAACGTTCGCAAGTCGGGCGGAAGCCACGTGGTTTCGAGCATCCGCGTTGCGGAGACGATATCGGTCCCGGCGCGTGGCCGATTAAGCCGGTTTATGTCCGCCGTTTTGTCGCGTTCATCGAGGCGGTGCGAGCGAGCCATGAGTGACACCGAATGCCGTTTCACGGTCCGGCCGCTAACCGAGGACGAGGGCGGCGGCTGGCTGGTCGAGTATCCCGATTTGCCTGGCTGCATGTCGGACGGCGAGACGATCGAGGAAGCGATTGCCAACGCCGAGGACGCGAAGCGCTGCTGGATATCAGCCATGACGGAAGCGGGCCGACCGATTCCGCCGCCCTCGGTCGAACCGGCGCAGGGGTACAGCGGCAAATGGCAGCTTCGCGCACCGAAGTCGCTGCATCGCCGCCTCGCCGAGCGTGCCAAACGCGAAGGGAGGAGCCTCAACACGCTGGCCGTCACTTTGCTGGCGGAAGGGCTCGGCGAACGCGCTCGACGCATGACAACTGACACGCCTGAAGCGGAGAGCGCCAGAGGTGCACCCGGCCTACCGGAGAAGATTGGGCCCGACGATCTTGGGGCACTAAACCAAGCTCTATCAGTGCTTTTCGGGGAGCTGCGTGTCGCACGGAACCTCCCGCCTGGCGAAACGCATGGGCGACTGAGCGCCGCTGTCGCTCTCAGTGCTGCATGGCGTTTTCTCGTGCACTTCGACGCGATTTTGTCCGAGACCCTCCACGCGCCGCTCATGAGCTTGCACAGTGCCCTCCTGGCGCTGAGCGAGAATAACATCGAGCCGATCTTGAGGCCAAAAAAGCAGACAGGGAGGGCGACATCTAGCCCTCGCCGGTACGCACTGATCGGTATCGTTGTCGGCGCCGTTCAACAGCTGGAATGGACAGGCTATTCGCCGACTGATGCAAGTAAAGCGGTCGCGATGAAGCTGAATGTTCTCGACGTTAAACCGACCCGCGGCAAGGGTGGTGTCACGGAGGGCACGTTGCGTCGTTGGCGCCAAGGGATCAGTGACACTCAGCCACTCCTCCGATCGCTGCCGCAGGTGCTCCAATCGGAGCTGAGCGCCGAAGATCTCGGCTGGATTATCGCCGCCCTTAACACAGAGAGCATGTTGTCCGACGGGTGGCGCGAGAAGATCCAAGCGCTCGCTCCGCCCGACGCTCGACGCCGTGTTCTGCTCCTCCTGGAGAAGTCCATCTCCGAAATGACACTTGCCGATCCGGCTAAGCTCCCCTCTTAGCCGCGCCGCATCTGGAGCATCGTCCCGTCACTTCGCGCCGCAAGGCGCCTCGACATGACGGTGACACATGGACACCCTCGACGACTTGCTCATTCAGCGAGAGTACGCGCGGATACGCCGCTGCTCGGAGAGGACGATCGAGCGCGAGCGCGGCGCCGGGACCGGCTGCCCCTACGTCAAGATCGGTCGCGCCGTAAGGTACCGTCGAGGCGATATCAAAGCGTATATCGAGGGGCACGTCCGCCGCAGCACCAGCGAGCCGGCCTCATGACCGTGGCCGAGATTGCGGGGCGCCGCGCATCGCTCGGGCCGATGGTGCGGGCGATGATCCGAATGCGCCACAAGCGGCGGCCCGCGGCAACGATCGACTTGGGCGCAGTCGGCCGCGCGGGGCTTGCTCGGCTGCCCGACCTTCTCGCGCGCTGGTTACCCGGCGGCCGGATCGAGGGGAACGAATACGTTGCGTTGAACCCGCTTCGCGCCGACCGCCGGCCCGGCTCGTTCAAAGTCAACCTGACGACCGGGCAATGGGCCGACTTCGCGATCGAGGGTGCGCGCGGTCGCGACGTGGTGTCGCTCGCCGCCTATCTCGGCGGCATCGGCCGAATAGAGGCAGCCGAGCGGCTGGCCGCGATGCTCGGGATAGGCACTCGCGATGGGCGATGATGCGATGTTTGCGCCGCTCCAGGCCGGCGATGGCGCCACGGCGTTCGCCGGCGTCACGGCTCGGCCAAAGCCGGTCCCGATCGTGCCCGTGCCTGCCGACGCTCCGGAATGCGCGTGGAGGCATCCGAAGCACGGCCCGCCAGTGGCAAAATGGCAATACCATGACGCCGAGGGGCGCCTTATTGGCTACGCGGCGCGCGTCGAGTTCGTCGGCCAGGACGGCGAGCGCCGAAAGGAAGTGCTGCCGATCACCTATTGCCGGATCAGTGTCGAGAGCTGCGCTTGGCGCGCCCGCGCCCTGCCGGCGCCGCGCCCGCTATACCGTCTGGCCGAGTTGATCGCCAGTCCTGGCGCTCCAGTTATCGTCACCGAGGGCGAGAAGAAAGCCGACCTGGTGTCGAGCCTGTTCCCCGGCCACGTCGGCACGACGTCAATGGGCGGCGCCGGTGCCGCGAAGCTTTCAGATTGGGCGCCGGTCGCCGGCCGCAAGGTGATTCCCTGGCCTGACCATGACGAGCCGGGCCGGCGCTATGCGGCGGACGTGGCGGCTCTGGCGAGGGCGGCGGGTGCAGCTTCGGTTGCGATCGTCGCGGTTCCTGTGGACTGGCCGGAAGGATGGGATATCGCGGACCCGCTCCCTGCAGGCGCTGCACCCGATGCGCTATCCGAACTGCTCCGATCGGCAACCCCATGGGTGCCACCGGCGCAGAGTGGGTCGAGCGGCGAAGCCGAGATCGCCAGACTCGCCACGCTGAAGCCGATCGAGTACGAGCGCGAGCGCACGGCAGCGGCAAAAAGTCTCGGCTGCCGCGCCGCAACCCTGGACATGTTGGTTGTCGCCGAGCGGCAGAAATCAGGCAATGGTTACCCCGACAAGCCCGGCCAGGGCCGGCCCGTCGTGATCGACGATGTCGAGCCGTGGTCGGAGCCGGTGGACGGCGCCGCCATGCTCGATGAGTTCATTCGGGCGCTTCGGCAATACGTCGTCGTCTCGGAGCGCCAAGCCGATGCGGCGGCACTTTGGGTGCTGCACACCTATGCCGGCGCCGCCTTTGATGTCGCGCCGTACCTCTGGCTGCGCTCGGCCGAACGCCGCTCGGGAAAGACGCGGTTCATCGGCATCCTTCGACGGGTCGTGCGTCGACCGCTCGGCATGTCGGGGATAAACGCCGCGGCCCTGTTGCGGCTAATCGAGATGCACGCACCAACGGTTCTGCTCGACGAGCTTGACACGCTCTTCAAAGGCGACCGCGAGCTTGCCGAAGCGGTCCGTGGCATCCTCAATTCCGGCTTCGATCGCGCCGGTGGCGTCTTCATCAAGAACGTGCCGACCACCGATGGCGGATGGGACCCCCGCGCCTTTTCGACGTACGGGCCGAAGGTGCTGTCAGGGATTGGCGAACTGCCGGCGACCGTTGCTGATCGTTCAATCGTCATCGACATGAAGCGCAAGCGGCGCGACCAGAAAGCGAGGCGGCTGCGCGCGCGCGACGGCGGCGAGTTTCACGAAATCGCCCGCAAGATGGCGCGCTGGACGGGCGACAACATGACTGCGCTTGGCGAGGCCGATCCGCCCGTTCCTGAAGAGCTGAACGACCGCGCCGCCGACGCATGGGTGCCACTGCTCGCCATCGCCGACGCGATCGGCGGCGGCTGGCCACGCCGCGCCCGCGAAGCCGCAATCGAGCTGAGCGGCGAGGAAACCGGCACGCAATCGCACGGCGAACAACTGCTCGCGGATATCCGCGACGCCTTCGCCGAGAAGAACGCCGATCGGCTGTCGAGCGATGAACTCGTCGCCTATCTCGTCAGCCTTGAGGGGCGGCCTTGGGCAGAGCTCGGGAAAAGCCGGAAGCCGCTCACGAAGAACGGGCTTGCCGCGCTGCTGCGGCCGTTCAAAATCCATTCTGGCTCGATCCGGCTCGACGACGGCAGGACGCCGAAGGGGTATCAACGCCGAGCCTTCGAAGACGCCTTCGCGCGATACCTGTCCCTTGCCTCCGTTCGAAACGCCACATCGCCACAAGCGGGCATTTCTGCGGCCTCCAGCGATTTTCAAAACGCCACAGACGGAAACGGTGTGGCGTTTCGAAATCGCGAAATCGCGAGCGTTTCTGCAGGCTGTGGCGGTGTGGCGTTTTTCGAATCCCGTCCTGACGATGATGATGAGTTCGGCGAGCGCGCCAGCATCGTCGAATTCGACGGCGCCTATTCGCAAGCTGAGGCCGAGCAGCGGGCACGTGCCGAGCTGACCGGCCGACGCGAGAAGAGTTGGCTGCAATGACCGGCGACGGGCCCCCCGGCAACCGACCGTGGTTGCGGGAGTGGCCGTCCCTCAGAGTGATGATGTCGGAAAACGGAGTCGGGCTGAGGCGGCTCCAAGCATCAGTGAGGGACGACCATGGAGCACTATGCCGGTATTGACGTTTCATTGGAAAGCGCGAGCCTATGCGTTGTGGACGCAACAGGGCGGATCGTTCGCGAGGTGAAGGTAGCGAACCCGAGGTGCTGATCGGCTGGTTCAGCCGTCTTGGGCTCGCGGTGACGCGGATCGGGATTGAGGCGGGCCCGCTGTCGCAATGGCTGTATGCGGGCATGCGGGACGCAGGCTTGGCGGTCGAGCTGCTCGAAACCCGGCACGTTCGGGACGCGTTCAAGGCGATGCCGGTCAAGACGGATCGGAACGATGCGCGCGGCATCGCGCAGCTGATGCGGCTCGGCTGGTTCCGCCCGGTTCACTGCAAGTCGTTGCCGGCGCAGGAGGTGCGGGCGCTATTGACGGCGCGCAAACTGCTGCAGACCAAGAACCATGACGGCGAGATGAGCTTGCGCGGGGTGCTGCGCGGCTTTGGGCTGAAGGTCGGCCGCTCTTCGAGGAGTGGCAGAAGCTCGAGAAACGCCTTCGGTCCCTGGCGCGCGAGGATCGCCGCGTGCGGCTGTTGATGACTGCGCCCGGCGTTGGCACGATCGTCGCGCTCACCTACGCTTCGGCAATCGACGATCCCGGTCGCTTCAGGTCCTCCAAGGCCGTGGGTGCGCTTTTCGGGCTGACCCCCAGGAAATATCAATCGGGCGAAACCGACGTGACCGGCCGTATCTCCAAGATTGGGGACGGCGGCGTGCGCACCGCGCTCTACGAGGCCGCCAACGTCATCCTGACCCGGCCGGTGAAGGGCTCGACCCTGAAGAGCTGGGGGATGCGCCTGGCCGCCCGCGCCGACATGCGCAAAGCCAAGGCTGCACTCGCCCGAAAACTCGCCGTGGTCCTGCACCGCATGATGGCCGACGGGACGAGCTTCCTGGCCTACAAAGCGGCTGCGGTCGTAACCCGTTAACGAAAGGAGATCGTAGGTTCGGGGGCGAGGCACCAGCCTCTGGAGCAGGGTCGTCTGTTTCTGGCCGGCGACGCGGCGCACGAGATGCCGCCGACCGGCGGCTTCGGCCTCAACACCGGCGTGCAGGACGTGCAGAACATGGTGTGGAAGCTCGCCGCCGTCCTAAAGGGCCAGGGGGGGCGAGTCCCTGCTCGACACTTACGAGGCCGAACGGCGGCCGGTCGCCACGATCACGACCAAGGCGAGCCTCGAAAACAGCCTGTCGATGGGGCGCACGGCGCGTCAGGACGCTGCCAAGCTGCCGCGCACCGAATTCCTCAACGAGCAGGGGCTGATCTTCGGCCAATCCTACCAATCGAACGCCGTCGTCGCTGACGGCACACCGCCGCCAGCAGTCAGTGATCCCGTGACGCAATACATGCCGTCGGCGCGGCCGGGCAGCCGGGCGCCGCATGTCTGGCTTGAGCGCCGCGGTGAGCGCCTGTCGACGATCGACCTGTTCGGCGGCGGGTTCGTGCTGCTTACCGGAGCGCAAGGAGTTGGCTGGATCGACGCCGTGGCGCGGCTCGCGCCCGAAGCGCGACCAGAGCTGGTCGCTCTTATGGTGGGAGGCAGCGGAGAAGTTGGGGATCCTGAGGGGACATGGGGACTGGCCTATGCCGTTGAACCGGATGGTGCCGTTCTTGTCCGCCCCGACGGATATGTTGGCTGGCGCAGCCGAGGCGGTGTCGACGACCCTGTTCGCCTGCTGACGCAGGTGCTTCACAGGATCTTGAGCGTTGATTGAGCCGGGTCGTTTGTACCCCGCGCGCAAGCCAATCAGTTGTACTGGCGCACGTCATACGAGGTGATGCTCTGCATCGTCGCCGTGCACTGTTCGTCAATTCTCCCGAAAAGGGCTGCGGCAAGAGCACATTGCTCGATGTGCTGTCGCGTCTGGTCCCGAAGCCTCTGGGCGCGTCGAACATTACCGCGGCGGCGCTGTTCCGCGTGATTGAGGCGGCGCGCCCGACGCTCTTGCTCGATGAAGCGGACACGTACGCCCGCAACAACGAAGATTTGCGCGGCGTGCTCGATGCCGGCCACCGACGCGACGGCGCTGTGATCCGCACGGTCGGCGACGATCACGAGCCGCGTCAGTTCTCCGCATGGGCGCCAGTTGCGCTCGCGGCGATCGGACGCCTGCCCGGCACCATCGAGGATCGCAGCGTCCGGATCGGGTTGCGGCGGCGCCGGCCCGATGAGGCGGTGGAACCTTTGCGGCTCGATCGCGCGGGCGCACTCGACGACTTGGCCCACAAGGCGGCGCGGTGGGCGGCGGATCATGCAGCCGAACTCGCCGCAGCCGATCCGCCAGTGCCGGAGGGGATCGTCAATCGGGCGGCGGATAACTGGCGCCCCTTGCTGGCCGTCGCGGACATTGCCGGCGGCGCCTGACCCAAGCGCGCGCGCCGCGCCGCGGCCGAGCTGTCTGCGGAGGGCGACGATCAGAGCAGCATCCGGGTTGCGTTGCTGGCTGATATCCGGACGGCCTTCGTGGCGAAGAGGGTGGACCGGCTGTCGAGCGACGAGCTGGCGGCCTATCTCGGCAGTCTTGACGATCGCCCGTGGCCCGAGTACCGGGCCGGCAAGCCGATCAGCAAAACGCAAGTCGCACGGCTGCTGAAACCGCTCGGGGTATCATCAGGGACGATCCGGCTACCCGACGGCAGCACGCCCAAGGGCTACTACCTGACAGCGTTCCGAGACCCGTTCGCCCGATATCTCCCCGCCGAAAACGCCACAATGCCACAACCCCAGGATTCCTGCGGCTCTGCGCCGGAATTCAAAACACCACACGGGAACGGCTGTTGCGTTTCAGAATCGCCCGGAACTACGAGCATTTCTGCGGCTTGTGGCACTGTGGCGGATCGCGCACACCCGCCTGATAATGACGAGTTTCAAGAGCGTGCCGGCATCACCGAATTCGACGGCGGCTATTCTCGGGCCGAGGCCGAGCATCGGGCGCGCGCGGAG
>WNFC01021975.1_pt1 | contig 11075 bp, 10 predicted proteins | sample 5400541 | NCBI WGS metagenome assembly WNFC01 (sample SAMN13153342, study PRJNA577476) | soil metagenome | isolation source: 120 cm saprolite under Douglas fir tree site 2 hole 2 replicate 1 | place: USA:California | collected 2015-04-18
TCCTGACGGGCTTGCCTTGCCCCAGACCGGCGTCCTGTCCGACATCGTGGTGTCCGACGGCAAGGTTTTCTTCTCCATCACGGTGGACGCCGCTGTAGTGAATGCGTGGGAGCCGGTGCGCAGGCGCGCCGAGGCGGCCGTCAAGGCGCTGCCGGGCGCAGCCTCCGTCATGGTGGCGCTGACGGCGGAACGCGCGGCCGCCCGGCCGCGCCCCGGCGCAACCTCGCCCGCTGCTGCGGCGGCCGCACAGCGCGCCCATGGCACTGTCGGAGTGCCGGGCGTCGAAGCCATCATCGCGGTCGCATCCGGCAAGGGCGGGGTCGGCAAATCCACCGTCGCGGTCAATCTCGCGCTCGGCCTGCGCGATCTCGGGCTCCGGGTCGGCGTGCTCGACGCCGATATTTACGGGCCCTCAACCCCCAGGCTGTTCGCCATCAAGGGGCGGCCGCAGACCAGGGGGGGTACGAGGCTGATCCCGATGGACGGCTACGGGCTCAAGGTCATGTCGATCGGCTTCCTGATCGAGGAAGAGACGCCGATGATCTGGCGCGGCCCGATGGTGATGTCGGCGCTGACCCAGATGCTGCGGGAGGTCGAGTGGGGCGAACTTGACGTCATGGTGGTGGACATGCCGCCCGGCACCGGCGACGCCCAGCTCACCATGGCGCAGCAGGTGCCGCTGCGCGGCGCCGTCATCGTGTCGACCCCGCAGGATCTTGCCCTCATCGACGCGCGGCGCGGCATCGCGATGTTCCGTCGGGTCAATGTGCCGGTGCTCGGCATCGTCGAGAACATGAGCTACTTTCTGTGCCCGCAATGCGGCGCGCGGTCGGACATTTTCAGTCACGGCGGCGCGCGCCATGAGGCCGAACGCTTGGGCGTGCCGTTCCTCGGCGAAGTGCCGTTGCACATGGATATTCGCGAGAGGTCGGACGCGGGGCTGCCGGTGGTGGCGACGGTGCCGGACGGACCCCATGCGGAAATCTTTCGCGCCATCGCGGCGCGGGTGCGCGATCAGATTGCGGCCGGGGCGGGCAGGGCGGCGCCTAGGATTGTGATCGAGGCGTGAGCTTGTGGGACCGCGGGCGTCCCGCCCGCTTTCCCCCACCCTACCCTCCCCCGCTTGCGGGGGAGGGTAGGGTGGGGGCGGCGGGACGCCCGCGGTCCCAGCACAGTCCGGCTTGCCTTTCCGGGAGGATCGGGGCCATGCTGCGGGTCGGAAATGCCGGGCCGCACGGCATTCGACCCGATTTGATCGCTCGACTGCGCGTTCGCCCGGTCACCAAGGAGAGCGGCCCCATGGATCCTCGTCAATTCAAACGTCGTCAGTTTCTGAAAGCGGCAGGCATTGGCGTTGCGGCGACTGCGATCGCCAAGCCCGCCATTGCGCAAACCAACCCGGCCATCAAATGGCGATTGACGTCGAGCTTCCCGAAATCGCTCGATACGCTCTACGGAGCAAGCGAGACCATTGCGAAATACGTCGCCGACGCGACGGACAACCAGTTCCAGATGCAACCGTTCGCTGCGGGCGAAATCGTTCCCGGCCTGCAAGCCCTGGATGCGGTGAGCAACAGCACGGTCGAGGCGTGCCATACGGCTGCCTACTATTATTTCGGCAAGGACCCGACCTTCGCGCTGTTCTGCGCAGTTCCGTTCGGGCTCAATACCCGCCAGCAGAATGCTTGGTTCTATGACGGCGACGGCATGAAGCTGATGAACGAGTTCGGCAAGAAGTTCAATATCTATGCGCTTCCGGCCGCCAACACCGGGTGCCAGATGGGCGGATGGTTTCGCAAGGAGATCAAGGAAGTCGCCGACTTCCAAGGCCTCAAATTCCGCATCGGTGGTTTTGCCGGACTGACGATCCAGAAGCTCGGCGGCGTACCGCAGCAGATCGCTGCCGGCGATATTTATCCGGCGCTGGAGAAGGGCACCATCGACGCCGCCGAATGGGTTGGCCCCTATGACGACGAGAAGCTCGGGTTCAACAAGGTCGCGAGGTACTACTACTATCCGGCCTGGTGGGAGGGCTCGACCACTGCTCACCTGATGATCAATGTTGGGAAATGGAACGAGCTGCCGAAGCGGTATCAGACGATCATCTCAGGCGCGGCGGCCTATGCGAATTCCGAGGCATTGGCCAAATACGATGCGCGCAACCCCGCCGCGCTCCGGCGCTTGGTTGCCGGCGGCACGGAAATGCGGGCCTTCAGCCAGCCGATCATGGAAGGCTGTCTCAAGGCGTCGAACGAGGTCAACGCCGAGACGGCGGCCGTCAACCTGGATTTCAAGAGAGTGCTGGAATCGATGCAGGCGTTCCGCAACGAGGGCTATTTTTGGTGGCAGGTAGCTGAGTACAACTACGATACCTTCATGATCCGGTCCAGAACCCGGGCGTGAACCGGCGCCTTGCAGCACGATCCTCAGGTTGAACCATTTCCCTCCCGAAGAGGGGGAGAAGGCGTCTGCCTTTGCACCGTGCGATCCTTAGGCGGAAATGGCGCACCCGCGGGCCACCGAGAGGGTTTCCAGCGATCCTTCGTTCGTGATAACCAAATGTGACGGTGCGGGGTCGCGTGGCCCGCGATCAAAAGGCTTTTTCGGAGGAAACCATGAAGCGTCGCGAATTTCTCAAAGCCGCCGGGCTGACCGGCGTTGCCACTGCGGCCACAGGTGTGGCCATGCCCGCCATCGCGCAGTCGATGCCGGAATTGAAGTGGCGCTGCACGTCGAGCTTTCCAAAGTCGCTCGACACCATCTATGGCGCCGCCGAGATCTTCGCCAAGGCGGTCGCCGAAATCACCGACAACAAATTCCAAATCCAGGTCTTTGCCGCCGGCGAAATCGTGCCCGGGCTGAATGCAGCGGATGCCGTGAGCAACGGCACTGTCGAGATGTGCCACACCGCGTCCTACTATTACGTCGGCAAGGACCCGACCTACGCGTTCGGGACGGCGGTGCCGTTCGGCCTCAACAGCCGCATGCAGAACGCCTGGATGTTCTTCGGCGGCGGCATCGAGTTGATGAACGACTTCTACAAGAAGGCGAACATCTACGCTCTGCCGTGCGGCAATACCGGCGCCCAGATGGGCGGCTGGTTCCGCAAGGAAATCAAAACCGCCGCGGACTTCAACGGACTCAAGTTCCGCATCGGCGGCTATGCGGGCCGGGTGCTGCAGAAGCTCGGCTGCGTGCCGCAACAGATCGCCGGTGGCGACATCTATCCCGCGCTGGAAAAAGGCACCATCGACGCCGCCGAATGGGTCGGCCCCTATGACGACGAGAAGCTCGGCTTCCAGAAGGTCGCCCAGTTCTACTACTATCCCGGCTGGTGGGAAGGCTCGGCGATGCTCCACAACTTCATCAATGTCGACAAGTGGAACGCGCTTACGCCGACCTACAAGTCGGTGGTGCGCATCGCTTCCGAAATGGCCAACACCTGGATGCAGTCGAAATACGACGCCGTCAATCCGGCGGCGTTGAAGCGCCTGGTCGCCGCCGGCACCAAGCTGACGCCGTTCTCGACGCCCGTCCTGGAAGCGTGCCTGAACGCGGCGCTCGAGCTCTATCACGAAGTCTCCGCCACCAATGCGGACTTCAAGAAGGTCTACGACTCGATGACCGCATTCCGCGGCGACCAGTATCTGTGGTGGCAGGTGGCGGAATATTCCAACGACACGTTCATGATCCGAAACCGCACGAAAGTGTGAGCATGTGAGCGGGGCGGCGCGGTCGGCAACTCAACGGTTTCGCCGATCGCGCAAGAATAAGCCCAAGCAGAAAACACAGCAGAACAAGCGCATTGACGATCGTCGCCATGGTTGATATCTTGATATCAACTATGGCGAGATCCCTATGGCGCAGCTTATAGTTCGTGACTTGGAAGACGATGTAAAAACGTGCCTGCAAAGGCGGGCCACGCGACATGGACGCAGCCTCGAAGCCGAGGTCCGCGACATTCTGCGCAATGCCGCAAAGGATGAATCGGTAGAACGAAGTGCGCTCGGCACACGTATCGCGTCTCGCTTTGCGGCTCTCCATTTGAAGGAAGGAGAACTTCCCGCGTTGCCGTGGCAACGGCTTGAGCCGATGAGCTTCGAGGAATGATTCTCCTCGACACCTGCGTGATATCCGCACTTATGCGGCCGCAGGACAATCATCCCGTGGTGGCATGGCTTGATCGTCAGTCATCCGTATCGATCTGGACGACGGCCGTCACAGTCCTTGAAATTCGTTTTGGCTTACTGACGATGCCGCAAGGACGTCGCCGTGCAAAATTCGAACAGGCGTTTGTCGGGGTTCTTCAGCAGGACCTCGACGGAAGGATTGTGGCGTTCGATCTCGCCGCTGCCGAAGCAGCGGCCATGCTTGCAGCCGAGCGCCAGCTGAAGGGGCGGCCCATCGATGTTCGCGACACTCAGATTGCCGGCATCGCGTTGGCGCGGCGGGCCGTGATCGCGACCCGAAATGCGAAACATTTCGGTGATCTGTCCGTACCGATCATTGATCCCTGGACGGCGTGACGGCAACGATTAGCCGAAATACACCCAACCCACGATCGCGAAGACCGGGAGCAGTACTGCGCACGACCATGCCATGAAGGCGAAGAAGCTCGGCATCGCGATCCCGCGCTCGACCGCGATGGCGTAGATCATCAGGTTCGGGGCATTGCCGATATAGGTCATCGCCCCCATGCTGCTGGCACCAAGGGAGATCGCCGCAAGCGTGCCGGCGAGCGGACCCATCAATTCGCGGGCATCGCCGCCGGCAAGTTCGAAAAACATGAGGTAGGTCGGGGCATTGTCGAGAACGCTCGAGAGTATTCCGCTGAACCAGAAATAGGCGAGGTTATGTGTGATGTCGCCGGTCGACGTGAGCGCCAGCATCCAGGCGAATGCGCCGCGCGGGCCGGCGCTCAACATGGCCAGCATCGGAATGATGCAGACGAAAATAGCGGCAAAGAGTTTTGCCACTTCCCGAATCGGCTCCCAGGAAAAGCCGTTGGCCTCGCGATGTTCCGCGGGCGTGAGCTTCAGCGAAACGAGAGCGACGACAACGATGATGGCGTCGCGCGCAATGTTCTGCGCTTCCAGGGTGATGCCGCGAACCGTGATGACAAAATCCGGCTTCCAGGTCGCCGACAGCAGGATGGCCGCGATGATGCAGCCAAGCAGGTAGATATTGACCACCCCGCGGATGCGAACGACCGTCGCGTCCTTCTTATGGCGTGACACGACATCATGATGTTCCCGCGCGTAATACCCGAAATCAATTGCTGCGAATATCGCCAGAACCAGCACGGCAACGAGGCTCGCGGCCGAGAACAGATGCTGCGCTGGCCAAAAGAAATCGACACCATGCAGGAATCCGACGAACAGCGGCGGATTGCCGAGCGGGGTCAGCGCGCCCCCCACATTGGCTATGAGGAATATCGCAAATACCAGCACGTGCGCATTGTGTTTGCGATGCAGGTTCGCCCGAATCAGGGGGCGTACCGCGATCATGGCGGCGCCGGTGGTGCCGACAAAGCTCGCCAGGACGGTGCCAAGGAGAAGCATGCCGGTGTTACCGGCAGGCGTCCCGTGGAGGTTGCCTGTCACCACGATGCCGCCGGCCACCACGTAGAGCGAGAACAAAAGCGCGATAAAGCTCATGTAGTCGAGCAGCATCGCCCGTAGAAAAGCGTCGAGCGCTGTTGCGGCGCCGAACGCGACAGCGATTGCGACGACGGTGAGCGCCGACCAGCCAGCAGCGATCTTGCCGTAGTGGCGACTCCAGATTCGCGGGAACAGCAGTGGTCCGGTGGCAATCGTGAGGAGCAAGCCGATGAATGGCAATGACCACAGCCACGACAGAATGGCGCCGTCGAGGAGAAGCGGGGTGCTTGCCGGCATGCTATCCCCCTAATCCCTGGCCCATGCGATCCCGCCTAAGCGCCGGACAGAGGTTCACCGCGACGGCCCAGGGGTACTGGCCTCGCCGCAATCGCCACGTCCTATCTCAAATCCAGCGGCGGCGGCATGTCGGGCAGCTCAATATCGATGTTGACCTTGCTGGGATCGACCTGAGGCCCGGTACCTTTGTAATGCATCACCATGGCGGGAAACGCGATCACCATGCCGACGGCAATCACCTGGATGACGACGAACGGCACCGCTCCCCAATAGATTTGCCCCGTCGTCACCCCTGCCATCTGCTTGCCGGTTACACGGTCGGCGTAAGGCTCCTTGGGTGCCACCGAGCGCAAGTAGAACAGCGCGAATCCGAACGGTGGATGCATGAACGAGGTCTGCATATTCACGCCGAGCATCACGCCGAACCAGATGAGGTCAATTCCGAGCTTCTCCGCGGCCGGGCCAAGCAACGGAATGACAATGAAGGCCAGTTCGAAGAAATCCAGGAAGAACGCGAGCACGAACACGAAGGCATTCACGAAGACGAGAAAGCCTACCTGTCCGCCGGGCAGCGAGACGAGCAGATTTTCGACCCAGCGATGGCCATCGACACCGTAGAAGGTCAGCGAAAAAACCCGCGCGCCGATCAGGATGAAGACCACGAACGCCGATAGTTTGGCGGTCGCTTGTGCCGCCTGCCGGACGAGGTCCCACTTGAGGCGCCCTTTGATCGTCGCAAGGATGAGGGCGCCCGTCGCCCCCATCGCCCCGCCTTCGGTCGGCGTTGCAACGCCGATGAAGATCGTGCCAAGCACAAGAAAAATCAGAAACAGGGGCGGCACCATCACGAACGTGACTTGCTCTGCCATCTGCGAGAGGAAACGAAAGCCCAGCGTTCTGTCGCAAACCCAGTTCAACACCGCGACTGCGAAAGCAAACATGATGCCGAAGAACATCGTCAGCACGACGAAATCAGCTCCCGCCTTCACATCCGTGCGCATCATGATGAACACGGCGACGACGCCGGCGATTGCGGCTAAGCCAAGCAAGTTCAACCGCGCGTTGCCGCCGAGCGCCTTTGGGCCGGCTTTGATCAGCCCATAGAGGAAGGCGATAAAGGCGAGGACTTGCAGTATCCGCAGAAGGTTTTCCTCCTGCGCCGACTCAAGCGGCGGCAGCGACGTCTGCGACGCAATTCCGTCATAGATGCTGAACGCGATCTGACCTGCGAAAGGAATGAGCGCATATGCGGCGAGGAGGCCGATGGCGGCAAACCTGGGATGAACGCCCCCTCATACATGTCGCCGACCGACCGGCCGAGCTGGTCGGCCATGACAATGAGAACCAGCGAGGGCGGTATGATCTGCGCCAACGTCCCGGATGCCGCGATCACGCCCGAGGCGACGCGGCGGTCGTAGCCATAGCGCAACATGATCGGCAGGGAGATCAGCCCCATCGAGATCACCGACGCCGCAACCACGCCGGTTGTTGCCGCGAGCAGCGCCCCGACAAAAATCACCGCGTAGGCGAGCCCGCCGCGAATGGAGCCAAACAGTTGCCCGATGGTGTCGAGCAGATCCTCCGCCATTCCGGAACGCTCGAGAACGAGCCCCATGAAGGTGAAGAACGGGATCGCCAGCAGCGTGTCGTTGTTCATCACGCCGTAGACGCGCTCGGGCAGCGCCTGCAGGAAATCGGGACGAAACAATCCGAGTTCGATACCGACGAGCGCGAAGATCAAGCCGTTCGCCGCCAGGGAAAAAGCCGCCGGGTACCCGAGGAGGAGAAAGACCACGAGCGACGCGAACATGATCGGCGCCATGTATTGGATAAAAAGCTCCACCATGGGCCTATCCCCGCATGCCGTATCAGGTTTCGGATTTCAGCACGGACAGCACGCGCTCGGCTTCCGCTTCGGCTGCCGAGTGCGCCGCAGCGGCATGCGGATCGGCGATCACGCCGCGCATGATCGCAATCCGTTTGACGAGTTCGGAAAGAGCTTGCGCGAGCAGGAAGGCGAAACCGATGAAGATCAGCGATTTTGCCGGCCACTGAGGCAGCCCGCCGGCATTTCCCGACTGCTCATTGATCCGGAAGGAAGAAAGAAAGAACGGCAGCGAGGTGACGAGCATGACGATCGTGAACGGCACCAGAAAAAACGCATGCCCGATCACGTCGATGGTGTCGCGTACTCGCCTGGGAAGCAGATTGTTCACGATGTCGATGCGGATATGCTCGTTGTCGAGCAGCGTCCACGATGCACCGACCAGAAAAATGACGCTGAACAAGACCCATTGGAGTTCGAGCCAGGAATTGGACGAAACGCCGAACACCTTGCGTATGACGGCATTGATGGCGGAGATGAGGACCGCCACGAGTACGAGCCAACTGAGCGTGCGTCCTACCGAGCGATTGGCCGCGTCAATGGCGCGGCTCAAAATCAGGAGAACATTCAATTCGTGACCTCCCCACGCGCCCCGATGCGTGGAGACGCGGCGTGACCGCTTCCTTTGTTGTAGAGCCGCCGATAAGTGACGTTCTTATTTTGGCGACCTTCTGGTCAAGCTTAATCCGGATTTTGCGTAAGCCGTCAATCGAAACTTTATATGAGGGAGTTGAATGGGCTCCCTACCCTCTCCCGCGAGCCAGGGCAGTCGCACGTGGCCGCAGCCCTCACCTCTCCCGGCTTGCGGGAGGAGAGGTCGAATTTGCGCGCTCTTCGCGCAAATTCCGGGTGAGGGGGCCTCTCCACGAAGCTGAGCTTTTGGGGCGAGTCGGAGTTTGTGGAAGCGCCCCCTCACCCCGACCCTACCCCGACCCTCTCCCCGCAAGCGGGGAGAGGGAGAAGGGGTGTCGTACCACATGCGATAGCCCTGCACTTGCGGCGGAGGGTAAGGAGGGGGCCGCCGCCCCGGCCGCTTCAGCCGCCGGTGACGCTCATATGCCGCGCCACCGCGGGGCGCTTGTGGCGACGGTCGATCACGAAGTCGTGGCCCTTGGGCTTGCGGGTGATCGCCTCGTCGATGGCGTCGTAGAGCAGGCCGTTGCCCTCCGAGGCGCGCAAGACGCTGCGCAGGTCGGCGGCGTCTTCCTGGCCGAGGCACATGAACAACGTGCCGGTGCAGGTGACGCGCACGCGGTTGCAGGATTCGCAGAAATTGTGCGTCAGGGGCGTGATGAAGCCGAGCCTCCCGCCGGTCTCGGCGACCCGCACATAACGGGCCGGACCGCCGGTTCGATAATTGATCTCGTCCAGGGTGAAGTGCTCGGCAAGCCGGGCTCGCACCAGGGAGAGCGGCAGATACTGGTCGAGCCGGCCCTCGCCGACATCGCCTAACGGCATGACTTCGATAAACGTCAGGTCCATCCCCTCGCCATGCGCCCAGCGGGTGAGGGTTTCGAATTCGTCCTCGTTCACGCCCTTGAGGGCCACGGCGTTGATTTTGATGGCGAGGCCGGCGTCCTGCGCGGCCTTGATGCCGTCGAGAACCTGAGCGAGGTCGCCCCAGCGCGTCACGGCGCGGAACTTCGCCGGGTCGAGGGTGTCGAGCGAGACGTTGATGCGCCTCACCCCATGAGCCGCGAGATCGGCTGCGTATTTTCTGAGCTGGGAGCCGTTGGTCGTCAGCGTAAGCTCGTCAAGTGCGCCTGATCCGAGATGGCGCGCCAGCGCGGCGACGAGCGTCATGATGCCGCGCCGCACCAGCGGTTCTCCGCCGGTAAGCCGCAGCTTGCGCACCCCTTTTGCGATGAACGCGGAGCACAGCCGGTCGAGCTCTTCGAGCGAGAGAATGTCGACCTTGGGCAGGAAGGTCATGTCTTCCGACATGCAATAGACGCAGCGGAAATCGCAGCGATCCGTAACCGATACGCGAAGGTAAGTGATGGCGCGGCCGAACGGATCAATCAACGGCTGCGGTGCCACCGTCGCGGCGCGCTCGAACTCGACCGTCCCCGTCTGCTCGTACCCCGACATTTGGATGACCCATTTTTTACGGATGCGACTTGTTCCAATTCCAAGGGAACCACTTCCGCGGCAAATAGGCAATTCGCAATATAGTGCTCGAAGGGCGCGACAGGGAGGTGCCTGGGAGCGCGGGCATCTCGCCCGCTGTAAGAAAAAACCTGCTTCCCCACCTCCCCCTATGCTCTCTTGTGGGACCACAAGTGGGGGAGTGTAGGGTGTGGTGCGGGCGGGTCGCCCGCGGTCCTAGGTGTGCCGCACCGGACAACAGCAATAAAGGAAACCAAGATGGCGCCCGTATCGGAAAGAAGCACGGCGTGGCCGACCGAGTTGAGGCTTCGCAAGGACAAGGCGGCCCTCACGATTGTCTTCGACACCGGCGACGCGTTCGAATTTCCTGCCGAATTCCTGCGCGTCTACAGCCCGAGCGCCGAAGTCCAGGGACATTCCCCGGACCAGCGCAAGACGGTCGCCGGCAAGCGCAACGTCACCATCCTCGAGGTCCAGCCGGTCGGCAACTATGCGGTTCGGCTGGCGTTCGACGACATGCATTCCACGGGAATCTTCAGCTGGGACTATTTTGCCAGGCTCGGGCGCGATCAGGGGCGCATGTGGCGCGCTTATCTCGATGAACTTGCCGGCAAGGGGCTCTCCCGCGATTTGCCCGGACGGCCGTAGGATGGGTTGAGCGCCGGCGAAACCCATCATGCCGGCCGATGGGTTTCGCTGCGCTCAACCCATCCTACGGGCCGCTACCCATGAGGGGCACTCCTGCCCAGATGATGTTACCGCCAACTTTGCCGCCACGCTATCAAACCCCTGCTCGGAAAACGTGAGCGCGGCACACGCGCCTGGCAATGAGCGCGTGTCGCGGCGCGGGGCGCAGCAACCTACGCCCACTTTCGCTTTGCGCAAGCGGTCAGCCTAATGATTCAGCGCAGGACGACAACCTTTGCGCCGATTCGCACGCGGTCATAGAGGTCGACCACATCCTCGTTGGTCATGCGAAAGCATCCCGACGATACCGCTTGGCCGATGGTCTCGGGCTCGTTCGATCCGTGAATGCGATAGAGCGAAGATCCGAGATAGATCGCACGCGCACCCAGCGGGTTTTCCATACCGCCCACCATGTGCCGCGGCAGGTCGGGGCGCCGGCGCAGCATCTGGGATGGAGGCGTCCAATCCGGCCATTCTCGCTTCATCGATACGGAATG
>WNFC01008946.1_pt1 | contig 11073 bp, 11 predicted proteins | sample 5400541 | NCBI WGS metagenome assembly WNFC01 (sample SAMN13153342, study PRJNA577476) | soil metagenome | isolation source: 120 cm saprolite under Douglas fir tree site 2 hole 2 replicate 1 | place: USA:California | collected 2015-04-18
ACATAATGTTCAATAAAGCCATAACTGATTGGGGCTTTGAACAGATTCCAAGTGAATGGTGCATATATCGCCGTCAGTCCCCCACTGGCACAGTCATATTCTCCCTCCATGTCGATGACATCTTCAGTGCCGCTTCCTCCCCTAAAGAGACTGCTACTTTCAAAGCATTCCTGGAATCGCAATGGGAAGTTGCCAACCTTGGCCCTGCAAAATTTGCCCTTGGCATCGCCATGTCTCGTGACCATGCCTCACGCACAATTGCCCTATCACAGACTGCCTACATCAAACGCCTCCTGGAGCACTTCAATCTCCAAGATGCCCATCCTACAGACACCCCAATGGTGGCCGGGCTCCAACTCCGCCGTCCTGACAAACACTCACCCACCCTGCCTGAAATCTCTGAATGGCAGCTGAGGACGCCTTATCATGAGCTCATTGGGAGTCTAAACTATGCAGCGGTGGCGACCTGCCCTGACATTGCGTTCGTGGTTAGTCGACTTTCCTCATTCCACAACTGCTACATGCCCAATCATTGGGCCACTGTGGTTCATGTACTCTGATATTTAAAGGGCACGAAAAACCTTGCGCTTGTATTGGGCAATGACTGGACTCCTTCCCTCCTTGGCTATTCCGACTTGGATTATGCCAACTGCGTCGACACTAGCAGATCTATCAGCGGCTACTGCTACTCTCTTGGCTCTAGCATCATTTCGTGGTGTTCATGGAAACAGAAGGTGGTTGCCAACTCGTCATGCTACGCTGAGTACATTGCCTTACACAACACCTCTCACGAGGCCTCCTTCCTCCGACAACTACTTGATGGCCTAGGGCTCTGCGACCCCAACCCCACCCCCCTTCACTGCGACAACAATGCCACATCCTGCCTCACCGAGGATCACGTCTTCCACCCCCAAGTCAAACACATCAGGGTGAAATTCCATCACACCTGTAACATGGTGACCAAGGGCCACCTGCGAATTACACAAGTTCACTCAAGCAACAACCTTGCTGACATCCTGACGAAACCACTCGGCCATGCAGACTTCCTTCGCCTGTGTGGCTATCTCAGTCTTCGCATTACATCGTAAATGACACTGCCCATGCGGTGTGAGGAGGAGCGGTGAAAAGCCACCTACACTTTATGTGAGGAGGAGTACTCTCTGTCCCATTTGAGGAGGAGCTCCCCAACCACAAATCTATGGACATTTACCTACACACTACGATATATTCTTGGCCTTTTGATTCACACACCACACGGACATTTTACTATACTCACCACAAACAGTTACAATACACACATGCTCGCGGCGCCAGTCATCTGCCATGAGGAGGAGTATTGGACCAATGGTCACGAGGTGATCATGCCACCTGCTGGCGGACTCACGTGGTCCTGCCTATATCATGTGCCCTATGCACGTTCCACATTCCCCTCAGTCTGTTCCACATCACAGTACTGAGAGGTAAGCACTATATCATATCTACACCTACATAGATCACTCACTGTATCCTAGATATTGTTCTAGGTACACCTAATCTCAGTCTGTTCCACATCACAGTACTGAGGGATATTGTTCTAGTTTGTATACATAGAACCCTAGTACACGAAGAATTCCTAGCAGGAGCCCTACACTAGGTAGCTTCCCTTAAAGGAAAACAAACCTTGTCCCCAGAACCTAAGGAACCGGCACTTGCCTCCACTATCTTGCAATCTGCCTTAGCTGGAGGATCCTTTGAACCTTGAAACCCAGCTCCCAGAACTTTATATGACACCAGCTATGTTAGCAGAAGCCAATACCATGATCACGACCCAGAACCCCCCAGATGCCCTGACACCCTTGAGCAGGAATAGCCTACTAGGCTCCCTACCCAAACCCTTTGATGGCAACAGAGATATTGCCAAAGAATTTATGCACTCCTACAAAAGATGGTGGAGGCTGAACGACGAGAAAGTGGCCTTTAAAGTTCCCTACAAGCGAGTGGCCTTATGTATCAGCTATATCCATGGGAAGAAAGTCAAAGATTGGGCTAATGAACAGCAGGAAGCAATGGACCAGAAGTTGACCCATGGCTATATCCGGTTAGATGAAGAACTTTGGAAGGACTTCACTAAAAGTTTTAAAGACACCTTTACAGACATCACCACAGGAGTCAAGGTGGAGAATGAGCTCCAAAGCCTCCGTATGAAAGATGGTGACATTGATACGTACATTGCCACCTTCAAGAAGCTCCTAAGAGAGGCCAGTTACACTGAGAATGAGCAAGGCACCCTCAAAATGTTCAAATTGGGCCTACCAGGTGGACTTAACATTCGCATTATAAATAATTCCTTGACCCTCCCCAACACTCTTGAAGGCTGGATTGAAGCCACCCATCAGCAGCAGTTAAAGTACCTGCAAACCAAGGAGTTCTCACAGAAAGGAGGACTCTCACCCCAAGCCCAGGCCCTTGCCAAAAGATTAGGTGTCCACCAAAACCAGAACCAAGGATACTGCCGTCGTGACCCTAATGCTATGGATGTCGATGCTGGAAATATGGGAAACTGCCCCCACTTCACCCAGCTAAGTGATGAAGAGAAACAAAAGCTCCGAGATGAAGAAGCTTGCTTTAAGTGCCACCAAAAGGGGCACATCTCAAGATACTGCCCCATGAGGCAGAATGGATCCACTGAGTATGAGAGACCAGCCCCCACCCAGCAATCCCACTCAGGCATTACTAATGCTGTGGAAGAACCCAAGAAGGAGAAACCTAAGGGGATCGAAGACCTTCTAAAGATAGCAAAAGGTTACCTCACTAACCAAGAGAACAAACAGAAGTTCTTTGATAGACTTGTTAATAAGGGTTTTGTCTAGAGTCCCAGTTAGCTGCCTTAGCTAGGGGCTTACACCTAAGAACAATATACATATTTAGAAGTGACAATCAACTTGAAATCCCAATTACTCTATCTTTGTTCAAAGGCACGGCAGAAGAAATTGCACTGGTAGACAGTGGTGCAACTGAAAACTTCATTGACCAAGAAACAATTAAGAAACTAAAACTTGGAACCAAGAAACTAGAGACCCCAGTTGGTCTACGAAACATTGATGGAACCTTTAACAAACCCAGACAAATTACACACTACCTTGACCTCCTTATATCCCATGAAACAAAAAAGAACAGCGAATGCTTCTATGTCACTGACCTTGGAACTGACTGAATGATCCTTAGATACCCTTGGCTCCACACCTTTAACCCCGACATTGATTGGCCTAGCTGCAAACTTATGGGCCCTACAGTAAAAATCAAGACCTTGTTCCATGGATGTTACCCAACCCTCCATGAGGCCCTGAAAGAGAAATGGGGCATTATACCAACCCAGGAGAAACCCAATCACATAGACCTGGTCATAAAACAAACTGAAGTCATGGAACCCACAATAGAAGAAGACCTCATCATCCAAGAGGCTATCAAGGTGGTTATTACTGAAGAACTCAATGCAGAAGCATACCCTACCAATAGTGAAACATTCATGGAAGCCTGCAAGGCCACCATTAAACAACAGAACCCCAAGCTCCACCTAGACAACCCTGAACCAGTAACAAGCCTGAAAGAAATCATCCCCTAATGGTGCCATGAATACTTAGACGTCTTTACCGAGAAAGAGGCCATAGATCTACCACCCTATCAACCATGGGACCATCACATCAACTTAACCCTAGATGCTCCACCATCAATCTCATGCTGTACCTACCCTTTATCTTAAGCTAAAGAAGAATTCCAGACTAAGTACATCCAAGAACAATTGGATGCTGGCCTAATTCGAGAATCGAAATCCCCTTACGCTACTTCCATCTTCTACATCAAGAAAAAGAATGGAAGTTTCTGCCCTATATTCAACTATTGAAAGATAAATGCCATCACAGTCAAAGACACCTTCCCCTTACCACACATCGATACAATCATTGAGGGAGTGAGAAACAAAGTGAAATTCTCAGTCCTAGATCTCTGCAATGGATATTGGAATGTACAGAACTCAGAGGCCTTGGAAGATATACTTGCATTCAAAACCACAAGAGGCCTATACTCCCCATTAGTCATGCCCTTTGGCCCCACTAATGCCCTGGCTTGTATGCAATGCTTTATGAACCATATCTTTGCCCCCTTACGAAACAAGTACCCTGGTTACTTTGAGAATTACATGAATGATTGCTCCATCATGACAGGAGAAGGTAAAGATGACTTACACTGCCAAATCATAGTCAAATTCCTCCAAGTCCAAAGAGAAAATCACCTGTTCCTCTGACCAGCCAAATGCCTTTTTGAGAAAGACAAAATCAACTTCCTCAGCATGTGCTTAAATTGCCACGGTATCACCATCGACCCTGGAAAGCTCTCAGGGATATGTGATTGGCCCTGGACCCTTGGAAATGTCAAAGAAGTCAGAAAAATCCTTAGAGTCCTTGGTTATCAGCGACCCTTCATTCCAAACTTCGCCAGCTTTGCCAGACCTCTTACAAACCTACTAAAAAAGGATACTATCTTTGAATGGACCCCCAAATGCCGCCAAGCCTTAGACATGCTCATTGACATCGTCACCTCATCTCCAGTACTCGTTGCCCCCAACCAAGACTGCCAGTATGAATTGGAAGTAGATGCATCTCAATTTGCCATAGGAGCAATCCTTTGGCAATGAGACCCTGCCAATGCAAAGAAACTGTGCGCCGTCAGATATTACCCTGCAACCTTGTCCCCTGCTGAATGAAACTACAAAGTCTTTGACAGGGAACTTCTGGGAATCATATGCACTCTTTGCCATTGATCACATTTACTCAGAGAAACACCCGTCCCTGTTATTATTTGGACTGATCACCGTAATCTCACCTATTGGTGTGAACCCCATAAGGTTGGCCCATGTGCTGCGACCTGGCAAATAGAACTCCAACAATACAACTACAAACTATATCATAAACTAGAAGATTCTATGAAAGCTGACACCCTGAGCCACCATCCCGACTTTGACACAGGAAACTCTTCAAATGAACACCTGATTGTCCTACCCCTCGACCATTTCAAAGGAATGCCACAAAGCATGCTCCAAGCCCTCTCTATTCCCTCTACCCTATCCCTCAATGTTCTTGAGCTTGAGGACGAAGGTCTTGATGCAAATTCCCTTGAAGCCAAAGTAAAACTCTACCAAGATGACCACTATCACACCATAACCCCCCTCATTAAACCACATCACCTCCAAATTGATTCTGACAACTACCTATGGAAGGACTCTGCCCTCGTTGTTGTGGAAAACAACAATCTTAGGAGGGGTGTACTTCACCATTTTCACTCTTCCTTAACTGCCGGCCACCCCAGAATTGCCAAAACCATTCAACTCATCCAGCCTTTCTACTGGTGGCCCCACATGAAAGATTTTATAACCAACTATGTCAAAGGATGTGCCACCTGCCAAATGAACAAAATCAACACTCACCCAATGCAACCCCCCCTTTTTCTGATCACCAGCACCTCGAGCCTACCCTTCCAGACTGTTGCCATGGACTTCATCATAAAACTCCCATCATCCTATGGATACAACACCATCTTAACCATCACCAACCATGATGTCTCGAAAGCAAGTATCTTCTTACCTTGCAAAGAAACAATAGATGCTGTTGGCATAGCAGCCTTATATGCTACACACGTCTTTCCACACTACGGAATCCCCCTATGAATCATTAGCAATAGAGATCCATGCTTCGACTCAAAGTTTACCATGGAACTTTGCAGATTATTAGGCATTTGCCAGAACATCAGCACCACCTACCACCCACAAACCGATGGTCAGTCAGAATGGACAAACCAATTGCTGGAAACATACCTACATCTCTACTGTGACATGCAACAATATGAGTGGGCAAAGCTATTACTGATAGCACAATATGTGAGGAATTTGTGGCCTAGCAGCACAACAAAACAGGTCCCCTTTAATACCCTCATCAGCTACACCCCACTCGCACACCAACCCACGCACACCATGGATATCCCTGACTTATGACAATGCCTTGAGAAAATCAAAGAGTCTAGAACTGCCACCCTAAAGGCCCTACATAAAGCATAGGAAAGACAAGAAGGCAATGCCACTCCACGTTTCAAAGAGTATCAGCCCAGAGATAAAGTGTGGTTAGAAGGAACCAACTTGAAAAGAATAGAAGGAATCCCCAAGCTATCCCTAAGGTGGTACAGACCTTTCGAGGTAGCCACTAAAATATCCCACGTTGTGTATCGAATCAATCTTCCAGAAGCATGGAAAATTCACAATGTCTTCTACACCTCCCTCTTAACCCCATACAAAGAGACCGACAAACATGGACCCAATTTTCTCGAACCACCTCCTGACATCATCAATGACTCACCTGAATGGGAAGTCAAAACCATTCTGAAACAACAGCTCTTTAGCCAATGGAAAAAGAAGCAGTACCTTGTAAGATGGAAGGGCTACTCCCCTGCGCATGACTCATGGGTCAACAAAGATGATATGAATGCAGACGAACTTGTTCAGAAATTCTCACAGTCCCAACCAGCTATAAGAACTGCCTCCCTCCATCCAGAAATGTACCCTCTACCTCCCCCAACCCTTGATAACCTTAACATCCCCATCTTTGTCCCAAGAATCAACATGTCTGCCCCCATCACCCCTGCCAATGCTATCATCAAAATCTCCCCCACCTCCTCTCCTTCCCCCACCATGCCCACCCTTAGTCCCACCCTGTCCTGGGTTGGATCTAACCCCAGTCAGATCAGGAACCCATTCCTAAATAGCATCCAGTGCTCCTCTCTTGCCACCTCTGACCTAGGAGAACTTAGCACCCTTGCACTGGCGGTCTGTGGCTACTTCACGCACCACAGAACCTTGCCCCCGACCCTGGAGGATGGGGCCCTCTTCCACCACATTAACGCTCTAAACATTTACCACTTTGTTCAGACTAGTGGGCAGGCCAGTGACTGCACACTGACCAATTTTGAGGCTTAGTCTGGTGCAATGCGCTGCCTCCATGATCTCCTTGCCCCCTACATGCACAATGCCTTTTCCCCAGTTCTGTCTCCCTCTATCCTCCCCCACTCCTTGCCAGAAAGTGGCCCACTCCCTGTACCCCCACCTACCGGAAGTTGCTCACTATTTAGTCACGTAGTGACAGTAGAAGATGCCCTGGAGAGTGAAAGCGATGAAGATGACCCCCAAAGCATTGTCCAATAAGAGTGGATGGAATACAACGTCACCAACCCCAACCGCTACCCCGTTAGCTACCTCGACTGATGGGGTCGCTCCCAAACCTGCCCCTATATTCGCTACATCTTCAATGAAGGCATCCCTATGATCCAAGGCTGTGTGGATCCCTCTGAAGGGATTTATGGTGAGATCCTCCATGTGCACCCTAGTACTACCCCTAGAGTTCCTAGAGAGGACAACAACTTCACCAGCTTCCACCCCCACCTTGCCCAATGTCTCTTGGTGGACAATGCCCTCGCTGGCCTCAAAGATATCAGTGTCATAGCTGAGGTCAGCCAATACTGCACCTCCGTAGTGGAGGAATCCATCCAACACCAGAATGTCACCCATGCAGAGGGAGCCCTACACTGTGCTAGGGAAAAGAAAATCTCCATGGAAGGGCACCTATTCCATGCCTGCATACACTCCCGCATCCACCATCTCCTCCTTGACCTGACCCAGCCCCCATCTCCTGATCCTTCTACTAGTGGGATCACCCTTGTCACCTCCCAAGGCCCCACTGATGACAGTTGGGGCCCTGCCACCTAGGCTAACCCCCCTTCTACCCCCCTACACCAGCTCGAAGGCCCCTGCAAGAATTGTGGGGAAAACTATTTTGTGGAAGCTCGCTGCCCATTCAATCAGCAGTGCCACAAGTGCTGGAGATGTGAACACATCCACTCTTACTGCCCAGTTTGCACCGTGGCCACTAATCATGAAGAGAATTGGAGTCCTGAGTATAGTATGGTCCCTTCTGATGATGAGGCTTAGTTGTAGCATAGTAGCTACAAGTCTGAGGAGAGGGTGATGTTACAATCTGGACTCTCTTTTTCTTTTTACCTAACCATCTCTGACTCATTCCGCTTAACTCATACTGTAGAACAGTACTTCTTGTGTTTCACTTGTGACTCATATCCTTTTGTCTTAAGTTCTAGATAACAATAGGCTCCTTCCCTTTACAGTCGCCTTATTGTTCTCCCCTTGTTCCACATTAGTATGAGGCTGTGCCTCCTCCAGTATATAAGACCCTTGGGCTGCTCCCTAAGAGCCTAAGCCTAACTTAATCACCAATTCAAGCTAGTAGTCTTGTCCCCCTTATTCTGGTGTGTTTAGGTCTTGCCCTGCACAACTGTTAAGGCCCACATTTCATCCCTTGTGCTCTATCTCATCGTGGTATCTGTATCTGGCTCTAAAGCTGAGTCGACTTGAGTAGCAGACCCTATCCTTCTCCCCTCTTGTCTCCTTCATCCAAGCACCCTAAAGTAATCACGCTGAGAGTGTGGGCTAGACCAAGCATTGCCCCTTGTCTTGTAGTGAACCTCTGTTTCTACCCCTTCCCCTTGAACCCTTGTCTCTGCCTTGTGTGACCACATGCGCCTATGTCAGGCTACCTTGCATCCAGCTCAGAATATAACACTACCTGTGCAGATCCCTAGATGTAGGCATAGGTAGTCACGCAAGGCAGAGACAAAAGGGGTTCAGGGGGATAGGTGTAGGAACAGAGGTTCACTATGCAACAGGGACGATGCTTGGTCAAGTCCACACCTGAGCATGATTGCTTTAGGGTGCTTTAGATGAAGGAGACAAGAGGAGCGAAGGACAGGGTTGCTACTCAAGTTGACTTGGCTTAGAGCCAGGTATAGATACCATAACAAGGTAGAATCAAGGAGATGAAACAAAGGCCTCAACAGCTAATGCAGGGCAAGACCTAAACACCCTAGAACAAAGGGGAAGACTACTAGCTTAGATTGGGGATCAAGTTAGGCTTAGGCTCTTAGGGAGCAGCCCAAGGGTCTTATATACTAGAGGAGACACAGCCTCATACTAAGGTGAAATAATAGGAGAACAATAAGGCAACTAAGAAAGAAAGGAGCCTTATGTATCTGAAATGCGAGAAGTACTGTTCTACAGTATAAGTCAGAGGGAATGAGTCAGAGATAATTAGGCAAAAAGAAAAAGAGAGTCTAGATTATAAAATGGAGTCTTGCAGAGAATGTAAGGAAAGGAGAGATGGTGGTGGTGCCCATAAGAAGAGTGGCCATGAAGACATTGACTTGAAAGGACTGACTATGCATGATAGCATGGTAGCTTGGTTTGTTGTAGGCAGTCATGAGGGTGTCAAGAAAGGCAAAGGAGGCAAAAGCATATGAAAGAAAGGAGGAAAGAGGGCACTAGGCAATACTTTGCTGCCTCTTGATGAGGCCAGTGCAGGCATATTTATACATTCATGGACAAGTATACTAGGACAAGTGAGGTAAAGTAAGATATGAAGGAAAGGGAGGTATGAACGACAGGATGAATGCAGAGAGTGTAAGCCATAACATGTCCATGCAGTAGTAGTTAGAAATGTTGAGCTAAGATCAAGAGTGAGTGGTCCAAGTGAATGTCGAGAGGAGCAGGTGAAGCTGGGTGCAAGGGCATGATGGTATCTAAAATGAGGAAAAGTTGGGCTGGGTAGAGTAAGCAAAGATAGCAATAAAAAGGACCAAAGAGGGATGCAGCGGGACCTGGAGATGACTATGAATACAGTTAGGGTCAATGTTTTTCAAAGGGCTTCAAAGGTTTTTAGTGCATAAGAGGAATGTAACAATAGTGAGGTGGGTATTGGTAGCATTGACAGTGCAGCTAGGCAGAGGTGTGGCAAGATGAAGGCGAAGGGAGAGGGTGGTGTGGTGCATGAGCATGGATGTGCATGGTGAGGAAGTGATGGCAGCAGTAGTGGCAGAGTGGGTGTGTTGGTGGTGGGCTTGCTGGGAGCAGTGGTGAAGGGGCATAGTCAAGGTGATGAAGGCAGAGGCAAGGAGAAAGAGGGTGGCATAGACTATGGCAGGTGGCAGTGAAGGCAGGTGCTCAAAAATGAATGTAGAGAAAGGATAAAAAAGGGCAGCACTTGAAGCTTAAAGAACAGTGGGGATTGGCCCCAGGCTCAGAGTTCAGAGGCACATGGTCAGTGCATAGGCCTATTTCTGAGCCCAACATGTGATCCCTTCATGCCAGTAGCAAGTTGAGAATATAGATAAGAGGGTGCTGTGTATATGGCTACAGTGGACCTGTGAGTCTTGCGTGCAAAAATGCTGACTAAGTGGAGTGTTGGACATGTCATCAGACTGGATACTCCCAAGTCAGGTGATACTTGATTACCTAATGCCTAACCAGGGTCTGTGTCACAGTAAATGTAGCAAAATGCCTCAATGAAGGCACTGTGCCCACTATGTTGTAGAAGGTTAGGTTAAAGTTAGAGCTATAAAGCTCTAAGGGAGTTGAAGGGAGTGTAGCCAGCAATAGAGTTTTTTAGAGATAAGATAAGATGAAAGGCTGTGATTATAAAACCAAGCTAAGCTTGGTTTTCCTATAGTAGTTACAGATTGTTTATATACTAAACTTTGAGGACCCCTAGCAGTCCTATTTGAATTTCAGTTAAAAGAGATACCTATCTTTTAGGAAAGATATATAGCCATCAATCATTGATGACTGAGCTTTTGTGTAACATATCTGCAGCCATCAATCACACTAAGTAAGCTAAGCCAAAAAGAGACAGATCAAGAGATAAGTCATGAAAATGCGAAAGTTGTGTTTTGAGGGTTAGAGACATAACACTGTGGCCACTGCGGCGCTGCGTGAGAGAACACTCTGACTCCAGCCATCTAACCAAACTGCATCTTCATGGCCTTTAGACATCAATGCATCAAACAATGCATCAATAGTAGTAGCTATTATGTAATTGAGAATAAAGTGTTTTCTAAAATAAAAATAAAAAACATGACTGCAGCTCCATTGGCACTCTCCGTGCACCTCCTCCGATACATGCCCCCACCAATGACATTCCTATGGGCCCCTTA
>WNFC01018186.1_pt1 | contig 11072 bp, 13 predicted proteins | sample 5400541 | NCBI WGS metagenome assembly WNFC01 (sample SAMN13153342, study PRJNA577476) | soil metagenome | isolation source: 120 cm saprolite under Douglas fir tree site 2 hole 2 replicate 1 | place: USA:California | collected 2015-04-18
CCAACGATGTCATCAGACTTGGCCTGGATCGCGACGCCGTTGCAGGCCAGGGTGTCACTCGCGGTCAGATGCAGGGCAATGTGATTGGTGAGCAAGCTGATGTAAATCGGCATGGTCGTGACCCAGGGTTCGATCGGGCCGATGGTGAGCCTCGCGTCGAGCTCCGAGTGCATCGTGACCGCGGGCGTCGTGGTTGAGCGTGGTGCGGCGACGACCGGTCCGCACGCCGCCAGAAGGATGACCGGCAATAACCAGGCGCCTCGCATGGTCCGGCGGCGGCCCGACAAGGGCACCATGGTCAAGTAACGCAACAAGCTCTCAAAGCCGCCGCCCGCAGATCGGGATCGACGCTAACTGAACCTCATGCCCGCGGGCGCAGTTCTTCCGCCCCCGGCCGGTGGGCGGGGTGGTAGTGGCGACCCGCATAAAGCACCGATCCGGCGGCCAGGCCGAAGTAGCCGCCACACCGCGCGCACCGCTTTGCCTCCTGAAGAGGCGCCTCGCCCGGACGGAACCGGGACCACCATTGGCGAGCCGCCGCGAGGCTGTCAAATGTGGCAATCGATCCCGTCGAGGGATCGCGGACGAGATCGAGACCGCGACCGATGTAAATGCGCCACCGGCCCGCCTTGAGTTGTCGTGCTTCTGCCATCCACTAACTCAGACGAACGTCGGCCGGGAATTTGACAGGGCATCGCCAGACACCTATTCTGCGTAGGCGCCCCTTGGATACCGACATGTCCCCCTTTAGGTCGTAACAAGCTCCGGTTGGTGACTCCCCACCTCAGCGATGCCCGGCGTCGATGGCTCTCGGAGCTCTACCAAGCAAATTCCGCCGCCGTCTTCAACCTCAGCCGACGGCTACTAGATAGCCCGGAAGACGCCGCCGACGCCGCTCACGAAGTATTCCTGCGGGCCGCCGCCTCGCTATCCGAGGCTCCGAACAGCCCGCAAGCTCGCGCCTGGCTCACTTGCCGCCGCGGCGGAAGTCGGCGACGATTCGGTCCAGGCTGTTGAGGATCGCGAGCTGCTCCAGACCGTGCTTCAGCAGTTGGGTGTTCGCGACCGGGAGGCGCTCTGGCAGTCCGCAGTGGAGAGCCGTCCCGTGGCCGAAATCGCGCGCAATTATGGCGTGAGCTATACGGCGGCCGCCAAGCTCCTCTCTCGCGCCCGCAAGCGCGCATTAGTCCTGGCCACTCGGCTGGCCATCATCCTTGGCCTTGCGCAACTCGGCCGGGCGGCGCGGCGATCGAATCTGGCCCTGCGGAGCCAGCAGGTGGCCGCCGTCGTGGTCATGCCGCTGGTGATCGCGGCCGTGGTGGGATCGAGCTCCCCTCACGCACCGATTGGAGCCGAAGCATCGACGCAGGCCGCCAGCCTCCCGAGCCTGGGGCCGTCAGGCAGCCACCGTTCCCCGGGCGTTAGCGGCCTCCTACCCGGAACGGACGGGTCAACCGTGCCCGCTGGGACCGGTCTGTTGGCGACGGTGCTGGGGGTTCTGACCACGGCAGTCCAGCCGGGGCCGACCCCAGGCGGCGTGAGCCCCAACGCATCCCCGCCTGTGCCTTCCGCCATCGATACCGACCACGGAAAAGGGCGTGATCGCGACGATACGATCCACAATCACCCCGGCCGTGGAAAGGCGCTCGGTCGCACTTAAAAGCTCGGTGGCGTGATCGCCGAGACGACCGCAGGCCGACCCGTTGGCCGGCCTGCGCGTCACTGACGAGCGACTACCGAACTGCGGCTACCGCCGGGATTTCGTGCTCCACTACCTCGAAAGGCCTCGGCTGCGCATCGTCGGTCGCGATCTCCTTGAGCTTGCCCAACGCGTCCTTGAGGTAGCGGCTCTCGCTTTTCGTCATCGTGTTCTCCGACTCCCAGAAGCTGATGGCGGCCACCTTGCTGTCGTCAGTCAGCGCACCGTACCAGGCAATAAACCCTGGCTCGTTGCGGGCTGCGTGCGCCGCATCGCGCGCCAGCTGGGTGGCCTGCGTCTCGGCGTCCTTGCGTATCCCCGAGACGGTCAGCCGAGCTGCCTTCGGAGTCTTGTGCGTCTCCTCCTGCGCCTTCACCTCGCCCATGTACCGGGTGGTCGGCCTGGTGAGGACGTCCTTCATCTTGGCGACCTGCTCCTGGTAGTAGCCGCTGGCCTCGTTCGCCTCCAGCGCCTCCTTCGACTCCCAAAGGCTCAAGAAGACGCCCTCACCCTTGCTGTCGAGGCAGAAGCTCACGCCTTTGAAGCCCTTCTGCTGTCTCGCGGCGGTGAAGATCGACGCGGCGATCATCTCGGCCTGCTCTCGTTTCTTCGGGTCGATCGTCACTTCGGTGAATCGTAAGTACATCAGTGGCACCTCCACACACGTCCAAACATGACAACCAGTTCGGATCACGTGACGGGCTGACTTTCCGCCAGATTGCGGGATGGACCTCGCCGAGCCTGCCCACGCGGCATTCCGTGGCTCGCAAGGCTGACTGAGCGAAACCGACGGTTCAGGAACGTCCATCCCATGTAGGGCCCTGGTTTACCAGGAGGCCCCTGGGCCGCCGGTTTCTAACGCCAGTATGCGCCTATTCGCGCAAGGTGGCACGCGAGAGGTCTCGGATCGACACAACCCCGACCAAACGCTCGCCTTCCATTACCGGGAGGTGCCGGAAGTGCCCGTTCAGCATGATTTCCAGGGCTTCCTCAACAGATGCCTCGGGACCCACGGTGACGGGGTTTCGGGTCATCCAGTGAACGACCGGCTGGCTGGATGCGCCAATGTCGTTGGACATAGCCCGGACGAGATCGCGCTCAGTGAAGATGCCTTCAAGTCTTCCCTTCTCCATCACCAGCACCGCGCCCACTCCCTGCATCCCCATGACGGTCACCGCCGCTGCCACAGAGGTTGCGGGCTCCACCGTGACCAGCTGCTTGGTCATCACCTCGCGAATGGCTGCCATCTGGGTGCCTGCTGCCATTATGCGAGTAGTCAGGAGGCCGGGAGTACCCTGGCCAGGTATCGATCTACGTGGTGGAATATCTCGCTCACGAGCAAGATTCATATCAGCAAGGAAATGCTGGATGCGACGGGCTTCCACTCCGCGGAAGGGGCACCTCCCTGTTGAGTACGCAAAGGCCCACGCCTGGCGATCACGTCATCGACTTCGAACTACCGGACCACCATGGCAACCGTCGGCGGCTGTCCGAGCTGGTGGGCGGAGATCCGGCCATCCTCCAGTTCTATCGCGGCTTCTGGTGCCCAAAGGACCAGGCTCACTTTCGCGGGCTGGTTCAACTGCAGGACCAGGTCGAAGTCGCGTACACCCGCATGATCTCGGTGAGCGTCGACCCGCCCGAGGTCGAGGCCGCCTTCCGAGCCGGCGTCGGCGCGCGATGGACGTTCCTCTCCGACGCATCGAGGGAACTACAGGTGCAACTTGGGCTGCTCGAGACCACGGACACGGTCCATCGTCCCTATATCCCGACCGTCCTCACGCTCTTTCCCAATTTGAGAATCCACAGCGCGTACAACGGCTACTGGTTTTGGGGCCGCCCAACCAATGCCGAACTGGCTGCTGATCTACGAGCCATCACACGGGCCATCCGGGCGGATTGGGACGCCCCCGCGCGTTGACGGGGCCGCCAGCGTGAGCCGGCCGTGGCAGTGGTTTGCCTTTCGACCCGAGCGACCAGCTGATGCCTTCGTGACCACCCCGGCTTTCCGCGCCGACGGCGCTCAGCTCGGTTTCCTGGCGACGTGGCTTGTTGGGGCGGGGCGCAAACCCGTCGGCGCGCTGGGCATCGATGCCCGCGCCATCGATCCTCATGGTGAGCCGGCCTGGATCTCGCTGGCGCTCGCGCCCGAGCGGATGCGCGTGCTCTTCGACGACCCCGGTGTCTGCCAGGCAATGCGGATGGTTCTGGCCGGATCGCCAGTTGATGTGATCTCGACCCTGGTGCGTGACCCATCGACCATCGGCGGCGCATTGACCGCGACCCACGCCCCAACTCCGGATGCCCTCGCCGACGATCCGTTCGCCCGGATATTTCCCAGAACCCTCTTGCGCGTCGATGGCGGCTTCGTCGGGACCATGCCCACCCCGGCTGGCCCGGGCGTTCAGCGTTACGCCGGCGCTCCCTGGCCATGGGACCATTTCTGAATGGAAGGCCAGACTCTGGTCCGCCATTCCGATGCTGAATTGATCGAGCGGCTTCGCGACGGGGACGAGGCAACCTTTGCCCGGTTGATCGATGCCTACAGCGCGCCGCTGCTCCGCCTGGCGGTCACGTTCGTACAGAGCCCGGCGATCGCCGAGGAGGTCGTCCAGGAAACATGGATGGCGGTCGTCACCGGCATCGGTCGCTTCGAGGGCCGCTCCTCGGTCAAGACGTGGCTCTTCAAGATCCTGACGAACAAAGCGAAAACACGCGCACTGCGCGAACGGCGAACCATCCCGTTTTCTGAATTCGCTTCCGACAACGCTGACGAGCGGGCGGTCGACTCTGACAGGTTCTTGCCGGCGAGTCATCCGCAATGGCCGGGCCACTGGGCGACAGCGCCGCAACCATGGTCGATGGGGCCCGAAGGCACCGCCCTCGATCGCGAAACGCTAGGGGTCCTACGAAGCGCGCTCGAGGCTCTGCCGCGAGCCCAGCGAGTGGTGGTGGCATTGCGTGACGTCCACGGATGGCCGGCGGCGGATGTCTGCGCGGCGCTTGATGTCACGGAAGCGAACCAACGAGTCCTGCTGCACCGTGGCCGCAGCCGGTTGCGCGCTGCGCTCGAACGCTACTTCAGCGACGCCCCCACCCTCCCCTCCCCCGCGAGCGGCGGAGGCAAAGTGGCCAGAGAGGATCGGTATGTGTAACGCGCAGTCCATTTCCGATACTAAGCAGGCAGCCCAATGATGGACGACATTACGAACGGCCTCGCCTGCGAGGAGTTGGTGGAAATCATCACCGACTACCTGGAGGGCACGCTTTCCGAACGCGATCGGGCGCGCTTTGACGAGCACCTGATGACATGCCCGGGCTGCCGCGAGTACGTTGACGAAATGAGAACGATGTTGCGGCTCACCGGCCGTCTGACGGTCGAGTCGATTTCGCCGGCCGTTCGCGAGCAATTGCTTCGTGCTTTTCGTCGCATGAAGGCGTCTTCGAACGGCCTGTAACGGCTGATCGCCAACGGCGACTACTCCGTACCGGCTCATGTGCCTTCGGGCCGGCTACGGAGCATGTTGTGAGAGAGAGACTGACGCTTCGCGAACTGTTTGCGCTGTTCGGGCATGAACCCGAAGAAACTCGCGCCATCGGTTCTGCCGACGCCGAGGAGTACCTGGCACTCGTGACCTATTTGGTCGAACGGTCACGCCACCGGTAGTCGGCTCAACAGTCTGTAACGCCTGGTCGTCCCGCGCGACTACACCTCCATCCGACACCGTCCAACGCGGGTCGAGAACAAGAAGGAGTGTGTGAATGAAAGAAGGAGTTCTGCATTATTTTCGCGGCTATCGGCTCGGCCTCTTCGCCGGGCTGCTGGCGCTCGCGGCCCTGGTGGCCGGCCTCGTCCTGCGGGGGATGGGTCCGTCAGCATCCGCCAACGAAGACGGCGGCCCCGGGGCCTCCACTGGCCTCGGACAATTGACCGGACTGCTGCCGGCACAGAACCTGGTGCTCGAGAGTGCCCTCCAGGTCGATTTGACGCGCGAAACGGTTCGCCTCCCGCTCTACAAAGGGACGGCGAATGGGCACACCGTCTGGTTCATCCTGACCGAGTCATCGGACCTCGGGCTGGCAAAGAACAGCGGGCTGAACTATGCGCCCAAGCTCGCCAACATCGCGAACGGTTGTCCGGACTGCGTGCAGACGGTTACCCAGGCTCAGCCCACCCCGGACCAGAATAAGTTCGGGCAGGCGGTCATCAATTTCAAGGGCGAGCCGGACTTCAGCCCGACCCGCACCCTCGTACCCGGACCCAACGGCTTCCCGCCGGCGTCGTTTTCTCCAGGAGCTACGGCTGGCACGGGTTATAGCCCATTCATTCGGATCGACGGCACCTCGGTCGTCTACAACGCGCCCATCGTCGCGACCGGCGACGGCCCCTTCGATGTCGTGGCGCACACGAACACCGCCGATCGCGTGCTCGGTATCCACATTGCTCCGCCGGCGCCGCCCGGCCAGTTCCTCGATTCGTGGGTCGACCTGCTGCTGGTCAAAGGCTTCGATGCGGGCCAGCCGATCCTCTATCTCAGCACTGAGGCGGATGACCCGCTGGCCGCCGTCCTGGAGCGCTCGACCTACGTGCCCGCGCTCGCCAGGGCGTCGTACACCGGTGGAGACGACTTCCTCGGATCGGCGCGCGAACGGCTCTTCGGATTCATCAACGGGCAGACCGGCGCCAACAACCCCCAGGCCCAGGGATTCGTGAACATCGTCAAGGATGGCCATGCCGCCGAAGACGCCTCGGCAGGCAACACCGCGTTGATCAACGCCCTGCGCAACGGCGGCGACCTGCTGAATGTGTTCGGCGATTTCCCCACGCTGAAGGATCCCCGGCACGCGGACGCGTACAGCCCCCTGTGGGACGCGCAGCTCGGCCAGTGGACCCAGAAGGCGATCGACCAGGGTCTCGACAAGCGGCAGATCGATGAGAACGTCGTCTTCAATCTGGCCGCGACTCGCCCCGACTTGATCACGGGCCCCGGCGGCGCCCCATATGGCACCGTCGGCATCGACATCAACTGCGCCGTGATCGGGTTCACGGACCTCGCGCCGACCGCCAACCTCGCTACCCCCGCGCCTAACTCACAGTTCCCGCCCCGGTAGTCAAAGCCCCCAACCTGCCCTCCCCCACGAGCGGGGGAGGGAAACAATCGACAGACCCGCGGACCCTACTCCCCCTTCAGGGTCCGCGGGTCACTTTGCCTCAGCAGCGCGACACCATATGGTAGGAAGGTTCTGACGATGCCACGCTTCATCGAACTCAGCCACCAGATCGTGCCTGGCATGAAAACCTATCCCGGCTTGCCGGAGCCGAAGGTCGATGTACTGCTCGATTACGAAGCCTCACACGAGCGCTATCAGAACCAGGCCGAGTTCTACATCGCCAGCCTCCATCTCTGCGGCAACACCGGAACCTATGTCGATTCTCCACGCCACCGCTATCGCAGCGGCGTGGACCTCTCCGGCATTTCCCTGGAGCGGCTCGCGAACCTGCCGACACTGGTGATCGACGCGACCGAAGCCGGACGCGCCATCGGTGGTGACGCGTTCCGCACCCTGGACCTGACCGGGTCTGCAATCCTGGTGCGGACTGATTTCTCTAAAAACTGGGGGACCCCAGCCTATTTCGCGGACAACCCGTTCCTGACATCGGACGCGGCCGAGCTTCTCGTTTCGAAGCAACCCGCTTTCGTTGGCATCGATTCGCTCAATATCGACGACACCGGCGATCCGTCCCGGCCGGCGCACACGAAGCTGCTCGCGGCGGGTATCCCGATCTGTGAGCACATGACGAACCTCGCGGCGCTCCCTGCAAGTGGTACTCGACTGCATGCGGTCCCGATTGCCTGGGTCGGCGGCGCCACCTTTCCGGTGCGGGCGTACGCCGTCGTTGACGGCTAGGTCCTTCATCCCAGCGTCATACGCGTTGCCTACGCTTGTTCGACGGTCACGCCTCACATGAGCACCGCCCCAATCCTGGTGGTCGATGACGACCCGAAGATCGTGACGCTGGTTCGCACCTATCTGGAGCGTGAGGGGTTTTCGGTTGTCACGGCCGGCGACGGCAAGTCGGCGCTCGCCGCAGTCACGGCGTCCTCACCCCGGCTGCTCGTGCTCGACATCATGCTGCCCGAGTTGGACGGGCTCGCCCTGCTGCGAATCCTGCGGGAGCGGTCGGAGATTCCCATCGTGTTGCTCTCCGCCAGGGGATCGACGGCCGACCGTGTGTACGGCATCCACGAAGGTGCGGATGACTACCTGGTCAAGCCCTTCTCGCCGGCCGAGCTCGTGGTCCGGGTGAAGGCCGTGCTGCGGCGAACCGAACGCGGCCAGGGGGCGCCCAGGGCGCGCGGCGCCATCAGTCACGCGGACCTGTCGATCGATCTCGATCGCTTCGAAGTCCGTCGTGGGGCGACGTCGATTGCGCTTACGGCTGCCGAGTTCCGGCTGCTGACCGCGCTCGTAGAAGCGGAAGGCCGGGTCCTGACGAGGCAGACATTACTTGACGCCCTCTACGGCCCGGTCCAGGGCGACACGCTCGAGCGCACCATCGATGTCCACGTGGGACGGCTCCGCGATAAGCTCGGCGATCACGCCGACAGCCCGCGCTATATCGCAACCGTCCGCGGGGCCGGATACCGGGCAGTCGATGGGCAACAGGAATGAGGGTCAGGCTGGGGGGTATCGCCGCGAGGATTGCGCTGCTATCCCTGCTGGTCACCGCGGCCGCGATCATCGTCATCGCCGTCGGCGTGCTTATCGTGTCCCAGTCAGCGTTCAGCCGGCTCATGATCCAGGCCGGCCAATCAGCAAAGACCGCTCGCGACATGTTCGATCACAGCGTGGTGGGGGTCTTCACGGTGGCCGCCTTGATCGCGGTGGTGGTGAGCGTTGTGTTGGCATCGCTTTTGGCGCTGCGGCTGGCCCGCCCGCTGCAAGAAAATTGCGACGCGACTTCATCGTCAACGCGGCGCACGAGCTCAGCACGCCGCTCACCAACCTTCAGGGTTATCTCGAGGCGCTCCGCGACGGCGTGATCGCCCCGAGCACCCAGCAGTTCCAATCGCTTCACGAAGAAGTTGACCGACTGGTGCGCCTCTCGCAATCGCTGAACACGCTGGCGCAGGACAGCAGCCTGGGCAGTGCGAGAACGCTCGAAAAAATCGACCTCGTGCCTCCCCTGTGTGCCGCCGTGGCGCTGGCTCGAACAACTTTCGAGGGGAAAGCGATCCGGGTTCAGCTCCACCTCCCCGAGCGGCTGCCCGCCCGCGCCGTGCCGGACGAGCTGTCGCAGGTGCTGGCCAACCTGCTGCAGAACGCGTCGCGGTACACGCCCGAGGGCGGAACGGTGACGGTCGCTGCGGAGGCGCGACGAAACGATGTCCTCGTGAGCGTGAGCAACACCGGCGACGGGATCCCGGACCCGGATCTCCCCCACATCTTCGAGCGCTTCTACCGGGTCGAGAAGTCACGAGACCGCGCCCACGGCGGCGCGGGCATCGGGCTGGCGATCGTCAAGCAGTTGGTCGAGGCGACCGGCGGACGGGTCGGCGCGGAGTCGCACGCAGGCGTGACGAGATTCTGGTTCAGTTTGCCGATTTGATGAAGAGAGATCATATGCTGGGCAGATGGGCGACGTGACATACGTCTCGAAGGTTCGCGTCGAACGGATCAAGGGCTCGCTGCGCAAGGCGTTTCTGCCGGCCGAGTCGGCGCCCGTTCTTTTCGGGGTGCACGACGAGGTGGCGGAGCACTACAAGGCAACGCCTGGAGCGTTCGCGCCACACGCGACCACGCTTGATTACGTGGTCGCGGCCGCCGCTGGTTGACTGACCGGGACTCTGGGTGGCGCGCTGGAGGCGCGCGGAATCGATGCGAGCGGTGGCAAGCTGGTCTCCACGGCTGAGGGGGAGATTGAGGTCGAAGACGGGGTGCTCGTGATCAAGCGGATCCATGTGCACTACACGCTGGAAGGCTGCCCGCCGGACAAGCGCGAGGCGGCCGAGCGGGCGCACCTGCATCATGCGTCAAAGTGCCCGGTCCACAAGAGCATCAGCGGCTGCATCGCGATGACGACCGACCTGCAGTTCATTTAGCCCCCAGCCTGCCCCCACCCCGACCCTCCCCCGCGAGCGGGGGAGGGAGATTTCGGTGATGGGAGGGAAATGCGGGTTTGTGTCGATTGGATGACGGCCTGTCATCCGCCGGTCATCCAGCCTCTCTAGCCTTCCCGAACACGTCGAAACCATCGTTCGGAGGAGGAACCATGCGAAATTTGATCCGACTGTCGATCGTCGTGGGGGCGATCGCCACCGCCGTGCTGGGCGCCCCAGCGGCGCTGGCGCAGGCGGCAGCGTCGGGCGCCGATCATGCGGTCTTTGTGCAGACCAACGACCCCGCCGGTAACTCGATCGTCGCCTATGCCCGTCACGACGACGGGACCCTGACGTGGGCGGCGACCTATCCGACGGGCGGCAACGGCGCACGGGCGGCAGGCGCCGCCGTCGACCCGCTGGCCTCGCAGGGCTCGCTGGTCATCGATCGCGACAACGGATTGCTCCTGGCGCCAAACGCCGGCAGCAACACGGTCTCGGTCTTCAGCGTTAGCGGCCATGCGCTGCAGCTGAACCAGGTCGTCGCATCGGGTGGGCCATTCCCAGCCAGCATCGGCGTCCACGGCGACCTCGCCTACGTGCTCGATGCCGGGTTTGCCGGCTCTGTCGAGGGATATCGCATCGCCGGCGGAAAACTGCACCCGATCGCGGGATCGCTGCGCTCGCTCGGCCTCGGCAACGGCAACCCTCCGTTCTTCCTTCAATCGCCGGGACAGGTCGGCTTCACGCCTGATGGCAGCAAGCTCGTCATCTCGATGAAGGGCAACGGCGGCGGCTCGGTCTATGTCTACGGGATCTCGGCTGATGGACGGCCCTCCGCCAGCCCGACGATCACCGCCGTTGGCGGCAACGCCTTCGCCTTCGTGTTCGATCCGGCCGGCCGGTTGGTGATCGTCAATGCCGCGTTCGACAACCTGTCGACCTTCACGGTCAACGACAACGGCAGCCTGACGCTGGTCAGCGCGGGCCCCTCGGACGGGCAGCTCGGGGCATGCTGGATCACGGCGGCGAATGGCAATTACTACGCGGCCAACACCGGTAGCGCCAGCCTGAGCCAGTACACCATCGCCGCCAACGGAACCGTCAGCCTGGGCAGCTCGCAGGCGACTACCGGCATCCCCGGCCCAGTTGACATGGCAGCGTCGAGCGATGGGCACTTCCTCTACGCGCAAAGCGGCGTAAGCGGCTCGGTGAACGCCTTCGCAGTCCGCAGCAACGGGTCGCTGTCGCCAGTCGGCTCATGGACCGTC
>WNFC01008949.1_pt1 | contig 11071 bp, 11 predicted proteins | sample 5400541 | NCBI WGS metagenome assembly WNFC01 (sample SAMN13153342, study PRJNA577476) | soil metagenome | isolation source: 120 cm saprolite under Douglas fir tree site 2 hole 2 replicate 1 | place: USA:California | collected 2015-04-18
AGCCACGCCGCGATGCCTTCGAGCGTCTCCCCGGTCATGCACAGTCCCTCGAACGAATCTCGCCCTAGCTCGGCGCGGGGCTCGGTTTTTTGCCCTGAGATAGTGGAAAACTAATGCATGTCAGGTCGTAGCGCGAGCGGCGCCTCCAGTGTGATGTAAATGCAACAGGGGCGACAATTTTACGCAACCCCCGATGCGGTTCTTGCTTTGGATGTGTGGCAATCGGCCGAAAGCTGATATCCTTTGGCGTTAAAGGGAATCCGGGAAAAGGTGGGCTATGAAAAAATCGAAAATTCTTGTCGCCGCATTGGCGGCATCCTTGGCGTTTTCGTCGTCGGTTGCGTATGCGGGAGCGCCGGCTCCGGGCTTTAAATTCGGCGTAGGGCCGACCGGCTGGGTGTGGGGCATATTTGGTTGCTCCAGCGGAATCATTTTGGCGGCGATGGTCGCCAATTTTCAGCAAAACCGGCCGCTCACGGCCCAAGAGGCATGGACCTGCGGGCTCCTGTTTTGGTTCAATCCGCCGAAACGAAAATAATTCGGCGCTGTTTCTCGATAGAAACCCCGGCCGAAGCAGCCAAGCTTGCGCAGGCTGCGTAAACTTGCCTGCGTTGCCGGGGTTTCGTTTTTTCGAGGAGCGGCCCGCAGGGCCGGCACTCAGCCCGCTTTTCGCCCCGACCAATACACCACGAGGCTCGAGCCGTCCTTGGCGCCCATGCCGCGCGCCGACGCCTCGTCGAAACAGGCGAGCGCTGCCTCCGCCAACGGCAGATCGAGGACGCGCGCGCGTCCTTCCGCCACCATCGCCCGCAGATCCTTGCGGCCGGAATCGATATCGAAACCCACCGGCCCGGGATCGCGGCCCTCCAGCATCGCGGCGATCGCGGGTCCCCGCACTTTCAGCGCGTTGGTGCCGCCGGAGCTGTCGGCGAAAATATCCATCAGGCGCGCGGGCTCGATGCCGAGCGGACGGCAGAGCGAAAGCGCCTCTCCGAGCGACTGCCAATAGATCATCAACGGCAGATTGATCGCGAACTTCATCACCGCGCCGTTGCCGATCGGGCCGACATGCTCGAGGCGGCGGCAGAGCTGATCGAGAACCGGCTTCGCGCGCGCCGTGTCCGCGGGCTCTCCCCCCATCAGCCCGAGCAGCTTCCCTTGACGGGCCGGACCTATCGTTCCGCCGACAGGACACTCTACGAACGCGGCCCCCTTGCTTCGCACGTCTTTCGCCAGCGCAATCTCGGTCTCGGGCCGGACCGTGCTCATTTCGATGAAGAGCTTATCCTTGACGTCGCCCGCGAGCAGTCCGCCCGCGCCGTGGTAAACGGCGTCGATCGCCGCGGCATCGGTCAGAATGGTGATGATGATATCCGCCTCGCCCGCGAGCGCCGCAGGCGTCGCGGCGACCTTGGCGCCCGCTTGCGCGAGCGCCTTTGTCTTCTCCGCCGATCGGTTCCAAACGGTCAGTCTGTGCCCGACCTCGATCAGCCTCGCGCCGATGGCGCTTCCCATGCGGCCGAGGCCGGCAATCCCGATATTCATGGCTGTCTCATCCCCGCGATACTTCGTTCGGATCCTCGCGCTTCAGTTATCACGCGGCAAAAGCGACCGCCAACGCTGCGCCGCACCCAAAGTATAAAAAACAGTCAAGTCAGGCCACGCCGATCGTACGGGGTGACAACCGCGCGGAATGGCGCAACACTTGTAAAAAAGGGCGATGATAAGGCCCGATCGAAAGCACCGCAGACGCAGGGGGAGAGAGCCGATGAAGATCCAACGCCGAACCGTCCTCAAAGGCTTGCTGGCAGCGAGCGCGACCATCGCGGCGCCGCCGTTCCTGCGCGCGCAGCCCGCCCCGTTCAAGATCGGCTTGCTCACCGTCAAAACCGGCCCGCTCGCGCAGGGCGGCAACCAGATGGAGCAGGGCATCCTCACCTTCCTGGCGGAAAAGAACAATACGCTCGCCGGGCGCAAGATCGATTTCATCTCGGCCGATACCGGCGGCAATCCGGCCGGCGCCAAGACCAAGGCGCAGGAATTGATCGAACGCGACAAGGTCAACGTGATCCTGGGTCCGCTCGCCGCCTTCGAGTTGCTGGCGATCACCGATTACGTGCGCGACAACGCGACGCCGCTCCTCAGCATCGCCGCCGCGGAAGACGTCACCCAGCGCAAGGCCAATCCTTTCATCATCCGCCCGTCCGCGACCTCGGCGCAGTGCTGCCACGCGATGGGCGACTACGCGGCGAAGGAGCTGAAGTTCAAGCGCGCCATAACGATCTCGGAGGACTTCGCCTTCGGCTACGAGCAGATGGCCGGTTTCCAGCACGTGTTCGAGGATAGCGGCGGCAAGGTGGTGAAGAAGCTGTGGCCGCCGCTGGTGACCCCGGACTACACGCCTTACATCGCGCAGATCGAAAATGCCGATTGCGTGTTCAACGGTTTTGCCGGCTCGAACCCGGTGAAATTCATGCGCGCCTATGCCGACCTCGGCGTCAAATATAGAATCCCGCTGCTCGCCGGCTGGACCGCGATGGACGATGCCTTGCTCAAGAGCCTCAGCGACGAAGCCGTCGGCGTGATCTCGGCGGCCTGGTATTCGTCCGAAGCCAACACGCCGAGCAACAAGCGCTTCGTCGAGGCGATGCAGAGGAACTATCTCACGCTTCCCGGCGGCTATTCGGCGGGCATGTACGTGGCCGGCCAATGCGTCGAGGCCGCGATCCAGGCGCTCGGCGACAAGGCCGACGACAGGAAGGCGCTTGCCGCCGCCCTGCACAAAGTGTCGCTGACCGATACCCCGCGCGGCCCGGTCAAGTTCGACCAGTACGGCAACGTCATCGGCGACGTCTTCATCCGCCGCTGCGAGCGCAAGGGCGGCCAGCTGGTCAACACGGTGGTCAAGACCTATCCCGGCGTCAGTCAGTTCTGGACCTACGACGAGAAGGCGTTTCTGGCGAATCCGGTCTATTCACGAGACTATCCGCCGGCGAAAAATCTCGAGTAAGCGCGGCGAATAGCTTTTCCGCGGTCGGCGAGTAGGCAGCGAGACGATGAGCCTTTGGCTGACACTGGCGGTGAACAGCATTGCCTTGGGAGGCCTGCTGTTCCTGCTCTCCGCCGGCTTTTCGCTCATTTTCGGACTGATGCGCATTCCGAACTTGATGCATGGCTCCTTCTTCATGTTGGGGGCCTATTTCGGAGTGACCTTTCTCGAAAGAGGTCTCGATTTCTGGCTGGCGGCGTTGCTCAGCGGCGTTGCGATGGCCCTCGTCGGCGGCCTGATCGAACGTTTCTTGCTCAAACGCCTCTCCGGCCAGGAATTGCCGCAGGTTCTGCTGACGCTCGGATTCTCGTTCATTATCGCCGATCTCTGCCTGATGATCTGGACCGGCGATCCCTGGCAACCCGCGACGCCCGCCCAGCTTCGCGGCGCCGTGCAAGTCGCCGGCTTGTTCTTCCCGATCTATCGCCTCGTGATCGTCGCGGTCGCGGTCGTCGTCGCGATCGCGCTCTGGTTGCTGGTCGATTGGACCCGGCTCGGGGCCAAGATCCGCGCCGGCGTCGATGACGCGCCGATCGCGCGCATGGTCGGCATTCGCGTTTCCCGGCTCTTCACCTTGGTTTTTGCGCTGGGCGCGGGATTGGCGGCGTTCGGCGGCGTTGTCGGCGCGCCTTATCTTTCGGTTTATCCGGGATTGGACACCGAAATGCTTCCGCTCGCGCTGATCGTCGTCATACTCGGAGGCATCGGCAGCCTGGTTGGCGCGTTCGTCGGCAGCTTCGTCATCGGCTTTCTCTACAATTTCGGGCAGGCGATGTTTCCCGATCTCGCCTACGTCATTCTATTCCTGCCCATGGTGCTGGTGCTGGTGCTTCGCCCGCAGGGTCTTTTCGGCAGGGGCGTGTCATGAAGCGGCGCCTCCCACGATTTGCAGCGATCGGCGTCGCGGCGGTTCTTTTGCTGACGCTCCCAAGTTGGATCGCCAATTCCTATTACATCAATGTTGCAAGCCAGATTCTTTTGTGGGCGGTCGCCGCGCTCGCGCTCAACGTTCTCGTCGGTTATGGCGGCCTCGTTTCGCTCGGCCACGCCGCGTTGTTCGGAACGGCCGGCTACACGGCGGCGTTGCTGCTGCAGGCCGGTCACGGACATTTCGCGGCGGATCTCGCGGCGATTGCTTTCACGCTGCTCGTGTCGGCGGTATTCGCGATCCTTTCGCTCCGCTCGACGGGAATTATTTTTCTGATGATCACGCTCGCGCTCGGTCAAATCCTATGGGGGATCGCCTATCGCTGGGCCAGTCTCACGCAAGGCGACAATGGCGTGAACGTGACGACAAGACCGCAACTTTTCGGAATAAGCCTCGCCACCGCCGATGCATTTTATTATGCCGTGCTCGCCGCCTTCGTGCTTGCCGCCATTTCCATGGCGATTTTTGTCGGCTCGCCGTTCGGCGCGAGCCTGCGCGGGACGCGCGACCAAGCGCGCCGGATGAACGCGCTCGGATACAATGTTTGGCTGATCCGCTTCGTCGCTTTTCTGTTTTCGGGATTTTGGACCGGCGTCGCGGGCCTCTTGTTCGTCTACTACAATCAGTTCATCAGCCCGCAGATCATGGCCCTGCAGACCTCCGCCGAAATCCTCTTGATGGTGATTTCCGGCGGCACCGCGACGCTCGTCGGCCCGATCGCGGGCGCGGCGATCGTCGTCGTCATGAAAAACGTAGTCAGCGCCTATGTCGAGCGCTGGAATCTGGTGCTCGGCGTCATATTCGTGCTGATTATCAGCTTCATGTCCGACGGCTTGATTCCGGGAACGACACGCATATGGCGCCACGGCTGGCGAGCCCTTCGTGCCCGCGTTGCCTTATCCCGGGCCGGGCGAGCGCCATGACGGCGCTGACGATCAACGCGCTCTGCAAGTCCTTCGGCGGCCTGCGGGTGACGTCGAACGTGAACCTTTCGGTTGAGCCCGGCGAACGCCGGCTGATCATCGGCCCGAACGGAGCGGGCAAGACGACGCTGTTCAATTTGATCACCGGAGAGCTTTCGCCGGACAGCGGATCAATCGAACTGTTCGGCAACAACATCACGAAGGTCGCCAGCCGAAAACGCGCGCATCTCGGAATCGCGCGGACCTACCAAATCATCACGCTGTTCGCGCGCGAGACGATTCTGCACAACGTCTCGCTTGCTTTGCTCGGCCTGTCGCCGCTGCGCTGGAGCTTCTTCGGCAATCTCGATCATCAGCGCCATATTGCCGAAAGCGCTCGCGAAGCGCTGGCGCATGTCGGGTTGGAGGGCATCGCCGCGCGTCCGCTCGCGCAAACATCGTATGGCGAGCGGCGGCGCGTTGAAATCGCGATGGCGCTCGCGCAAAAACCAAAGCTATTGTTGCTCGATGAACCTTTCGCAGGCCTTTCGATCGATGAGCGCCGTGACGTCCAGCAACTGCTGCGGCGGATCCCGCGCGACGTGTCGATCGTGATGATCGAGCACAATATGGACGTGGCGCTCGATTTCGCCGAAAAAGTCACGCTTCTCCATTTCGGCGAAGTGATCGTCGACGGCACCCGCGGCGACGTCGTCAACGATCCGCGCACGAAGGAGGTCTATCTTGGCCACTAGCGCGCTCGCGCTTGAGAACGTCGATGCGTTTTACGGCGACAGCCATGTTCTGCATGGCGTGTCGTTCTCGCTCGGCGAAGGCCGCCTGCTGGGGCTCTTGGGCCGCAACGGGGCGGGTAAGTCGACCTGCATGAGCACCATTGTCGGTCTATTGCCTCCGAAACGAGGCGATGTCTCGGTTTTCGGGGAAAGCGTGAGCCGCATGTCGCCCGAATTGATTGCGAACCGCGGTGTCGCCCTGGTCCCGCAGGGGCGGCGGATTTTTCGCAGTCTCACCGTTCGCGAAAATCTGATCGTCGCGGCGCGGAACGGCCACGGTAAGAAATCGACGTGGACGGAGGAAACCGTTCTCGCCATGTTTCCTCGGCTACGCGATCGCCGCTCGCATTTGGCCGCGTACCTGTCCGGCGGCGAGCAACAGATGCTGGCGATCGGCCGGGCGTTGATGAACAACCCGCGCGTCTTGTTGATGGACGAGCCGTCGGAAGGTCTTGCTCCCCAGATCGTGGTCGAGGTCATGAGCACGATCCGAATGCTGAAGGCGAGCGGCCTATCGATCTTGCTGGTTGAGCAAAACCCGGCCCTTGTTTTCGACATCGCCGATGACGTCGCGATTCTGAATAGCGGAGAGATCGCCCTGATCGATTCGGCGAAGGAAATCCGGCTGAACGACGCGCGGATAAAGCAATATCTCGGCGTTTTCTGAGCGACGGAAAAATGCGGAAAGGCTTTCGATGAGCGGCATATGGAATAAATATGGACCAACGGCCGCCCGCAAACACGGCAAACCCGGCCGCGAGCTGCGGCCGAAGACCACGACCGTCGATATTCATGCCCATGTCGCGGTGCCCGCCGCGGGCGCGTTCGTCAAGCCGCACCTCGATCTTTCGAAGATTCCGCTCGCTCACTTTGCCACCGCCGATACCAAACAATTGAATCAGCAACAGGAAGCTGACCGCCGTTCGCGAATTACGCAGTATGACGAGCGGCTGAAGGATCTCGATGCCATGGGCATCGACATGCAGATCGTCATGCCGCCGCCGCCGCAATGCTACGTGTCGCTGCCCGTCGACATCGCGGTCAAAGCCGCGCGCATGGTGAACGAGGGCATCGCCGAATACGTGACCAAATATCCCGACCGCTTCGTTCCGCTCGGCACCGTGCCGATGCAGGACGGCAAGGAGGCGGCACTGGAGCTCGAGCGCATCGTGCGCAAGCTCGGCTTCAAAGGGGTTCAAATCCTCACCAACGTCGCGGGGAGCGAGATTTCCGCTCCGGCCTACGCGCCGTTTTGGGCGAAGGCCGAGGAGCTGAATACGCTCGTCGTCATCCATCCCAACGGATTTACCGAAGGCCGGCGCTTGAGCCGGTACTATTTCAACAACGTGATCGGCAATCCGCTCGAAACCGCGCTTGCGCTTCACGATCTGATTTTCGACGGCGTCCTGGAGCGCCACCCGAATTTGAAGATCCTCGCGGTTCACGGCGGCGGCTATCTACCCTCGTATTGCGGCCGTATCGATCATGCCTGGGGCGCACGCTCCGATGCGCACGCAAGCCTGCCCAAGCCGCCGACCTCCTATCTGAAGAAAATTTATTTCGACACGGTGGTCTTCACCCCGCATCAGCTCGAAGCGCTGATCAAGCTTTTCGGGGCCGATCAGATCCTGATGGGAACGGATTATCCCTTCGACATGGGCGAATACGATCCCATCGGCCATCTCGCGTCGGTCGGCACGCTCGATCAAGCGACGATCGCCGCGATCGCCGGCGGCAACGCGCGGCGCTTGCTGAATCTTCCCAAATGATTGAGGGCGGCCATGAATGGCGGCGCAGGATTCGAGATCAAGTCGGTTGAGCTCAAACATGCAGGCTGGACCCGGCTATTGCTGACGACGATTCGTCTGCCGGACGGAAAAATTATTCGCCGTGAAATCGAGGACCACGGGACGGCGGTTGCCGTGCTTCCCTTCGACCCCATGCGCCGAACCGCGATCCTGGTCCGCCAGTTTCGCGCCCCGGTGTTCTACGCGAGCAAGCAGGATCAAATGACCGAATGCATCGCGGGGATTTTGGAAGAGGCCGACCCCATTGCGGGCGCGCGCCGCGAGGCGCTCGAGGAGGCGGGTATCGCCCTTCGATCGCTCGATCACGTGGCGAGGGTGTGGACGATGCCCGGCATCTCAACCGAACGGATGGATCTTTACCTCGCGGCCTATGATGACGCGCCGCGCGTCAAGGACGGCCTCGGTGCCGCCGCCGAGGACGAACATATCGCGGTGGTGGAGGCGGGACTTGGCGAACTCGCCCGGATGGCGGAAGCGGGACAGATCACCGATATGAAGACGCTTCTCCTGCTGCAAACGCTTCGCTTGCGGCATTCCGCCCTGTTCAACGCGTAGCGCCGCCCGAACCCCGCGGTCTCTGAACGTATATTTAGCGTAATCAGCTTTTAGACGGGATCGTTTTTTAGAATACAGCGAGATATTTCAGCATCGAAATGATGCCGATCACGATCACGATCAATCGGATGATTTGTTGCACGCGGCCATCGACCGGCAGCATGTTGACGAGGTACAGCACGAGAACGATGACCAGGAATGTAATCAAGATGCTGATGAGTATGGATGCATCCATCTGCGATCTCCCGCGGGAAGGCGGAGAAAATTTTCCAGGCTCCCGTCGGCCCCTGCCACAACGCGCTCCAAACAGATGGGTTCCATCGGGCCGCGAGAGAGGTTGCTTGCGACCGTGCCGGTCGTCGGACAAACCCTTCAAGCGGCCTTCTTGCGGCGCCGCCGCGGGGCTTCTCCGCATCAAGGATCTAAAGCAGCTGTTGCGTCGTCCGCGCCAAATCCGCCGCCCCTTGGACGGCTGTGTCGACAATCCGACACACATGGAACATCGCCGGTGCTTGGCTTTTTGCCGCAAAAAGTCCGCGCCGTTGTTTAGACGACGTCGGGGCGTCGGCCGAGTTTTGCGTCGCGCGTCGGTCGCTCCAGCGCGACTCCGTTGCTCGGGTAGAGATGGCCGCGAGCCACCATGAACACGATCAGAAGCGGCATCGCCAGCAGCGCGCCCAGCGGTCCCCATAACCACACCCAGAAGGCAACCGACAGAAAAATCGCGAACGGGTTCATGGTCATCCGCCGTCCGACCACGCTGGGGGTAACGAACTGTCCCTCGACCACCGACTGCGCGATGAAAATCGCCGGCGCCAGCAGCGCGTAGCCGATCGAGGGGAATACGACGAGCCCCACGGTCAGCAAGACAATCGCCATGATCGCGGGTCCGATCATCGGAACGTAATTGAGCCCGAAGGCGAGGACGCCGAGCGCAATGGGATTGGGAAGCCCGATCAATGCCGCAAGCGTCGCCGTGAGCGAGCCGATTGCGACGTTAATGAGCGTAAGAATTCCAACATAGCTCGACAGATTGCGCTCGACATCGTTGAAGATTCGCAGGACGCGAAGGCGATCCCTCCGCTTGTGGGAAAGCGCAATCAATTGGCGCCGAAAGTTTTCATGACCGGCTAAGAAAAAGAATAAGGTGCCGAAGAAAAGCAACAGCTGACCGATGGCCGGCGTCAGAATCGACAGCAGCGGTGCAATAAAATTAGCGGTCATGTCGAACCTTAGCGCGCCGATATCAACGCCGAGCTGCCCTGAAATTCCGTTTTGTAAATCCCGCAGCGCCGCCAGCGGGCGATCGAGGCCTTGCAGTTTGGCCCGCAGCGTTAATCCGATGTCCGGATTCTTCGCCGCCCAGTCGGTCACCAGGCCCGACAGCACGACGATCACGACGCAAAGCGTGGCTAAAAAGACGGCCACCAGCATGAACGAGGCCAGCCACGGTGAAATTCTGAGCCGCGTCAGGCGTTCCGCCAGCGGCGCCATCATTGTGCCGATTACGACTGCCAGCGTGGCCGGCAGAAGAAGCGCGCGGGAAAATTGCAAGGTCGCGAGCGCGAGCAGCAGAAAAATACCGATGATCGCCATCTCGACCGTGCCGCGCCAAAAGACCTCTCCGCTGGCAACAGGCGTAGGCTCGACAAGATCGAGTTGAAACCGGCGTGCCGGCGAAGGGACCTTCATGGAGTCGTCTCCGAGCAGGCAAACTTCGACTTAAGGCTTCCCAGGGCGTAAAAAGACCTATTCCGCGGACGGCGACGGTCAAATTGCTGACAATCAACCGCCGATCGGCGAAAACAGTTCCATGGATTCGTCACGGTTTGTTGGGGCCGTCGGACTGAATGTCCGCCGTCGGACCCAGATCTATCTGGCTCGGCTGCGTTCCGCGAAACCTTTTCCTGGGCTCGAATGTTTGTGATGCAGGAAGGCAACGCTGAGGAGACCAGAGATGGGACGCGCTGTGATCTTATGGCTGCTCGGAATTCCGATTCCGGTCCTGCTGCTGCTGTGGTTGTTTGGTTTTTTCCATTAGCCTGAGTCGTTCCGGCATCCTTTGCGGCCGAGCACGTAAGAAAACACGGCACCGATACGCTGATGGAGAGGGCAGGGCAGCCGAACGAAGTCGTGCCGGCATATGTATTGCTCGCGAGTCGTGAGGCGAGCTACATCACCGGGCAAGTGATTCATGTAAACGGCGGAGAAATCGTGAATGGCTGATGGCGATATCGGCCGAGCAATGAGTGTGTCGAAAGGAAACAGGAGGACCTCATGGCAAGAAAATATTCCCGCGCAGCATCAAAGGACGTAAAGCGCGAGATGCACAAGTTCAAACGCGGAAAACTAAAGAGCGGAAAAGGCGGCCGCGGCGGCAAGGTGACGAGCCGCAAGCAGGCCATTGCGATCGGTCTTTCGGAGGCGCGCAAGGAGGGCAAGAAAGTTCCGCGGCGGCGCAAACGCTGACATTTCGTTCGGCGCTCGCAGCGAGCTCGCGGCGGGGTATCGGGAAACGCGGCGACTAAATCCTGCCGGCATGAAACGCCGCCTTTGTGTTCAGTGAATCCGCTTATCTCCTTTCGTCGCCGGCTGCCGTGCCGAAGCCGCGTCAGTCAAGAACATGACCGAGCACTTTGCTCGTGCCAACACGGCGTGAGCGGTATTGCCGAAAAAAAGCTTTTCGCCGGAACGGCGGGAAACTCCCATGATGATCAGATCATAGCGCCCGGCCTCGGCCTGCTTTAAAATCGCCGCGTCGGCTGCGATGTTCGCGCGCACGGTCGTGCGGATCGTGGTCGCATAGCGGTCGGCGATCTCAACAACGTCCTTCAGGATTGCCTCTTCTTGCCGGTGCGTGGCGCTTTCCCGGCGGTCGCGCTTCTCGCCGGAAGCGGGTGCATCGGAAACGTAGAGCGCGCCGACCCGGGCGCGTCCCCCGCGCGCAAGCACGATCGCGACCTCGGCCGCGCGCCGCGATACCTGGGTGCCCGCGACCGCGACCAGGATGTTGAGCGGGCCCGTGAGCGGCCTCT
>WNFC01013180.1_pt1 | contig 11071 bp, 8 predicted proteins | sample 5400541 | NCBI WGS metagenome assembly WNFC01 (sample SAMN13153342, study PRJNA577476) | soil metagenome | isolation source: 120 cm saprolite under Douglas fir tree site 2 hole 2 replicate 1 | place: USA:California | collected 2015-04-18
TCAAGACCTGAGCCCTTGGTCGCCTCTGCAAACGATTCCACCACCTGCGCCAGCGACAGCACCGCTGGGGCCTTGGCTGTGAATCCGTCCGGACCAGCCAGCAGGTGCGTCATGAACTCGTCGACCGAGCCATAAGCATTTTGAATCGGCTCGAGGGCCGAAGCGATACGCATGAAGCCCTGCGGCGTCTGGGGCATTTTCAGTTCAGCGAGGGCAGAGGACTTGACGTTGATCGACTTCGGTGGCTCGAGAAAGTACATGTACTCCCAGGTCGTTCCATTTGGACCAGTCGTCCACAAATCTTTGGCCAGCGCAGCGTCGTTAAGTTTCGCCGTCACCCGACTGGCTAGGTGATAGATACCCTCGTAGTAGACCACCACGTGGTCGCCTTCAGACAGGCTTGTCCAAACCCTGATCAGGTTCTCGGTAGGTAGTGCTCCCCATGCGTAAAGCCGGCCGTCCGATGACCGGCCCTCGAGTTCTGCCGTTTTACCTTCGCCGAGGTGCTTGACTACCCTGCTGCGGTCGATTGGATGGAGGACAGTGTCAGCGAGATGCTGCCGCGCATCGGGGTTGCCGGCCGTGAACACATAGAGAGCTGGAGACGCTACCGCCATCGACCTCTATACCTTTCGACCGGGTACTTCTGGATGTTCTTGGCCAATTTTGTGGCAATGAGTTCGGACGCATCGAGCCCCAATTGGTTGCAGAGCCACAAGCAGTAGATCATCACGTCCGCGAGTTCATCGCGCAAGCCTGGCATCAACTTCTTGACACCGCTCCTGTCGGCCGACCACTTGAATAAGTCGATGAGCTCGGCGGCTTCAACTGTGATGGCGATTGCGAGGTTGCGAGGGGCATGGAACTTCTCCCAATCACGATCAGACACGAATCTCGCAACGTCGGCCTGAATCTGCGCCATCGATTTTGGCTTTGAAGCTATTCGGTCAAGCCTGGCCACTGGCGTCTCCAGTTCCTTGCACCAGCTGAAGGAGATCGAGAAGGGTGACAACATGGGGATGGTACTTGTCGCGTTGTGGCGTGGCCCGACTCTCAGCGAGTTGCTCAATTGAGTGCGCATCGATTTCGCCAATCCGGAAGAGCTCGCCCATGAGAATTCCGAAATACGCCTCGCCCGGCTCTGGGTACTGCGTATCTAGCATTCGCTTTCGACTCAGAACCTCAGGCCCCCCGATTACTCGCCGAATCTCCAACCCGATCGCGCTTCCCCACAAGACCACCAATTGGCAGGACAACTCAGGACCGTCGACAGCAACTGCGCCCCTCCGTTTGTCTGCTCGCAAGTTGTAATAGTTCGTGCGCTGAATCCACGCGGCCTGTTTTCTCCGTACAAATCCCAGGAGAACAGGTACGTCCGCGGGCGGCCGATCGAACGTTACCCCGCCCCCCGACAGGGGGGGGCGGGTACCTGCATTTGCCTTGTTCGTCCAGTACCTGGTGCGTCGATCGCGGGTTGCTGTGGAGGCGTAGTGCTCGAGGACCTTATTGAGGTGAGCTCGGATGCTCTCCCAGCCGAGTGGCGAGCCATATTCGGCAGGAACTAGACGGAATGCACCTACCCCAGGCAAGAGCTCGTCGTGCTCCGGCTTCAAATCACTCTCGCTCCCGTCGCCTATCCCAGGGAAGACGACAAACGCACCGCCGGAGAAACGGATCGAATCCTTATAGGCGTGCATCTTCAAGATGTCTTCCCGTAGGACCGCATCTGAAGAGTCATCGGCTTCGTCAATGAACACCTCAGAAAGCTTCTCGACACGGTACTTGGCGTCAAAGTGGATCCACAAGTCCTCAGCCCCGCTTAGGCCCTCCTCGAGTGCAATCTGCAAGGAAATGTCAGGTCGCATCGCGCTCGTCCAGGACTCCGTAGGTGCACCAAAGCCCGTATCGACTGGTCTTTCCGGACAAGGAGTGGCGATGTCCGCCCCGGAACTCGTCGTCTTCAACGGGTAGGTCATCGAGCTCATCACAAACAGTTCGCAGCGCATCGACGATCTGAAGGAAAACCCAGTATTCATATAGCTTCGGAATGTCTCTCTGTCCCCCGCTTAGTCCTGGAAAGGCGGTTTGCCGAAGAGCAACTCCGCCTTGGACCATCGCGTATGCGACGAGGACTTCGCGGTAGCCGGAGCGTTTCATCAGGACTTGGTTTGAAGATGGCGTTTCCGCCAAGCGCCCTACATCGCGGAAGAGAGAGACATCCAAGTAGTGCTCTAGTTCAGCAACCAAAGTATCAATCTCTCCCAGCGCCCGCTGCCTTAGCGGGCCATCCTTGATGAGCTTGATCTGGAGGCGCAGGTCCCTTGTGACAAGAGACCATTGCTCGAGTACATGCTTGACAAAGCGATTAGGGACGGTATCGACTGTCTCCATGGCCAACGCATGAGGAAGTCGAGCCGGAAGTGTGTCGAGGCCTTGGTACGGACTAGTTGGCCACGGCACCCGGGGACCAACCGAGAACAGTACCTTCGCTGCGTTCGGGTTAGAGAGGCCGCGCGAAGCGGGATAAAGCTCCGTCTCATGCAACCATTCCGTATGTGGTCGGCTGATGATCGAGTGAATGGCGCCCACAACGACGGGATCGTCGATCACGGCGCGTATGAGCCTGAACGTCTGATAAGCGGAAACTGGGTCACGCGAGGTATCTGACTCGAGGCGCACGTGGGTTGGAGCGAAACGCTGCATGACGGCAGCGATCGACTGAGTCGCGATGTCGCGGAGCATCCATCGGAAGTGACTCAGGTAGTCGAACTTCCTGGACCTTACCTCGAGCGCGGCGCGTCCAAGGATTTGGTTGCCGCTTTGCAACTGGATAGGCAAAAGACCCACTCGATGACCGGGCCGTAAATGGCCTCTGCGCCCGTCACCGGCTCGATCTGGAATTAAGAGCTCACGAACATCAGACCAAATTGGGAGCGAGCTCGGGAGGCCGTCGATCTCGTAGCTGTACTCAGTCGCTTCCAACAGCTGAACCATCTCGGTTCCCTCGTCCGCGGCAGTGGCGCCATCGACAACTCGAAGGGGTTCGGGCATGCCAGCTGCTCGATCTGTCGTCGGGAATATCCGGAGCAGGAGTGGCATCTTTGTGTCCTGGAGTTCGATCGTGGTCTCGGATTGATCGCTCATTCGGCAAACGAAGCAAACTGATTGGCGATTAGGAGCCGATGCATCCGCCTGACCTTGTCGTAGCTCTGCGGCAGAAGGGGCGAAGGCAGGTCCTGTTCGTTGGGCATGAAGACCTTGTTCGGCTCGTCCTTGACCTTGTCGTCTACGGCCAGGTCTTGGCAGAACCGACCCAGCCGGGAGAGCGCCGGCTCCAATCTCCGCCTGGACCCATTCAGCCTCGGCAAGACCTTCTGGAGTAGCTGGAGGTCCAGGATCTGTTGCCAGCTGCCAATCCCCATGGCCGACGCAAAGGCGGCAAAGCGCAGCATGTCGTGGTAAGTCCGATACCCGAACTCCCATCCGACTTCGGTCAAAGTCTGATGCAGCTTGGTCACCGCAGTCTCGTATTGAGGTGTCGCAGCAGGTTGATGCTCCAAATGCCAGTTCGTATCCAACGCCCCCGTGACCAAACTCTCTAGCGGTCCTAGGTCGGCTTCCGAAATCGGCCCTGGCTTACCACCGGCATTCTTGAGGTCTTCGCTTCTGACTCGGAACTCAATCGTGTTCGCCCGGTCAAGCACCTTGGGCGAGAACATGTAGGTCGTCTCGTCCACGTTGACTGTTCCGACTACGAATAGGTTGCGGGGCACTCTCAGCCTGTTCTCCTGAGCATCGGCCATTCGCCAGCTACCCTCCTGCTCAACCAGGTTGGGAATGACCGGCTCATCGCTTTCCATTCCGGACAGGAAGTCGGCGAAGTACCTCTCGACATGAGCTAGGTTCATTTCATCCAAGAGCAATAGGTATGGGCGCCCAGGGTCGGACGCCGCTCGGAGCGATAGTTTCAACACCTCACCAACCATCCACGGCCGAGGCGGCGGCTGGAGCAGGTCTTCGTATCCCAGCATCGCCTCGGGGCCAGTCCAGTCCGGGCGCACTGCAACCACCGAGTACCGCTCGTTGCCGAACCATTGGCCCAGCTTCAGGGCTAGCTGCGACTTCCCCGACCCGCTCAGGCCGGTCAAGATCACAAACGGTCGCGTAAGCAGGCTTGCCAGCAGCCGCACCACCAGCTGCAGGTGCTGTTCACCGTAGTCAAGACCTGAAACCTTGGTCGCCTCTGCAAACGATTCCGCTACCTGTGCTAGCGATGTCGGTGTACTTGCTCGTGGCGGCTCCTTCGCGGCGATTCTCGGCTCGATCAGCTGTTCAATCGTGACGGCCTCAGCGGCCGTTACTTGAAAAGTTGCCCCGCCTTGAGCCTTGAGGACTGCCAGGTCATTGAGTCCAGCCGTAACAAGTTCGTGGCGACTCAGAACTGGGTCGACCGGACTAATAAGCTCAATTAGGGCCCTGTCACCCTCCTTTTGGAACTCTTCGTTGCGACTGTACTTACGGTCTTGGGCAATGCCTACTCTTGTAGTGACGGCCTCGACGATTTCTCCGACGGCGACTATCCCAGCTTCATTTCCAAAGCGATATATGTAGGCCCGATCGCCAATTGCAATGTGGTCCTTGTGGGCGTTGACAGTCCATGTCAGGCGATCAACCTTGACCATGGCTTCAAAGTCATTGTTCTGTGACGTCCCGGCGAAAACCCAGGCGCGCGGAGGCCGAGCAAGTTTGTTGAAGAGCTCTGGTGTAAGACGCTTGATGGAGTGCTGGGGGTTGTAGCCCGGCATCGTTCGCAGTTCAATATCAAGCTCGTCCGTGATCGGACGCGGCGGTCGGAGCATCTCATAACTGCTGTAGGTGGCATCAAATTCGCGGCCCTTCGGACCTGGGGGCAGCTCTTTGAGCTCTCCGATTGTGCCGGTGCCGATCACGACACGACCGCGGTTGAGCCGCGTATCTATAACAACTTTGGCCCCAGGCGAGACCCGCTTGTAATTAGGGACGGTGTCGCCAAAGTGATAGGAGCGACCCGGAGCGTCCTGCCACCGACCGCCCGGCGTCGAGCGCAGAAGTAGATACGGTTGAGCCTCGTCGTGCAGTCGAACGACTTCAAACCCCAGATTTGTTACGTAGTTGTTTGACTCAGGCCCGCCGGAGAAACTGTCTTTAGGCATGCCTGTTGCCAGAGAGATGATCTGTTTGACTGGATAGAGTTGCCTTTCAAATTGGATCGCGTGCTCGTAGTTCGCATTCATCTGCCAGCCTTGCCACTCCTCCTTGTTGCGTTCTTCTCGGTCGAAACCCCTCAGAGCATCGATGAGGCTGTCGCGAGAGACAGGAGGAAGAGCCATGCCTAGCTGCAGCCTTGAAATTGCGAATTGACCTGCGTGCTAACGGAAGTAACGCTCATTGCGGTGGCAGGGCCACAGCTATTGCCTGAGCTAAAAGCGCTATTCCGTCATGGTCTAGTGACTGTTTACTGCTAATGAGCCTTCGAATCGATCGAGTTCCTTCTAGTCGGACACCCTTGTAGGACTCAGGTGCCATCAACAGGGGCCACTCGCCATCTACAAAGCACAAGACTCCGGTTACGGCAGGTTGTGGCATGAGCCCGAGCCCTTGAATAACTCGAGTGACGGCGGTGCACTGCCAGTCCATATTGTCGGCAAGCTTCGAGCAGTCTCGCCTGCCTACGAACAAACCCAGGTCGCTTTGAAAGAGTCCGCCACGATCTCGAACAGCGATGAGTCCCTTGTAGTTCTTCGCGTCCACAACGAATACGCCTGCCGGGGCGACGATGATGTGGTCGATGTTGCCGCGAGTTCCGGGAATACGGCGGTCATGAAGGGTTCGTATCCCAGCGATTCCGCTAAGGGCGCGTGCGAGCTTCTCCTCGCCGACCGCCCCAACTCGCCACGCCTTGGTCGACTGGGGGTCGTCGGTGATTGCCAGCACCACCCCGCCAAGCACGTCTCCAAGGATTCCTTTTACCCGCTCCTCACGAGCAGCGTGTCGTCGCTCGAACGTCTTGCGAGCGGAGCTCCCGGCCACCCCTAGATCGGCCGTCTGTTGCGGTTCGGGGCCCATCGCTAGACACTCCACGCACCGGATCGTTCGCAACTTCGGGTCGTAGAGAGCCTCATCGCCCTTGTCGAGACGAGTGGAGCAGAGGACGCAGGCGCCAGCGTAGCGAAGGCGCAGGCGCTTTAGGCCTGGATCAGGAGCGGATATTGATCCGGTGTCGCCAGCCTCCAAGATGGGGTGAGTCTAGGTTCTCGACCAGGAACCTGCGTAGCTAACCGCCCCTCAGCCCGAAATGTGACCGTTGGCCATGTGCGGGCGGCGCGTCCCTGTCCGGCTGCGGCGTCCAAATCCCGCGTCGGGCTTGCCAGCCGTGACGAGGCTGGGAGCTCCGATTAACAGATGTCACGAGAGTTCGACGTGCGTTCCCCATAAGAGACCAAGCGGCTGCAGATACTCCAGAGCATATGTTTGCTTCCATACACTTTGCAGCCTTAGTGGAGCGGTCTCGAGGCGCTCAAATATGAGTAGGCTCTCTGGCTGGAAGATTAACGGGCTCCGTATCTGCAGCTGGCTCTGCTGCCCATAGATGTTCTCGAGCTTGCGCCAATGTGTTTGGACGAAGGGCGTGATGTGGTCGACGATGGCTCTGTTATCGGCGGCATCGTAAGCCGGCCGGAGGCCAACTATGTTTGCGATTGAGAATTGCTGATCGGAGCGCGCTGCTGTGAGCCGGTAAAAAAGCCTTTCCAGAGCGACGAGTAGGGCAGCGTCTTCGTAGCCCGGCAGTTCTCTTATCAATCGCTTTGTACCGCTCATTTCTGAGTCGAAGAGCTCGACGAGGGCGAGGAGGCGGTATACACGTCGTTGAAGCTCCAACGGCACGTTCTGAACCGCCTTGTAGAGCAAATCGTGGCTGCCCTCAGACCAGAGGTTGCCAGCTCGAGTCTGAATCTGTACCTCACAGGTTCGCCCACGGAATTCGGATAGCTCCCCGACAGCATCCGCATCCGAGAGCCAGACGTCGAGATGAATGGCAAAATAGCCGAGGCGGTCAAATTCAAGTTCCCTGCGCTTGTCATCTGGCGGTCCATGCTCGATTGAGTCAGCGATCGCGGCTGTTGTGGCGTCGAGGTCGTCGTCAAAAGTGACAATGGCGCGTACACCGGCCTTATCCTTGATCTCCAGAAAGGGCTGCGAGTAGCGCAACTTTCCTAGGTTCTTTGGGTCTGGGCGCAAGGCTTTTTTGACGAAGCTATCGACCTCTTTTGCTCGACCGCTCACTTCGCATGGAATACCGGCCTTGCCGACGGCGATTCTTATCCGGTTTGCTACTAGCCGCGCCAACCGGCCGTATGTGGGCCGTTCTGCGGCATATTGCTGCGCCAGTCCTTCCCAAGCGATCACCGATGTCCCTTAAGGCGATCAAGTGTGTCCGTGATCGTGAATCGCGATCGCCCGTCTCGCAGGCGATCGAGAGTCGTCGTCTTTTCCAAAGCATCCGGCGTCCCAAGTACTGTGACGCCGCCAGCAAAATCATATTGCACTCTCTGTAGCTGGTTGTGGATTCTGCTCGTGTCTTTTGGGAACGTCTCCGTCGGCGCGTGCTCCTTAGTCATTTGGCCAACGAATGGGTCTTGGTGCTCGGGGTCTAAGTGACGCTGCGCGAAGCCGCGTGGATCCACCGCCTGGTCCGCGCTGCTCAATTCGCTGAAGATAGCGAACTGATATTTCGCTTTGAGCACTGGATCAGAGATGGTGTTGACGAACCTCTGGCTCGACTCGAAAAAGCGTGATGTCAGCAGGTCGGGCTCCTCACAGTACTGGCACCCGAGAAAGCCGAGCCTGAAGAAGTCCGCCATCTGCTTAGTGGGTTGATATCCTGTCTGTGTATCTGAAACATCACCGACAACATCCGTTTCTGCAGTCCCGTTCTTCCTGAATAGGCCAACTTTGAAGACACGCGTCCTGTCGCTGAGCATGAGGTCTTTGATTTGCTTTACGTTGAAAGTCAGCTTACCCGACACGCGAGTCTGATTCAGACGAACCCCTTTCTCCTTTTCAAGTTTCAGAATTGCTATCGCTGGTTTGTTGTCGAGGGTGGCGTCGATGACAGTAAGGAGGCCGCCGGGATTGACTGCGTTCTGCGAATTGTTCAGGTGATGGGCCAGCTTCTGAGACATGTCTAGCAACGAAACGTGCCTTGGGCCCAGGGCATCGGCGATTAGGACGGGGGCTGGCGACGTCGTATTCGGATCGAAGCGCACGCAGAAGGCGACTTTCAACATCGTCTCTGCAATCTTCATGTGGAAGTAACTCCTCACCTCATCGTCGAGCGTGCTCTCGATTTCGCTCAAGACTGGATCAACTGCCCCGCCTCCGGGGGGCTTCCTCGGAACTTCGTGCACGATTAGGGCCTTGATCTTGAAGTTGGAGAGGTCGATGGTCATCAGATTCGGATGCTCCCAGTACGCGGCGCTGCGGCCGTTGCAAGTCTTTGACTCGTAGCTTAACGGCGCGCTGTCAAGTGAAACTAGAGTCCGGCGGCAAGTCGAGCCGTTAATTCTTCGAGGTCGTCCGTGGTTCCCAATGCTTGTTTCCAGACATGAGCCGCCCAGAGGCCCCGCGCCGACAAGCGCTCGAAGACGGCCAGTATCACCGGGGCGTCTAAGTAGGTCGAAAGGGGACCAGGGGCCTGTTTGTCCAGGATCCCTGCTAGGCGCCACCAATTACGACTCGAGTACGACGAGAGCAGTTCAGGCAGCCGCCCAAGCTCCTGCTGAGAGTACATTTGTATGACCCACGGTTCCATCCAACGAGACACTGCCTCGTTGCCGACGCGCCCAGTGATTGCGCGGAAGAGGCGTGAGGCCAATTCACCCAGGGCACCTGAAGGCACAACGATGCCGAACATACGTTCGATCATACGTCACCTGGGCCGGAGCCATGAAGTTCATCTCCATCCTGTCCACGATGCCCTCGCCGCGGGCGAGGAACTCGGTGTATCCATGCTGTCCTCCACCTCCTCTCCTTCTCGCCCCGGCCGAACACCTTCTTGTAGAAGGGAGGGCCTTATCGACGCCCCGCGAGTTGACCTCGACCCAGCCATACGTGTTCGCCTTGCGCATCACCTGCGCACCGGTCATCTTCTTCAACTGCCATCCGCCGATGACCGCGCGGCCCTTCGGCCACGACGTGTTATTTCCATTGACTCTTGGACTTAACGCTGCTTAACTCCGCATCGAGTCGGGGTCGGTCGTTGGGAGGAGGGCAGGGGCATGGTCCGCGAGTTCGTGCGCCGCCGCACACGGGTGTCACTTCGGGTCGCCATCGCCGCCGTCAGCGCGATCGCCCTGCTCGGGCAAACCGCGACCGCGCCCGCACTGGCCGCTGGCAACGCCGGCCTCCATCTCTCCAAGACCGTCGACCCCGCCCAGATCACCGTCAACCCCGCCCTCGGGCTCACCCTCGGCGTCGACAAGGCCTCGGCCATTCCCGGCGACACGCTCACCTACACCGCGGTCGTCACCAACGCCTTCTCGACCTTCGGCGTGGGCGGAACGTTCAGGGCCGTGTCGCTCGGCAATGCAGATGGCACCGTGGCCTATTACTGGGACGAGCTCCAGTCCTGCGTCCTGGGTTGCGGCGACGGCACCGATGCGGGGAACGTCCACTGGATTGCCTTCGCCGGCTTCGTGGTCGGTCAGACAGGCTATGTGCCGGTGATGAAGCCCGACGTCGCCACCGGGCTGACCCTCACGGCGGCCGGCGTACCCGCCAACGGCGTCACCTATCCGGCGGCGGGCGATGGGATCCTCGGCACCGTCATCCAGCCCCAGGCGACCGCCACCTGGAACTACCAATCCAGCCTGATGCTCACGTCGAGCCAGATCGCGTTACTGAGCGATCCCACCAAGGTCGGGGCGCTCCGCAACATCGTCCACTTCGAGGTCACGGTTCGCGACAGCACCGCGGCTGAGCCCTACATCGACGCTCAGCCCTTCACCAACCCGTTCCAGTCTCAGCCGAACGTCGGATCTATCTCGAACATCACGGTCAACTTCACGTTCCCCGATGGCACCACGACGGCGATCACCTCGACCCAGGTGGCCGGAGTGGCCTTGCTCGCCCCCGGCGCATCGCAAACGGTGACGACCACATTCAAGGTTCCGGTGCCCGCGGCCAGGGCCGCCGGCGAGACCGACGCCGCCTATATGGCTCGCCTGGTCGCCCTCGAAGGCGCAGCGCTCACCACCACGGCCTCCGCATCAGGTACCGGTTTCAGCGGCCCGGTCACGGCCAGCCCGATGTCCGTCACCACGGCGGAGCACCTGCCCATCGTGACGATCGTCAAGTCCGGCCCCACCGAGCTGGTGGCCGGCACCGATGAGGTGAACCCGCTCGCGCTCCAGAACATCGGCGGCGCCCCGGCCTCCGGCCTTGCCGTCACCGACTCCCTGCCCGGCGGAGCCACGGGCACCGTGACCGGCGTGCCGGCGAGTCTCACCGTCGGCCAGGGCGGATCGGCCCAGGCCACGTTTACGGTACCGGTCTCGCAGACGCCCGGAAATCTCACCGACACCGCGGCGGTGACCTGGCAAGACGGCAACGGAAATGCCTACGGTCCGCTCACCAGCTCGTTCACGACCCTCGTCAAGAGCTCTCTCGCCAACGCCAGGCTCACACTGGCGCCGACGAGCGCCGGGCCCAACCCGCCCGGGACGACTCAGACGCTCACGGCCACGCTGGTCGACAGCACCGGCACGCCCATCCCCAACAAAGTCGTCACCTTCAACATCACCGGGGCCAATCCGGGGACGGGCACAGCGCCGACCGACGCGAGCGGCAACGCCGTCTTCACCTACACGGGCGCCAACGCCGGCAATGACGTCGCGCAGGCGACGGTCACCGCGCCCGGCGTCACGCTCAACTCGAACACCGCCAACATCAGCTGGGGCAAGCTCCTGCAGCCCATCGTCACCGGGCCCGCGCAGGGCAACTTCTACCCGAACCCCAACAACAGCTGCACATT
>WNFC01010287.1_pt1 | contig 11070 bp, 16 predicted proteins | sample 5400541 | NCBI WGS metagenome assembly WNFC01 (sample SAMN13153342, study PRJNA577476) | soil metagenome | isolation source: 120 cm saprolite under Douglas fir tree site 2 hole 2 replicate 1 | place: USA:California | collected 2015-04-18
TGCTGTGATGGATGCAATGGGGGCACACGAGACTATGGATAAGAATGGGGGGGATGATGTGGATGAAGATGGGCCAGTTAAACCTTGCCCAAACCGGCAAGATGTTCTAATTGCAGTGTTGACCATCATTCAGTATGTTGCTAACATAAATGACCCTCTTGCATGCAAAGTCAAGAGCCTGTTGGGTTCATTGACTAGGCTTCTCCGTATAGATGAGTCCAGGTCAATGAGAGACACTGTTTTGATGGATTTCTTTACACCAACATAACTTGACTCAAAGCATTAATTAGTCTATTTTAAACTACATAGAAGCATACATAGATGATATTTGCATTATTAACCATAGTCTTGAGGTGTGTGTTGCCCCAGAATACTGCTCATGTTTGGTTTTATCTTCGTATCCTCATACTGAGCAGTCTCAGACTCGAAGGGAAAGGTGTCACGAAGGTACATCACATGATTGTCACACATCACCGTCACACATATTGAGGGTTAGGGTTATCATGAAAGCCATAACCCCTTATAACCCATAGCTATCCGCGTCCACCGAGGGGTATGGGTTAAGAGGGGTTTGACTGTACCTGGGTGAATGACTGTACTGTACTGTATGGGGGCGTCTGTCCCTCCAATTATCTGTCCCTTCCGTTGGTTCGGTGAAGAGCCCTCGTAAATTGGCAACGGCATAATTTGACAGCAGTTTCATGCACGTTCATGCATCACGTAGGCAACGTTCGGAAAATTTTGTGCTCGACCACTTCTCACACCTTGACCTCCTCCCGACGTAGAACACAACTCGAACAGGATGGATTTTTGCTAACGATCCCATATCCTCGCGTCCTCAAAAAATTTACAGCGTCGATTGCGATAGCGGAACCTTAAAATGATGAGAAGCCATTTCCGCGAGTTCTAAGTGGTCTTCCCCAGATTGACTGACGCTGCCCTTGAATTGGGTAATGAATCAATTACAGTTCATAATGATCGTCACAAAAACTGTCGTAAATACACAAGAAATATCCGCGGTGTGGGGGGAGGGGGAGGAGGAAGTTTACATCTGATCCAAGAGATGTGCAGCTTCGAACTGCAGACGACTTTTGGGTGTGACCCAACGACAGTCCATGCAATTTCGTGTGGACCACTACGTATACAAAGACGTCAGAGAGATGTCTCAGCATAACCGGAACCCTGCGCTCACGTCAAACCATCATGAGTGTCTTAGACCTTGATCGTGAGAGCACATCCAACCTTTGTCACACGTGCCAGCAGGAAAGACACGCACGAAACCGTCATGGCGACGGCGCAAAACACCTGAGCATGGACGAAATGACCCGTGTTGAGGTTAAGGAGGGCGCCGCCCACGGGAGATCCGATGAGTGCGCCGATACCCGAGATACTGAAGCACATTCCGAGGCGGGTGCCGACCTTTGTCGAGTCGTTCGAGACGGAGAGGATAGCGCTTGGTGGTAGTGAAACGAACGAGCCGGAAAAAAAGCCGTACAAGATCGTGAACGCCAGGAGGCCGCCGGTCTCGTGCACGGCCATCCATGTGAACTCGAGCACGGCGCAGGCGAGTGCGCACGGGATGAGCATGTTGAGTGCGCCGATACGGTCCGCCATGGCGTTGGGAAGGAGACGGCCAAGGATGGACCCTGCGTTGAGGATGGGAACGAGGTAAAACGCAAGCGTCGTGCTGGCGCCGGTTTTGAAGTGAGCGTAGGGTGTGATGTAAAAGAAGGGGATATAGAGGCCCAAGAAACCAAAGAAAAGTCCAGCTGTGCACAGCATGAAGGGCGCCTCGCGTAGCGCGGAGACATCAAAGAGCTTGCGGCGGGTGGCGGGCAGGACACGCTGCCGTGTGATGATGTTGGTAAAGCCGAGGGTGAGAAAGGCAATGAGGCCGATGATTCGGGTTGCCCAGCCAAAGCCGATCCGCGGTTGCAGGGAATGGAATAGGATCGGGTAGATAACCCCGCCTGTATCATACAATCCATTAGGAATCTGGCTGCGGAGCTTGCGGGTGGCAAATGCTCACCAAGACTGCTGCCGGAGGCGACGACGCCGACGGCAAGGGAGCGATGTTTGTCAAAGTAGGTGGACACAATGGCAAGACTGGGTACAAATATCATGCCGGCCCCAATACCGACGCAAACACCTTGAGCGAGGAAGGCTTGGTAGTATTGCTTGACCAGACTAGTCATCATGAGACCGAAAACGATGAGAAAGGTCCCGAGGGTAAGGAGGGGGCGGTTGTATCCGGCATCGAAGACAGGGCCTGTGAAAGCACTAACGGTCAAGAGGAGGAAACCCTGTGTAGAGCCGATCCAGGAGATGGCAGAGGGTGTATGGGAGGGTAGAAGATCTACTTGATAGAAGTTCTGATAAGTACCGAAAGTGTTGACGATGCCCCTGCAGAGGAGGAGGTCCGATCAGCACGGCCTTGTATCACTATTCGTAGACGTACCAAGTATTCAGGAGGACGAAAAAGCCGCCCGCGACCTGGAGCCATGCCAGTACGCCGCCGTCTGGTGGGTCATTAGCACTAGCACTCGGGTCGATCGATGGAGGGCGTGTGATAGACAAGGGCGCCACTTTTTCCCCGAAAGAGCCGTCCGAGTCAAGGGATTTCCCACCGTGCTCGGCACTCGAGGGGGAGCCCATACGTACCCAGGGGTGAGACCGGGGATACAAGGGTTATGAAGGTATTTAAGGGGATCATGGCAGTGGGGAGTTTCCTTTCCGGATCTTGTGAAAGGCAAGTGCGCACGGCCGGCAAGGGGACTGTGTATGTGTCGGGGTGGAGTCGAGTCGGCACAAGTTTGTCCCTCTTATATGATGTCATTCGATTTACCCAATCATGCTTCGCTTACGTCCACGCAATCTCACTTTTTACATGTCAAATCCTCAATCGGGCCATCGACTGCAAACCAGTCAAGCTCACCTTGTTCTAATCTTCGTCCAATCGCCGTCCAGTCATGTCCCATCTTCCTCTTGTACCCTTCCACAACTCTCCCAAACAACGGCTCGCTTTCTGGGTGCGTAGACGCAAACGCACGTTCCAGCACGTACAGATCTACTGCCTTGTCTTCTGCCAAAGAAGACGTGTATGCCAATCCAAAGTCAATCAACACCTAACATCTCTGTCAGCACGCATCGACCAAACTCTGCGATACATGTTTCCCTCACCAGTTGTTGTGTCCCCTGTGGTGAATCGCTGATAGAAGACGGATGGCGCAGCATCATGTTCGACGTCGTCAGATCTCCGTGTATGATATCCGCCGCGTGCATCTTTGCTATCTCAGTACCCAGCATTACCATCAATGCATCTGGTCACGTCTCATGAGAAAAATGGGGTTCAGAGAGATGCCCGAGAGAGATCGTACCTTTCGATATCGCGTACTCTGCTAGCGGATTCTCATCTGCCACGACCTCACCTTCATCTTGATCACTTTCACCTTCATCTCTCGATCCGAGTAAATACCGAACGCTCTTCCCGTTCACCCATTCGATGCCTAGCACACCGTTCGCCGCATCAACGAAGCGCAGCCCAGGCACGCTAACTCCGCATCTGCTGGAGCCTTCAACTCCCATCCAAGCCAAGCCGTAAATAAAATCGCGCACCGCAGAGAACGCAAAAGGGCACGGGCCTCTCCGGCGACGCGCGCACGGGTCAGAGTCCCATCCAACGCAGCATGGCGATACCCTTTCGGGAACCGGTGCTTCAATAGTATGGGCTCACCCCCGGTATGCAAGCTCGTGCGATAAACTTTCTGTGGGGGCGGCTAAGTCATTGCGGCTCTCAGGTAAGGTGCACGCTACTTGCAGCTTCTGCACCTTGAGATATTAGCGTCGATGAGCGGAGGAGAGCAGATGTCGCCATAAGATATGGGATTGGGAGGACTGTAACGCAGTAATTGTACAACCCCAAATAGGCAGTCGCGCCTGCCCTAAAGTAAAAAGTCTGTCCTCGCTCGACGCATCACTCGACAAACCCGACCACATCGTCGACATCTCCAGCCCTCCTCACTTCGTGTGCCACTGTCTTCCACGTACGCCTCTCCTAGCCTTCTGTCGTCCTTAGACCCTCAAAAACTCTGCTTAGGACGCCCAATATGGCACCCATGACAAAACCGGAGACTATCCTCAAGCAGGCCGAGGGTCTTGTATCCGTCGGGCAGACCCATGCCGCCCTGCAGTCATTCACCGAGATGTTCTCATCAAAGCGCTTCCGAACGACCCCATTGGCCTCACTCGAACCCATCATGATACGCTTTGTCGAACTCTGCGTAGAGATGCGCAAAGGTCGCATTGCGAAAGAGGGTCTCATGCAATACAAGAATACCGCCCAAAATACGAGCGTTGGCTCGATCGAAGTCGTCATCCAAAAATTCGTCACTCTCGCAGACGCCAAGCTCCAGGAGGCCCAAGAAAAGGCAGAGAGGGCCGCCGCCGATGCCGTCGCAGACGTCGACGATCTCGAAGCGACAGAGACTCCTGAAAGTATCCTGCTCGCTGCCGTCAGCGGAGATCAGAGTCGTGATCGTACCGATCGCGCTCTCGTGACCCCCTGGCTCAAGTTTTTATGGGAAAGCTATCGTACCGCATTAGAGACCCTGAAGAATAACGCTCGCTTGCAGGGCATATATCATGTATCGCATTTATCTCTTGCCTATCCATTACATTGTCTGATTCGTCTTCCCAATTGATAGCAAATCGCGCAACAAGCCTTCCAGTTTTGTCTCAAACATCAGCGCAAGGTCGAATTTCGACGTCTTTGCGAGACTCTGCGCCTTCACCTTTCCAACGTGGCAAAGTACGCGCACCAGCCGCATGCGATCAACCTCCAAGACCCCGATACGCTTCAGCATTACCTCGACGCTCGCTTTGCACAGCTCAATACCTCCGTGGAGCTTGAACTCTGGCAGGAGGCTTTCCGATCTGTAGAAGATGTTCACAATCTCCTAACCATGGCCAAGAAGGCCCCTCGTCCGGCGATGATGGCCAATTACTACGAGAAGCTTACCAAGATATTTTTGATGAGTGGCAATGCCCTGTACCATGCCGCCGCGTGGGGCAAATTTTATGGCGTCACTACGACTATAGGAGGAAGGTCCGACGAAGAGCTTAGCCGACTCGCGGGTCAGGTTCTTGTCAGCGCTCTCGCGGTCCCCGTAAATCAAAAGGCAGAGGAGTCTGTTGAGGAAGTTAAGGGCAGGACTGGCCGCCTGACGTCACTGCTCGGACTGACCAAGACGCCCACGCGGACTGGCCTTCTCAAGGATGCTGTACGTTTGCACCTCCTCGGCTAACGGACGCTTTGCTAACAGTGGTCTATACAGCTCTCGCGCAATGTGCTCAAGCTCGCATCGGAGAACATCCGATCGCTTTACACCATACTCGAAGTGACCTTCGACCCTCTGACGCTCTGTACCAAAGTTGCCCCCCTTTTCCATGCTCTTTCCGAGGATACCTCATACGCGCCATATTTGCCATTGTTGCAGCGTGCCCTCCTTTCACGCCTCATCTCCCAACTTGCACAAGTCTACTCTTCCATCACGATCGAGAACTTACTCGCTCTCCTCCATCCCTTGCGAGATACGCTTGCCAATCGTGGCGGAGACTCGACGATCTATGAACCAGAGCAGATCGAGGCGTACATCATGCGTGGTACTCACACAGGCGAGCTCAACGTTCGCATTGACCACGCGTCTGGAACTCTCCAGTTCATTGATGACCCCTTTTCTGGTTCCGATGACCTGCAAGCATCCTCTTCCTCGCATGGGATCGTCGTCCAGCCGTCAGCCGCGGCACTCGTACGGACGCGCCTTAGTGGCATTGCTGGCGCGCTGAATCACGCGTTGGCCATTCTCGAACCACCCTCTGTGCTTTCTGCTGAGGAGCAGCGAACCCGCGTTGCCGCACTTATCACCGCAGCCAATGCAGAACGCAAGGCTTTACAACTACGTCGTGCGATAGTCGCACGCCGTCGCGAGTTGCTCTCGGAGCTTGCCGCTCGAAAGGAGAAAGAGGAGCAGAGTCGTCGGTCAGAGGAATCACGCCAGGCGAAGTTCGATGAGACACGGCGGGCAGTTGAGGATGCTCGTAGGCGCGAGATTGAACGCGCGCGGGCAGAGATTCAACAGCGCCGGAATGAAGAGGCACGCCAGCTGGCTCAAAGCCTCAGGGAGCGTGGCAACCTTAAGGTTGACATTGATGTGAGTGCTCTTGGTTTATCGCACGATGTATAATGACGTTCATGACCCTTGTCGTAGGACGTCGAAAACCTGAATACCGATAACCTTATGCGACTTCAAGTCGAGCAGCTCGAGAAGGAAAAGAGGGAGCGCGAATCTAAGTTACGTGTCATTGCCAAGCGAATTGACCACACTGAGCGTGCATACCGGCAAGAGGAGCGTCCATTACTGGCGCAGGACTACGAGCTGCAGCAGGCGAGCGACAGCGCGACGTTTGAGCAAATCCAAAAGGGTCGCATCGATACCGCGCGACTCGCACACAAACGCGACGTTGAAACGAAGAAACGCCTCTCGCGTATACTCCCAGAGTTCGAGGCGCGCAAGGCGGTCACTTTGGAGAAACGTAGCACTGAATACGAGCGCAAGAAGGCAGCAGCGCGGGCAAAGATCGAAGAAGAAAAGGCGAAGCGCCGTGCTGTGGTTCTCAAGACGCGCGAGGAGGAACGTTTGCGCCAAGAAGCAGCAGAAAGGGCCCAGCTCGAAGCAGAGGAGCTCGAGCGGAAGAAAACAGAAGGTGCGCTGTGCTTGACCCGAAATTCGGCCTTGTTTGTCTTCTACCGTCGATCCCTTTCTTACTGGTTCCTTAACAGAGGAAGAAAGAGAACGTGCGGCGGCGGAGGCTGCGAAGCTCGAGGAGGAAGCCCGGGCCATCCGTATGCGCGAGGAACGCGAGAAACTGCGGGCGGCAGATCTTGAGCGTATCAAGCTGCAGCAGCAGAGGGAGGAGGAAGCGGCACGACGAGCCGAGGAGCGGCGCAAGCAACCACCCGCCGCTGCCACCCCAGCTTTGCAGGATGGCGTGTGGCGTCGCGCTGGCGCACCCTCAACCCAACCACCTCCAGTCCGCACACCCCCACGCTCCGAGAGCCCCGCACCTTCAGGCCCACCAAGGGTGTTTGGTCGCGGAGGCGCGACTGGCGGGGCTGCGTCCGCCGGATGGCGTAACCGTGAACAGGTCAAGAGCGCAGGGCCTGCGGCAGGTACCACCGCTCCTTCATCGGGTGCGACCGAGGAGCCAAGAAGGGCGGAGAACAGGGATGACGGGTTCCAGACGCCGAAAAATGTCTGGAAACCTTCAAGACTGCGGGATAAGCAATGAGTCGACTATCATACATTTCTCTCGTGTGTCATTTCTATTTCTATGACAGGACTGTACACAGTGTATGCATCATTTTTTATAACACATCACTGCCTTGCCTCTTGTGTATCGCTGCGTTCATTTCGTCTTTACCTAAGATTGCTAGATATTCCATGTTGCTAATGGGTAGATCACGAAAGACAACAGACAGTGAGTGTGATACAAATACAGATGCGATGTCTAATTTAGATGAATGACATGACAAAATGACAAATAAGATAAGTCCGGTATGAATGCTGCGTTCGTTCAGATGAAAATGATTGAGAGGACGTCAGTTTGTCTTGTTTTTCCAAGGGTGTATGTGTGCGTTGGGGGGTATACCCGGTTTGGTGGTATGTCAAATCACAGACAGATACGCAGCAGGATCACTACTGCTTTTGCTCTTCTTCCTCGGCTTCAAGCATTATCGCTACGAAGAAGCCATTAATCAGCCCATGTTATTCGTTTCGTAAAACAGCCCTCGTGGGGCAAAGCTCACCTCCCCAAGTCGAATTTTGCATCGAGGCGAGCACGTTTTCGTGTTCGTCAAAGTCATCCTCGGACGAGAACGACGAATCGCGGAGCAGGGACAACCCGCGTCTGCGCGCACGGGGAGACACGCGCACACGCACAAGGCGAAATCAGTAAACGCGCGAAGCAAAAGCGGGCCAAACGCCAAGATGGATGGTACACGTACGTGTACCGCAGCCCCAGGTCCGCCGAGAGGGCGCTCGTATCGCTCAGCCGATTGTCGCGGCGGAGTCCCCGCGGGGACGGGCTTGAGGAAAGCCCAGGGCCAGCGCCGCTGCCGCTGCCGCCGATGGGCGCGAGGTCTGACAGGTCGAGTTGATCTCGCCGCGTGGGCGTTTCGGGTTCGGCCCAGCTCGCACCGCCCGAGTGCCGCCTGGCTGAGGTGATGTCGCGACTGCTCACGGGCGGCAGGGGCGGAGTAGATGGGTCGTCTTCGACTACGATAATCTCTGGCAGGTCTAGAGTAAAACGACGTTATTGAGCCGTCAGCGTACCGCGCGGGCTAAGAGAGGGAGGTGAGGATATATGTACCATGCTCTGAGGCGGCTTCTCGAGCTTCCCGCCGCTTAGCCAAGAAGCGCCGTCGTTCGGAAATGCTCTTCAACAGCGACCGCACGCGGTCCAGGTCGACGAGGTCGGAGACGAGTTTATTGGTTCCTGTTCTGATGACGAGGTCTTTCAAACTGAAATTTTTTTATTGCGTCAGACGTCGATCCGGGCGAGGCTGATCCGGTGGAGCTTACACAAGGGCGTCCTTATCGACAATCAACTTGTGGTGGGCGAGGAGCAAGAGCATGTCGGTGAACGATATTCCCCCGTTTTGCTGGTGAGTGATGATCGCTTCGTGGTAGATGCGGCAGTACAGCCTGCGGCGTCTGCGTATTTCTTCATAATCGATCGTTGACAGCGTTTTGTTGAGCAACCTGAGGTCGACGCCATGGGAGGATTTGATGCCAGGCCTCCACTTAAAGTCGGGATCCGTCGTATCCTCACAGGACGCCACTATGTTCCCGACACTGTACTCTGTTGGGTAGATGCGAACTTCAAAGATACCACCCAATTTCTGGACGGGGGGTCAGGGACAAAATTGTGACTGGGAAAAAAAGCTCACTCTGAAAAAGGGCACCAGCTGTGCGCGTTCCAAGAGCCCCGTCTTTTGGTTGGCGAATTCTGCCCAGACTTTCTTGAAGGCCCGCATCTCCTCTCGCGTCACGGCTTTGGTCCCGCCCGTAGTTTGATACACGTACGAAAAGTTCTCGACGACAAGACCTGCGCGTCACGTGAGTTTCCAGGTGGCACCACGGAGGGACGCAAAGTAGCTCACCGGTGAACATGTTCACAAAGATGTACTGATGCGAATTCGATAAAAATTGGCCCAGCGGGGAAGAGTGGAGGACAACGCACCATGCTCAGAATATTCCACGCTATGAAAAGCGCATATGCCCACCCGGCGCTCCCGCAGTCCGACTCTTGCTCGTCCAGAGGCGAAATTGTACACCTGGGATACTTTATAGTGCTGATGGTCTCGATCAGAAGGAGGTACCAAAAAAAAGAGCCCGCTCACTAATCATGCATGTATTGATTCCAGCCCTCGCTAAAAAGTTGGGTAAACGAACTATTCGGGCAACGACAACCGGCGAGCGGCACGCACCCCGAAGTCATAAACGCGAGCATAACGAGCGAAGTGCCCAGAGTCGAATAGTTCTGATCGCGAGTTTCGGCCGTGTTCCACTTGGTCAGGCTGAAAACTTCCAGGAAAAGGATGCCGAAGAACATAAATAGGACGAGCCAGAGCGAGAGCAAGCTGAAGATCACCGGCAAGCTCGAGCTACCGATCGGAGGTTCTAGTGAGTAAGAAGGGGACAAAGAGGATAGCAACGTACACGGCGGTCTTGAACAGCTTGTTCAAATTGTTCATCCGCTGCACCAGCTTGAACGCGATGCTGACCAGGAAGAGCTTTTGCAGCTGGTCGATTGTGTAACCGCTAGCGCCAATTCGCACCGAGACGGTCGTGAGCAGGCTGCCCGTGGCGACGACGACGTCGAATATATTCCAGCCATTGGCGCGGAAACTCCGCCAGCCGAGTCCGTAGAAGCGCACGAGGATGTCTACCACGTACATGACGGTGATGAAGAGGAAAAAGTCGTCTGCACAAATTCAAAGTCCATCAGCAAAACGGGGAATGGCAAACAAAGGTTAGCTAGGAATTTTACTTCGGAGATCGTCGACGAGGACGGGTGGTGCGAAGGTTTGCGTCCTGCAAGAAAAAAGTAACGGCCCCCATGGTCAGTGTACTTTTCGCGCGGACGTTGATGGGAAATCGCTCACATGAGTGCGATGATGTGGGCCGTAAACAGAACCGTCATCATCCGTGCCCACCAACCATGCTTGTAGACCGCGCGGTCGAAGCACCAGGCTCTGAACGCCCTCGTGGGCGGCGTCCTCGGCCTCTTAGACGGGCGCTGACGCCTGAGCCGTTCAGCGAGCTCGAAAAGCATAGATTGCATGAAATGGCACACCTGACGAACACCGTGAGGATAACGACGCCACCGAGCAGGTTGTAGATGACGAAAAAAATCGCGTTGACCTGGGACGCGTTGGTCTGCGGCTGCTGGTTGGGCCCCGTGATGCTCGTCACGAAGTTCATGACGTCGATCCATCCCTCGAGCGAGACGATCTCAAAGAGGATGAGCAACGATGCGCGGAACGAGTCGAACGAGAACGTCGTCGACGGCGACGGGTTAGCCCACACGCGGGGCACGGGGAACGAGAACGCAGGGCCCCCATTGCCGCTCGTCACGACACTATTCTCATACTCGTTCACGCAGTCCGACAGACCCCCCACGTTCCCGTCGTTGCACATGTCCGTCAGGCCAGCGAAGATATTCAGGCCCCAGACGGCGTAGGGGATCATGTAGAGCAGGGCGAGCATAGCCGCGTCGAAGATGCGCGCGATGCCCGAGATGATCAGCGACTCGAATGTAGAGCGCATCATCTCAATCAGTGTGATCAGCTTGAGCGCGCGCAGGGCCTTGAGCGAGCGCGTGAACCGGCTGAGACCGCCGATGACGATAACGCCCGTCACGACATTGGTGAGGATGCCGGCCATGATGAAAAAGTCGAGGACGTTCCATATGCTCCGCACGTACGCGTTCGGGGTGAAGAAGAACCCA
>WNFC01015574.1_pt1 | contig 11070 bp, 11 predicted proteins | sample 5400541 | NCBI WGS metagenome assembly WNFC01 (sample SAMN13153342, study PRJNA577476) | soil metagenome | isolation source: 120 cm saprolite under Douglas fir tree site 2 hole 2 replicate 1 | place: USA:California | collected 2015-04-18
GCCACCAGCGTATTGGTCTTCGGATCGATGCCGCGCATGCCGGCGACGTACACGAAGTCACCGGCGCGCGTGCCGAGATTCCAGGTGCCGGTCGTCTTGATGGCGCCTTCCGGCGAGAGCGTCTTCACGCCGCCCGGCGAGACCGACAGCGCCATCAGCCCTCCGGAACGCCGGTCTGCAGCGCGAGCGCGTGCAGGATGCCGCCCATCTGGCCCTTGAGGGCCGTATAGACGAGCTGGTGCTGCTGCACGCGCGATTTGCCGCGAAAGCTCTCGGCGATCACCGTTGCGGCGTAATGGTCGCCGTCGCCCGCGAGGTCGCGGATCGTCACCTCGGCGTCCGGAATGCCCGCCTTGATCAGGCGCTCGATCTCGCGGGCGTCCATCGCCATGTCGTTCTCCTTACGCGGCAGCGTCCGCCATATAGGCGGGCAGCCAGCCTTCGAAGCGTTCCTTGAGGGTCGCGACCAGAATGGGCCGCTCGGCACCGAGCGTCAACGCCTCGCCGTCCGTCGTCCCGAGCCGTGTCACAGGAACATGGGCGGCCGCGGCGCGCGCCGCGATCTCGTCCGCGCGCGTGGCCGGAACCGTCACCACGTAGCGCGCCTGGTCCTCGCCGAACCAGAAAGCATGCGCCGCGCCGGCCGCCTCGACGCGCGCGCCGATACCGGACGCCATCGCCATCTCGGCAAGCGCCACCGCCAGCCCGCCGTCGGAGACGTCGTGCACCGCGGTCGCGATCCCGTCGCGGATCAGCGCGCGCACGAAATCGCCGTTGCGCTTCTCGGCCGCGAGGTCGACCGGCGGCGGCGCGCCCTCCTCGCGCCTGCAGATGTCGCGCAGATAGAGCGACTGGCCGAGCCAGCCTTGCGTGGCGCCGACGAGCAGGATCGCCTCGCCTTGCGCTTTGAAAGCGATGGTGGCCGATGTCCGGAAATCGTCGAGCACGCCGACGCCGCCGATGGTCGGCGTCGGAAGGATGGCGCGGCCGTTGGTCTCGTTGTAGAGCGACACGTTGCCGGACACGACCGGATAGTCGAGCGCCTTGCAGGCTTCCGCGATGCCGCGCACGCAGCCGACGAACTGGCCCATGATCTCGGGCCGCTCCGGATTGCCGAAATTGAGATTGTCGGTGATGGCGAGCGGCCGGCCGCCGACCGCCGTGATGTTGCGCCAGGATTCCGCCACCGCCTGCTTGCCGCCCTCGAACGGATCGGCCTCGCAGTAGCGCGGCGTCACGTCGGCGGTGAGCGCCAGCGCCTTCGGTCCGTCGTTGATGCGCACCACCGCGGCGTCGCCGCCCGGACGCTGCACCGTGTTGCCGAGAATGACGTGGTCGTACTGCTCCCACACCCAGCGCTTGGAGCAGAGATCGGGCGTCGCGAGGAGCTTTTCCAGCGCGTCCGCGTTCGACATCGGCGGAGCGACGTCCGACGCCTTGATGACCGCCAGCTTGGGGCTGTCGACGAACGGCCGCCTGTATTCGGGCGCCTGGTCGCCCAGCTCCTTGATCGGCAGGTCCGCCATGACGTCGCCGCGGTGGCGCACGATGAAGCGCTTGCTCGGCGTAGTCTCGCCGACAACCGCGAAGTCGAGGCCCCATTTGCGAAAAATCGCGCCCTTGGCGCCCATCTCGACCGCGGAGCAGGTGAGCCCCGCGGCGCCCATGTCCTGGATCGCGATGACGCAATCCTTGCGCATGATCTCGAGGCAGGCTTCGAGCAGGAGCTTTTCGGAGAATGGATCGCCCACCTGCACGGTCGGGCGCTTCTCCTCGGAATCCGCGCCGAACTCCGCCGACGCCATGGTGGCGCCATGGATGCCATCGCGGCCGGTCTTGGAGCCGAGATAGACGATCGGCTTTCCGACGCCGGTCGCGGCCGCGTAGAAGATCTTGTCCTTCTCGGCGAGGCCGACCGCCATGGCGTTGACGAGGCAGTTGCCGTCGTAGCGTCCGTGGAAGCGCACCTGTCCGCCGACCGTCGGCACGCCGAACGAGTTGCCATAGCCGCCGATGCCGGCGACGACGCCGGAGACGAGGTGGCGCGTCTTCGGGTGGCTCGGATCGCCGAAGCTCAGGGCGTTGAGACAGGCGATCGGCCGCGCCCCCATGGTGAACACGTCGCGCAGGATGCCGCCCACGCCGGTCGCCGCGCCCTGGTAGGGCTCGATGTAGCTCGGGTGGTTGTGGCTCTCCATCTTGAACACGCAGGCCAGGCCATCGCCGATGTCGATGACGCCGGCGTTCTCACCGGGACCCTGGATCACCCAGGGCGCCTTGGTCGGCAGCGTGCGCAGGTGCACCTTCGAGGACTTGTACGAGCAGTGCTCGTTCCACATGGCCGAGAAGATGCCGAGCTCGGTGAGCGACGGCTCGCGGCCGATCAGCTTGAGGATGCGCTGATACTCGTCGGACTTGAGGCCGTGCTCGGCAACAAGCTCAGGCGTGACTTTCGGCTCGTTGGGAATCATTCCGGTTCCAGAGACTGCGGCCCTGCGATGTAACACAGGTGCATGCCCCACTTCGAAGCGCTTGTCAGGAGCTTTCCAGAGGAAAAATGCGGCCGCGCGAAGCCTTGAAATAGGAGCCGCGAATCAGCCCCGCAACGCCTTTTCCTAAGCCGCGCGCGCCACGTGCTCGACCAGGCCGGCAAAGAGGCCGCGGCCGTCGGTGCAGCCCATGGTGGCTTCCACGTGGTTTTCCGGATGCGGCATCATGCCGAGCACGTTGCCCGCTTCGTTGACGATGCCCGCCACATAGCGGTAGAGCACCCGCCCCTCGCCTTCGAGGCGCGCGATCGTCTCGGCGTCGGCGACGTAATTGCCTTCGCCGTGCGCGGTCGGCACGCGAATCACCTGCCCGGCGTTGTAGCCGCGCGTGAACGGCGTGTCGGAGCGCTCGACCCGCAGATGGACGTCGCGGCAGACGAATTTCAGCCGCGCGTTGCGCATGAGCACGCCGGGCAGCAATCCTGCCTCGCACGCGATCTGGAAGCCGTTGCAGATCGCGAGCACGAGCCCGCCCGTCTTCGCGTAGGCGCGCACCGCGTCCATGATCGGCGCGCGCGCCGCGATGGCGCCGCAGCGCAGATAGTCGCCGTAGGAGAAGCCGCCCGGAATGACCACGAGATCGGTGCCCGCGGGCAGCGCGGTCTCGGCGTGCCACACCATCGCGGGCGCGCTGCCGGAGATCAGCCGCAAGGCGCGCGCCATGTCGCGCTCGCGGTTGATGCCGGGAAAGACGAGGACGGCGGATTTCATCCCGTGACCTCGATGCGATAGTTCTCGATCACCGTATTCGCCAGAAGCTTCTCCGCCGCCTCCTTGAGCGCCGCTTCGGCGCGGCGCTTGTCGGCGCCGGCAAGCTCGATGTCGAACACCTTGCCCTGGCGCACGCTGGCGACGCCGTCGACCCCGAGCGATTTGAGCGCGCCCTCGATCGCCTTGCCCTGCGGGTCAAGGATCCCGGATTTGAGGGTCACGGTGACGCGCGCTTTCATCGATCGAGTTCCTCAGTTCACCGAAGCCGCGGCCTGCTCGAGCAGCCGTCCGCCGCCCGCCACATGGCCGCTCGCGCCGACGAGCCGCATGGCCGCCCAGAAGGCGGCCGGCGTGCTGGAGACGACCGGAACGCCGTGCCGCGACTCGAACGGCTTCGCGATGTGCAGCGTGCGCAGGCCGCCGCAGGACACGAGCAACCCCTCGGCGTCGCCGGCTTCCTCGCATACCTTGGCGCCGAGGTCGAGAATGTCCTGCTCGCTCTTGCGGCCCGGCCCACCGAATTCGGTGATCCCGAAGCCGTCGATCGCGCCCACCGCGAAACCTTCATCGGTGAGGAAATCCTTCAGCCGCCGGTTGACCTCGCCGTCATAGGCGGTCGCCACCGCGACGTTTTTCGCCTTCACGGCCCGCAGCCCGTCCACGATCGCCTGGCTCATGGTGCTCACCGGCAGGCCGGTGCGGGCGCGCAGATCGTCGAGCAGCTGCCGGTGCGTTTGCGCGCCCTTGTAGAAGGTGAGCGAGGTGCCGATCACCATGATGGCGTCGACGCCCTCCTTGGCGAGCTTGTCGGCGGCGGGCCGGATGGCCGCCATCGCCGGGTCATAGCCCTCGGGCGTCAGGGACCGCACGCCGACGCCGCGCGCGACGAACGTGACATCGGGATACATGATGGGGCCTTCGGCCGGAACCTTGTCCTCCGCGAACGGCACGACGAGACCGATGGTGATGCGCTTGCTCATGTGTCCTCGCCCCTCACTCTTCGATGGAACCCAACGACCTGACGACCTTGGCCCAGCGCGCGATCTCGCGTCTGATATAGGCGCTCGTCTCCGCCGGCGTGGTCGCGAGCGGCTGCACGCCGAGCTTCATAAAGTGGACTTGAGTCTCCCGTGTCGCCAGCACCTCGACAAGCGCCTTGTTGAGCCTGGTCACGACCGGTTCGGCAAGGCGGGCGGGCGCGACCAGGCATTGCCAGGAGTTCGCCTCGTAATCGGCGATGCCCGCCTCGTGCAGGGTCGGAACCTGGGGCATGGTGGCGACGCGCGTGCCCGTGGTCACGCCGAGCGCGATGACGCGGCCGCCCTGCACCAGCTCGAGCGCCTGCGCCACGTCGGCGAACATGATCGGCACGTGGCCCGCCACGACGTCGGTGAGCGCCGGGCCTCCGCCGCGATAGGGAATGTGCTTGATGTCGAGGCCGGCGATGCTCTTGAGCAGTTCCATGTAGACATGGTGCGGCGCGCCGACGCCGCCCGAGGCGTAGCTCAGCGCGCCGGGCTTTTGGCGGGCAAGACGAAGCAGGCCGTCGACCGAGGTGACGCCAAGCGCGGGATGCACGATCAGCACGAACGGCACCGTCGCCACCATGGAGATGGGCGAGAAATCGGTGGCCGGATCGTACGGCAGGTTCTTGTACATGCTCGCATTGATGGCGAGCGTCGAGCTCGTCGCCATCAAGAGCGTGTAGCCGTCGGGCGCCGCCTTTGCGACATAGGCGCCGCCGGTCGCCGTCCCCGAGCCGGGGCGATTTTCAACGATGACGGGTTGGCCGAGCCGCGGCTCGAGACCGCGCGCGACGAAGCGCGCCATCGCGTCGGTGCCGCCGCCCGCCGCATAGGGCACGACCAGGCGCACCGGCCGCGTCGGATAGTCGTCGGCGCGTACCACGCCGCCGCAAAGCGCAATCGACAAGAAGATGAGGACCGCGCGGATCATCGCGCGCCCGGCCCGCTGCCGCGTCAGCTCTTGACCAGGACCGGCCCGGTGCCCTGCGGGCGCTCGCCTTCGTTCATGATGCCGAGGCGCTTCGCCACCTCGGTATAGGCCTCGAGCAGGCCGCCGAGGTCGCGCCGGAAGCGGTCCTTGTCGAGCTTCTCGTTCGACTTGATGTCCCACAGCCGGCAGGAATCGGGCGAGATCTCGTCCGCCACGACGATCCGCATCAGCTCGTTCTCCCACAGCCGCCCGCATTCCATCTTGAAATCGACCAGACGGATGCCGACGCCGAGGAAGAGTCCCGACAGGAAGTCGTTGACGCGGATGGCGAGCGCCATGACGTCGTCGATCTCCTGCGGCGTCGCCCAACCGAAGGCGGTGATGTGCTCCTCCGACACCATCGGATCGTTGAGCGGATCGTTCTTGTAATAGAACTCGATGATCGATCGCGGTAGCTGAGTGCCTTCCTCGATGCCGAGGCGCTGCGAGAGCGACCCTGCGGCGACGTTACGCACCACGACCTCGAGCGGAATGATCTCGACCTCGCGGATCAACTGCTCGCGCATGTTCAACCGGCGGATGAAATGCGTCGGCACGCCGATGTCGTTGAGATGCTGGAAGACGTACTCGGAGATGCGGTTGTTGAGCACACCTTTCCCTTCAATGACCTGATGCTTCTTCGCGTTGAACGCGGTGGCATCGTCCTTGAAGTGCTGGATCAGGGTTCCGGGCTCCGGTCCCTCATAGAGGACCTTCGCCTTGCCTTCATAGATGCGGCGACGGCGGCTCATCGGCGTGTACCGTGGCTTGAGAAAATCCATGAAATGCCGTGGCTCCAGTTGGTCATCGAGGTCCGCGGCGGCGGAACTGAGCGGCGCGCGACTCAGAGACAGCGGCGGCCGGCCCCTCCGCAACCCGAAAGCTAGCCGAACGCGGCGCGGAGCACAATCGAGATAGTCGTCCCGCGTACCGCCTGCAACGACGCGATTCCGGCCGCGAGATCGGTTGCCTTGACGGCCCCCTCCCGATATGCAAGGCGGCGAGTCCTCGCCGGCGCGCGCCGGCGATCACGACGGTCACGGGGATGTAGCATGACCACCTTCGACAAGCGCGAGGAAGGCTTCGAGAAGCAGTTCGCGCACGACGAGGAGCTCAAGTTCAAGGCCACGGCGCGCCGCAACCGGCTGCTCGGCATGTGGGCGGCCGAGAAGCTCGGTCTCGCCGGGCCGGCCGCCGACGCCTACGCGAAAGAAGTGGTGCTGACCGACTTCGAAGAGGGCGGCACCCACGACGTCGTCGGCAAGATCCGCAAGGATTTCGACGCCAAGGGCGTGGCGCAGTCCGAGGTCCAGATCCAACGCATGATGAACGAGCTCACCGCGCGCGCGGTCGCCGAGATCAAGGCGGGCAAGTAAGGCCCGTCATATCGGCATAAGCGAGGGGCGCCGATGGCCACGAATTTCACGCTCGCGCAGCGTCTCTCCGCCGGCGAAACCGTTCATACCGGCTGGTGCGGCCTGCCCTATCCGATCGTCGCCGAGACGGTGGCGCGCGAGGGCTTTGTCGCCGTCACCATCGATCAGCAGCATGGACTCTGGGATACCGGGGCGACGCTTACCGGCATCGCCGCCATCCGCCAGGGCGGCGCCGCGCCGATCGTGCGCATTCCGGTCAACAGTTTTTCCACGGTGAGCCGCGCGCTCGACTTCGGCGCCGAGGGCATCATCGCGCCGATGATCAACACGGCCGAGGACGCACGCGCCTTCGTGTCGGTCGCGAAATTCCCGCCGGTCGGCGACCGCAGCTGGGGCCCGCATCGCGCGATGACGCTCGGCGGGATCGCAGACATGAAGCAATATCTGCGCGAGGCGAATACGCTCACCGTCACCTTCGCGATGATCGAGACGAGCACGGCGCTCGCCAATCTCGACGCCATCGCGGGCACGGACGGGATCGACGCGCTGTTCGTCGGGCCGTCCGACCTCTCGATCGCGCTCACCGACGGCGGCGAGCTCGATCCTCACTCGGCGCTGGTCGAGAAGGGGCTCGACCGCGTGCTCGCGGCGGCGCACAAGGCCAAGAAGATTCCCGGACTCTATTGCGCCAATGCGGAGCGCGCGTTGGTCGCGGCCAAGCGCGGCTTCCGCTTCCTCGCGGTGGGGAGCGATCTCGCCTTCCTGCGCGCGGGCACGGCCGCGCAGATCAAGGCGTTGAAGGGCTGATCGCGGCCGCCAACCCGTCGAGCACCTGGCCCACATCCGCGTCGATGTCGGCGACCCGCACCGGCAGCACGCGATAGCCGCGCTCGCCGAGCCAGGCATATTTGTCGTTTCGGGTTTTTCTGCCCGCCTCGCTCTCCTCCCCGGGCACGATGTCGATGACGGTGCGCAGCGGAAACGAGACGAGGTCGGTGATGTGCGGGCCGACCGGCACCTGGCGCTTGAACCCGTGGCCGGCGAAGCGGCGGTCCTTGGTGAGCGCCTCCCACAGCGCACGCTCCGCATCGGTCGGGTTGCGGCGCAGGAGCCGCGAGAGCCCGCGCACCGGCCCGCGCTCGTTCGGCACCCGGCCCTCGCCGTGCTCCGAGAGCAGCGCGCGCAGCATGCCGGCCTCGCGGCCGTCGAGCACGCCGCCGCGCGCCGGGCCCTTGCGCCCTTCCGCGATCGCCATGATGACGCCGTGCAGCGTCTGGATGTCCTGACTCGTCGGCTGCATCCGCGTGAAGATGTTGCGCAGGTTGATCGTCATGGTGTCGCGCTTCTCGGCCGGGCGGAAGAACTCGACCTTCTCGAGCTCGGCTTCGAGGTTTTCGAAGAAGGCGAGGATCTGTTGCTTGCCGGCCGGCCCCGAGCGCTGCGGCATCGCGAACGGCAGCGCGCCGGCGGTCGCATGCTTGCAATATTCGTACGCCATCACGAGCACGGCCTGCGCCAGGTTGAGCGACGCAAAGGCCGGATTGACCGGAAAAGTGACGATGCGGTCGGCGAGCCCGACCTCTTCGTTCTGCAGGCCCCAGCGTTCGCGCCCGAACACGACGGCGACGGTCTCGCCCGCCGCGGCGCGCGGCGCGATCTCGCGCGCGGCTTCGTCCGGCCCGATCACGGGCTTTGCCTGATCGTGCGCGCGCGCCGTGGTCGCGAGCACGAACTGGCAGTCGGCGACCGCCTCGGGAAGCGTGTCGTAGAGCTGCGCGCCGTCGAGCACCGCGTCGGCGCCCGAGGCGGCGCGGCGCGCATGCACGCTCGGCCAGCCGTCGCGCGGCCGCACCAGACGCAGGCGGGTGAGCCCGAAATTGGCCATCGCGCGCGCCGCCGTGCCGATGTTCTCGCCGAGCTGCGGCTCGACCAGCACGACGATCGGGCCGCCGAGATCGCTCCACGGCTTCGTCCTGTCGGTCCCCGATCCGGGCATGATCGTCCTCGCTTTGGCGCTGTTATACCGAAAGCCTCGCCAATTGCAGTCGGTCACAAACCTGTCATGACACGCGGGACCTTTGACGGGGGCCGGGCCGGTGCTATACGAACCGCGCCCGGCCGTCAGCCGCGCCGTCCCCGACAGTTTCGGACATTTCGGACGCATGAGCGGAGCTTCGTTTAATGGCAAAAATCAAAGTCAAGAACCCCGTGGTCGAGCTCGACGGCGACGAGATGACACGGATCATCTGGCAGCTCATCAAGGACAAGCTGATCCATCCGTATCTCGATGTTGAGCTGATCTATTTCGATCTCGGCATGGAGCACCGCGACGCCACCGAAGACAAGGTCACGGTCGATGCGGCGGAGATGATCAAGAAGATCGGCGTCGGCGTGAAATGCGCCACCATCACGCCGGACGAAGGCCGCGTGAAGGAATTCAATCTCAAGGCGATGTATCGCTCGCCCAACGGCACCATCCGCAACATTTTGGGCGGCACGATCTTCCGCGAGCCGATCATCTGCCGGAACGTGCCGCGGCTGGTGCCGGGCTGGACCAAGCCGATCATCATCGGCCGCCATGCCTATGCGGACCAGTACCGCGCCACCGATTTCATGTTTCCCGGCAAGGGCAAGATCACGCTCACCTTCACGGGCGAGGACGGCAAGAAGATCGAGCGCGAGGTGTTCCAGGCGCCGGGCGCCGGCGTCACCATGGCGATGTACAATCTCGACGACTCGATCCGCGATTTCGCGCGCGCCTCGCTCAACTACGGGCTCTCGCGCAACTATCCGGTCTATCTCTCGACCAAGAACACCATCCTCAAGGTCTATGACGGCCGCTTCAAGGACATCTTCCAGGAGGTGTTCGACAAGGAGTTCAAAGCCGAGTTCGACAAAAAGAAGCTCACCTACGAGCACCGCCTGATCGACGACATGGTGGCGGCGGCGCTCAAGTGGTCGGGCGGCTACGTGTGGGCGTGCAAGAACTACGACGGCGACGTGCAGTCCGACACGGTGGCGCAGGGCTACGGCTCGCTCGGCCTGATGACCTCCGTGCTCACGACCCCGGACGGCAAGGTGGTGGAGGCGGAAGCGGCGCACGGCACGGTGACGCGGCACTACCGCGAGCACCAGAAGGGCCGCGAGACCTCGACCAATTCGATCGCCTCGATCTTTGCCTGGACGCGCGGGCTCGCCCATCGCGCCAAGCTCGACGACAACCCCGCGCTCGCGAAGTTCGCCGCGACACTCGAGAAGGTGTGCGTCGACACCGTCGAGTCCGGCTCCATGACCAAGGACCTGGCGCTGCTCGTCGGCGCCGACCAGAAGTGGCTCTCCACCACCGGCTTCCTCGACAAGGTCGACGAGAACCTGAAGATGGCGATGGCGTAAAGCGTGAGCTCACTGGCAGCCCGCCTCAACTTCAACCCGTCCTCATCCTGAGGGTCCGCCTTCGCTCCGCGAAGGCGGACGTCTCGAAGGACGAGGGCGGCCCGATGAGGCGCCGCTTGTGCACTCCGCCCATGGTTCGAGACGCGCGCTGCGCGCGCTCCTCACCATGAGGGAGAACAAGGTGAAAAGCAGATAAGCGCCACTCACCCGCCCAGCGCCGCCTCGATCGCGGCGAGCGCGGCGTCGGCCTTCGATCCGTCCGGTCCGCCGGCCTGCGCCATGTCGGGACGCCCGCCGCCGCCTTTGCCGCCAAGGGCTTCCGCGCCCTTCTTCACGAGATCGACCGCGTTGAAGCGTTGGGTGAGATCGCTCGTCACCCCGACCACGATGCCGGCCTTGCCCTCGCCGGTGACGCCGACGATGGCGACGACGCCGGACCCGACCTGCTTCTTGCCTTCGTCGGCAAGGCTCTTGAGATCCTTCATCTCGATGCCCGAGACCGCGCGCGCGAGCAGCTTGACGTCGCCCACGGTGCGCACGCCGTCCGCCCCCGAGCGCGCGCCGTCGCCGCCGCCCATCGCGAGTTTCTTTTTCGCGTCAGTGAGATCGCGCTCGAACTTCTTGCGCTCATCGAGCAGCGCGGCGACCCGCGCCGGCAAATCTTCCAGTGGAACTTTAAGCTCCGCAGCCGCCGCTTTAGCGATCTGAACCTGTTTGTGAGCGGCCTTGCGCGCCGTCGTGGCGGTCAGCGCCTCGATGCGGCGCACGCCCGCCGCGACCGCGCTCTCGCCCACCACCGAGATCAGCCCGATGTCGCCGGTGCGCCGCACGTGGGTGCCGCCGCACAGCTCGACCGACCAGCCCATGGCGTTGCCACCGCCACCGTCAGGATTTTGGCCCATCGCCACGACGCGCACCTCGTCGCCGTATTTCTCGCCGAACAGCGCGCGCGCACCCGAGGCGATCGCGGCGTCGACTGCCATCAGGCGCGTGGTGACCGGCGAATTCTGCAGCACCATGTCGTTGGCGATGTCCTCGACGCGCCC
>WNFC01008950.1_pt1 | contig 11068 bp, 9 predicted proteins | sample 5400541 | NCBI WGS metagenome assembly WNFC01 (sample SAMN13153342, study PRJNA577476) | soil metagenome | isolation source: 120 cm saprolite under Douglas fir tree site 2 hole 2 replicate 1 | place: USA:California | collected 2015-04-18
GGGCAAAATCCACCATCTATAGAATTAGCATCCTTAGCAATTTGGTCTAGAATCTTAACTTCCTCTACTAGCAACAAGTATACAATGCACTAGTCATCCCTATTCTCATCTATGGATTACAAGTCTAGTACACTAGCATATGATAGAAGAGGCTAATCAACCACCTATAAGTAGCCCAAAACAAGAGAATATGTAAGTTAACCAGAGTCTTTAAGACAACTCTGGTTAAACTGTTACATAACCTTATAGGAATTCCCCCTATTGCATACCTTGCAGATAAGCTAATGCACGCATACTCCTATAGACTAAGAGGCTTGCCCCCTAATGCTACTGTATGAACTATACTTACTCACAATCAGTGTCACTACTGGCTGGATAACACTAGCCTCATCATGAACCTCAAATAAGCAACTTAGCCTACTTATGTACCAACCCCTTGGCCCATGCACAGCTAGGTCTTGGAAGCATGACCATTTCACATATCTACCAAATCCTCCCTCCCACATTATACAGAAACACAAAGAGAGCATAGAGTGCCGAGAAGCCTCTAATATACATATTATAGTTTGTTATTTAGTACAACATTCTACCCACTTTACTACATCTTACACATATTCCAAGAATAATAACCCCCACACTATGCAGCTGCTAGAGGCATTGATCAAACATAGGCCATATGCTAAGCAGCCAAAGATGCCCTAAGCAATACCTTATTACTATCACCCACACACATATTTATCTAGATACACCTAGTAAAAGTCATCTATTATTGATTAAGGATTAGACAAATAGAAAAAATAGAAAAAGAAAAAATAAGATAAAAGAATGCTGACAGTAAGAGACCCTATAAAGATAGGTAAGATCTCTCTTAAGGTTAGTATTGCTGAGAATAGGAAAGACTTGATTAAAGAGAGGAAAAATGCTACTAAAGCTGTTTAAATTTACTTAGATAGCTTAGCATTAGAAGATAAAGTAAGAATGTTAGCAGTTTTATTTAATAAAGGTAAGCACACTTAGAACCTTCACTACCATCTTAGTTTAGACTTACAATATATGGTATATAAAGCTGAAATAGTAGGACTACTGCTAGGTTTATATCTACTAACTGTTAGAAAAAGCTAAGCAAAAGCAGCCATAATTAGTATAGATAACCAAGGAGTGATTAAAGCCCTTAAGTTGGACCTTAGAAGCCTAGGGCACCACTGAGCTTATAAAGCTTTGTGTATAGCCAGCAACTGAAAAGAAAAAGAAGAAAATAAGTAGCAATGCTATAATAAGAATATGTTAGACAGTAGGGTATAAGAGGTTGAAAGGCAATAAATTAGCAGACAGAGAAGCAAAAAAGGTAGTTAAGGGTCAGATATTGGATACTAAGCTTCTTTCTCTATATCTTAGAAAATGTCTCCCAACTAATCTGATAGTAGTAAAGGCAGCACATAACAAGAGTCTTAAAAGTGAATAGAGGAAGGGATGGAAAAGCACCAAATAAGGAAAAGCTATAGCAAAAATTAAGGATACTAGGCCCTTAAACAAGTTTGTTGAAGCATTAAGCAACTGCACCTTTTGAGATTGATAGCAAGGATAATTGTATAAGTTAGAATGACATATATATTGCTTAATGGATATTTTAAAGAATATAAAGGGTCAATAAGATAAGATGCTGAGTATATAGAGAAGATAAGAAAAGTATAGAAGATTTGCTACTAAGATGGTTTACCTATGCTTATAAAAGGTAGACTCTGATATAGTATAGCAGTAAAAAGCATAAAGCTCTCACTATGCAAATTGAGAGAGCATCAGTTTATCTTACTACTGGTAGGATATATTGAAGTGTCAGATAGATTTATAAGATGAGATAAGGATAGTATAACTTAGACCTATAAGATTGTGAAATAAAAGAATAGAAAAGAAAGATATAAATAGATGAAACTAAGCAAAAGATAGTGTTACTAGGATAAGATAGTAAGGTTTAAGTAGAGTAAGAAGAGAGAGACTTGAATGTGGAAGTTGAATTACTTAGAGATAAGCAGAAGAAGAGAAGTTGTTTGTAGAGATATCTATGAAAGAGTAAGTATATATAAGAGATGCTAAAGAAGGAGTTGAAAGATTGTGTAATTGAAGATGAGACTATAACTGAGAAATATAGACAATACTATGATAATACTTATACTGATATATATGTAAGCTAGGGTAGTAGTGGAAGCAAAAGAATACTAAGGTACTAGAATGATAGCTAATACTTTAGAGAGTACTGGATAATAAGTAAGGTGAGACAATAGGAATGTATAAGAGTAGCTAGCTACTATAGGCATAAGAGCAGTATATAGGTAAGAGAAATATATAAGGATAACTGTTTGAGGCAAAGGGAGAAGACTAGAGATAGGAAAGATGGAATATAGATAAACTGAATTATAAGAATACTGTGACTAAGGAGTAGAGAGATTATCTGTATGTTAAGGTAAGATATAGTATAAGAGCAATGGGGATTCTGTTTATTTTAGTCTATAATGGTAAAGATGTAAGAAAATTTTAGTTTATATTGTTGGTATTATTGTAATTGTGGTTATTGTGTTATTGTTATACTTGCTGCATAATATAAAGGATGGAAGGTAGATTGATAGAAGGCTATATATATATAAGTATATACTTATAGCTAAGGATATACAGTCATTACCCTAGGAATTAACTATTCTTAGTAAGTGATAGTAAGTAGCTGAGGTATTAACCACTAAGTCTATATATGAAACAAATAAAAATGAAACTTCACTCTTGATTTAAGCATAAAGTAAGCATCAATATAAACAGTTTTATGTTTTTTTTAAGGCAATTGACCAAGATTTTGTGAATTCCCTTCTTTAAGGGAATGTTACACAAACTCACACTAAAAGTTAAAGCTTGCATTGCTGAGTCAGAGTGGCATTTTGGCAGAACTCTATTCTCACATAGTCCAATAAAGTGTCAAACACATATTCAAATAAATTATAATTGCATAATTCTAGATAGATTGTATGCTACAAATTATATGACAAATGTTAGTTGGAACTTGAACCCAAAATCTTATTGCCCTGTGACAGTTTGTGACTGGTTGATTTCTAGGCAGCTTAGCTCAGCTGGTTGATTCCTAGGGTAATGACTATATAGTTATATAGTACAAGTTCTTATAATATGCCTTTGGCATGGTTTGTGTTACCACCGTTCCCAGTAGCTGGGTACAGTAGTCTAATGAGTTGGCGAGGGAGATGTATATGAAACGTGTGCTGTTGTGCCTCTCTCTTAAGTATCCTGATGGTCCTGCGGACTCCTAATCACGTATACACCAGACCCCTAAGGTCTACAGTCTATGGTCTTTGGCTTGTGACTTATATCCTTAATGGATAGCCTTGTCTTATTGTTGTACTTATAACTCCGATCCTTATTGTTAAGACTACAGTTATTGTCTTGGTACTGACTCATACTGACTCCCCCCTACTATTGTTATGATACTGACTCCTTCTTGGCCCAAGCACCTTATTGTCTTGTACTTTACCTATTCTAAACTACCTAGGGTATATAAGTAGCTATGGATCACGCTGTAACCCCCAGCTTGATCCTCTTATCCAATTCACGGCTTTGATAGCCTAGTCTTTGGACTCCCTCCTCTACAGGTGTTAGCACACACCTCTCCTAAGTCTAACTCAAGATAGTGACTTAGCACAGTCCTATCACTCTACACATATCCTCCTTAGTGGTTGCCACAGGAAGAAGACCAAGACGCTAGGCTACTCACCTTAGTTGTATATTTCATTGGGATCATGTGATATGACTCATGTGACTTACTTCATGACACCCTCACATGTGACTTAGTACAGCACATGACACCCTTACACGTGACTTAGTACAGCATATGATACAGACACCACACGTGACTTAGTATAGCATGTGACATAGCTTATGACAAGAACACATGACTATTTGACTTAGTGGACTTCCATCTAGCAGCGGTGACACTAGGATCAAGCTATTTCAAGACAGCAAGCTCTTTGGGAAAGCAGATGACACGCCATTGGCTAGATAGAGCTACGCTATGAGACTTCAAAGGTCTACGAACGAATACCCGCATCAGAGAAATCGGGACAGACAACACAACAAACAAGTACGGGTACATATATAACATATACTACCCAGAACACCTTGGAGAAAAACCAGTTGGAATAGTACACTATAAAGATTGAATCCACCAGTTCTTCCACCACACAAGGATAGGAGATCCCTACTTAGGACCAGTACATAAGGAAGCAACCAGATATGAAATTATCAACCATGGCTCCACCATAGAGAAAGAGCCCGAAGACTAGCTTGCTTTATAGATCTGTAACTCGCTGGTCATCGTTGATCTAGAACAGCCAGAAAGCCCCAAAAGAGCCAGAGAGCCCTGGGCCCTAGACCGCACACCCACTATCCCTCCTGCCACATATCTTACTCAGTAGGAACAACCCCAGTTATCAATGGCCACTGAGACTATTGCAAGGTCTCTTATAGAGACCATCACCCAACCAGATATTGCTCAGCAGCTTTCCCAATCATTTGTGGAACCTACAGGAGGAACAGGAGGATTTAGAGAATCCCTTCCTCCTAGATTGAATTGACTTGATCCCAAAGAGACCTGGATCTGAGCCACCCTTATTAATGCTTTTCGCAGACGCCTCTGGCCCCAAGGAAGAGGCACTGGAGGAGGGGGACCTCTAGATGATGATGACCTAGGAGGAGGAAGAGGCGATCCTCCCAATGAAGAGCCTGATGGGGAGGATTTACAGGACCATGTCCCCATCCCCCAGGCCAGAGACATCAAGCCTATGGGATCCCTCCCACGAATCTTCAATGAAGATCGAACCAGAGCAGATGCATTCCTCACCGGGTACCTCGGATACCTGATGCTTAACCAAGGAGTTCTAGGTTTCGAGTCGCCCATCTGACAAGTCGCAATGGCCCTCACCTTGATCAAAGGTGAGAAAGTCAATCTATGGGTTAAAAACATGCTTGATAGCCTCAGAAGACTCCACCCAGTGCAACACAATGTACTGGCAGTATGGAACCATTTTGAAACAGCATTTCGAGACAAGTTTACCAACTCCACAAGGGAATTACAGGCCAGGACCCAACTCAAAAGGTTGAAGTTCCGATATCCAGATATCGACGGCTACATAGCTGAATTCGAAGACCTGATAGTCCAAGCAGGCTACAACTTGGCATTCCAAGAGACTATCAATCTCTTCCTCAAAGGCTTTAACAAGAATAGGAACTTACTTGACAAGGTGTTTACACCCCTAGTACCAGTTGCCTATGAAGCCATGAAGAGGAGACTTGTCGTGATCGTCAAGTTGATGCAATTGGTCAACTCAATAGCACAAGATGCACCTGACTTTAGGAGCTTCTGCAGCAACCCCATGCAGATGCCACATGGAAATCAACAGCCCCAACGAAACTTCACGCCAAGGCAAGTAATGTCGTCTAACGCCCCACAATGGATGAACAACCAACTGGTCCTGATGGACACAAGCAACTGGGCCTGCACCCCGAACTGGCGCAACAGAATAACCCAAGGAAATGCAGCCCAAGTCGAACCAAACCAACAATCGAACTAGCCACCACACAAGTGTTTCAACTGTGACAAAATTGGTCACATCACGAGGCAATGCCGTGCCCCAAATAAAGCTAGAATTAGCCATATTCTCGATGAACCCAAAGAAATGATGAACCAACAAGTACCTCTCACCCCTGACAGGATCCTCGATAATGCCCTCTTTGCATTCAACCACCTCTCCAAAGATCTGAAAGATTAGTTTATCCAGAAATATGAAGGAGACTCACAGAATTTTCAAGGTGTCTAATTAGATTGGCACTAATTAGACAATACTGAGACCAAGATGTATTTATATCAAATTGCAAATCAATGATGCTGCGCATCTTTCTACATTCAAGGTCGAAAAGAGTGAAGCCGTTGCCCTGTTAGACTCAGGAGCAACCGAAAACTTCATCAATATCTATTATGCAAGAAAACTAGAACTCCCAATATGAAGACTCACCCACAAAAGAAGACTCTTCAATGTAGACGGAACACCAAACCAAGCTGGAATGCTGAAATACTACACAGATATGGTCACAAGAACCGGATCAAAGAGAACTCACTTATGCTACTTCCTGACAGACCTAGAGGAAAATCACCTAATACTTAGGTACCCCTGGTTTGCCAGCGCCCAGCCAAAAATTGACTGGGCCAAGGGATGGATCGACTACTCACAGTTACTGTCACCGCTGCTAGACAGAAGTCCACTAAGTCGAATAGTCACGTGTTCTCATCACAGGCTATGTCACATGCTGTACTAAGTTACGTGTGTGTCTGCGTTACGTGCTGTACCAAGTTACGTGTATCGTATCACGTGAATTCTGTCACGTGATCTGGATGGGTTATATGTCTAAGGCAATTGTGCCTAGCATCTAGTGTCTTCTCCCTGTAGCAACCACTAAGGAGGAATTCTGTTCGTTCAGTCACATGAGTTGCGTCACATGAGGATAATGCAAATATATGGCTAAGGCAAGCAGCCTTGCACTCATTATTCCTATGGCAACCGTTAGGAATTATATCACAGCCACAAAGGCAAGAGTGATAGGACTATGCAAAGTCACTATCTTGAGTTAGACTCAGAAGCAGGTGTGTGCAAACACCTATGAGAGGGGGAGTCTAAAGACTAGGCTGTTAAAGCTGTGAATTGGATAAGAGGATCAAGCTGGGGGTTACAGCACGATCCGTAGCTACTTATATACTCTAGGTAGTTTAGGGCCGGTAAAGTACGAGACAATAAAGGTGCTTGGGCCACTGTGAGTCAGAGACATAAACAATAGGGGAAGGGAGTCAGTATGAGTTAGTACCAAGACAATAACCATAGTCCTAACAATAAGAATCAGAGTCATAAGTACAACAATAAGACGAGGCTGTCCATCAAGGACATGAGTCACAAACCAGAGACCATAGACTGTAGACCTTAAGGGTCTGGTGTATATGTGATCAGGAGTCTATGGGACCATCAGGATACTCGAGACTGAGATGACTTAGCACATGCTTCATATACATTTCCCTTGCCAGCTTGTTAGACCACTGCACCCAGGGTGCTACTGGCGACAGTAGTGACAGTTACCTATCATTATCCGAAGCGACGATGCCGACAAAGCAATCTTCTCCACCCAAACCAAAGGAAGAAAAGTCACCATCAGGAGAGCACAAGTAGACGAACGAATTCCTCACCAATATAGAGCATTCACAGATGTCTTCAGTAACAAAGAATCCAAGAGATATCTCTCGAAGAGACCATGGGACCACAAAATTGAGCTCAAACCAGGAGCACCAGCAACACTGATTAGCAAAACAATTTACCTATCCTACACCGAGCAGAAAGAACTTAAAGAGTTTGTCCATGAACACTTGGAATGAGAAACGATACGAAGATCCAAGAGCCCCTATGCGGCATCATTCTTCTTCATCAAAAAGAAGAATGGAAAATTATGACCTGTACAAGACTATCAACCAATCAATGAGTGGACCATTAAAAATCAATACCCCTTACCACTCATACCCCAGCTAATCGACAGAATTGGCAATGCCAAATTGATCATAGTAGTCGACATCTGCTGGGGATACAATATGGTGCAGATAATTGAGGAAGATTGACACAAGGCAGCCTTTGTAACAAATAAGGGACTCTTCGAACCGACAGTAATGTTCTTTAGACTCACCAATTTGCTGGCGACCTTCCAAACCATGATGGACACAATATTCTGAGAACAGATCACAAGGGAAACCCTCATGGTATACATGGACGACATCGCGGTCCACACTAAAAGAGATCCCAGCAAAACGGAAGCCCAACACCTGGAAAGACACCAAAGATTGGTCAGAGAAATGCTCACCATACTACACAAAAATGACTTATTCCTCAATATCGACAAATGCCAATTCGAACAAATGGAAGTCGACTACCTAGGGGTCCGCGTAGGAGGCCAATGAGTTCAGATGAAAGAAGCCAAGGTTGCATGAGTAAAAGACTGAAAACCCCCTCGAAACGTGACTGAAGTACGACGCTTTCTAGGCTTCACAGAGTACTATCACTATTTCATTAAAGGATACTCACAATTAGCACGACCACTCCTGGACTTGACAAAGAAAAGCACTGACTGGCACTGGGAAGAACCACAATAGAAGGCATTTGAGGACCTCAAGAATAGAATGTGCAGCAGGCCGGTGCTCGCACACCCCGACCCAGAAAAGGTGTTCTATCTTCAGACAGACACCTCGACCAAAGGGGTAGGAGCAGTGCTGACCCAAGAAGTGGACCAATCAAAGAAGCGAAAGCCAATCACTTACTACTCAGCCACCTTCAGCCTGGCTAAAGAAAACTATGACATCTATGAAAAAGAATTCTTAGCAGTCCTCAAAGCACTCGAGAATTGGAGGGCTCACCTCATATGGACGAAGAAGCCCTTCATCATTGAAACGGACCACAAGAATCTGACATACTGGAAAGAGCCAAAGAAACTGACAGGCAGGACAGCATGGTGGCACAAAAAAACTTCAGGACTACAACTTCAAAATTATGCACATAGCAGAAAAGACCAATGAACCTGCAGATACACTGTTAAGAATGGACCAAGAAGAAGAAAACAGAGAACCTAAACTCACCCCACTAATATTGTCAGACGCCTTCTTGAACATCTTCAAAGCAGGCAACCCTGGAACGCTAGAAGACAAAGTCGTGCAAACCTAACAATGACACCGAGAAATGATGAATAGATAGGAGAAGACGCTACCCATTGTACAACACAACGAGCAAGGAGGAAGAACAACGATGTGGATGGACAAAGAAGAATGACTGGTCATACCCCTAGACGACGATCTCAAGAGAAGAATAATGAGAGAACTACACGATCACTGGGGAGCAGGACATCCAGGGAGGGATGAGACAACCAGGTGAGTCCTACGCGACTACTTATGGCCCTCAGGCAGAGCCTGGATTGATCGATACATCAAGGGGTGCACAACCTGCCAACAAAACAAAAACCTCACACACGTTACCAAAACCCCATTTTACAAAATCACCGTACCAGAAAACGCACCCCCATTCATACAGATAGCGATGGATCTGATCACAGAACTCCCCAAATCAAGAGGATATGATGCTATACTGACGATAGTTGATCACGGATGCTCACAAGAGGCTGTCTTCCTACCCTGCAACACCACCATCACAGGACCCCAGATTGCACAATTATACTACAAATACATCTACCCCTAGTTCAGACTACCAACTAAAGTCATATCCAACAGAGACCCTTAATTCACGAGTCACTTTAGACAAAGTTTAGCCAAGGAACTAGGGATACGCTGGAACCTGTCAATAGCATTCCACCCTTAAATGAATGGACTAACGGAACGAAAGAACCAATGGGTAGAACAATACCTCCGTTTGGTGATAGTGAATAATGAAGAGTAGAGCAATATGTTGCCCTTGGCAACACTGGTACACAATAACTTGGCTAACTCCACAACCAGACTCGCTCCCAATCAACTACTGATCAGATGAGAACCCTCTGCAACACCAGCGCAATCAGAAGGATCAGAAAACCCCCTGGTGGAGCTATGAGTCAAACAATTACAGGAAAGAAGAATGATGGCAATCCAAGCACTCAATAGGACAGCACAGAAACATATGCCTGGACCACCACAGTAGACAATAGAACAAAAGGTCTGGCTCGATGCAAAGAATCTGGCACTCCACTACAGAACAATAACGCTAGCACCCAGACGGCATGGACCTTTCGAAATAGAAAAGGTAATGTCACTGGTGGTATATAAATTATGTCTTCCACCTTAGTAGAATATACACCCCGTTTTCCATGCCACCCTTCTTATGCCCTATGTAAAAACTGAAGAACATGGCCAGAACTTCACGAGGCCACCACCTGACATGATCGAAGGTGAAGTGGAGTACGAAGTGGAGGCCATTAGGACCCATTGCTACCACTAGCACAAACTACAATACCTGATCAAATAGAAGGGATACCTAGAAAGTGACAATATATGGGAGCCCATCGACAACGTGCAAGTGCCACAGCTGATAAGAAATTATCACCTGATGCACCCTCTGGAGGATAAAAGGATGAACAAATGAGCCAGAACAATATCATTAACCCCCACCTTCCAACCAACCTGGCTCCTCGACACCAACCTCCGAAGCACCTTCGCAACAGTAGTACTAGCAACAGCAGCAGCGACACCAGTGAAGACAGCAGGACTGCCTTCACTAACGACACGTGCGCTACCACTCTGGAGCCCATTCCAGAGTCTGCTTTCATCCTCAGGACACTGTTCCACGACCCTACCATCTACTCAACGAACAAGTTCGTCGACTTCCGCCCATGCCCGCTACTGGGTTAAAATTGCTATGTTTTCCTCCGAACCCTGTTCCATCACATCACTCATGTTTATAAGAATGAGCACTCCTGCTTCTGCTGCGACTACAACTGCGAAGCGCACCACTAAATGTCCGACGGATCCTACAACCCCTCCAATGAAACACATCACTCGCCCTGCCATGACCCTAGTGTCCCCTTATCACCAGAACCCCCCACCAGTCCTACCCTCACAGAAGTCACACTGCCTCTGGCACTTACCGCCTTCCCGCTCACCCTTGTCCACAACTACCCCAGCCCCAAATACCTGCCAGTCTCTCCAACTTCAGCTGAGACAATCCTCATGCTCGACCCCACAATCAATGCCACCATCCGTGCCACCGCCTTCAGGCTCGCCACCACAGTCCGACAATGGACTGAACATTATGTCTAGAAGCTCGAAGAGGTGTCACGATGGGTCGAACAGCTTGAACGACTCAACGCACAACACAACGCTGACAACCGACAGTTGCAAGCTCAACTGGGCCTTATCAGCATTTCCGATGGCTTTGAACGTAATGAGGGAAGAATCACTGGAAGAGTCCCAACAGCAGGAGGCCAGATGGTGGTCCCAGAGTGGATCAGACCT
>WNFC01021230.1_pt1 | contig 11068 bp, 12 predicted proteins | sample 5400541 | NCBI WGS metagenome assembly WNFC01 (sample SAMN13153342, study PRJNA577476) | soil metagenome | isolation source: 120 cm saprolite under Douglas fir tree site 2 hole 2 replicate 1 | place: USA:California | collected 2015-04-18
GCAGGGCCAGCCGGCCTGAGTGCCGCCTACCACCTCACCCTGCTCGGCCACCAGGTGACGATCAGCGACGCCGGGCCCGAGCCCGGCGGGATGATGCGCTACGGCATCCCCGCCTACCGGCTGCCCAGGGACGTCATCGCCGCCGAGATCAACCGGATACTGGCGATGGGGGTGCGGCTGGAGTCCGGCGTCACGGTTACCGACATCCGCCAGGCCATGGCCGATGATGGATTCGACGCGGCGTTCCTGGCCGTCGGTGCCCAGGTCGGCAAGCGGGCCTTTATCCCGGCCGGTGACTCGGCCAAGATCATGGACGCGGTTTCCTACCTGCATAACACGACCGATGGTCAGCCCCCGCTGCTCGGCAGGCGGGTCGCCGTCTACGGTGGCGGCGACACGGCGATGGACGCCGCCAGGACCGCGCGACGGCTCGGCGCGACGGACGCGGTGATCGTCTACCGGCGGACGCGCGGGCAGATGCCCGCGCACGACATCGAGGTCGAGGAAGCTACCGCCGAGGGTGTGCGGATGATGTGGTTGTCCACGATCGCGCGGGCCGACGGCGAGAAGCTGACGATCGAGAAGATGCAGCTCGACGAGACCGGCTTCCCGCAGCCGACGGGCGAGTTCACCGAGCTTGACGCCGACGCCGTCGTGCTCGCGCTCGGCCAGGAGACGGACCTGTCGCTGGTCACCGGCGTCGACGGGATCGCCGTGGCAAACGGCGTTGTCCAGGTTGGCGGCGACCAGATGACCGGCTGCCCCGGCATTTTCGCAGGCGGCGACATGGTCATGGGCGAGCGCACGGTAACCACAGGGGTGGGTCACGGCAAGAGCGCGGCCCGCTGCATCGACGCCTGGCTGCGCGGCGACCGGTGGCACCCGTCCGAGCCGGCCGCCCTGGCCGACTATGACCGGCTGAACACCTGGTACTACTCCGATGCGCCGGCGACCGTCCGGCCAGAGCTCGACGTGGCTCGCCGCGTCTCCACGTTCGACGAGGTCGTCGGGGGGCTTGACGAGTCCAATGCCTCGTTCGAGGCACGCCGCTGCCTGTCCTGCGGCAACTGCTTCGAGTGCGACAACTGCTTCGGCGTCTGCCCCGACAACGCCATCATCAAGCTCGGCTCTGGCAGCCGTTACGAGATCGACCTGGACTACTGCAAGGGCTGCGGTATGTGCGCCACCGAGTGCCCGTGCGGTGCGATCAACATGGTCCCCGAGCAAATCTGACCGGCCCTGGCAGCGCCTGGGTGAATCCTCCGTGAGAGCTAGGTGAGGCTTGCCACCTGTGGGTTTCCGGCGCCGATGTCGCGGCGTGAGGCTGGCAGCGTCACCAACACCCTGGAGGTTTTCATGCGGAACAGGTTGCTTGCCTTCGCTGCCGCGGCGCCGTTGCCTTTCGGCACGACGTTCGCAGCAGCCCAAGCCGCATCTGCCAGCCCAGCCGCGCCAGCGCCGTCAGCCAGCGGCCCGTGTGGCACGCTGGCTTCAGCGCCCACATACACCCACGTGATCTGGGTGTGGACAGCACGCCGGCGCCCAGCATCTTCGGCCAGGGCGAGACGTGGGCGGCCTACGAGGAGTCGATGCCGTCGAACTGCTACCCGGCGAACTCCGGGGAGTACGCGGTGCGCCACAACCCGCCCCCGTACTACACCACGTTGAATGGATGCTCCACGTTCGACGTGCCCTACTCGCAACTGGCCACCGACCTGGCCAGCAACACGCTGCCAGCCTTCTCATTCATCACCCCGAACGTGATCGATGACATGCACGACGGCACGATCGCCGACGGCGACAACTGGCTGGCCGCCAACCTGCCCGCCATCTTCAACAGCACCGAGTACCAGGACGGCTCGACGGCGGTTTTCGTCACCTGGGATGAGGGTGAGGGCGGCAAGGCAACGCAGTGCGCCACCAACACGACTGACGTAGGCTGCCACGTCGCCACGATCGTGATCAGCCCGAGCACCCAGCTGGGCACAACCTCTGGCACGCTGTTCAACCACTACTCCCTGCTCGGCACCGCCGAGGAACTGCTTGGCCTGCCGAAGCTGGGTCTTGCAGCCACCTCCCCGACCCTCACCTCAGCCTTCAACCTGTAGCCGGAAACCGTGATAACGCCGCCTGGCACCAGCAGCGTGCCAGGCGGCGTTTCTAGCCTTCGTCAGGGCCGGTGTACGAGTGGACCAGAGACTCGGGTGTGGGCGGAGCGGGACGCTGGAGGGCCGACGATGGGACCCAGATGGCTTGGCTCGAGGGACCAGCGCGGACGACTTCGCCGGCTCGCACCGAGGGGATCAAACAGCAGATCCCAGACGGCCGGCATGTCTTCCAGACCCAGATGCTCGCCAGAGGGGCAATCCCCTGGATGGGACAGCGTCGCCAAAGGTCATCGCGGACAGGCTCCTGACTCACCTCGACCCCGACTCGTGACCCGGAAGCCCGATCAGATCATGAGCGAAAGAACGGCCGGCGCATCGCCGCACCGGGAACGGGCACAACCCGGCCCGTGCCACTCGAGAGCTGAAGCAGGGGTCTAGTCTCCCGATGCGCCTCGACGAGGTCGTCCTCTTCTGCCGCTGGCAGCAGTTGGACTCGTTGCCGACACGGCGAGATCTCTGCGAGTGACGCGGAATGGTGTCTATCGCAGCACGGGACCGTCGGCCCATCTTCCGGGCGGAATCTCAAACGGCGGCGAAGTCGCAGACACGTAAACCAGCGGCTCCGGGCCCGGGTTGTGTATGGAATGCTGAGTCCCGCGAGGGACGAGGATCACCGTGCCAGCCTGAACCTCGCCCTGTTCGTCACCGACACGCATCAGACCGCTGCCTCGGACGATGACGTAGGCCTGCTCCCGCCCTGCGTGCGAATGCGCCTCTTGCTCGCTGCCGACAGCCCCCTCGACCCACGTAATCGACAGCTTCTCCGAACCAAACTGCCCAGGCGCCAGCAGGAGGTACGACACCTGGCCACCGCGGTGCTCTCTGGGACACTCGTCGAGCGTCTGCATGTACATGACCTCAGCGTGGCAGGTTGCCCTCCCCGCCAGACCAAGGACCTCGATAGACATGCTCGCTCATCGCCCGACGGCGCGGCCGTTCAGGATATTGGCTGTACGTGTCGGCCTGGCGCGCTGATGGCCGCACACACTGCCGCCGCGCCTGGCTGCCTTGGGCGGCGAGTCCGCCGGCGTCCGATCCCGACATGCATCTCTGCGTCGTTTCCGCTCGGCGGCGAATCACGCTGAGATTTTACTTGCGCGCCATTATCGGCGTCATCCCTCGTTGAGGAGGTCTCGTGGCGCGGCGGGCTGGCCGTCGGGGTGCTCCGGGGTGCGGTTGATGAGCCTCCGGGGCTCGAACGGCCCGCACTGGTGGCGGCGGGGACCCGACCAGCGGGCGGGGACGGCGTCGAGGCCCGACGCCAGTTTGTAGGCGGCTGCCTCGTAGTTGATCCGCCAGCCCCGGAAATGCGGCCAGGCGTCCTCCGGAGTCCGCTCGACGGGGAACCCGACGGACGTGATCCGCTCCCAGCCCTCCATGAACTCCTCCCAGCTCAACCGGACGGGGTCATCAGGCCGCGGATCGTCGTCGACGAGGATCGCAACGTGCGGGTCAGCTTCCGCAGGCAGGTGAAGCCCACCTGCACGCAGAGCCGGGCAGTGAAAGGCGCGCCCGCCGGGCACGCCGCCAGGTGAAGAGCGGCGGCATCCAGCACGGCCAGCTGCGAGACGACCCATGAGCTATGTTGACCGGAAACGCAGCAGCGACGGGTAACTCGAATGGGACTCGGCCACGTCGGCCGACCAGCGCTCCCACCCTTCGTAGATGACCGTCAGCTGCTCGATGCCATCCGCTATCTGCACCCTGGCCAGCAGCTCCGGCCCCAGGTAGGCGATCTGCAGGGCGACAATCACCAGCCCCGAGGCAGCCGCGAAGAAATCGACGACGCTCGGCTCCGCGCCGCGCGTGGCGGCGAAGCCGAGGGTGAACGATGATCGGCAAACGTGTCCCCGGCCAGGAAGGCCGCCATCGCAGGCGCCAGGTCACGGGCCATTCCAGGGCCAGGCTCGTCAGCCCGAACATTCGCATCAGCGCCCGGACGAGCAGCGGGTTCTCCCTGACGCCGTGCACCTCGCCAAGCAGCAGCAGGCCAGATTCATCTAGCGACTGCTGCGCCGCAGCTGCAGCGGACGGCTCGGCCTGCAGTTCCAGGTCGGCCACCGCGAATTCGGCTGCCGCCTGGAGAAAAGCCTCCATCGAGTCAACGCCCGGCACACTAGCAGCGTGGCACCGGCCCCGGAAATGCGTTTCGACCTGCCGCAACGCTGAGGTGATCGCAGCGAAATATGTTCGGGCGTCAGGGCTTTGTCCTGGCCAGGCGAGGACATGGGGCAGATACGCGGACGAGCCCGGCTGCCGGCAGAGGGGCGTGGAGCCCGGTAGAGGTGCTCTCTCCACAGGATCTCCTGCTGGAAGGTTCCGCGTGATCGCCGGTCGAGCAACGCTTGACGTGCCCGGGGGAACTGGCCCGGTTCGTCGCGAAGCTGCTCGCGGCTGAACGCCGTCGCTGCAGCACATCCATGGCAGTCCATTCCGGCGGTCCTGGTTCGTCGTGAGGGTGACCGGTCAGATAGCCCTGTCCGCCAACGGCGGCGACTGACCGCGTAGAACAGGAGGACAGGGAGTCTTCGATGCCTGAGACCGAACCAGCCGTGCAGTTGAACGAGGGATTCAGCGAGCCGGGCGCTGCCGCCCCGCCGTGGGCCGAGGTGGCGCGCGTGCTGTCGGCTTCCGAGATGGTGAGGCTGTCGACCGTGCGCCGCGACGGGCGGCCGCACGTCACGCCGCTTCCGGCGGTTTGGGCCGATGGGAGGATGTACTTCTGCGTCGGCTCGCATGAGCAGAAGGCCAGGAACCTGGAATCCGACGCGCGCTGTGTCCTCGCGGCGGGTGCCAACCAGTTCCGCTCGGGGCTCGATGTGGCGGTCGAGGGAACTGCCGTCCCGGTGACCGGCAATGCGCAGCTCCAGCGGCTGGCGGCAATGTGGAAGTCGAAGCTTGACTGGGATTTCGAGGTCACCGATGGGGGGTTTTGTGATCCCGCCGGTCGGCTGGGCCTAGTCTTCGGCGTCACCCCGGCCAAGGTCCTCGCCTTCGGCAAGAACCCCTACACCCAGACCCGCTACCGCTTCGCCGGCCGGTAGCCCGCCGGCCAGGCAGCGCGACGTGCGGTGGGATCTCGGCAACATAGGTTCCAGCAGGCGGGCTTTGTAGTGCGTCTAACCAGCGCGCCACCAGCAGCATCATCTACCGGGCACCGCCGACCCGGCCGACCTTTGTCCGAGCCGAGCTGCGCGGCTTCGACCACGACGCGATGACCGTCATCCCCGGGCCGCGGGCCCGCGTCCTCGCCCAAGGCCCACCGGTTTTGCCCGCACGGTCATGGCCCCGGATGGCAGGCGAGATGCTCGCGCCCAGCCCACCCGCACGCCACGACGGGGGCCTGGCCGGGCAGCGTCGCCTCGGCCTCCGCGTCGGTCGCGAGCCGGGCGAGGCCGTTGACAACCAGAACCGGTCGATGTATCGCTTGAGCCCCTACATCACCGGTTGCCTGAATTGCCCATCATGCCCTGGCCGTGACCGTGGTGACAGGGGCCATGGTGGCCTGATTCCTCGCCTCGGTACTTCTGTATCCACTGGGTGATGGCGGTGCTGATCGCGCTGGCCTGGGCCTTGGTGATGGTGTGGTTCTTGACCTGCTGGCGGAGCACCGTGTCAAGCATGTTCCGCCAGTGGTCACGCACGTAGGTAGTGAAAGCATCGTGGATAGCGATAGCCTGCGCGTGCGTGATCGTGCCCTTGGCGACCAGCGGCCCCAGCGGGCCGCAGTCGGGCGCCTTGGAAGTGCTGGACGCGACAGCGGCTGTGCTCGCCGCCGTTGCTGGTGCGCCAGCAGCGGCCCAGGCCGTCGCGCTTCCTCCGCCCGCCAGGAGGCCGACAGCCGCCAGGCCTGCCAACAGTTTCCTGTTCATGATGTCCCCCCTGCGCATGTCTCCCCTTCGTTCTGATTCTAGGAAAGAGCTCCGGCCTGGAGGCTCTGGGTAAGGGAGGCGGATACGAACCGAGTCTCGGGCATTGGCCATGCTGACACCGGCCGAGTCACCGCGCCACGCCGTAAGATGCGGTCACCAGCCCGCCGCCGCGGCTAGAACATGTTTCCCAGTTAAGGCAGCGTGGCTGCGACCTTCGCTGTGTAGATCTCGGCCTGCTTCCCGCTCGCGGCCGGGTAGTCGCTGCCCCAGCTTGCGACGATGTCAGTGGGCGAGAGCACGGACAAGCCGGTCGTGTCCGCAACTGGGGACGCCAGGATCGGCTCGCTCACCCGCTGAACACGCTGCTCGACTACAGCGAGCCAGGGGTGCTCGGCGCATTCGCGGACGCGCAGACGATCGCCAGGCTCGAGGCCACGATGGCGCGCGAGGGCGTCATGTCCGGCACCAAGATGGCGGCGACCTTCGACGTGCTGCGGGCCAACGACCTGATCTTCAACTATGTAGTCTCAATTCACTCGTTCTACCTGCATTCGCTGTACGAGAAGAACCAGCTCGCCAGCGGAGAGCTCGTGCTGGCCGGCCAGCCGCTGTCGCTGAAAGACATCAAATGCGACACGTACCTCGTTGGCGCCGTGAACGATCACATCGTGCCGTGGATGTCCTCCTACAAGGCCACTGGGCTGCTCGGCGGCAGCGTCCGCTACGTGCTGTCCAGCGGGGGCCACATCGCCGGAATCGTCAATCCACCCAGCCAGAAGGCCTGGTATCAGGTCGCCGAGCACCATCGGCAGCACGCGACCCAGTGGCGCGAGGGCGCGGAGCGGCGCGCCGGCTCGTGGTGGGAAGACTGGGCAGCGTGGTCCGATTCACGCGCGGGCCAGCTCATCGCGCCGCCGCAGATGGGAGGCGAGCGGTTCCCCGCACTCGGCCCGGCGCCTGGTGACTACGTCCGAGGCTGACCCAGCCAGGCGGTTGGCATACATGCCATCTGTATGGTATAGTTACCACAAGACGATCCGAGGAGGAGAGAAAGATGACTGACCCCACCGCTGTTGTCCAGGACCTGCAAGGACAGATCCTGGACACGATCCGCAAGAGCCAGGAAGCCGTCACCGACGCGGTCAGGACATGGGCCGATGCCGTGCACTCGATCACGCCGTCGGTGCCTCTTCCCCCTGCGCCATTCGCCGACAAGCTACCGAAGCCGACCGACCTAGTGGCCAACGCCTACGACTTCGCCGAGCAGCTTCTTGCTACGCAGCGGAAGTTCGCCGAGGACATCCTGCAGGCGACGGCGCCGGTGCTGGCCGCCAAGGAGAACCCGGGCGCCGCGCCCAAGAAGGGCGGCGGGGCCGCCAAGTGACCTCACGTGCGCCGCGTGACCATGAGTAGCGGCCGGAGGCAGATGTGACCGATCCATGGGAAGCGCAGGCAGGAGTCCTGGGGGCGTTCATCAGGAACCAGCGTGAGCTCGCCCGGCTGTCGCTGCGCCAGCTGGCCGAGCTGACAAGCTTGTCCCATCCTTACCTGAGCCAGGTGGAGCGCGGACTGCACCAGCCTTCGGTCCGTGTGCTCAAGCTCATCGCCGAAGCGCTGAACGTGTCCGCTGAAACGCTGCTGGTGCAGGCCGGCCTGCTCAGCGGACAAGACGAGGACGATGCGGATGGCTCCCGGACCACCGAGCGGGTGACCGCCCTGATCCGAAGCGACAAGAGACTGAGCGGCGCGCAGAAGGCGGCGCTGCTCGCGGTCTACGACAGCATGCTGCGGGAGTGACGCTGGACGCCTCAGGCGGCTTCGGGTCGCGATGGCTGGAGCTGACTAAGGGCGAGTGCTTCGAGTTGCTCGCCGGACAGCACCTGGGCAGGCTGGCCTTCGTCGACGAACTCGGGCCGATCGTGCTTCCCGTCAACTTCGTCCTGGACGCCCACATGGTGGTGATCCGTACCGACGAGGGAACCAAGCTCGACATCGCGAGTCACGGTGGCCGGGTCGCGTTCGAGGTCGACCAGATTGACGCGGTCACGGGCTCGGCCTGGAGCGTCCTCATCCGCGGTGAGGCGATCGAGGTTACCGACGGCCTGGAGCTGGCCCGGCTGAGCACGCTGCCGCTGCATCCGTTGGCGCCCGGCCAGAAGAGCCACTACGTGCGCATCTTGCCCGCCTTGGTCACGGGGCGGCGGATCACGGCGGCCGGCCAGCCCGGCCGCGATCGGAGCGACTAACCGCAGTGGGGCGACCCGCGCCCGGAGACGACGAGGTCTGCCGATGGGACGAAGCATCGACCAGGACGAGTTCGGCGAGCAGGATTACTCGCAATTCCGTGACCGGCTAGACGAGTGCCTAGCCACCCTTGGCCGGCTGCTCGAACGACCAGGTTTCGGGGTGGGATCGAGCACGATCGGTGCAGAGCTCGAACTAGTCCTTGTTGACGATCTGGGGCAGCCGCTGCCGCTGAACGAGGCCATCCACGCCGCGCTGGCAGATCCGCGGGTCACCTTTGAGCTGCACCGCTTCAACCTGGAGCTCAACGCCTCGCCGGTGCAGTTGGCTGGCCGGCCATTCACCGAACTCGGCAAAGAACTGACGATGCTGCTTGACCGGGTGGGCACGGCGGCGAGTGACCACGCGGGCCGGCCGGCACTGATCGGCATACTGCCGACGCTCCGCCGAGACCACCTCACCCCTGACATGATGACCGACTCGCCGCGCTACCGAGCGCTCAGCCGCGGCCTACGGCGGATGCGCCAGGGTCCGTTCCAGATCAAGATTACCGGCGATGACCCGCTCCATCTGGCTAGCAGCGATGTCGGACTGGAAGGAGCGAACACGTCGTTCCAGGTTCACCTGCGGGTGAATCCATCCGATTTCGCGCGCGTCTACAACGCCGTCCAGCTCGCGACCGTACCAGTCCTTGCGGTGTCAGGTAACTCACCTACCTTTCTTGGGCACCGGCTGTGGGAGGAGACGCGGATCGCCCTGTACAAGCAGTCGGTCGACGACCGTCCGGGTGTTGGCCCGCGGCGCAGGCTGTCCAGGACGGCCCTGGGAACGGGTTGGCTGCGAGGCGGGGCGCTTGACTTGTTTGTCGAGAGCGTCCGACTGCACGAGCCAGTGCTCCCCGTTCTCGGCGAACAGGACCCGGCCGGCGCCCGGCTTGACCCGCCGCCGCTGGACGAGCTCAGGCTGCACCAGAGCACGGTCTGGCGCTGGAACCGGGCCATTTTCGACCCGGCGGCAGGCGGGCATCTGCGGATCGAGATGCGGGCTCTGCCCGCTGGTCCCACCATGATCGACATGCTCGCGAACGCCGCCTTCCTGATCGGGCTCTCGCTGAGCCTCGCGGCGCAGGACGATCACTGGACCTACGCGATGCCGTTCGAGCGTGCCGACGACGGTTTCTACCGTGCCGCCCAGTACGGCCTAGCCGCTCAGCTGAGCTGGCCAGCAGGCGGCCGAGACCGGATCAGGACACTGCCTGCCCCTCAGCTCGTCGCCGAGCTGATCCCAACGGCAATGCAAGGCCTGCTCACTGCAGGAGTGGTATCGGCGGAAGCAGAACGCCTGCTCGAAGTGATCTCGCAGCGGGCGGCGGCCGGGCGGACGGGCGCCGTGTGGCAGCGTGCCACGCTCGCCAATCTCGAGCGAGAACGAGATCGGCACGATGCGCTCGCAGAAATGTTCGGGCGGTATCTCCAGCATGCAGACACCGCTCAGCCGGTCCATACCTGGCCGATCGGCGATTGACAGGATTCGGGACTAAGCGCCTTAGCGGATAAGTCCGAATGGCCCTGCCTGTCGCGATGGTGGTCAATGCACGCTGAGCTCACCGTCATTTAATGCGAGGGAGATCGTGATGCGGGCAGCAGTCGTCCACCAGTTCGGGCAGCCTTTGACCATCGATGACCGACCGATTCCGGATCCAGGACCCGGGCAGATCACGGTGCGGATGGAGGCATCCGGGCTCTGCCACACCGACATTCATGCCGCGCATGGCGACTGGCCGGTCAAGCCGAGCCCGCCGTTCATACCCGGCCACGAGGGAGTCGGCATCGTATCTGCGACGAGTGACGGCGTGACCAGCGTCGCGGTCGGCGACCGGGTCGCCGTTCCCTGGCTCGGCTATGCCTGCGGAACCTGCAAGCATTGCCAGACCGGATGGGAGACCCTATGCCTGAAGCAGCAGAACACCGGCTATTCGGTGGACGGATGCTATGCCGAGTACTTCCTGGCCGAGGCCGCCTACGCGGCCGGAGTGCCAGCAGGCATCGACCCGGCCGAGGCCGCACCGCTGACCTGCGCCGGTGTCACCACCTTTAAGGCGGTCAAGGTCGGCAATGTCAGGCCGGCCGACCTGGTGGCCATTTCTGGCATCGGCGGACTCGGTCACCTGGCGCTCCAGTACGCCAAGATCTTCGGCGGTACCGTCGCGGCCATCGACGTTACCGATGAGAAGCTGCAGCTCGCCAAGGAGCTTGGCGCCGACATCGTGATTGATGCCAGGACAGAAGACCCCGCGGCGGTCCTGCAAGCTCACGGCGGCGCCGACGTAGCGGTCGGGCTCGCGGTAGACGACAAGTCGTTCGCCGCCGCCTACGCCGGGCTTCGCCGCGGCGGCAGGCTGGTGCTGGTGGCTTTGCCAGCCGCTGGCACGCTGAGCATCCCCGTGTTCGACACGGTTCTCAACGGAACGTCGGTGCTCGGCTCCATCGTCGGGACGCGGGCGGACCTCGCAGACGTCTTCACCCTGCACGCTCAGGGCCGGACCAGGGTGATCTACGAGAAGCGGGACCTGGCCGGGGTCAACGACGCGATCGCCGAGGTTCTGGCAGGCAAGGCCAGGGCACGGCTCGTCCTGCAGCCCTAACCGCCAGCACGGATTCCCGCGGGTCGGGTGATCCGCGGGAATCTAACCCGCCGCACCAGGTGTGTACAGTTCCCTGTCGTGCACGTTGACCTGAATGCGGCAAGTCCTGCCGGTGCAGGACTTCTGTCCCTGGCTGAATA
>WNFC01008951.1_pt1 | contig 11067 bp, 7 predicted proteins | sample 5400541 | NCBI WGS metagenome assembly WNFC01 (sample SAMN13153342, study PRJNA577476) | soil metagenome | isolation source: 120 cm saprolite under Douglas fir tree site 2 hole 2 replicate 1 | place: USA:California | collected 2015-04-18
CGGCGCGCCTGATGGTGCAGAGCGCGGCGGAGAAGAAAGACGCCGGGGAGCGCTGCGACGTCGAGGCAGGGATGGCCAAGCTGTTCGCCTCGGAGGCGTGCGTGAAGGTGACGCTGGACGCGATGCGCGTGCTGGGCGGGTACGGCTACACGGCTGAGTTTCCGGTCGAGCGCTTCTATCGCGACGCGCCGCTGATGATCATCGGAGAGGGGACCAGCGAAATTCAGGCGCTGGTGATCGCGCGCGGCCTGCTCAATCGCAATCGCATCTGAGGCTCAGCCGTCGAGAACCAGCTTCAAGGTCATCACCAGCAAGACTGCGAGGCCGAGTCCATTGATCCAGGGCTCGAACGCGCGCGCATCCCTGCGCGTGCCGATCCACGCGAAAAAAATGAACAGCACAAGAAAAGCGAGGACGCCTACGTAGCTCCGGACGAACATCGACGCTCGTTGCCTCCGTCTCATGAAAATTTACGCCTGCGGCCGGGTATTTACGAGCGTCAGCGTCGATGTGAAAGTCCGGCGCTCGCGCGCTTAAGACAGGCTTGGAAGCGACGCGGCGAAGCGATGCCGAAACGCAACGCCGCATGTCGCGCGACCGCCATTTTTTTGGCGGTTGAGGTGCGAAAACCGTTGTTTTTGTTGAGTGTTTCAGCGGCTCGCCTTTTGCTCGGTAGATCCTTCGGAAGGATTCTTCGATAGGCGCCCGAGGCCGCGTGCGACCTCGCAGTGAGGTATGGGGGGCAGGCGGAACCGCTTTGGTTTCGCTTGGCCGGGGGCCGCACGGACCGCAAAGGGGGATACGGGCGATCGAAGAACTCCGACCCTGTTAAGCTAAGGCGGCAACGAGAGCTAAAAGGGGGCGGGCGGCGTTTGTCAAACCCGATCCGCAAGCGGTCGGCGACCGCTGCGCGGTTGACGGTGGTACTGTTAGCGGTATGGACGGCTCTCGTTGTCGCCCGGCCACGGGCCGCGGCGAGTCCGGCGGCCGATGCGCCGGACCCACAGCAGTCGGGCACACAGCAGCCGGGAACGCAGCAGATCGATCACGAGCATCCTGGATCCGCCGCCTCGACGGCGCTTCCGGCACGCCTTCAATCCACGTTTTCACGCGACACCGCGTTTCCGCGCGAGAGGTCTTCCCGACGAATCGCCGGACGCGCCGACCACGCCGTCGCACACGCGACGATAGACTTCAGCGCGCTCTCCCGTGACGAAGCGCGCGGCGTCTTTGCGCCGGCCCGGCCCCATCGTGGAATACGCCCGCAGCGTAGCCCCTTCGTTCAAGTGCCCGCCTCCAGCCATGCGCATCATGCGCGCCACAACAAATCCCCGGCGGGCAAACGCTCCGCGCTCATCGGGTTTCCCGGACTCGGCGACGATAACACCGTGATTCCGCCCGACACCGACGGCGCCGTGGGGCCGGCCAATCTAGTGGTCGCGCTCAATAGCCAGATCGAAATTCAGACGCGCGCGGGAATGCTCATAAGCTCGGTCAGCCTGCTCACTTTCTGGTCCAGCCTGAGCGTCGGCACCGTGACCGATCCGCGAGTGATCTATGACCCGTACGGTCAGCGATGGGTCATCGTCACCGCGGCCGACCCGGAGACCACGGCTTCGGCGGTGCTGATTGGCGTTTCGCACAACAGCGACCCGACCGCGGGCTGGGACCTCTACCGGGTGCCGGTCGATCCGATGGGCCTGCGATGGGGCGACTTTCCCACCGTCGGGTTCAACAGGAACTGGATCGTGGTTGGGATCAACATGTTCACTATCCAGGGCACCTTTTATGAATTCGCGAACCTTTATGTCTTCGACAAGGCGGGCCTTTACGCGGGCGGCTCGGGGCTCTTCACCCTGCTGCAGGACGACACCGGCGGCTTCGCGATGAATCCGGCGCTGACTTACGATCCCAACCTGGCGACACTTTATCTTCTGGAGTCGTGGAGCTCGGCCAACGGGCTGCTGAGGATGAGCACGATCACCGGCGCGGTCGGTTCCGAGGTGCTCACCACGGCCGTCGCGCTGCCGGCCGCATCGCAGCCATGGCAGGCGGTCGAGCCGACGCTCAACTTCGCGCCGCAACTCGGATCGACCAAAGACATCGACACCGACGATGACCGGCTGGATTGGACGGTCTATCGCAACGGCTCTCTGTGGACGGCGCAGACCATTTTCCTGCCCGCGAGCGGCACGCCCAATCGATGCTCGGTGCAGTGGTGGCAAATCGACACCGCCGCGGGCGACCTGGGCGGAATTCAACAGCGCGGGCGAATCGACGACCCGACCGCGACGCAGTTCTTCGCCTATCCGTCGATCGGCGTCAATCGCGAGAATGACGCGCTGGTCGGGTATTCGCGGTTTTCGGCAGCGCAGTACGCAGGCGCCGGCTTCTCGATGCGGATGGCCGCTGACGCGCCCGGCACATTGCGCGCCGGCACCGTACTCAAGGCGGGCGAGGCCCCTTACTTCAAGGACCTGGGCACAGGAGATAATCGATGGGGTGATTTCAGCAGCACGGTCGTCGATCCGCTCGACGATTTAAGCTTATGGACGCTCCAGGAATACGCGGCGACCAACAACAATTGGGGCACCTGGTGGGGCGAGGTTTCCATCGGAGGCCCAACGCCGACAGCGTCGCCCACGCCGACCGCGACGCCGACGCCCACAGCCACCCCAACGCCGACACCGTCGCCAACGCCAACTCCGAAACCGACCCCAACGCCGACCCTGACACCGACCCCAACACCTTCGCCGACGCCGACGCCATCACCCACTCCAACGGCGACATCGACCCCAACGCCAACTGCGACGCCTACTCCGACACCATCGCCGACTTCGACACCCTCACCTTTGCCGACGCCTACGTCGACTCCGACACCTTCGCCGACGCTGACGATCGCCGCTACTACGCTTCCGGCTGGTAGAGTCGGCATCTTCTATCACGCCTCGCTGGGGCTGAGCGGTGGGACGCCGCCCTATCTCGTCTACGTCAGCGCGGGCGCGCTGCCACGTGGACTCGCGCTCAATACCTTCAGCGGTGAGATCAGCGGGACGCCAGGCGTCGCGGGTACCTCGAGGTTCACGATCCACGTCACTGATCGGGGCCACGAATCGGTAAGCCGGGCCTTTCAAATATCCGTCATTCCGTAGTTTCAAGTCCGCCGTAGTTTCAAATCCGCCGTAGTCTCAAATCTGCGCACCGCGGTCTCGACAACGTCGCCACTTCGGGTTCGACGGCTTTGACTGCCGCGCCCACCAGTTCTGTCTCGGATTAGATACAGCCGGGAAGGATCGCGGCGCCAGCGATGGGTGTTCTCGTCTGAGACACCCTGAGGCGAGGGCTGCCGCGCGATAACCCGTACTCGCTCACACATTCCGATTCAAATCGAAGCATGAGCGCTTTTATGCGCTTCGATGTCTCGTCGTGTGCGTCAGTCTGCCTCGAATTCCAACAATGATGGTGTGTCAGAGATAAAAATCGCCTGCGTGGTCTTGTCATTGCTCCTTATAGCCTCGAAACGAGAAAGCCCGATCCAATCAAGGCGGGCTTTAGAGGCTAGCGAAAGTGACATCGACCACGCAGCGAATTCGGCAACTCATACTGTCGGCGGCGATCGTGCTGGTGAGCGTCGCCGGCGTTCAGACCCTCGCCGCAGCCGCTTCCGTCCAGGTAACCGGAACAGCAGGCGAGGCGGCGCAGCACGCTTCGTTCAACTTCAAAGCGGGCGCCCGTGAAGAGGCGCTTGGCCCGATGCCGCTCAATGAGCATCGTACAATTCTTCGCCCGGTCGCCCCGCGAATCGAAAGCACCACCAAGAATGAGGCGACGATTGCGGCACCCGAGAACGAGGCACAGGCGCCTGCGGTTTCGACCGTCCAATCGCTCCCGCCCGTCAATAGCTTCGCGGCGGTGGCCGACAACGGCACCGTGATTCCGCCCGATGCCGAGGGAGCGATCGGACCCCATCATTTGATGGAAGCGCTTAACAGCCAGGTCGTGATCCAGGACAGGTCGGGCAACATTCTGAGCGCGATCACCAACTGGACCTTCTGGTCGGCTCTGGGTGTGACCGAGTCATTCGACGCGCATGTGCTTTACGATCCCTATGCTCAAAGGTGGATCTTTTCATCCGCCGCCGGCGAAAAGTCCTCAACCTCGTCCATTCTGATCGCTGTCTCGCAAACCAGCGATCCCACCGCCGGCTGGAATATCTACAAGGTAAACCTCGGCTCGTCAGTCAACTGGGTCGACTATCCGACTCTCGGATTCAACAAGAACTGGATCGTCGTGCAGGCCAACATCTTCACCATCGCGGGCAACAACTTCGTCAATTCGATGATCTGGGCTTTCGACAAGGCGGACCTTTACGCGGGCGGCACGGGCAAATATACGGTGCTCACACCGACCAATGGCTTTACCCAGGTTCCAGCCACCACCATGGACCCCAATCTTTCGACCATGTACCTGCTGGAACAGAGCAGCTCGGGTTCCGGCAAGCTGCGGATCGACACCATAACGGGCCCGGTCGGGTCCGAAGTGTTGACGAGCGGCGTCGCCTATCCGACCGGGCCGTCGGCCTGGCAAGACTTCTCACCGGTCATTAATTTCGCTCCTCAACTCGGCTCCAGCGAGAACATCGACACCGAGGACGGGCGCATCCAGAGCTGCGTGTACCGCAACGGTTCGCTGTGGGCCTCGCATACCGTCTACCTTCCTGCCACTGGAACTCCGACTCGCACAGCCGCGCAGTGGTGGCAGATAAACATGAGCGCTTCGGCGCTTGGCCAGGTGCAGCAGTTCGGACGTATCGACGATCCCACTGCCGCCAACTTTTACGCCTTCCCGACGCTGGCCGTTAATAAGTACGGCGACGTGATGCTCGGCTATACCCACTTCGGGACCGGGATATATGCGAGCGGGGCCTACTCGATGCACCTGGCGAGCGATCCTCCGAATACGATGGAAAGCGAGGTGATGCTGAAGGCGGGTGAGGCGTCCTACTTCAAGGACTTCGGCACCGGCGAGAATCGATGGGGTGATTTCACCGCTACAGTGGTCGATCCGGTCGACGACACCTCGATGTGGACGATCCAGGAGTACGCCGGTCAAAGCAATATGTGGGGTACGTGGTGGGGCTCGATAACTCCTGGCGCGCCGGCCGCGACGCCGACTCCGGCCGCGACCGCGACGCCCACTGCTGTGACGACGCCGACACCCAAGCCGACCGCGACACCCACTCCGGCTCCCACACCGATTCCCACTCCGACGCCGACTCCATCGCCGCTCAGGATTGGCGCGTTCAGGATTTTGCCCAACGCTCACACCACGGTGCTCTATGACGTCTCGCTTGACATCAGCGGCGGCCGCGCTCCCTACACGATAGCGGTGGTCCTGGGTCATCTGCCCCCTGGTCTCTCGATCGATCACGCCGCCGGCGCCATTACTGGAATCGCGACCACGCAGGGCACCTGGTATCCAACGCTGCGAGTGATCGATGCTTCGGGAAATCGGGTGCGCAAGGCATTCTCGTTGACCGTGTGGAAGATCAGCGCCGCGTACTGTGCGCGGACTTTGCTCTGCACGCCGTAGTCAGGTCTGGTTAGTGGGCAGCGTGAGCCCCGATCGCTGACGGCTGATCGATCGAGCGAGAGGAACGAAAAAAAATGAAAAAATGAAAAAGGGCCGGTCCGCAGGGACCGGCCCTTTCGTTCGTCGCGGATAACCGCTTTACGGACAGGCTCCGCCGGTCAAGTGCTGCTGGGCGAAACCATGCGGATGGCAGTCGTCAAACGAGAGGTTGAGCTGATGGAGCAGGTTGCGCAGCGAGTTCGGATTGAACCCCGCCGGCATCCCGCCCTTACCCAGCGCCTTGTTGGCGGCCGCGAGAATCTGGGAGATCGACATGCCGTCGAGTGAGGTGCCGCTGCCGCACAGATTCAGGCTGCCGAACGGACCACCCGGACCCTGAGTGAAACCGGCCGCGCTGAAGTCGACGTTGAGTTCCAGCGCCAGGACTTCGCCGCCGAGGTTACCCGAGTGCGAGCTTGACGGGTTCAGGAGACACGCATCAAGCACTCCGGCCTTGCCGCCCGCGGGCAAGTAGTTCTGGATCGCGGCCGGCGAGGTGAAGGTCATTCCGAACTGATTGCTGGCGCAGGTGAGGCCGACGTGGACTCCATTGGTGCCGTATATGGTGTCGAAGTTCTCGGTCAGGACGTTATGGGCCTGATTGCCCTCGCCACTGCACGTGTCATCGGGTACCTGCTTGAGGCTGTTCGCGGAGCTATGGTCTTCGCTGCTTTCGCCGCAGGTATGCGACCAGTGCGCTTCGCTGTAGGTGCAGAATTCACCCTTGTCGAAAGGCGGTACGACCGGGGTTGGAGTCGCGGTCGGTGTCGGAGTGGGGATCGGCGTAGGTGTCACGACCGGAGTGGGCGTAACAACCGGCACCGGCGTAGGTGTCACGACCGGTGTGGGCGTGACCACCGGAGTCGGAGTGACGCCTGGCGTCGGTGTGACGACCGGCGTTGGAGTTACAACCGGCGTAGGGGTCACGACCGGAGTCGGCGTGACCACCGGTGTGGGCGTCACGATCGGAGTCGGAGACGGAGTGGGCGTCGCCGGGCCCGCATTGGCGGGTACGTCTTCTTGATCGCAGGCGGTATCGTCGACACCCGTGCATACACTGAACACCTTGCTGATGTTGCCCACCGCGAGCGTGATGGTGGTGTCGGGGCCGGTGATACCGGCGCAGTTGGTAATCGTACCGCCGTTGGCGCCGCCACTGACGACCGCGCTTACGTCCTGCGTGTTGGTACTACCGTCGCTCATCGACGAGCCGTCAATCGACAGCATCCCGGTACCGTTGAAGCTGGTGAAGCTGGTGAGCGCCGCGGTTCCGGTCAACGCCGGATTGCCGGCATTTTGCGCGTCGCTGAGCTCGATGGTCTGGTTGCATCGCGCGAGCGTGGGCACAAATGGCTGACGCGCCGCGGCGCTTTGGGACCATCCGGCGTCGTCTCCGTTGAGTGCGACGCCCTGTCCGGCCGGCCCGTCGTCGTCATCAACGTCGACCAGCCGTGACACGTTCAAGTCGGTTTGCTGAGCGTTGGCCACGCTGACGATTACCTCGGGCCGGAGTTCGGTTCCCGGCGCGATTCCCAGGATCGTGTTGTCGAAGGTCGCGGTATAGAACAGCCGTTTGGAGGTCCCGGCGGCCAGACTGAACTCCGGTACCAGCGAGAAGACCGAGTTGTCGGACGCACTTATGAAGTCGACGGTGCCCGAGGCACTGGTGGTGAAAAACGTACCTTCCTTGACTGCGTGCCCGGCGACGGTGGTGGTGATCACATAATTGCCCGGTCCGCCGCACGACGAGCTCGGCTGGTTGCGGGCGATTTTTTCCGCCGACGCCGTGGAAATGAAATTGCCGTAGGTCGCCGCCTGGCCGAAGGTCGCGTCGGCCACGTCAATCGCGGCCGAGACCCATACCAGGCCGCACGGGCGCTGCAGATTTATTATAATGTTACCGATCGGGGCCCGCCCGGTGCCGGTATTAGTTATAGTGAATTGCCCGTCAACCTGGATTATCTGGTCGCTCACGGAGACCTTGGTCACCCCGACTGTCCAGCTCGCGGTGCCGCTAGCGAAGCCGCCGTTTTTGGCGATCGACCAGTTGGTATTGGTGGCGAGCGCGCCGGTTACGCCGACGTTGCTCAGCGTTATATTGGCCTGCGCGCGCGCGGCGGCGGCCCATCCGAGCTGAAGCGCGATCAGCATTACCGCACCCGCGACGGACATGCTGGTGCGCGAGCGTATTGCGCGCGCCCGCATGCGCCGCGGATCGCGTTCGCTTTCGTTGACCGGGGCCGGACCGCGAGCACCGCGTTGCCCTTGAGTTCGCGTCCTTCGCGAAACGGTCCATAAGACTTGTCGCATAGTAGCTCCCTGCTCGTTGCCGCTGGCCGGGGCGCCGCGCGCACGATGAATATTCATCTGCCATCGCGCGCGCTACCGCGCCGGAACCGACTTACTATTGAGGGCTCTAAGTGAAGCCCCTCGCTTCTGAGCACGTTGCGTGCCCCGGGAAATGAGTTGAAATAAGGTCGGATTTGCGCGGTGAAGACGGAAACGGACTGGCTAGTGACGAGAAACTGGCCTCAAACAGATCGGCCAGCGACAAAAAATTGGCGCTCGAGCGATGGAGCGCGCACCGCCGGCGCGCGCGCACGCGTCTGTGCGGCTAGCCCGCAGCCGAGCCCGCGATCAAGATGGACTAGCGAATCGCGATTGTGGCTATCAGGCGGCGCATCACGGCGCCTGGCGCGCTGACGTTCGAGCGGCCCTCAAGCGGTGCGATCGAGGAGACGCGAGCCGCCAACGCCGCAGCGTCGGCATCACTTGGAGCGGTCCTGAAGACGCAATCCCACAGCGCCGTGGTGACTCCGAAACACAGCGCTGGCGCGCAGTAATGATGGATGAGATGGCGCGTGCGCATCCGGGCCTCGGCGCGGCAGAGCGGCGCATGAAAGTGTATCCGGTAGTGCAGCACTTCATAGACCGCGAACCCGGCCAGGATGCCGCCGTAGAAGATCGTCCATCCGCGCGCTCCAAGGGCGGCGCCGACGAGTATCGGCAGCAACGCCGGTAGCCATGCGCCAAGCGCGAAGACCGCGCGCGGGTCGCGATGGTGAACGTGATGGATCGGAGTTACGAAAGTCGCAAACCGATGGCCCATCCAGCCATGGACCGCATACTCGAGGAGGGTCCAGGTGAGGAGCCCCGCGCCGAAAAGTCCGACCAATCCGAAAACTCCGACGGTACAAATCACGCACGGCACATCAATATGGTAGAACCGCGAACGACGCCCGCGCAATCCGCTTGCGCGGATGGAATCCGCTTGCGGGAATGGCGCGAATCGCGCGCGAATGACAAATGACAATTGACCCGAGACGCTGCACAGAGGATTGCCGGGTTGGAGGCTGCCCGGGGAGGGGAGGCGGCAGCCGCCTGGTCAAACGAAAGCGGCGGGCGTTTGCTTAGCGAGGCTTTTCTGATTTACTGGAGGTTCGGATCATTGGCCGGTTCGAGCGGGACGCGAAGCGGCATTCCCGGAAAAAAACCGGCTCGCGCGCACGTCATCTGAATTTAAGCCATCCACTATCGTCTTAAGCCTATAGATATTGCTGTGCACAAGCGGGCTGACATGAACTTTGCCATCTCCAGGAGGAGAGTGAATGTTTAAGAAGATCGCCGCGGTTTCCTGCGGCGTGTTTCTGGGTATCTTAATTGCGTTTGCGCGCGCCGGGGCTTTCCCGTTCTGGAGTTCCAACTCACCGCAGCAACAGGGTAAGTCCCAGTCGGCCCCGCCCGCGGAACGAACCGCGCAAGCGGAGCAGAATTCACAGCCCGCGCCGGCCAATCAGCCCGAACCCAACGAAGCCAGCGCTCAGATTCCTTCCTTCGCGCCCCTGGTCAAGCGAGTCGCGGCGTCGGTGGTCAATGTCAGCGTGGTGCAGCAGGTCAAGTCCGGCTCGCCGTTCGGCGGCTCCGGCGATCAGGCTGGCCCGGGCGATTCGCCCGACTCACCTGAAGGACCGGAGGGGCCGGGAGGGCCGGGTCTTGGACCGAACGGACCCGAAGGACCTGGCGACCAGGGACCCGGCGGGCCGTTTGGTCAGCAGCAAAACCCCTTCGACCAGTTCCGCCGCTTCTTCGGTCAGATTCCCCATGAGTACAAGCAGCACGGTCTCGGCTCGGGCGTGATCGTATCGCCTGACGGCTATATCCTGACCAATAATCACGTGGCCGGACACGCCGATGAGATTCACGTCCGGCTGCTCGACAAGCGCGAGTTTACCGCCAAGGTCGTCGGCAAGGATCCCAAGACCGATCTCGCGCTGATCAAGATCGACACCAAGCAGCCCTTGCCGGTGGCCCCGCTCGGCGATTCCAACACCGCGGAGGTCGGCGACTGGGTAGTCGCGATTGGCAGCCCGTTCGGCTTCAACTCGACGGTCACGGCCGGAATCATCAGCGCCAAGGGGCGCGCGCTCGGCGGCAACTACGACGACTTCATCCAGACCGACGCGTCGATCAACCCGGGTAACTCGGGCGGTCCGCTGTTCAATGCCAAAGGCCAGGTGATCGGTATCAACACCGCCATCTACAGCAGCACCGGCAGCAACGCCGGGATTGGCTTCGCCATTCCGATCGACATCGCCAAGCAGGTGATGCAGCAGCTCAAGGAGCATGGCAAGGTGGTGCGCGGATGGCTGGGAGTCGAGATCCAGGAAGTCACGCCTGACCTCGCCCAGTCGTTCAACCTGCCCGAGCCCCAAGGGGCGCTGGTGGCCAACGTCGAGAAAGAGGGCCCGGCGCTCAAGGCGGGCATCCAGCGCGGCGACATCATCATCAAGTTCAACGGCATGCCGGTGCAGGACGAGCATCAGCTCCCCGAACTCGTTGCACGGACACCAATCGGCAAGAGCGTGCCGGTCGAGGTGATCCGCAACGGCAAGCACATCACGATCCAGGCCAAGGTCGCCGAGCTCAAGGAAGAGGAGCTCGCTAGTGCCAAGAACGAGGAGCCGGGCTCCAATTGGGGTCTCCAGGTGCAGTCCGTGACGCCCGAGATCGCCAATCAGCTCAACCTCAACAGTAACAAGGGCGTAGTGGTCCGCGGCGTGCAGCCCGACAGTCCGGCGGCCGACGCGGGAGTCCAGCAGGGCGACGTCGTGCTCGAGGTCAACCACTCGAAAGTCAACACGGTGGATGATTTCCTGTCTGCGGCTAAGCAGGCCAAGAAGGACAAGAAGTCGGCTCTGCTCCTGGTGCAGCGCGGCAACGCCACGATGTACACGGTGATCAAACCGCAGGGCTAGCCCAAGCGTCGGACCAGCCCCGCGACAAGCACGCGGCGGGCGGGTATCCCTCAAGTGGGGGAGCCGCGCGCCGCGTTTCATTTGTGGGCGCGTGAGGCCGGTTCTATTTGGCATCGTGGTGCGGTAGGATTTCGTCGCATACCTGCTTGAGGACGGACGAAGGATCCGGCGCGCGGCGGCG
>WNFC01009754.1_pt1 | contig 11067 bp, 9 predicted proteins | sample 5400541 | NCBI WGS metagenome assembly WNFC01 (sample SAMN13153342, study PRJNA577476) | soil metagenome | isolation source: 120 cm saprolite under Douglas fir tree site 2 hole 2 replicate 1 | place: USA:California | collected 2015-04-18
GAATCTCTTTCTGCACCATACCGGAAGGAGTTTGCGCGAATGAACTGGAAAGCCTTTTTCGCCATGCTCGCGCGCGACGCTCATGTCGCCCGCCGCAACTTCGTGGCGCTCTTGTTTCAAACTTTTTTGCAGCCGCTGATGTTCGTCTTCATCTTTGGCAGTGTCATGGTCGGCAGCGGCTACATGCCGCCTTCCTACAAAAGTCTCCTGCTACCCGGAATCATGGCCATCTGCATGGTCGGCACCGGCATTTGGGCAGTCGCCATGCCGCTGATCGCCGAGTTTCAATTCACGCGCGAGATCGAAGACCGCCTGCTCGCTCCCATGGAAATCTCCTGGCTGGCCATTGAAAAGGTCGTCGCCGGCACGTTGCAAGCGCTCGCCGCGGGCCTCATGGTCATTCCCGCCGCTTGGCTGCTGCTCCGCCCTGGCGTGGACTTGCACGTGCCCCATCCCCTGCTCTTCGCGCTTGTAGCAATTCTCGTCGCTCTCTTCTCCGCGACGGGTGGCCTCGCCCTCGGCTGCAGCATGCAGCAGACCCACATCGGCTTGATGTTTAGCCTGATTGTCGCTCCCATGATTTTCTTCGGCTGCACCTACTACCCCTGGAGCGCTCTCGAAAAGTTACGCAATTTCCACGGCAAAGCCGTCACCTGAGCTCGTCAAATCATGGGCCATCGGAGAAAGTGATGACATTCGCGAAGATCGTATTCTGGGTCGCGGGCATCTGGGGCCTGCTGATCCTCACGCCGCTTTACTTTATGTTTGACCTCATCGGGCAAAAGGATCCGCCTCCCATCACCCATCCGGGATTCTTCTATGGATTCGTGGGACTCGGCCTGGCGTGGCAGGTGGCCTTTATCATTATCGCGACTGACCCCGTGCGCTTTCGCCCTCTGATGATTCCTTCCGTCCTCGAAAAAGTCAGCTACGGCGCAGCCGTAATTGTCCTCGTCTTGCAACAACGAATGCGCAAGTCAGACCTCGTCTTTGCCGACACGGACCTTCTTCTCGGTTTCCTCTTTATAATCGCCTACTTCAAGACTTCTTCCCGCGCGACCAATGAGCCATGAATTTTCACCTCGTCCCGCGCCTCAGCCTCTTCGCTTTCAACCTTTAACTTTCAACTTTGAACCTCCCTCCCTCCGTTTTGACGATACCGCCGCTTGTGCTAACGTTTTCCGTTTATGAAGAAGCGCATAGGCGTGCTCTTAAGCGGCCGTGGTTCGAACTTCGAAGCCCTCGCGGAAAGCGTCGCGACAGGCCGCATTCCGAATGCGGAGATCGCTGTCGTCATCAGCAATCGCGAAGGCGCGCCCGGCATCCAGCGTGCTGAATCGCTCGGCATTCCCAATCGCGTGATCCCTTCGAAAGGCCTCGAGCGCGAAGTCTACGACCGCCAGGTCGCCGCCGTTCTTGACGAACACAAAGTCGATCTCATCTGCCTCGCCGGATACATGCGCCTGCTGTCTCCCTTCTTCGTCGCAAAATATCCAAATCGCATCCTGAACATTCACCCATCTCTGCTCCCGTCGTTCCCCGGCCTTGAATCGCAGCGCCAGGCCCTCGAATATGGCGTAAAATTCGCCGGCTGCACCGTCCATTTTGTCGACGAAAATCTCGACGCCGGCCCGATCATTTTGCAGGCCACCGTTCCCGTTCTCGACGAAGACACGGAAGCGATCCTTTCAGAAAAAATCCTGAAGGAAGAGCACCGGATTTATTCGGAAGCCGTGAACATCGTGCTCGATGGAAAATTTAAAATCACCGGCCGCCGCGTGCTTCGGAGCAACTGAACCCATCCAATGACGCCTGCCAAATTCAAACCCGTCGAAGATCAACTCGCCTACCTGAAAAAAGGCGTCGCTGAAATCGTTCCCGAAGCTGAGCTCATCGCCAAGCTCGAGAAATCTCTAAAGACCGGCAAGCCCCTGCGCGCCTATCTCGGGGTTGATCCGACCGCACCCGATCTTCATCTCGGGCACACGGTGGTCTTGCGCAAACTGAAACATTTTCAGGATTTGGGCCACACAGCCGTTTTTCTGATCGGCGATTTCTCCGCTATGATCGGCGACCCCACCGGCCAATCCGAAACCCGCCCGCCGCTGACCCGTGAGCAGGTGGATGCGAATGCCAAAACGTATCTCGAACAGGTCTTCAAAATCCTCGACCGCGAAAAAACCAAAGTTCGCTACAACAGTGAATGGCTCGACAAACTTACAGCACAAGACATCATAAAGCTTTGTGCGTACCCATTGGCTCGCATGCTCGAACGCGAGGATTTTCGCTCGCGACTGGCTGCGGCGCAAGACGCCTCTCGCCAGAATCCGCCATTTCAACCGTTTGAAGAAACAGTCACTCCTCCAATGCGCGCCTCTTTTCCAGACCCTCGGTTGACTCAAACATCATTCCCGAAACGGCACGCATCCATTTCCATACATGAATTGCTCTATCCGTTGCTGACCGCGCTCGACGCCGTGAAGCTCAAATCGGATGTCGAGCTTGGCGCCACCGAGCAGAAATTCAATTTGCTGGTGCACCGCGAAATCCAGCGCGAATATGGTTTGCCGGGGCAAGCGATTCTGACGATGCCGATTCTCGTCGGCCTCGACGGCCAACGCAAAATGTCCAAGAGTCTCGGCAATTATGTCGGCATCACCGAAGCGCCCGCAGAAATCTTCGGCAAAATGATGTCCATCCCCGACGATCTGATGTGGTCTTACTACGAGTTGCTAACCGACCGCACTCCCCAGGAAATCGCCGCGCTCAAAGACGAAGTGGCCAGGGGCAAATTGCATCCCATGGACGCAAAAATGCGCCTCGCTCGGGAAGTTATCGCCGGCTTCCACGGCGATGATGCCGCCCGCAAAGCCTCCGAAAACTTCCAGCGTGTCTTCCGCGATAAACAAGATCCCGAAGAATCCGTCGAGGTCTACGTTCAATGGGATCCAAAGGCGGGTGGGGTCTGGCGCGAGGATTTGAAAGCCGGAGATATCAGAGGGCTCGGGCAGTGGCTGCCACTTGATGTTGCAGCAAACGGCATCGAGAAGTGGTCAAAGCTGTTGGTTCAAATCAGACGAGTGACCTCTGCAAGCGAAGCCGAACGCCTTATAAAACAAGGAGCTGTTGAAATTGACGGGAATCCGCTAAAGGACCCGACAGCCAAAATTAGTCTGGCTGAAAAACGAAATTCACTTGTTCGGCTGGGCAAAAAGCAGTTTTTCCGCTTATTTATCGGATACTAGTTACCACTCCTTGGCTCATTTCAAAATCTCTCCGACCATTTCGGCGACATGCTCCGCGACGGCCGGCGCTGCTGTCAGCCCCGGCGACTCCATCCCCACCAGATGAATCGCCTGCGGCACCTTGGGATCGCGCATGATCACGAAATCCGCGATCCCTTTCCCGCCCGGCGGAACGAGCTTTGGCCGCAGCCCTGAATAACCAAGCTGCAAGTCCTTCTCCTCAATTTCCGGCAGCAGCGTTTTCGCGCTGTGCGCGAAATCCGCAATGGGCAAGCGGTTCTTCTCGTAATTGTCTTTTCCCTCGACGTACGTCGCCGTCGGCCCAAGCAGAAATGTTCCCCACAGCGTTTTTGTAAAGTGCACTCCCAGGCTGAGCCCGTCCGCGTGCGGCAGCGGATACACAAGATTGTTGATCAGCGCGGAACGCGGTCCGCGCACTTCACAGTACTCGCCGCGCACCGGGTAAATCTTCCAGGAATGATTCCCCAGCATCGCCGCCACTTCGTCCGCATACAGTCCCGCCGCATTGATCACGCACCGCGCCTCGATCGTTTCATTTTGCGCGTCCTCCTCGTCGCCGATGCGCAGCCCCACGCGAATCGTCTCGCCGCTGGGCCCCAGTGAAATCACCCGCGCACGCGGTACAATATTCGCTCCCTGATTCGTAGCCACCCGCGCATATGCATGAACCAGCTCCTCAGCCGACACGATCCCGGTCGATGGCACATCCAATGCGGCGACACCTTTGATGTGCGGCTCGCGCTTGCGAATCTCATCCGCGCCGATGAGGCGCAATCCCTCGACACCGTTGTCTTCGCCGTGCTTTTTCAGCGCCGCGAGTTCTTCTTCTTCGTGAGCATCGGCGGCCACCACCAGCTTCCCGCAGTGTCGAAACGGAACCTTGTGCTTCGCGCAAAACTCATAGGTAAGCCGGTTGCCCTCGACGCAAAACCGCGCCTTCAGCGAATTCTTCGGGTAGTAGATTCCGGAGTGGTTTACGCCGCTGTTGCGCGTGCTGGTAGCCATGCCCAGCTTGGGAAATTGCTCGACGAGAAAGACGTCCTGCCAGCGTTCGGAGACGGCGCGCGCGATGGCGCAGCCAATGACGCCGCCGCCGATGATCAGAATGTTGGCTTGGTCCATGAATTCAGAATATAGAAAATAGAAAAAGGAAAATAGGAAATTGGGCAGCGGGCCGGTTTAGCATGACGAGCAGCTTCGGTCTAACCTTAAAGTATCTCGAAACTTGTTGCTTCCAGGACGATACCGGTTGTGCTATCCGCATAACAATATCCTTCAAGGCAGTCTGCGTAGCCTTCTTTCAGCCAGAGAATAAACCCCATCCCGTGTTCTAATCCGTGGATCTTAGCTTCTGGGCCGTTCCTTAAGCGCATACCTCCCATGGCAGTATTTGAGGCGTGATCAACCGCGAAACGGGTGTAAAAACCAGCGCCGGTGTTTTCGCGGCTTAGAAGGGTTGCAGTCGATAGTTGCGCCTCAAGCGCCGCTCGATCCTCTGGATACATGTCGCAAATCGCGGCGAGCACGGCTCGTTCGAGTGCGGTGAAGTCTGGTCCGACTGATAGCACGTCTCATATCCTAGCCTAAACACCGCTTCGCCGATGACTTTCAAGCTGACGCATACGGACTTGCTTGCGGGAAAATGAGACTCCCGAAGCTTCTCCGCTTCCATTTCACGGTAGCCGCGTCAGCTATTAATCGCCGCCCACTTCGTCAAAAAAAGGCTTGCACGCAACCAAACGCGCCTCCGTCCCGTCGTGCACGGCATAGGAAGCCTGTTTGTTTGGTTCATAGCCATTGCGCCACAGCGAAGCGGCGCCGTGCACGCCATCTTTGTTGATGGCGTAAAAATAAATGTGAAACGTCCCGAGTTTGTTCTTGTCGTTCTTGTAGTTGCGCGCGATGCGCGCCATCGCTTCGAGGCACGCGTCCGTGGGCGATTTGCCCTGCCGCATCATTTCAATAATCGTGTGCCCCCCGGAAATCTTGATGTTTTCCTCGCCCTTGCCGGTCGAGCCCGCCGCGCCCACTTCATTGTCCACGCAGCAGCCGGCACCAATAATCGGTGAATCCCCAACGCGTCCAGGAATTTTCCACGACAGCCCGGAAGTGGTCGTCGTGGCGGAAATATCGCCGTTCGAATCAACCGCCATGCACGGAATCGTGCCCGTCGGCGGATGCGCGATGACGCGCTCCGCGTACGCTATCTGTTTTTCATCGCCGTCGAAAATTGCGGAAATGTGTTCTTTCCATTCCGGCGAATCGATTCCCGGCCGCCAGTTGAAAGAAGATTTCGCCTTCCACGCCAGCCAGATCTTCCGCGAATGCTCCGTCAGGAGATTCATCTCCTCAAATCCTTCAGCTACGGCAAATCGCCGCGCCCCGTCCCCAACAATCATCACGTGATTGGTTTTTTCCATTACCGTCTTCGCAAGCCGCGCAACATTCTTGATGCGCCGCACGCTCGCCACCGATCCCGCGCGATGCGTAGGTCCGTGCATCACGCTGGCGTCCAACTCGACTTCGCCCTCTTCGTTGGGTAGCCCGCCGTAGCCCACGGAGTCGTCGTTCGGATCATCTTCGACGACCGTGACAGCCGCTACCACGGCGTCTAGCGTGTCGCCGCCTTTTTTAAGAATGTCCATGCCTTTATCGAGCGCACGCAGTCCGTTCGCGCTGGAAATGATCAGCGGGCGCTTGCCCTGTGCGGCCGGCGCTAGATTCGAAAGAGCCGCCAGGTCGCTGCCGTTCGAACGCGAGCCTCCGAACAGTTTGCCGGCGCTGGCAACAGCGCTCCCGGCAAGCGAAGTTAAGAAAAATTTACGTCGTGACCACAGTTCCATTGGAGTCCCTCCTCACTGTGCGCAGGGCAATATACAACACTTGACCGCTCGCAGTTACGCGATGAGCGAGTCTGAGGGGTCGTGCGACTGAAGCGATTCGAATGCCCGCGCCACTCTAGCCGGAATTGGCGGCCTTCGCGGGGAATTCTCCTTCCCAGCGCGCAATCACTATGCAAGCGACACAATTTCCGAGAACGGTGACCGCAGTTCTGCCCATGTCCATGAGCTGATCGATCGCGAAGAGAAGAAATAACGGTTCCATAGGCAGATGAAACGATGTTGCCGCGCCGAAAACAATCAGCAGCGAAGCGCGCGCCACGCCGGCGGTTCCTTTGCTGCTGATCAGAAGCGTCAGGATCATCAAAACTTGCTGACCGATACTGGGGTGAAGTCCCGCGGCCTGCACAACAAAAAACAGCGCCAAAGATTGATAGAGACTCGCGCCGTCCATGTTGAAGCTGTAGCCGGTGGGAAGCACGAAAGCGACGATTTCGCGGGGAACGCCGAAAGATTCCAATTGCTCGATGGCACGGGGCAATGTGGCTTCGGAACTCGCCGTTGCAAAACCGATTGTGACGGGCTCTGTGACGACATTGACAAAGCGCTTGATCGGAATGCGCGCCCACAACGCAATCGGCAGCAAAACGCAAACGATGAAAAAAGTAAGCGCAACGTACATCGTTGCAAGCAGCTTCAGCAGTGGGAGGAGAACGCCCAAGCCCAGGTGGCCGACGGTGTAGGCAACGGCGCCGAAGACGCCGAGCGGCGCGGCATACATCACCAGGTTCGTGAACTTGAACATGGTTTCCGAAAGGCTTTCGGCAAACGCCAGCATCGGGCGGCGTTTCGAATCGGGAACCAGAATGAGCGCCATCGCGAAGAGAACGCTGAAGATGACGATTTGCAGAACCTGTCCTTCGGCGACGGACTTCGCAATGTTCTCAGGAAAAATGTCGGTGATGAGTTGCGTGGCGGTGTGGGGTGAAACATTGAGTGATTGCGCTGCCGAAGACGGGGGCAAGTGGACGCCTTCTCCCGCGCGGCTGATATGAATCGCCGCGTAACCGATGAGCATGGCGATGGTCGAGACAACTTCGAAATAGATAAGTGATTTGATTCCAAGGCGGCCGACTTTTTTCAAATCGGAGTGGCCGGCGATTCCAACAACGAGAACACCGAAGAGCAGCGGCGCGATGATGACCTTGATGAGGCGGAGAAAAATGGTGCCGAGGAGCTGCAAGTTGACCGCGACGGAAGGCGCGTCGTGGCCGAGTTCCGCGCCGGCGAGAAGGCCGACGAAAATCCAAGTCGTCAGCGAACGCCGCGAAGTGGCATACGCCGCGACGAGGAAAATTGCGAGCCAACGGAGGAGCGTTGGGACCAGCGCGGGCAGCGGCAGAATTTGAGCGCCGGCGAGCAGCGTTACCGCGACAGCGATCGTTGCGGCGACGGCTGCCGCGGCGAGCAACTTATTTTTCATCGGCGCTCGACGAAAGTTTCCATCGGTGCCGAAAGGTATTCTGGTTAACCGCGCATGTCAATGGCGACATGCCGCGAGAAAAGACAACCGCGAATCAACAAGCAATAACAAATTTAGAATTTAGTCCACTCCCTTCAACATATTCTCCGCACCTTTCTCGAGTTTTCTCCACCGAGCGCGAGCACGTGACCGCGGTCGAATCTCGATGGCCGGCGCGAATCTACACGCCATGCTTTGAGCGCGAGCCGCCACGGCTGGTTATTTCCGCGCAATGCGACGGCCGCTAATCCACACCCAAGGCAGCGGGCGCTATTCCACGCGCAAGGCGACGAGCGGATCGATGCGCGTGGCGCGGCGCGCGGGAAGGTAGCAAGCCAGCAGGGCCACGCCCATCAGCAGAAACGTAATGCCCGCATAGGTGAGAGGATCGGTAGCGCTGACGCCGTAGAGCAGGCCCGCCGCCATGCGAGCGACCGGCAATGCCACCAAGATGCCCGCGGCTGCGCCGATGAGCGACAAGAGCATGCCCTGTTTGAGCACGAGCCGCAGCACTTGATACGGTTGCGCGCCCAGCGCCATGCGAAGGCCGATTTCACTTGTTCGCTGCGCCACGGAATACGCCAGCACGCCGTAAATTCCAATCGACGCGAGGATGAGGGCGAGCGCGCCGAACAGGCCGAGCAGCGCCGCGCCCATGCGCGCGGCCCACAGCCCCTGCCCCAGAATTTGTTGCACGGTCTGGGCATTGGTGAACGCCAGATTCTTGTCGATTTGCTGGACCTGCGTGCGCACGGCGCCGATAAGCGGTTCGGGGTTGCCGGTAGTGCGCACGACAAGCGCGGCCGCGGGAGAGTAGCGCTGCCGCATGGGGACATACGCAATAGGTTGGGAATCTTCCCCGATTTGACCAATGATCGTGGTTCCCACAACGCCGACAACCTGGAGCAGTCTTGGTTCCGTCACAATCGAGAAGCGCTTTCCAAGCGGTTCCTGGCCGGGCCACACCATCTTGGCCATGGCCTCGTTGACAATGACCACCGGCGTGGTGTTTTCGCGGTCGAAATCCGTGAAGTCGCGGCCGCTCAACAGCGGAATGCGCATGGTCGCGAAGTGGCCGGGGGTCACGTCGTCAAAATTTACAAGCGTGCCGCGATTATTGGGGTCCGTTTGTTCGCCTTCGCGAAAAATAGTGCCTGCCAGGGTGCCTCCGAAGACGCCGTTCGAGGACACAGACGCGCTTACGATGCCGGGAACGGATTTGGCGCGCTCGATGACGTCACGGAAAAACTGCTGACCGTGATCGGCGTCATAACGAAGAGCGCCGAGGTCGAACAATAATTGAAACAGGTTCTGCGACTCGAAACCCGGATTGTATTGCTGGGCGTTCTGCATGCTGCGAAGAAACAGGCCCGAGCCGACAAGCGCTACCAGCGCCAGCGCAATTTCCGCAATCACCAGCAAGCCGCGCAGACGGTTGTGGGTCCAGCCCAGCGCTCCGCCGCGTCCGCCGGTCTTCAAAATCTCGTTAATGTCCGTGCCGGAAGCCTTGATGGCGGGGATGATCCCGAAGACCAAGCCGGTCAGCAAGGAGATAAGCAACGTGAATCCCAGGACGCGGGCATCGAAGGAAAGATCAATCGAGCCGTCGAGAAGAAACGGAGGTCGGAAGGACCACAACAGATTGCGTCCCCAGTAGGCCACGAGCAGACCAGCCACTCCGCCGAGCAGAGAGAGCACGGTGCTTTCCGTCAGAAGCTGGCGGACCAGGCGGAAGCGTCCCGCGCCCATCGCTGCGCGAATGCTTAATTCTTTTTCGCGTTTGGCGGCTTGAGCGAGGAGCAGATTCGCCAGGTTGACGCAAGCGATCAAGAGCACGAGGCCGACCACGCCCATCAATACGCCGCCAGCGAGAGAAAACTGCCGCCGCTGATTGATCCCGAGCGCGGATTCGTTCAGAGGGAAGAGTTCGACGGTGCGGCCTTTGTTGTCGCGTGGATACTCCTTCTCAAGGCCGGCGGCGATGGTTTTCATCGCCGCCTGTGCCTCCGCAACGCTGACCTGCGGTTTCAAGCGGCCGACGATGGAGAGCCAGCGGAAGCGCCGATGATTCTCGATATCCTTGATCTGCCCGGAGAGAACATAGTCGCGCATGGTAATGGGGGTCCAGAGCAAGTCCGGGCGGCCCAGCGAAACGATTCCTTTAAAGCCCGGCGGGGCCACGCCCACGACCGTATAGGGTGTGCCATTCAGGGTGATGGTCTGGCCGATGAACTTTTCGTCGGAACCGAATCGCCGGGCCCACAAGCTGTAGCTCAACACAACTTCCGGGTTGCCACCGAGTTTTTTGTCTCCATCGGCAATGAAGGTGCGGCCGCGATAGGGCTTCACGCCCAGCACGTCGAAGAAGTTTCCGCTCACCAGCGAGGCGTTGAGCTGTTGCGGCTCGGCCTGGCCGCCCCAATTCAGGGGTATGGGAAAGGTGACGGTTGCCAAGCCGGAGAAAACGGTGTTCTGGTCGCGGTAGTCCTCATAGTTAGGGAGCGAAGTGCCGGTGAGCTGAAAATTGGCGCTGGCATCGATGGTCAGCGTGTCGTGGGTGAACATTTCCGCCAGCCGGGAGGGTTCCTCGACGGGGAGGGGATGGAGGAAGACGGCGTTGATAATGGTGAAGATAGCGGTGTTCGCGCCGATGCCCAGAGCCAGCGAGAGCACGGCCACGAAGGTAAAGCCGGGGCTCTTCTTCAGCATGCGCAAGCCGCCCCGCAGGTCTTGTTGGAAGCTTCCAGCCATAACGTCACCCCCGCTCGACGTTTAGGACGGCCTGGAAGGACATTTGTTTCCATCCTTCTGTCCCGTTGGGGGGTCGGGAAGGGAATCCCAAAAGCTGCGTTAGCTCCCGCTCCGGATCGACACGCTTCGCCGCATGTGATGAGAGATCCTTCGACTCGCTGCGCTCGCTCAGGACAGGAATCCTTTTCGGATTCCTGGTTAACAATAACTGCCCCCTCCCCCGGGTTTTTTGTAAGTGTTGCATCTAAAGGACTTACAGTGCATGTAAGTGGTTTAGAATCAACAGTTACGGGCATTTCTACAAGTGTTGATTCTAAAAGAGTTACCGAAAGACGAGATATGAGTGGTGGGAATGCGAAAAGGTGAGCATGCGGGGCAGTACGGGCGAGCTGGCAGTGCCCTTCGCCCATGCCGCTCAGGATAAAGTGTCGCCGATCAATCACGACCCATGCTAGCATGAATTACACGACTTGTCAAATACAATTGTAGTACTAGTATTTAGCAAATTGACATGTTTTGTTCGAATGATTTTGCAAGCAGAAGAAAACAAAGGGGTAGAGTTCACTGGGTATCTATGCGAGGGTTCGGAGCTACGGAATGGGGCGGCGCAGGATTAGCGGGAGGGAGTCAAACCCCGCACCCTTAAACGCGAAGGGTGTGGCACCCCCGCCATGCCCAGCGCTAAGGG
>WNFC01008955.1_pt1 | contig 11066 bp, 16 predicted proteins | sample 5400541 | NCBI WGS metagenome assembly WNFC01 (sample SAMN13153342, study PRJNA577476) | soil metagenome | isolation source: 120 cm saprolite under Douglas fir tree site 2 hole 2 replicate 1 | place: USA:California | collected 2015-04-18
AACTTTATAGAATTGAGTGACGGAAACTTATCGTGGCGAATTTGTATCCATGTCTGTGCATCCCGGATTAGTTCTGGAACCTCTCACTAACATGTGAGGTGGTTGCACGTTTCACCAAACGCTTGCGGCACCTACTTGCAGCATCGGGCTATATTTCCAGTGACGGAGTGGCGATGACAAAGCTGAAAACCTTCGCAGGTTTGGGTATAGCGGGAAGTCTCTTGGCAATACTCGCCCTCCCGACCGTCGCTCAAGCCGACGAGCAGCAATATGACTCAGCTCCGGTTATGCAAGCAATGCCTCGCGTGGTCGGCCGGATTCTCGACGTACCAAGACTTGGCGAGGTGAGCGTTCCCGAGGAAGGCTATCAAAAAATTCAGGATTTGCTGAACTCTGATGATCCGACGGATCACGAAAGGGCATTTGCGTTGCTGCAGCGTACCCAGGATCAAGAGTCGGCTGGGGGCGCAGAAGATGCCCCACAAAGTACCGGTCCAACCAGCATGCTGCCTCCCGGCGTCTTCGCTATAATTCATCCGCCGGCACGCGCCTCGTCGAGCGCCGGCCCATCAAATGCGCCGGACCTTGCGGAGCCATTGTCCCTTGATCACCCGCCTCCGAAGGACCGTGAGCGTGGTTTATGGTAGCGGCGAGCAAAAAGCGCGTCGGCGCTATGATCCATTCAGGGAAGCCGCGCGGCCCTTAGCCCCGCCACAAACCCCGCTCTCGACGTTTTGGTGGCGGATCATTAAAGGACAAGGGCTCTGCGAGGTCGCGCACCCTGACGGCTGCGGCACCTGAAGCAGATGCGGGCGGACGACCAGCTCTAAACCCCGGTGGCAGCATGTTGGTCGGGCCGACCCTGGCAGGCGTATCGGCGCTCGTGAGCGGTGGGCTCGACGCGTCCCCGTTCCGCGCGATCGGCAGCGCATGTCTGCGGGAATAGGCGTGCCAACGCAATGCAATCGTCGCCTACCATAATCGCTCGCGGCGCTTCGGCGGAGGACCATTGAACGAAATTGGCTCCGCAAGGTCCTGTGTAATATTGGAGGCAGTTCGATTGCCTTGAGGGGTTGTGGTCCTTGTGGTCGTCACCGGGAACGTGGCGGGCGGAGGCAAAAGCGCTTTCTGTATTGTCATCATTGCGGTTGTCATCGTCTCGGACCTGGGTTCGCCGGTTATCAGCGGCAAAAAGAGAACCACCAGATCAACGCCAACGCCGAAGCTGAATCCAATCAAAGTGAAACGGGATTTGCTCATCTGAATTAATGCCCCGAAAAGGCCATCATCCCGCAACTATGGCAGCCGTGGCAACAACAATCATAAAACCCACTACCATAGGCCGGGCTCGCGGGTCGGTAGATCTTCGAGGCGTAGTGTGAGATCACGCACCTGTTCGGAGGCGACGGGCGGCCCTTTGGCTTGACGACCTACGCCAGGCCCTTGCCGGGGGCGGTGCAATCTCGCGGCGGACGGCATTATTGCGGCCCTTTGATGGGACATGGGCGAGGGCAGTATATGCCCTGAGCTGCCGATCTTCGGCGGCCCGGATATCGCGGGGGTTTGTGGAATTATGTGACCAAATTGCCGGGCGGGCTGGCGGTCAGATTGCCCTGAATCGCCTGGCGCCGCGCGGGCCACCGGAGAGCTGCCACTATCGGATGATCTGTCATCAGCGGCAGTTGTGACGGACGGCACTGCCATGATCAGCGCAAGAGCTAACAGGATACGCATCGCTAACCCCCTCCCTTTCGATCGAGCCAAGTATACCTTTCCGCAACGCGCGCGGGCGCCGTCGTTGAGTCTCGCTGACCTCATTTCTTCGCCTTCAGCCCTGGCTCGTATCGTTGGCTCTACGTTTTCACGATGGTGCCAATCCCCATCACACAATAAGCCGCGATCGCCATCCAGAAAGAGGCGGTCGTGTCTGGGACAACGAAAAAGCAAAGTAGCGCGAGCACAACAAGCGCCAGCGAGACCACGAGGAGCAGCTGGCTTGGTGCGTGAATCTCAACGTTCATATATCCCTCCTGTTTTGGCTCTCTTCCCTCACTCCAGCTAGCTAGATCAGCCTTTCCGTTTCGGCTGGTCAACGCGGTCCTCGCGAAACTCTGTCGGCCCCTTGGTGAGCCGACGCCGGCGCTGGGCTCGTTCTTCGGGCGCCGCGGCTGGATCGATAATCTTTTCGATCGCTTTTGTGGCGAGTTCCTGAGCGCGCAACCTCCGGCCGGGCGTGCTGGCGGGCCTCGCGGACATCTTGACCTTCAACCCTAGCTCAACCAGGCGACGGATGGCTTCCGGCCGCGTCGGGAACGGTTGTTTCTGCTTGGCAATCCAATCGTCGAGTTCCGTCAGCATGGGCGGATGCATCCGCACCACGACGGGCTCGCCCTTACCGGTCGCGGGCGGGCCGCGCTTTTTCTGTGGAATCACGGTTTGCTTTTTCATGATTCCCTGCTATCACAGTAGCAGCCCGACGGGAAGGTGGAATCTCCCGCGCCGGGCCTGGTCCAGAACACGGAGATTACCCGGGTCCCAGCGTCCATAGACGATAATCGAGTTGCGTCTTCTGATCATCAGACGTCGTCCCGTCGCGACCTGTTGCGCGGCGCAGTCGCAGCGCTGCCTGCTGTCGCGCCGACAGGCGCGGCAGCTACCGGAATCGATGCGACCTGGGCCCCGCGCTGGAGAAGCACGCCGGTTCACGCCCGGCGGGTCACCGATCAATTGGCAATTCACCTAATGGCCTTAACGGTTTCTTTACCGCAAGGATGTTGGTTTTCGTTATGACCGTCGTCGATCTTTCCACGGCCGAAAGCGCCTATTTGACTTTGCTGGACGCGATGCACATGCCGCGCGCCGCTGCGGCCGCTCTTGTTCGTCCGCTAAAGACCAAAACCCGGAACAGCGGCAACCACTCTCACGAGGTCGAGATAGCACAGGCGGATGCATGGCTCGCCATTTGCGCGCTGTCAAAAAGCCTTGATGCTGACAACGAGACCGAGACTCCCCCCGAGGTTTGGTTGCGTGCGATCAGTCGCACAGAAGAGTGGCGAAATCTTCTGGACTGAACCTACCCGCTGGCCATACGTCTGGCATTTGAGCAATTCATTTAACTCGGTTGCAATTGGTGGGTGTGATAATCGAGCCTTCATCAACGAGGGTTTGATAATGTGCAAACTTTTTGCTCGTTTCCTGAATGACGAATCCGGCGCCACCGCCATCGAATACGGACTGATCGCCGCCGGCATTTCGATTGCGATTATTGTCGCGGTCAACGGCCTCGGTTCCAATCTGAACACCAAGTTCACCTCGATCAACAATTCGCTGAAGTAGGCCGCCCTGCATTACAGCCGCCACCCATCTTGGTGTGGCGTCGCGTAGAGGACCGTCGATGATCTCGCCCAGCGACGGCCTTTCTATCGGGCAGGCGCCGTTCTTTGCGCTACTGCACCGGACCCTCGCACGGCGGCTCCGGGCCTTCGCCGATCTCAATCTCCGCGTCGTGAATGTGCGCCAGTATTTGGGCTAGATCGCGCATGAACCACGCGCCGCAGCCCGGGCACTTGATGAAATGATCGGCCTCTGTTCATCGAACGATCCTGGTTTGGCGAGCTTTCAAATCCCCCCCTTTGACCGGCAGTGATCAGTATTGCTCAGCCTCACCGGATATGCCGGTGGTAGCGTCTGATTGGCGGCACCCCTGCCGTGCAGACGCACGACTTGCCCCGCATGCGGTCTTACTCCGCTGTATGTGGGGCTTTTCATTTAATGGCCCGCAGACCAAATACCTGATGCCGGGGGCGGCGACGATTCGACTTAGGCCACTTGCAGAGTTCCCAACAGGCCACTCGCCTGCGTAAGTGGGAAGGTGAGCAAAAAGGGAGCCGCGCCTCACTGGGGTCGGGCTCGAGATGCTACACAATTATTCTCAGTGCCAGCTCTGGGCGAGACGAGTCCAGGTCGGCCCTGCATGGGAGGCTTGCGGCTTCGCATGGGAACAGTCGGAACAATCTTTGGATTTGACGCATTATTCGGTCGTTCCTGCCCAGCCCAAGGGAATGGTTTCTATGCAAATTAATGCCGTCATCCGCCTCGACCAGCCACCGTCTACAATCCATTGTTTTGCGGAAGAGGTGTGGATGAAGGGGGCGCTTCTTAACACCCATGGCATGGCTGACGTACCCGACACGTTCGAGCTATTGCTTGACGGCGACATTCGCCGATCGTGTCAGATAGTCTGGCGTTCAAACGATAGACTGGGGATCGCGTTTTTGAACACGGTACACTAGCTGTGCCAGTTCCTCTCACTTGACAATCACCGTCGCGCCCACCGGAACCCTGTTGTAAAGATCGATCACGTCGTCGTTGACCATGCGGAAACAGCCGGAAGAGACCGCCTGCCCAATGGTTTCCGGCTCGTTCGAGCCGTGAATGCGATACAGTGTCGATCCAAGATACAAGGCTCGCGCGCCGAGGGGATTATCGAGGCCCCCTGGCATGAAACGCGGAAGGTCCGGGCGACGGGCGAGCATTTCCGCTGGAGGTATCCAGTTGGGCCACTCGCGCTTGGCAGTGACGCGGTGAACACCTCCCCAACCGAATCCATCGCGACCGACGCCAATGCCGTAACGAATAGCTTGGCCCTGGCCCGTGACGAGGTAAAGGCGCCGTTCGCTTGTGTCGATGTAAATGGTTCCTGGCGTGTAGTTGCTTTGAAAACTGACAAGGGTGCGCGGAATTGGCCCCGACCTACTCTCGCCGAAATAAAAGAAGCGAGGATTGACAGCGTACCTTTCCTGCTGGGCAGAGGCGAATGTGGTCCCACCAGCCACCGTCACGACTGCAAGAAAAAAAGTAGAAAATCGCGTCATTTGTTTCCTCGCAAATGCCGTTTCCTGAAGTGGCCCATTCGGCGGAGAAGCGCAGGGTGAAGGAGGATAGCATGCGCCCGAGCACGCGTCATTCGTCTCTCTTCAGCTTGCGCCGCCCCCAATGATGATCCTTGTGTGACGGATCGAACACCCTCTCGATATCACGGTTCAAGGCTCGCGTGATGCCAATCCGCGCGAACATCGTTGGCCCTCCCCGGTCGGAGCGGACATAAAAAGCCAATGTGGATGTTTGCTCGACGGTCCGGCGTCGTTAGTATGAATTCACAGGGACGAGCGCGTCCGGCTGTTGCACGCTAATCGACATGTAGGTGCGGTCGGCGATCGCTGCACACAATTCGCGTGGGGATGCGCTCCATGCTTGCGCGCCGGGACCGCGCCGCGAGATTAATCTTCGAGCGATTGATGCTTGCTTGCAAATTGTTTACCAAGCCTCTGAATGGCCTGAAAACCACTTTTCCTAAGTGGTCTGAAACGAATCCGTCTTAGGCTGTCTCCAACAAACAAGAGGCAGCAAATGTTCTTCATGTTCAGGGTTCTCGTCATCGCGGTATGCGCTTACGCCGGTTCAATTGTCGCTGGGATTCAATTCCCGAACTTACCTGACCCTTATCAATCGGCGCAGAGATAGCCTAAATGAAAAAGCCTGCTCCACGTATCGAGTTTTCCAAAAGCAATTCCAGAAGTAACCACGTTCCAAGATCATTCAAGGAACCTGGCGCCGCAGTCAGGAATTGTCAGCAATTACGGCGTTTGCTCTCGTCACATTAGTATGGCGGCGAGAGATGGTTATGCCTATCGGACGGTATATAGCCTGGGTTGGCGCATCACTTGTTGCGTTACTGTTTATGGCAGATTGGTGCCTTCCCAAATCTTTGCCGGAACCGTCTCGTGATGCAACCAACAGGCCGGTGATTCGGATAGCTTCCATTCAGCAGCCCCCGGAACGCATCGTCATTGACACCAGTCAGCCCACGATAGTGCCGCCACCAACGCTGGTCGAGGACGCCGTTCCTGGTGAGCCATCGCAACCACTGCAATCGTATGCTTCAGCGCCTCCGCCTCCGACGGTAGTCAACGTCGATCAGAAAAGACGGAAGGTCATTAAACCGCAGGGGCCGAAGGTTGCGACTTACCAAAAGCCATTGGCGAGCACCCCTGTAGCAGCGAGTGGCAGCTCGGCGACACCCGTTCCGCTGACCAGGTTATCCTTCACGGATATAATTTCGGGGCAGCTCGTAAGAAACCTGTTCAACCTGCATTGAAGTGTACGTACGGCGGTGCGAACTGCTCGACAAGCAGGACGTCCGCTTATGGCATTCAGCTGATGTCGTTGTCTCGACGCACGTTGCGCCGTTGCGATTGTTGGCATCCGCACTTGCGGCACCTATAGTTTGCTCGATCAAAAGCATTCAAGAACAAGGATGATCCATGCGCGTTTCAATCATCACCGGAGGCGGGTCCGGGATCGGAGCTGCGGTCGCGCGCCGGTTGGCAGCGCGGGATGAGTGCCTGATGTTGCATGGACAGGGAGCCGACGCGGCAGGGCTCGAGCGATTGAAAGCGGTCGTCATGGACTGTCAGCGGGCCGGCGCCAAAGTCGCGTGGTGCACTGGCGACTTGGCAAATGCCGGGACGGCATCCGAGCTTGTTCGCGCAACGCGTTCCGCGTTCGGAAGCGTCGACGCGATCGTCCATGCCGCGGGGTTTGCGGATCGACGTGGTTTCATGCAGTTGCCGCGCGCGGGGCTCGAACGGTCATTCGGCGTCGTGGCCACGGCGTTTCACGAATTGGCGACCGCCGCGCTGCCGGATTTGAGGCGTGGATCGCAAGGGCGCGTCGTGGCCATCAGCAGTTTCGTTGCCCATCGGTTCACGCCCGATGCGACCTATCCGGCGTCTGCGGCGGCCAAGGCTGCGCTCGAGGCGCTGGTCCGGTGTCTCGCGATCGAGCTCGCAAGCTCAGGCGCAACGGCCAATGTCGTCATGCCCGGCTATACGCGCAAGGATGCCGGGCTATTCGGTGCGTTGGACCAGCAGAGCTGGCAATCGGCCGCCAAGGCCAATCCGCTTGCACGATTGGCCGAACCCGATCAAGTGGCCGCGTTGGTCGCCTTTCTGTTGTCGCCGGAGGCAGGACACGTGACGGGAGCCCTGTTGCCGGTCGATGGCGGCCTGACACTGATGTAGAATCTCTGGGGGGTGGGAGGATGTCGGCCAACGGCACGGGCAAGCAAGTGGACGTCATCGTGTTGGGCGCAGGCATCGTCGGCGTGTCCGCGGCCTATGCCGCGCGGCAGCGCGGCCTGTCGGTCATCCTCGTCGATCGGCGTGAGCCGGGCAGCGAAACCTCCTATGGCAACGCCGGCATTCTCTCAAGCGGTTCGATATTGCCGCTCAACAAGCCATCGCTCTGGAGTGCGTTGCCAACTTACATCACCAACCGGCATGCGGCGCTGCGCTGGGATCCTGGCTGGGCGATTCAGAATATCGGCTGGCTCGTCCGTTTCCTTGCCAATGCGACACCGTCTCGTATCAAACCGCGGGCAACGGCCCTGCAGGGGCTGCTCGGGGCATCGTTGAAACTGCATCGGGAATGGCTCGTCAAAGCGGATGCGGCGCAGCGCATCCGTGAGACCGGTTGGCTGAAGGCGTGGCGCAGCGACGCCGTCGGCGCGGCGAAGGAGGAGCAGGCCTTTCTGGCCGAATATGGCATCGCCAGCGAGCTTCTCGACCGTCAGGCGATTTCCGCGCTCGAGCCGAACATCGTGCCCGTCTACAAGGTTGGCCTCTTGCACACGCAGACCGCTTCTGTCGACTCGCCGGGCGCCGTGGTCAAGGCCTATGCGCGGATGTTCGCGGGCTCCGGTGGCGAGATCCATCAATCGGAAATCAAGGCGATCGTGCCTGACGGCGAGGGCTGGCGTGTGGTGCTCGCGGACGGCGGGATTTTGGCCCGCCATGTCGTGGTCGCGCTGGGACCTTGGTCCGCGGATCTGTTGCGGCCGCTTGGCTATCATGTTCCTTTGGCCTTTGAACGCGGCTACCATCAGGAGTTCAAGCCGAACCCGGCACGTTCATTGCGGCGTCCGATCCATGACGCCGAAGGCAGCTTCCTCATGACGTCGATGGAGCAGGGCATCCGCGTTACCACCGGGGTCGAACTGACCGCCCGCGATGCGCCCTCATCGTTCGCCCAACTCGACCAGGTGGTGCCGGCCGCGCGAAGCATTGTCGAATTTGGCGAGGCGGTCGGCGAACCCTGGCGCGGGGCGCGGCCGACGCTTCCTGACAGCCTGCCGATGATCGGGCCTGCGCCACGGCATTCCGGTCTGTGGCTCGCTTTCGGCAACCAGCACATCGGCTTCACGACCGGGCCTGCGACGGGGGCTGCGATTGCCGCCATGATCGGCGGCGCGACGCCAGCATTCGACGTTGGTCCGTTTTCACCGAGCCGCTATCTCTGATGCCCGACAAAGGGCAAACAAGAGGGTCGCAGTAAGCGGGAGCAGACATGCCCTACGTTTGGGATTTCGCGATCCTCGGCAAATACAGCCACCTGTTCTGGCTCGGGCTCGGCTGGACCATCGCCTACACGATCGGCACCGTCCTGCTCGGAACAGTGCTCGGTTTGGTCGTCGGCATCCTTCGCCTGAGGCGCTGGCCCGTGATCGATTGGCTTCTGCTCGCCTACGTCGAACTGTTCCGCTGCACACCCCTGCTGGTTCAGATCATCTGGTTCTACTACGCTTTTCCGGTCGTCATTGGCGTGAATATCCCGGCGCATGTCGCCGCCGTCACCGTGCTGTCGCTCTATGGCGGGGCGTTCTACGCCGAGATCGTTCGCGGCAGTATCGAGAGCGTGCACCGCGGACAATGGGACGCGGCGCGGGCCCTGGGACTGGGACCGTGGCGCGTGCTGAGGCTGGTGATCCTGCCGCAGGCGCTGAAACCGATGTTGGCGCCCTACGTCAACCAGTCGGTGACACAGCTGAAGAACACCTCGCTTGTGTCCATCATCGCCGTTCCGGACCTCGTCTACAACGCGACGCTGATCAACGCCGAAACCTATCGGCCGCTGGAGGTGTATACGATCGTGGCATTGATCTACTTTGCGATCCTGTTTCCGGCCACGCTTGTCGCGCGGAGGTTCGAGCGCGGCCTGACCTACGACAAGGCCTGACCGGTTCGATCAGGCAGCAGGCGGGCTCAGCCGCTTTTCCATGAAGATGCTGGTCGCGATAGCTTCTGGCCGCATCGGGGCGTAGTCGCCGAATGCCGCGCAAGGCTTGAAGCCGGCCCGGGCATAAAACCGCAGTGCCGCCGCCTGCCGTTCTCCCGTTTCCAGGCGCAAGACGACAAATCCGGCGATGCGAGCCTCGGTTTCGATCCGCGTCAACAAGGCCTGCGCCACGCCACGCCCACGTACCGTCTCGCGTACATACATGCGCTTTACTTCGGCGAAATCATCAAACAGGGCCACCCCACCGCAGCCGATGGCGGCGCCGTTCAGTCGCGCCACGAAGAAGCGAATGTGCGGCTGGAAGAGCGTCTCCAACGCCAGCCCGTGCCGCTGCTCGGGAAGGTATTCGGCCGCAAGCACCTGGTCGAGTTCGCCGATCAGCTCGCGCACGTCGCGGGTTGCCGTCGCTACCAATTCAATGTCGACTTCTGCGCCCAATACCGCGTCAGATGTTGAGTTCGACCGGCACGTCTTCCGGCTTCACGCCGCTCAGCGACAACCCCTTGACGAACCATTCGCGCATCTGCCCGATGCCGCGGTTGTAGTCGACCCACACCGACAGGAAGTCGCGCCAGCGCTTGTCGGACTCGCGCCGGACCGCCATGCTGGAAGGAATGGCGACGGAGGGCGATTGCAGGATCTTGTAGGTGCCGAGGTTCGGGTTCTTGGCGATCGCCGTCAGACCAAGCACCAGCGCGTTGACCACGCAATCGACCCGCCCCGACGACATCTCGAGCATCACCTCATCGCGCGACTTGAGCGACTTGATCGTCGCATTCGGCGCGAAGCGGCGTGCAACAGCCTCGTTGGCGGAGCCGACGTCGACCGCAATCCTGACTTCGGGCTTGTTGAGGTCCGCCCAGGTCTTGGCTTCCAGCCCCTTCTTGAGCATGGCGCCGAAGGGATGCGGGAAGACAGTGGCGCAAAAATCAACGACAAGCGCCCGCTGTGGGGTCGGATTGAGGGCAAAGCCGAGGTCGATCTTGTTCGATTGCAGATCGAGGATCGAGTTTCCGTATGTCGATTCGGTATACTCAAGCTGAACGTCGAGAAGCTTGGCGATGTCGTTGGCCATCTCGATCGAAAAGCCGGACCAGCTCCCGGTGGCCAGGTCCTTGTTGAAATAGGGCAGTTCTCCCGGCAGTACCGCGATGCGCAGCACCTTGTTCGCGCGGATGCGATCAAGCGTATTATCCGGAGTCGCCTGGGCCGATGCCGGGCTCACGAGGGCGGAGGCGAGGGCTGCACCGCTGCCGATCGCGAAGGCGTAGCGCAGCGCTTCGCGGCGATCTTCAGAAACCTTGCTGTCGTCCATCTTGCTGTCGTCAGATGTGGTCACGCGGGCCTCCTGCACCAATTCGGCAGAGCCTAGCGCGCACGTCGCGGCGCAGCAATAGCATGAGGGTTATCCCGGCCACCGATGAGGTGATCGAGTAGGCTGTACTCCGCTCCGAGATGTCTCCTCAGGGACTTAACCGACGTCGGTGGCTTGCCGAACGTCCGCTTTGCGCAGAAAGCAGCCATTCGCTGATCGAATGTCATGGATTGCCTGGCGGCTCAAATAAAATTCGCGCAAAAGGGACCAATTAGGGACTTTGACGGCAGCAACTGTTTGGCTCTTTATTCATTTGCGCCCCCTCTTCGGGTAATCGCTGGCAACCGCTCCCTGTGCTCAGCGCGCCACAGCGAGGGATCGAAACACCACAATCCACAGCAACTAGAAGCCCGGGCCAAGACACACTCATCACTCCAGAGTTAAGTTCAGGCAGAGGTCTGTGAGTTCAGGTGGTCGGGGGCAAGATATGAGACAAGCTTTACTTCTCAATCCGTTCAACTCAAACCCGGAGCCGGCACAGATCGTCAGCCGGCGAGCGACACGGTCAACACCCGTGTGCTCCAACTGTCAGTCAGACGATATCATCTCTCACGCC
>WNFC01017211.1_pt1 | contig 11066 bp, 11 predicted proteins | sample 5400541 | NCBI WGS metagenome assembly WNFC01 (sample SAMN13153342, study PRJNA577476) | soil metagenome | isolation source: 120 cm saprolite under Douglas fir tree site 2 hole 2 replicate 1 | place: USA:California | collected 2015-04-18
TTCACGCCGTGATAGCCGCGCTCGCGGCCGATCAGCCGGAAGCGCTGGCCTTCACCCCGGGCGCGTTGGTAAGCCAGGGCGATCTTGAGCGCGGTGTCGACCGCTTCGGAGCCGGAGTTGGTAAAGAACACCCGTGACAAGCCCGGCGGTGCGATGCGCGCCAGCCGGTCGGCGAACTCGAATGCGATCGGATGCCCCATCTGGAAGGTCGGCGCAAAATCCATCGTCGCCACCTGGCGCGTGACGGCTTCCACGATCTTCGGCCGGGAGTGACCGGCGTTCACGCACCACAGGCCTGCACAGCCGTCGAGGACCTTGCGGCCATCGGGGGTCCAGTAATACATGCCCTCGGCGCGAGCAAGCAGGCGCGGCGCCTTCTTGAATTGCCGGTTGGCGGTATACGGCATCCAGAAGGCCGACTGCTCCAGCCCTGCCACGAATTCGGCACGCTTATTCATGGCCTTAAGCTTACTCCAAGACTCCCTTGCGGCAAGTGCAGAAATGCCTCAGGCCGAGTGGGCCACGACCTTCTGGCGTTGTTCGCCCAGCCCTTGTATCCGCACTGTCATCACGTCGCCGGGCTTGAGGAATACCGGGGTGGGCTTGATCCCCAGGCCGACGCCCGGCGGGGTGCCGGTGGCAATGATGTCCCCCGGCAGCAGCGTCATGTAGTGGCTGACGTGGGAGATGATTTTCGCCACGTTGAAGACCATGGTGCGCGTGTTTCCGGTCTGCATGCGCTTGCCGTTGACGTCGAGCCACATGTCGAGGTTCTGCGGGTCGCGAATCTCGTCGCTGGTGACGAGCCATGGCCCGATCGGGCCCGCGCTGTCGAAGCCCTTGCCCTTGTCCCACTGGCTGGTCGCCATCTGGAAGGCTCGCTCCGAGACGTCGTTCACCACGCAGTAGCCGGCGACGTGGTTGAGCGCGGCTGCCTCGTCGACATACCTGGCCTGTGTGCCGATGACCACACCAAGCTCGACCTCCCAGTCGAGTTTGGTGGAATTTCTCGGCTGGATGACGTCGTCGTTCGGGCCGTTGATGCAGGTCGTGGCCTTCATGAATACGATCGGCTCCGATGGAATCGGCAGCCCCGCTTCCTTGGCGTGGTCGGAGTAGTTGAGCCCGATGGCGACGAACTTGCCGATCCCCACGTAGGGCACGCCAAACCTCGGGGCCGCGTTCACCAGCGGCAGCGACTCGGGCTTCAGCTTCGTGAGCATCTTCAGCCCGCGCGGCGAAATCTCGTTGGGGCCGATGTCGTCGACGATTTTCGAGAGGTCGCGTACGCGCCCGTCGGCGTCCACCATCCCCGGCTTCTCGTAGCCCGCTCTTCCGTAGCGGCACAGCCTCATATCGTCATTCCCCCGTCGATCGGATAAGCGTTGCCGGTGGCGAACAGCGACTCGTCGGAAGCCAGAAAGGTCAGTAATCCGGTGATGTCGTCCACCGTGCCGAGCCGCCCCATGGGCTGGCGCGCGATGAAATCCTTGCGCGCCTGGACGGGGTCGGGCAGGGCATTGATTCGGTCCTGCAGCGAAGGCGTGTCCACGGTGCCCGGGCAGACAGCGTTGCAGCGGATACCTTGGCGCACGAAGTCGGCGGCGATCGACTTGGTGAGGCCGATCACGGCGGCCTTGCTCGAGCCGTAGGCGAAGCGGTTGGGCAGGCCGCGTACCGAAGAGGCGACCGAGGACATGTTGATGATCGAGCCGCCGCCCTTGCGCAGCATCCCCGGGAGAAAAGCCTTGGTCGCGAGGAACATCGACGTGACGTTGACCCTGAAGGCCAGGTTCCACTGCTCGAGGGTGCAATCGAGGATGGTGCCGTGCTGCACGATCCCCGCGCAGTTGAACAGCACGTTGACCTCGCCCGCCTCCTGGGCGGTTTTCGCGACCCCCGCCGGGTCCGTGACGTCGAGCACGCGCGTGCGGATGCCGTCCTTGCCCTCGATCTCCGCGAGCGTGCTTGCGTTGAGGTCGGTCGCCCAGACGCGGGCGCCTTCGCGCGCGAAGGCGAGCGCCGCGGCCCGGCCCATGCCCTGCGCAGCCGCGGTAATGAACGCGGTCTTTCCTGCCAATCTGCCTGCCATGGAAACTCGCCTTGAGGAGAGCGAAATTATACGGCACGATACACGCCCGACAGAATGAACCAGCTCGACTTCAAGGGGCGCACGGCGATCGTCACCGGCGGCATGCAGGGCATCGGCGCGGCGATCGTGAAGCGCCTGGACGCCTCCGGGGCGAAAGTGCGCGTGTGGGATCTCGATGGCTCTCCAAAAACCGACGTCGCCGATGCCTCTTCGGTAAAAAAAGCCGCTGAACGCGCACTGCAGGAGCTCGGCAAGATCGACGTCCTCGTGAACAACGCCGGCATCGCCGGGCAGAACGTGCCGACGGTGGACTACCCGATCGAGGAGTGGGAGCGCGTGCTGCGCATCAACCTCACCAGCCAGTTCCTGTGCTGCCGGGAGGTCGCGCCGCACATGGTCAGGGCGGGATACGGCCGCATCGTCAACATCGCCTCGATCGCCGGCAAGGAAGGCAATCCCAACGCGGTGGCGTATTCTGCGTCCAAGGCCGGGGTGATCTCGCTCACCAAGTCGCTCGGCAAGGAGCTGGCGCAATCGGGCGTGCTGGTGAACTGCGTGACGCCTGCGGCGGCGAAGACGGCGATCTTCGACCAGATGACCGAGAAGCATATCCAGTACATGCTGTCCAAGATCCCGATGAGCCGTTTCGTGCACGTCGAGGAGATCGCGGCGCTCGTGTGCTGGCTCGCTTCGGCGGACTGCTCGTTTTCAACCGGCGCGGTGTTCGACATTTCCGGCGGCAGGGCCACCTACTAAATGAAAAAGCCCAATCCAAAGCAGCGTTCGATCCAGTGGTTCGGGCGCCGGGACATCTACGGCTTCATCTATCGCAGCTGGATGAAGAACCGCGGCGTGCCGCAGGACATGTTCGACGGCCGGCCGGTGATCGGCATCTGCAATACCTGGTCCGAGCTGACTCCGTGCAACACGCATTTCCGCGTTCTCGCCGAGCACGTGCGCCACGGCGTTCTCGACGCCGGCGGCTTCCCGCTCGAGTTCCCGGTCATGTCCCTCGGCGAGACGCTGATGCGCCCCACCGCGATGCTGTACCGCAATCTCGCCAGCATGGACGTCGAGGAGTCGATCCGCGCCAATCCGCTCGACGGCGTGGTCCTCCTCGCCGGCTGCGACAAGACTACGCCCGCCACTCTCATGGGCGCGTGCAGCGTCGACCTGCCCACGATCCTCGTCTCCGGCGGGCCGATGCTCTCCGGCAAGTACCACGGCAAGGACATCGGCTCGGGGACCAACACCTGGTCGATGTCGGAGGATCTGCGCGCCGGCAAGATCACGCTCGAGGAGTTTCACGAGGCCGAGTCCTGCATGCACCGCTCGCACGGCCACTGCATGACGATGGGCACCGCGTCGACGATGGCGTCGATGATCGAGGCGCTCGGCGTCGGCATGCCGGGCAACGCGGCGATCCCCGCGGTGGACGCGCGCAGGCACGTTCTCGCGCGCATGGCCGGCCGGCGCATCGTCGAGCTGGTGAAGGAGAAGGTTTCCCTCTCCACGATCCTCACCAGGGACGCATTCGAGAACGCGATCCGCGCCCTGGCGGCGATCGGCGGCTCCACCAATGCAGTCATTCATCTGACCGCCCTCGCGCGCCGCATCGGCGTGGAGTTGGACCTCGATGACTTCGACCGGCTCGGCCGCGGCGTGCATACGCTGGTCAATCTGATGCCCTCGGGCAAGTACCTGATGGAGGATTTCTATTACGCCGGCGGCCTGCCGGCCGTGCTGCGGGAGCTGGGCGAAAACAACCTGCTGCACCGCGACGCGCTCACGGTCAACGGCAAGACGGTCTGGGAGAACAACAAGGACGCGCCGTGCTGGAACCGCGACGTGATCCACAGCTTGAAGTCGCCGTTCAAGAAGGACGCCGGCATCGCGGTGCTGCGCGGCAACCTCTGCCCCGAGGGCGCCATCATCAAGCCCTCCGCGGCGACGCCGAAACTCATGCAGCACCGCGCGCGCGCGGTGGTGTTCGAGGACATCGAGGACTTCCACCGCCGCATCGACGACCCCAAGCTCGACATCGACGAGAACTGCATGATGGTGCTCAAGAACTGCGGCCCCAAGGGCTACCCCGGCATGGCCGAGGTCGGCAACATGCCGCTGCCGCCCAAGCTGCTGAAGAAAGGCGTCACCGACATGGTGCGCATCTCGGACGCGCGCATGAGCGGGACCGCTTACGGCACCGTGGTGCTGCACGTCTGCCCCGAAGCCGCGGCCGGCGGCGCGCTCGCGCTGGTCGAGAACGGCGACATGATCGAGCTGGACGTCGAAAAGCGCAGGCTGGTGCTCCTGGTGGCGGAAGACGTTCTTCTCAAGAGAAGGAAGCAGTGGAAGCTGCCCGCAGCGCCGCTCGAGCGCGGCTACTGGAAGCTGTACTTCGACCACGTGCTGCAGGCGAGCGAAGGCGCCGACCTCGATTTTCTCGTCGGCAAGAGCGGCGCCTTCGTGCCGCGCGACAACCACTGATGGCCGAATTCACGCTGCATTGCTTCGCGCAGTCGGGTAACGCGTTCAAGGTCGCGCTGATGCTCAACCTATGCGCTGCAAAGTGGGAGCCGCGGTGGGTGGATTTTTTTGGCGGCGAGACCCGAACCCCCGAATACCGCGCGGTCAACGAAATGGGTGAGGTGCCGGTGCTCGAGCATCGCGGCAAGCGCCTCAGCCAGTCAGGCGTGATCCTGCATTACCTTGCCGCGCACTTCGGCAAATTCGCCGGCGGCAACGAGGACGGGCGACGCGAGATCCTGCGCTGGATGTTCTGGGACAACCACAAGCTCACCAGCTACATCGCCACGCTGCGCTACATGGTGCACCTGGCGAAAATCGGCGAGCCTCAAGTGCACGACTTCCTGCGCGGGCGTGTGAAGACCTCGCTGGGCCTCCTGGATTCTCACTTGCAGAATAGACGCTTCGCTATTGGCGACAGGCCGACCGTTGCCGATCTATCCTTGTGCGGCTATCTCTACTGGCCCGATGAGTTCGGCATCAGCTGGTCGGATTATCCGGGTGTCGACGCCTGGCTGGAGCGCATACGCGCGCTTCCCGGCTGGGTGCACCCTTACGAGCTGATGCCCGGGCATCCAAGGAAGGGTTGAATCTTTCGCGCCAGGCCGCCTTCATTTCTTCCATTTGATGGAGCAGCCGATCGACGCGATCTGCTCCTTTGGGCCGATGCCGGTGTTGGCGATCTGCACCATCGCCTCGAACAGCTCGCGGCGCGCGTTCGGCACCGCGTCGCGGCGCGAGGCGTCGAGCCGGCCCCGGTATTGCAGCTCGAGCCCGGCATTGAAGCCGAAGAAATCCGGCGTGCACGCTGCGCCGTAGGCGCGCGCCACATCCTGCGTCTCGTCGAGAAGGTAGGGAAACGCAAAACCTTTCTCGCGGGCGGTGCGCTTCATGTTCTCGAAGGAGTCCTCCGGATACTCGGTGGGATCGTTCGACATCACGGCTGCAGAGCCGACCCCCTGTGCAGAGAGGTCCCTGCAGTCGCGGACAATGCGGTCGATGACCGCCTTGACGTACGGACAATGGTTGCAGATGAACATCACCACCAGCCCGTTCGGGCCGCGCACGGCGACGAGGTCGTGGCGCTTGCCGTCGACGCCCAGCAGATCGAAGTCCGGCGCCTTCATGTAAAAATCCTACCATGAAGGATACGGCTGCCCGCGCCCCGCGCTTCTACGTGGACGCTGCGCTGCGCGCCGGCGGCACTTGCGTGCTGCCCGAGGATGCGGCGCACCATGCAGTGCACGTGCTGCGCGTGCGCGCCGGGGACGCGATCACGCTCTTCAACGGCCGCGGCGGGGAGTACGCGGCTCGTATCGCGGTCATCGAGCGCCTGCGCATTCGCGTCGACGTGCTGGAGCATCACGCCATCGAGCGCGAGTCGCCGCTGCGTGTGGTGCTCGTGCAGGGCGTATCCTCAGGCGAGCGCATGGACTTTACGGTGCGCAAGGCGGTCGAGCTGGGCGTGGCCGAGATCAGGCCGGTGCTGGCGGCGGCGTCGGTGGCTCGGCCCAAGGGCGAGCGCGCCGCGGCGCGCCATGCTCACTGGCAAAAAATCGCGATCGCCGCCTGCGAGCAATGCGGGCGCAACCGGGTACCTGCAGTGCACCCGATGGTGAACGCGGCCGAGTACCGCGAAAACGGTGAAGGGGCAAAAATCTTGCTTTCTCCGCGCGCCGAGCTTGCGCTCTCGAAAGTGAGAATCGAGCGGGCCGTGACGATCGCCGCGGGGCCGGAGGCGGGATTCAATGCGGAGGAGGAAGCCGCCTTTCTGGAAAGCGGCTTCGTGCCGGCCAGGCTCGGTCCGCGCGTCCTGCGGACCGAGACCGCGGCGCTCGCCGCGCTCGCCGCGCTCAGCGCGTTGCGGGGAGACTTTTAGTTAGAATCTAAAAAAATCACAACGCGGGGAGCCCGTGGCCGCACCGCAACACCCGGAAGCCTTCGTACGCTGGCTGCGCCAGGTCACGCCCTACGTGCACGCGTTCCGCGGGCGCACTTTCGTCGTCGGCTTCGGCGGCGAGATGTTCGCCGAGCGCGCGCGCTTCGCGAGCTTCATTCACGACGTGAACCTGCTCGCCGCCCTGGGCATCCGGCTGGTGCTGGTGCCCGGCGCCCGGCCGCAGATCGAGGCCGAGCTGAAGGCGAAGGGCTTGCGCTCGCGCTACGCGCAGGGCCTGAGGATCACGGACGATGCGGCGCTGATGGCGGTGAAGCACGCCGCCGGCGTGCTGCGCGTGGAGCTCGAGGCCCAGCTGTCCCAGGGGCTTCCGGGCTCGCCGATGGCCGGGGCGCAGATTCGGGTCGCCTCGGGCAACTTCATCACTGCACGCCCCATCGGCGTGCTGAAGGGGACGGATTTCCAGTACACGGGAACGGTGCGCAAGGTCGACGCCGCCGCGATCGCGCGGCGGCTCGACGCCGGCGAAGTGGTGCTGGTGCCGCACATCGGCTACTCGCAGACCGGCGAGGTCTTCAATCTGGCGTGGGAGGACATCGCCGAAAACGTCGCCGTGTCGCTCAAAGCCGACAAGCTGCTTTTGTACACGGACCGGCTGCCCACGAATCGAAAGGGCGAGGTGCTGGGCGAGCTGACGGCGCGCGAAGCCGAAACGCTCGCGAAGAAAGCCCCGCTCACGCCGCAGAGCGCTCGCGCCATCGAGCACGCCGTGCGTGCCGTCGGTGGCGGCGTCGCGCGCGCGCACGTAATCACGCGCAGCGTGCGGGGCGCGCTGCTGCTCGAGCTGTTTACCCACACCGGCGTCGGCACGATGATCACGGCGGATGCGGTGGAAAAGCTGCGCCCGGCACGCATCGAGGACGTGCGCGGCATGCTCGAGCTGATCGAGCCGCTGGAGGCCGAGGGCACGCTGGTGAAGCGCAGCCGCGAGCTGCTGGAGGCCGAGATCGGCAACTTCCTGGTGGTGGAACACGACGGCACGATCGTCGGCTGCGCGGCGCTGTATCCGATCCCCGAGGAGAAGAGCGCGGAATTCGCTTGCCTGGCCGTGGCCGGGGAGTACCGGGACGCGGGCTACGGCGAGCGGCTGCTCAAGGCCTGCGAGGAGCGCGCCAAGGCGCTGCGCCTGCGGCGGCTTTTCGCGCTCACCACCAGCGCCGCCCACTGGTTCCTCGAGCAGGGGTTCCGCGCCGCCGACGTGTCGACCCTGCCGCAGCGCCGCCAGGCGCTCTACAACTGGCGCCGCGGCTCGAAGGTGTTCCTCAAGAGAATATAATCCACGCCATGGCGCGAATGGTGAAGTGCGTGAAGCTCGGCCGCGAGGCCGAAGGGCTCGCTTTCCCGCCCTACCCCGGGGCGCTCGGCCAGCGGATCTGGGAGAACGTGTCGAAGGAAGCCTGGCAGCAATGGCTGAAGCACCAGACCATGCTGGTGAACGAGAACCGGCTTAACCTCGCCGATCCCAAGGCCCGCAAGTACCTGATGGAGCAGACCGAGCGCCACTTCTTCGGCGAAGGCGCCGAAGGCCGTGGCAATCGATGATCAGGTTGCCGTTGTCGGTCTTGAAGTTCTCGCGCAGCACCGGCTGCGCGCCCCGCTTCAGCATCTCGCGGCCGACGTAGCTGCGCGCCATCGGGATCACCTCGAGCGGCAGCGGGAACCTGCCGAGCACCGGCACGAGCTTGGAGGCGTCGCAGATGCAGACGAACTTCTGCGCCACCGCGGCGATGATCTTCTCGCGCGTCAGCGCGCCGCCGCCGCCCTTGATCATGTGCAGGTGCTCGGTCACCTCGTCGGCGCCGTCGACGTAGACCGGCAGCTCATCGACGCTATTCAGGTCGAAGACGCGGATGCCGTGCTTTCGGAGGCGTTCGGCGCTCGCGTCGGAGGCGGCCACCGCGCCTTCGATGCGGCCCTTGATCGAGGCCAGCGCATCGATGAACAGATTCACGGTGGAGCCCGAGCCGACGCCGACCACGCGGTCTTCCACGACGTGCTTCAGCGCCGCGTCGGCAACCAGTCTTTTCAATTGGTCTTGATTCACTTCTTGCGCTGCGGCGGCAGGTCGGTGCAGACACCCTCGAACAGCTCCGCCGCCATGCCGACCGATTCGCTGAGCGTCGGATGCGGGTGGATGGTCTTGCCGAGGTCGGTCGCGTCGGACCCCATCTCGACCGCGTGCGCAATCTCGCTGATCAGATCGCCGGCGCCGGTGCCGACGATACCGCCGCCGACGATGCGGTGCGTCTCGCCGTCGAAGATCAGCTTGGTGAAGCCTTCCTCGCGCGCGTTGGCGATCGCCCGCCCCGAGGCCGCCCACGGGAATTTCGCCACGCCGATCGGCATGCCGTTCTTTTTCGCCTCGTCCTCGGTGACGCCGGCCCAGGCGATCTCGGGGTCCGTAAAGGCCACCGAGGGAATGACGCGCGCGTCGAAGTGCGCTTTGCGGCCGGCGGCCGCCTCGGCTGCGACATGGCCCTCGTGCACCGCCTTGTGCGCGAGCATCGGGTTGCGCGCAATATCGCCGATCGCGAAGATGTGCGAGACGTTCGTTCTCATCTGGCTGTCCACGGAAATGAAGCCGCGTTCGTCCACCTGAATGCCGGCTCTATCCGCGCCGATCCTTTTGCCGTTCGGCACGCGGCCGACCGACACCAGGATCAGGTCGTAGGTCTTCGCGTCCTTGCCGTCGAACGAAACCTTGATGCCATCTTTTGCGACTTCGGCTTTGGTCGTTTTGGTCTTCAGCATCACTTCGTCGAAGCGGCCGGCATTGAATTTCTGCCACACCGCGACCAGATCGCGGTCGGCGCCGAGCATCAGCCCATCCATCATCTCGACCACGTCGAGCCGCGTGCCGAGCGTCGAGTAGACGGTGCCCATCTCCAGGCCGATGATGCCGCCGCCGATCACCAACATTTTTTTCGGAACGCCCTTGAGTTCCAGCGCTGCCGTGGAATCGACGATACGCGGGTCGTCGGGGAGGAACGGAAGCTTCGCCGCCTGCGAGCCGGCGGCAACGATGGCGGACGCGAAGCGCACGGTCTTCTTTCCGTCTTTACCTTCGACGGAAAGGTGATGCGGATCAATGAAAACACCGACACCCTGCAAGACCGTGACCTTGCGCATCTTCGCCATCGAGGCGAGCCCGCCGGTGAGCTTTCCGACCACCTTGTCCTTGAACGCGCGCAGCCTGGCGAGGTCGAGCTTCGGCTCGCCAAACGTGACGCCGTGGTCGGCGAGATCGCGCGCCGCGTCCATCACGGCCGCCGTGTGCAGGAGCGCCTTCGAGGGGATGCAGCCGACATTGAGGCATACGCCGCCTAGCGTCGGATAGCGCTCGACCAGCACCGTCTTCAGTCCGAGGTCCGCGGCACGAAACGCCGCCGAATAGCCGCCCGGGCCGGCGCCCAGGACGACGATGTCGCATTCGAGATCCGCTGCGGCGGAAGGCGCAGGCGGCGCCGGCTGGGGCGCTGCGGGCCTTTTTTCGGGTTGCGCCGATTCCAGGACGAGGATCGGCGAGCCCTGCGAGACCTTGTCACCCACTTTGATCCTCAGCTCCTTCACCACGCCGGCGCCGGGCGACGGAATCTCCATCGTCGCCTTGTCGGACTCGAGCGTGACGAGGGACTGCTCCTTCGCCACGGCGTCGCCGGGCTTGACCAGGACCTCGATGACCTCGACGCTCTTGAAGTCCCCGATGTCGGGAACCTTCACCTCGATTCCGGCCATCTAGAGAATCAACTTTCTGATGTCCGAGAGCACCGACACGAGGTAGCTGGAGAAGCGGGCGGCGGTCGCGCCATCGATGACGCGATGATCGTACGAGAGCGAAAGCGGCAGCATCAACCGCCCGACAAAGACATCGTTCCCTTTTTCGTCCTTACCTTTGAAGGTCGGACGTAAGGCACCCCGGGATACCCCCAGGATGGCGACCTCGGGCGCATTGATGATCGGCGTGAAGGCGGTGCCGCCGATGCCGCCCAGGCTCGAAATCGAGAACGTGCCGCCCTGCATGTCGCCGGGCTTGAGCTTGCCGTCGCGCGCGAGCTTGGAGATGTCGGCGAGCTCCTGCGCGAGGTCGAACACGCCTTTGCGGTCCGCATCGCGGACCACGGGCACTACCAGCCCGCCCGGCGTGTCGACGGCGACGCCGATGTGATAGTACTTCTTGATGACGATGCTTTCGCCCGACTTGTCGAGCGAGGAGTTGAACACCGGGTACTGGCGCAGCGCGGTGACGCAGGCCTTGATCATGAAGGCGAGCATCGTCAGCTTGAAGCCTTTTTTCTCGGTCTCGACGGTCTGTGCCTTGCGGAACGCTTCGAGATCGGTGATGTCGGACTCGTCGAATTGCGTGATGTGCGGGATCGAGATCCAGTTGCGATGCAGGTAAGGCCCCGATAGCTTCTGGATGCGCGACAGCGGCTTGATCTCCACCGGGCCGAACTTCGCGAAATCGACTTCCGGCCAGGGCGGCAGGTTGAA
>WNFC01008956.1_pt1 | contig 11065 bp, 9 predicted proteins | sample 5400541 | NCBI WGS metagenome assembly WNFC01 (sample SAMN13153342, study PRJNA577476) | soil metagenome | isolation source: 120 cm saprolite under Douglas fir tree site 2 hole 2 replicate 1 | place: USA:California | collected 2015-04-18
CGTCCACGAGCTTACTTAGGTCCCTTACCGCAGATTGTCGGTTCTGTGTCGCATAGCAGATATCCCGGATATCGGGGCCCTGAATGTCGGTAAATCGGTGCTGGAGCGCAAGGATGATATCCTTGGTGTCGTCCACACTGAGGGTCGTCTGTGTGATATAGGCCACAGGGGTATCGACCGGCAGCGTCAGGCCGTTGACGTCCTCGACGCTCTGGCCCAGCAAAACAGGGCCGGGAACCTGGCCCATGGTCCCCTCGACCTCGGGGTGCCCGGCATGTCCGATCAGGATCAACGCCCGGCCCTTCGACATGTAGCGCTTGCCCTGGTTGTGGACCTTGGTCACCAGCGGGCAGGTGGCGTTGATAACAGGCAGATTGCGCGCGGCGGCCTCTTCCTCCACCGTTCGGGCGACGCCATGGGCGCTGAAGACGGTAACGGACAAAGGAGGAACTTCGGACAAATCCTCGACGAAGATCGCCCCTTTGTTTTTCAGGCTTTCCACGACGTATTTGTTGTGTACGATCTCGTGCCGCACATAAACCGGCGGGCCGTATTTTTCGAGCGCGCGCTCGACGATCTGGATCGCGCGTACAACGCCGGCGCAAAATCCGCGCGGCTGCGCCAAATAAACGTCCATGGGACGATGACTACCCACGTTACCATGCATCTCGCTACCTCCGTGGGTGCGGACATCTGCGATATCCGCACCACCATCATGCCCTGCTTCCAGTCCTTCTATTAGGTGCGTGGAAGCACTGGGCTTTGTGTCCAAAATTCAACGGCCAGCAAAGGCGGAACGCATCATCGGCAAGGGGTTGGATTCGACGGATGGTATTATCATACGATCCAATAAACCAAGCAAGATGAAGCCTTTAAACCCTCACTCGTTCGTCACTTTACCGCCGGACAATCCCGGCATATCAGCCCGCGCCAGCGGTTCCGCGCAAATCCGTGCCCTCGAAGCAAGCCTTCGAAAACTTGGTTAGCCCGGCTCATGGAACTCCGCTAGACAGCGGGCGTTTCCGGGAAGCTAGTTGAAATTAGAAAGAAATAGTGTGCTGATAAGCATAGTCGTCCAGATCGTCAGAGCCTGTACCCGATTTGCAACTCTGACGCTGATACTGGGGCTCATCCTCGCGATCGCGGCAGGCTATTACACGGCCCGGCATTTCGCGATCAACACCGACATCAATACGCTGATTTCGGCGAAGCTGGACTGGCGCCAGCGCGATCAGCAGTTCGATCGGGCCTTCGACCGAGACCGCACCATCCTGGCCGTGGTGGAGGCGCCGACGCCGGAACAGACCAGTTCGGCGGCTGCCGCGCTCGAGCAAAAGCTCAAGGGCGACAAGACGAACTTCCAGTCCATGCAGCCGCTCGGCTCTGGCGAGTTCTTCGATAAGAACGGCCTGTTGTTCCTGCCGACCGAGGAACTCGGCAAGATCACCGGGCAATTCGGGGCTGCCGCCCCGCTGATCGAGATCATGGCCGGCGATCCCTCGATCCGCGGGCTCACCGGGGCGCTGGAGACCGGCCTTGCCGGTGTGAAGCGCGGGGAGGTCAAGCTCGACAATACCGCGCGCCCCTTCAACATGATCTCGCAAACCGTCGAGGACATCCTCAACAAGGGCAACCCCAGCTTCTCCTGGCGCGAGCTGACCAGCGACACGCCACTGTCCGACTCCGACCGGCGCGCCTTCATCGAGTTCAAGCCCGTGCTCGACTACAATTCGTTGGAGCCGGGCAAGGAGGCGACCGATGCGATCCGCAGCGCCGCGGCCGAGCTGGATTTTCCAGGCAAGTATCAGGCGCGGGTCAGGCTGACCGGGCCGGTTCCGATCGCCAATGAGGAATACGCGACCGTTCAGGACGGCGCGATCATCAACGGCATCGGCACGGTGCTGGTGGTGCTGCTCATCCTCTGGATGGCGTTGCATTCGGCCAAGATCATCTTCGCGGTCTTCGTCAACCTCTTCATCGGCCTGTCGCTGACCACCGCGGTCGGGCTCTTGATGGTCGGTTCGTTGAACCTGCTCTCGGTCGCGTTCGCGGTGCTGTTCGTCGGTCTCGGCGTCGACTTCGGCATCCAGTTCAGCGTCCGCTACCGTTCCGAGCGCTTCAAGAACGACAACCTGGCGGAGGCCCTGGAGGAGGCGGCAAGGCGCTCGGCGGTGCCGTTGTCGCTGGCGGCGATGGCGACCGCCGCCGGATTCCTCTGCTTCATGCCGACCGATTACAAGGGCATTTCCGAGCTCGGCGAGATCGCCGGCGCCGGCATGCTGATCGCGTTCACCTCAAGCATCACGGTGCTGCCGGCGATGCTGAAGCTGCTCAATCCGCCCGGGGAGAGCGAGCCGGTGGGCTACGCATTTCTGGCCCCGCTCGATTACTTCCTCGAACGGCACCGTATTCCGATCGTGTTCGGCACGATCCTGATCGCCCTCGCCGGCATGCCGCTGCTCTATTTCATGAAGTTCGACTTCAACCCGATGAACCTGCGCAACCCGAAGGCGGAGTCGATTGCCACTTTCCTCGATTTGCGCAAAGACCCCAATACCGGCGCCAACGCCATCGACGTGATGACGAACTCCGAAGCCGACGCCAGGAAAATCGAGGCCAAGCTTGAGAAATTGCCTGAAGTCCTCCGGGTGATGTCGCTGGACGGTTTCGTTCCCCAGGACCAGGGGCCGAAACTGAAGCTGATCGCGCAGGCCGCCAAGGTCCTCGGTCCGGCGCTCAATCCGGATTCGATCGACGCACCGCCGTCGGATCAGGAGAACGTCGATTCCCTGAAGAGCGCCGTCGGAAATCTGCGCAAAACCGCAGCCGACGCCAAAGGCGCGGATGCCAAGGGCGCTGACACCAAGGGCGCTGACACCAAGGGCGCTGACACCAAGGGTCCTGGCGCAGCCGCCTCGCGCCGGCTCGCCGATGCGCTGGAGAAGCTCGCCGCCTCCGACGAGGCGACGCGCAACAAGGCGCAGGCGATCTTCATCACGCCGCTGAAGGTGGTGTTCGAACAGCTGAAGAATTCGTTGCAGGCGCAGCCGGTGAGCCTGCAATCGCTGCCGCCCGACCTCGTCAGCGGATGGAAGGCCAAGGACGGCCTGATGCGCGTCGAAGCGTTGCCGCGCGGCGATCCCAATGACAACGACAATCTGCGAAAATTCGCCGCCGCCGTGCTGGCCGCCGAACCGACCGCGATCGGCGGTCCGGTCTCGATCCTGAAGTCCGGCGACACCGTGGTGCGGGCGTTCATCCACGCCGGCGTCTACGCGCTGCTCGTGATCGGCCTGTTGTTATGGATCACGCTGCGGCGGATCACCGACGTGCTGCTGACCCTGGTTCCGCTTCTGGTGGCCGGTGCGGTAACGCTGGAGATCTGCGTGCTGATCAAGCTGCCGCTCAACTTCGCCAACATCGTCGCATTGCCGCTGCTGCTCGGCGTCGGCGTCGCGTTCAAAATTTACTATGTTACCGCATGGCGATCGGGCCGGACCAATCTGCTGCAGACCAGTCTGACGCGGGCGATATTTTTCAGCGCGCTGACGACGGCCACCGCGTTTGGCAGCCTGTGGCTGTCCAGTCACCCGGGAACGTCGAGCATGGGCAAATTGCTGGCGCTTTCGCTGGTGACGACGCTGGCTGCGGTGCTGCTGTTCCAGCCCGCGCTAATGGGCAAACCGCGCGATGTCGGGGAGTAGGCAGATGTCGCCGACCGTATCGGCGGCGGTCTGCGTTGCCATTTTTTGATTCGCGCCGGACTGCGTCTTGGGGGCGGGAGCGGCGCTGGCCGTCCCGGTGGTCTTGGGGGCTAACGGAGCCGCCGTCTTGGGCGCCGCGCCCTTGGCCATGCTGTTGGCCGGGCTCGAGGGAATCGGCGGGGCGACGCGCGTCCAGCTCTCGCCGCCGCAAAGGAAGCCGAGCACGCAACCCTTGATTTCCAACTGGTCGGAACCGGACGGCGTAATCGTGGAACTGTAGAGCTGGCCGTCCTTGGCGTTATAGACTTGGCCTTCCCACTGATCGGCGCCGGTCTTCTTCTTCATGTCGATCAGAATCGGCATGCCGAGCGTCGGCCTGGTCTTTTTGGCGGGGTCGGGATTATTGCTGTCGCGTCCGCCAGCCTCTTTCTCCCACGCTACAACGCCCCACATGCTACCATTGCACTGTGCGACCCGGATGTTGGCGACGCCGTCGGCCACCCGCCAATCTCCCGTCGGGTCAATCGCGAAGGCTGGCGCAACGCCTGCTGCCAGTAACATTCCCGAGCAAAAAAGGGTTGTCCGAATGAAGTTTCTTAGGCAGTGCAACATGGCGTAAACCTGAGCTTGCGTTGACGGTGCGGATGGGGGCAAAACGCCGCATTGAGCGTTTTCAGTTGACGAAATGGCCATCAACCGAAGTATGTAACTGATGCTAAATCCGAATCTAGACGTTTCCGAGATGTTTGTGGAGCGGCAGGCACAGCGCAGTTCCATGCATTCGCGGCACTTGAACGAGCAATTGGTCCGCGTCCTGAAAACGATCGGCTATGATGTCGGTTTCCAGAAGGGGCAAGGCCAGTACCTCTATGATCGCGATGGGGTCCGCTATCTCGACCTATTGAGCGGTTTTGGCGTTTTTGCGATTGGCCGCAACCATCCGGCGCTGCGCTCGGCATTGAAGAGCGTGCTGGACAGCGACCTGCCCAATCTGGTGCAACTCGACGTCTCGACATTGGCGGGTGTGCTCGCCGAGCGCCTTTTGGAATATGTGCCGTATCTGGACAAGGTGTTTTTCGCCAATTCGGGCGCGGAAACGGTAGAAGCGGCGATCAAGTTCGCGCGAGGCGCGACCGGGCGGCCGGGTATCGTTTACTGCTCCCATGCCTATCATGGGCTGTCCTATGGTGCGCTCTCGCTGACAGACGATCCGAATTTTCGCAGCGGCTTCGAGCCGCTGCTGCCGGGCTGCACCGCCATCCCGTTCAACGATCTTGCCGCGCTCGAGCACGCATTGTCGTCGCGCGAGATCGCGGCCTTCATCGTCGAGCCGATCCAGGGCAAGGGCGTCAACATGCCCACCGACGAATTCCTTCCTGGCGCCGCGGCGCTGTGCAAACGCTACGGCACGATCTTCATCGCCGATGAAATCCAGACCGGCATGGGCCGCACCGGGCGGTTTCTCGCGGTCGAGCACTGGAACGTCGAACCCGACATGGTGCTGTTGTCCAAGGCATTGTCCGGCGGCCATGTCCCGGTCGGTGCGCTGCTCACCCGCAAGAGCATCTTCGACAAGATCTTCAACCAGATGGACCGTGCGGTGGTGCACGGCTCGACCTTCGCGAAAAACGACCTCGCGATGGCGGCCGGCATCGCGACGCTCGAGGTGATCAAGTCGGAAAAGCTGGTCGAGACGGCCGCCAAGCGCGGCGCCGAACTGCGCCTCGCCTTGACCCGGATGGTCCCGGGCTACGAACTCCTGAAAGAGGTTCGCGGCAAAGGGCTGATGATCGGCGTCGAATTCGGCCCGCCGAAATCGTTGCGGCTGAAGGCATCGTGGAATGTGCTGGAAACGGCCAGCAAGGGATTGTTCTGCCAGCTCATCACGGTGCCGCTGTTCAAGGATCATAAGATCCTCACCCAGGTCTCCGGTCATGGCAGTCACACGGTCAAGCTGCTGCCGTCGCTGACCATCACCGAGGAAGACTGCAACTGGATCGAGACGGCGTTCGATTCCGTCATCGCCGCGAGCCACAAGGTGCCGGGCGCGATCTGGTCGCTCGGCAAGACGCTGGTCGACAACGCCGTGCGGAAGTCGGCTTGATCGCCCCAGGGAAAGTGCTTCTCACATCGCACCATTCTGTCTTCTGGACGCCTTAGCCCATCGTTTGAGCATGATCTCCGCGCAAACGCTTCGCGTCCGTCGCGAGGGAAAACCGGTTTCCACCCGTCGGGTCGTAGCCCGAGGCGTGCTTTTCCGGATCATGCTCTGGACGAGCCGAACGGACGCGTGAGAATGACGATCCATTTCTGCTCCCTGTTCACCCTCGCCCTGCTCTTGATCGGACCGGTCCAATTGCGGGCAGCGGAGACTGCAGAGGAGTGCAGGACGAGATGCGAGAAGCTGGCGGAAGCCGACCATCGCGTCTGTTCCGAATTGCCCGCCAATCCATCCTGCGGCAACGCGGTCGAGGCGAACCGGCAGCAGTGCCACAACTATTGCGATCGGACCTATCCCGAGCGATCCGATCCGCAAGGAAACGACGCCAGGCCCGACACATGCGATGCGGAGTCGCGGGCCTGCCGGTAGCGAAAGGGGCGCGGCGCGCGCGCCGCATCGCCGCTACCTTTCCTTGTTTGCCTGCATCGCGGTCTGGAACTTCTCGCCGAATTCGGTGAGCTCGTCGCCGCCGATGTCGCTGACCGCCCAATAGTTCAATCCGCCTTCGCTCCAGCGGCGGATGTTGAATCCCTGGATCGTTTCGGTCTTGGCGGCGCGCCGCTCGATGGTCGGGGTCTGCGCGACGAACAGGTTGATGACATGTTGCCGGCGGCGATAGACGACGGCGCCGATGGCGCGGGCATCGACATAATCGAGCCGGCCGCCGACCAGGGTAAAGCCCTGCGCGGTGAGATCGATCACCGGCGGCGATACGTCGAGCTTGCCGTTGAACCACGGCTTCACCGTATGCTGATCGGTGGAGATCACGTCGGTCAGGTGTCCGGCCTGCAACGAGCGCAGATGCGCCGAAACGACTTCCGACATGATGCGCTGCTCGTCGTCGTTGCGCAGCACGATTGCGACCAGACCGGTCGCGGCCAGCGCCGACACCGCCGATCCCATCGCAAAGCCCCTGAGCACCGCGCGCCGGCTCGGCGCGCGCGTCTGCGGCAGCGAAGCCTCGATCCGCCGGCGCAGCGCGGGCGGGGCGGTGTAGCGCAAATCGGCCGCCGCGATGGCCTGGCTCATCTGGCGATAGGCGACAAGGGCCTCGGCACAGCGCGGGCATTCGGCGACATGCGCCTCGACTTCGCGGGCGTGTCCGGCGTCGAGTTCGCCGTCGATCAGCGCATGCAGAAGGATTTCAGCCTCGTCGCAGGTCATTTCGGTTGCTCCTCTTCCGCAAGCCATGCCGAGCGCAGCATGGAGCGGGCGCGCGCGAGACGGGACATCACCGTGCCGACCGGCGCCCCCACCGCGTCGGCGATCTCGCGATACGACAGATTATTGATTTCACGCAGGACAAATGTCTCCTTGAAAGGTTCGGCAAGGGCTTCGACCAGCCGCCGGATCGTGGACGCATCGCGATCGCGCAGGACCTGCGCTTCCGGCGTTTCCGGCGTTTCGTGCCACAGCGGGGCCTGCTCGGCGGCCTCGGCTGCATCGTCGATGCCGGCGGTTGGCGCCGTCGCGCGGCGAGCGTATTCGGCGCGGCAGACGTTGCGCAGGATCGCAAACAGCCAGGGCTTCATGGCCGGTCCGCGATAGCTGTCGAAATGCTTCAGCGCGCGCAGGTAACATTCCTGCACCGCGTCCTCGGCGTCGGACGGATCGCGCAGCAAATAGCGCGCCAGGGTATAGACGTCGTCCAGATAGGGCAGCGCTGCGTCCCGGAAACGCCGCGCCTTGTCAGGGTTGTCGTTGGAACTCGTTACCGGCATCGCTTGCTGCCCCGCCTTTGCGGAATTTACGTATGCCCGGCCGGCGGGTTGCCACCGGCCGGGCACCGTCGTGATGCCTTGGATTTGACCGTTACTCAACCTTGATCATCCCGGTCATGTGCGGATGCAGCGAGCAAAAGTACTTGTAGTCGCCCGCGGTGGCGAAGGTGAACGAGAAGGTGCCGTCGGTATCCATCGTCTTCGACCTGAACTTGCCCGCGGACACCACGGTGTGGGGAATGTCATCGCGGTTGGTCCAGGTGACGGTATCGCCGACTTTCACCTTGAGCTCGGTGGGCGCGAAGGTGAAATTGTCGATCGACACAGTGACGGTTTCGGCATGCGCCTCGGCACCGCCGAGCTGCAGGACAACGGCCGCGGCGACGGCGAAGCCGAGGCCGCGGAAGGCAGTGAACAGCATTTGCAATATTCCTTCAGCCCTGCAGCGGCGTGTCGATGATCGCGAGCGGTTGGTTGCCCATCTTGAAGTTGATGCTGGCGACGCCGAGCATGCTGCGCAGCTTGTCGTCGGCGACCTTCATCGGTCCGGGCGAGGGGGCGGCGCCGGGCGCGGGCTGCGGGAACGCGGTCGAGCGCGCGGTGTGGAAGGTGACGCTGCCCTCCACCTTCTGCATCACCTGGTGGATGTGGCCGTTCAGCACCGTCACCGAGCCGTAGCCCTTGAGATACTCGAGCGCGCGCGCGCCGTCCTCGGTGCCCCAGCCCCATTGCGGATACACCGTCCAGAGCGGGATATGGGCGAACACCACGACGGGGGTGGATTTCGAGCGGCCCTTGAGGTCGTTTTCGAGCCATTCGAGCTGCTCGGCGCCGAGATTGCCGAGCCCGCCGGCCTTGAGATCGACCACGTTGACAAGCCCGATGAAGTGCACGCCGCCGGCGTCGAACGAATACCAGCCGGCGCCCTTGGCGCCCTTGCCGTAGCGCTCCTTGTAGAACTTGATCTCTTCATCGAGGAAGTCGTGCTCGCCCGGCACATAGTGCACATCGAGCTTGGCCTGCGAGATGATGCGGTCGGCGTCGTCGAACTCGGAGGCCTTCGACAGATGCGAGATGTCGCCGGTATGGATCATGAAGGACGGCTTCTTCGGCATCGCGTTGATCTTGTTGATGGCTTCTTCCAGCGTGCCAAGCGCGTTCGGATTGGCCGGCTTGTCGAAGCCGACATGGCTGTCGCTGATCTGCAGGAAGCTCATGCCCGCGGGCTCGGCGGCGTTGGCGGCGTCGACCAGTCCCAGCGAGCGCGGTACGCCGCCTGAAATCGTCCAGAGCACGCCGGTGCCTGCCCATGTCATGCATTCCAGCACCTTACGGCGGCTGACGCCGTGGTTTTCGTCGTTATGATCGTGATGGCTCATCGCGTTCTCCTCGGACCCCTGATTGGGTTTCCGGGGGCTTGATCGGGCGGCGAGGGGCTTTATTCCCGGGATCGGCAGGGAAGGCGGATCCATCCGGCCAACGCCGATGACGAATCCGTGAGGGGCGTGAGGGCGCCGCGGTTCGGCGGTAAATTAACCCTGGCCATTTTATTGCAACAATTCCGTCGCCCCATTGTCGGCGCTACGTCAGGTGATTCGGTTATTGCGTACAGCGGTGTAAGCGTTGCGTGGTGCGTCTTGCCGTCCTTGGTGACAGGGACGGCATGTGACCACGGTGCCGGTACGGTTTGCGGGTGACAGCCCAACGTCCCTCTAAAAACGACGCTTCGCGCGAAATACCTTCCGCGCGCTTTGCGGCATCATGGCGGTGCCTCCGCCCGTCGATCAATATGTCCCGGAAGCGATGTCGCCATCGCCCTGGCCTCCCTCACGCAGGCCTTTCGGTATTGACGCGCACCGCTTCTCCTGAGCTTTCTTGAAAAGGTTTGGCTGTCCATGACGGGACAGCGGAGCAGACATATGCCACCGGTGGCCTATTGCGACGAGACGATGATGGCCTACCGGTCGGCGAGGAAGATATTTCAACCGGGCGAATGTGTCGTATTCGACGAAGGATATCGGCTTGCGCACCTGCCTCTGGTCAATCCAGGGCACCCTGCCATTATCAGCGAGATCGACGGTCGGGACTATCGAAGCGGCACCTACGACAAGGCGCGATATGCCCTCGTGATGCCCATTGCGGGCGAACTGTTTCTGAAATCCGACATGGTTCAGACGCTCGAACGGGCGATGAAATCATCGGGCTTCGCGGCGAAGATCGCGTGGGAGTTCTGCGAACGCCGCCGATCGAAGCTGCACGCCACTCTGGCCAGCGGCCTCTTGGAGGCCGATCTCGATCGCTGCATTGCGGCGGTCCAAGCCGTACTGGACCAGATCGGTCCGATAGCTGTTCGCCTGAAAGGGCCCTTCATGGGCACGCGGAATACCGGCCGCATCTATTTTCCGATCTACCCCGAGACGATCCAGGGTGAAGATGCATTTGCCTTGGTGCAAAGGAGCATCGGCGCGCCCCTGACACGACTCTACCTCGTCGGGTATTACCATTTGCGCGATGAACTCGATCCGGCGGAAACGCGCGAACTCGCCGAAATGCTCGACCTCTGGCGTGATCGGGTTGTCGTCGAGGCAACCATTCCCTTCCTGGAATTGCACGCAACCAACGACGATCTCGCGCTGTCCGCGCGGACCCGCGCGACAATGTCAGCCGAAGGGCATCCGAGGTAAGACGCCGAACTTACCTCGCATGCTCCAGGATCATGGCCGCGCCTTTTTCCGCGATCATGGCGGTCGGCGTGTTGGTATTGCCCGACGTAATCGTCGGCATCACGGACGCGTCGGCGATGCGAAGCCCGCCAATCCCGTGAAAGCGCAGCCGTTCGTCGACGACGGCCATCGTGTCGCTGGCCGTGCCCATTTTCGCGGTGCCGACGGGGTGGAAGATCGTGGTGCCGATATCGCCGGCGGCTTTCGCAAGCGAGGCATCGTCGTCACCGACGGAGGGGCCGGGCAGGAATTCGCTGGGGTGATAGGGTGCGAGCGCCTTCTGCTGCATCAGCCGCCGCGTGGTGCGGATGGCGTCGGCCGCGACCTGGCGATCCTCGCCGGTCGCAAGATAATTCGGCGCGATCGACGGCGCTTCGGCGGGCTCTGCGGAGCGGATCTTCACAGTGCCGCGCGAGGTCGGCCGCAGGTTGCAGGCGCTGACGGTGATGGCGGGGAAGCGGTGCAGCGGATCGCCGAACTTATCAAGCGACAATGGCTGCACGTGAAACTGGATGTTGGCGCGCTCCCGATGCGGGTCGGAGCGGGTGAAGATGCCGAGCTGCGACGGCGCCATGGTGAGCGGCCCGCGGCGGCGGAACGCGTAGTCGAGCCCCATCAGGCCGCGCCGCATCAGCGAATAATAGGTCTCGTTCAATGTGCGGACGCCGGAGACCTTGTAGATCGCGCGCTGCTGCA
>WNFC01008958.1_pt1 | contig 11065 bp, 12 predicted proteins | sample 5400541 | NCBI WGS metagenome assembly WNFC01 (sample SAMN13153342, study PRJNA577476) | soil metagenome | isolation source: 120 cm saprolite under Douglas fir tree site 2 hole 2 replicate 1 | place: USA:California | collected 2015-04-18
ATCTCGTAAAGACCCCAAGCGCCCATCGCGCGCGTCGGCACGATATCCACGCCGGTGGCGCCCAACTCGATCATCGCAAGCGCCGACGGTTCCACGGCCACGACGAGGTGCGTGCAACTCCCCGCGGCCTCGACGAAGCGGAGCCATCCGCTCGCTCGTCCGTCCTCAAGCCGGATCGCACCGGCGTTACGATCAGGATCGAACGCCCCGAAGGCAAACGCGACGCGCGCCGTCCCGCCATGCAGCTTTTCCAGCAAGCCGTTCGCGACATCGACGCTGCAGTCCGAAAGCGCGAGGTTGATGAGCGCGGCCGACCACATCGGCGCCGGGCACGCCGCGCGGCCCAGTTCGGCCATGACCACCAGGATCTCGCGAAGGCCCCCCTCGCTGAAATCGCAACCGAGCGACGCGACGCCCTGCCCTACCAGCTTGGTCCAGATCGACGAGACGGCTTCCGGCAGGACCGCCGGCGCCGCCGCGTCGGTCGCCTTCCAATGCTCGGCGAGAAAGCCGCGCAGGGAATCGCGAAGCATCTCCCTGATCTCATCACTGGGGAGCTGGCTGACGTCCATGGAGGCGCTATCCCTGACCGAATTTTGGCTTTCGCTTTTCCTTAAACGAGGTCGTTGCTTCCTTGTGATCGGCGGTCTCGAACGTCACCTGCTCCAGCGCCATCGACGCCTCGAGCAGCATGTTCACCCGATCCTTGACGATCTGGTTGATCGACAGTTTGGTCCAGCGAATGGCCCAGGTCGGGCCGTTGGCGAGCTCCAGGGCGATCTCGCGCGCCTTTGCCAGCACCTCCGAGCGCGGCACCACATGATTGACGAGCCCGATCCGCTCGGCCTCCTTGCCCTTCAGCAACGTGCCACGGATCAGAAACTCCTTCGCCTTGTTGATGCCAACGAGCAGCGGCCAGATCACGGTGCCGCCGTCGCCGGCGACCAGGCCGACGCGCGAGACATGCGTGTCGCCAATGCGGGCGTCTTCGGCCATGACAGTAATATCGCAGAGCAAGGCGTGAGTGGCCGCAAGCCCGATGGCGTCACCATTGATGGCGGCGACGATCGGCTTATCGAGTTCGAGCTGACGCGTGACGCCGCGCCGGCTGATCATCGGGTCATGGACCTCGCCCTCTTCGAGGACGTCACCGCCGGGCCGTTCCGACATCGCCTTGACGTCGCCGCCGACGCTGAAAAAGTCTCCCGCACCGGTCAGCACGATCGCATTGACGGCGTGATCGTCCGCCAGATCGTCCCAGATCGCACGCAATTCCCGAATGAGCTTCTGGTTGATGGCATTGCGTGCCTGCGGACGGTTCAGCGTCACGGTAGCCACCTTGTCCGCCACCTCGACCGTCAAGCACTCGTATCTGGCATATCTGGACATTTTTTCCTCCCTCATGTTGGTTCGCGGCGACACCGGCTTTGCCGGCGCCCCGATATTCTCTAGCGGCGCATGCCCGGCTGCATCTCGGCCATGGCGACGTGAAGCGACATGGACCCTGGATCCTGCTCCAGCATCCGCTGAATGGACTCCAGATGAGCCCGCATCAGCCGCGTCGCCGAGGCAACGTCCCGCGCGCGCAGCGCCGACAGGAATTGCCGCCGCTTTTCGGCCAACCGCGGCGTCGCGGCACCGCTCGAAGCAACTTTTGCGTAGACGAACCGCATATGGATCTCGGTCACCGAATCCATGATCATGGCGATGACCTTGTTCCCGGTCGCCAATGCCAGCAGTTTGTAGAACTCGCGCGAGCATTCGACCCGATCGAGCAAGCGGCCATCGCGCGTCGCCAGGTCGGTGCGCTCGATATTCGCCTCCAGCGCCTCGAAATCCGCCTGCCGCGCGTTCGCGCAGGCCAGCCGGACTGCAAGATCGAGCACGTGAATTCGGGCTTCCGACAACTCCCGCACCGAGATCGTGCCGAGACTCAGCATGTCCCGCATAACTTCGTTCATGCGGCTGGTGTCACCCTTCTGGATGAAAGCGCCGCCCTTGACCCCTTTCAGCAGCCGCAGAACGCCCGCCATCTCGAGGCTGCGCAACGCCTCGCGCAGGACATTGCGACTGACGCCCAGCTGCTGCGCCAGGTCGCGCTCCGGCGGCAGCTTGTCACCGGGCTTGAGGACACCAAGCGCCAGCTGCTCGCGAATGCGCTCGCAGATTTCCTCAAACGCGCGCCGCGTGCGGATCGGCCGGAACTGCACCGGTCCAGTTGAAGCAGCGGCGCGATTATCCGCGGCTCGCGCGCGGCGGCCGGGCGAGGACAATCGAGGGCGGGCGGGCGTACGGGGGCTTGACTTCGTCGACATGAAGATGATTATTAAATGGATCACCCATTAAAAGGAAGCTCTTTTTTCGGCTTCCGCACGAGACGGGTCCCGTCATGAGTTTCACTGAAGAGCAATCGGCCTTTCGCGACGGCATTAGAAGGATGGTGGCGAAGCATGTGGCCCCGATCGCCGCCGAGATCGACGAGACCGATCGCTTCCCTCTCGAGATCGTCAAATTGTTCGGCGAGATGGGGCTGATGCAGCTTTGGGTACCGGAGCAATATGGCGGCCCGAACGGCAATCTGACGATGGTTTGTCTCGCCCGCGAGGAGATCGCCAAGGTTTCGCCGGCCTGCGCCTCGATCGCCGGCCTCAACAGCATGTTCATCATGCCCCTGCTTCACTTCGGCTCCGAGGAACAACGCAAGAAGTACCTGCCGATCATCGCCAAGGGCGGCGTCGTGACGGCGATCGCGATTTCCGAGCCGCAGGCAGGCTCCGACGTTACCGCGATCAACACCTGCGCCAAGAAGGATGGCGATTGCTACGTGCTCAACGGCCGCAAGCAATGGTGCAGCTATGGCGTGGCGGCCGACTATATCGTGGTGATGGCGCGGACCGGCGATGGCCCGGGCGCGGACGGCATCAGCGCCTTCATCGTCGAACCGAAGAAGATGGAGGGTATCAGCTTCGGTCGCCACGAACGCAAGATGGGCTTTCGCGGCGCGCCAAACACACCCATATTCTTCGACAATGTCCGCGTGCCGATTGAAAATCTCGTCGGCGAGGAGGGCAAGGGCTTTCGGGCGTCGATGCGCGCGCTCGACCTCAACCGCCCGACGATTGGTGCGCAATCAGTCGGGCTAGCGCAAGGCGCGCTTGATGCGTCCATCGCCTATGCGAAGGAACGCAAGCAGTTCAAGAAGGCCATCTCGGAATTCCAGGGCGTGCAGTTCATGCTTGCCGATATGGCGATTCAGATCGAGGCCGCTCGCGCCCTCGTCTACGAATGCGCGCGCGCCGGGGATGAGAGCGACTGGAAGCGGCTAAACGTTCTCGCAAGCATGGCGAAATGCTTCGGCAGCGACATGGCCATGAAGGTCACCACCGACGCCGTCCAGATCTTCGGCGGTTACGGCTATACGATGGATTATCCGGTCGAGCGGATGATGCGCGATGCCAAGCTCACGCAAATCTTCGAAGGAACCAACCAGATCCAGCGGGTAGTCATCGCCCGCGAACTTCTGAAGTAAAATCTGGAAAAAGCCAGAAAACAGGGAGGAAACAATCTTGAGCCGCACGGTTAAAGGGAGTTGGGGGGCATTGACGCTGGCTGCGCTGCTCGCCTGGCCCGTCCACGCACAAAAAGCCTACAGCCCCGGAGCCAGCGATACCGAGATCAAGCTCGGCCAATCGACGCCGCTCAGCGGCCCGGCCTCCGCCTTTGGCGCCGGAGCCGGACGCGCCGTCGTCGGCTATTTCGAGATGCTGAACGAACGGGGCGGGATCAGCGGGCGCAAGATCAGCTTCACGCAGCTCGACAACGCCTACAGCGCTCCGAAAGCGGTCGAACAATCGCGCAAGCTTGTCGAAGACGTCGGTGTGCTCGCTGAGGTCGGAACCATCGGCACAGTACCCAATGTCGCGATCCAGAAATATCTGAATTCCAAACAGGTACCCCAGCTGTTCATCACCGCGGGAGGCCGCCGCTTCAATGATCCGAAAACCTTCCCATGGACGGTGCCGCTGTATCCCGATTTCGAAACCGAAGGCCATGTCATCGCCAAGTACATTTTGAAGACCAAACCCGATACCAAGATCGGCGTTCTCTATCAGAACGACGACTACGGAAGGGATTATCTCAAGGGATTGCGTGCTGGACTCGGCGAAAAGGCCTCACTCATCGTCGCTGAGGCCTCCTATGAACTCGCCGACCCCACGATCGATTCGCAAATCGTCCAACTGAAGGCCGCCGGAATCGACACATTGATCGAGCAGTCCTCTTCAAAGGCCGCAGCGCAATCGATCCGAAAGGTTCATGAGCTCAATTGGAACCCGCTCCACATCATCGGCGGCTCGACGGCCTCGGTCGAAACCATTTTGAAGCCAGCAGGCCTCAATGCGTCGAAGGGATTGGTCACGACCCAATTCCTCAAACAGCCGGGCGATCCGGCCTGGGCCAATGACGACGAGGTCAAGGCGTACAAAGATTTCCTGAAGAAGTACGCGCCGGCAGCCAATCCGGACGACTATTCCGTGCTGGTTGCTTACATGAATGTTCACGCTGTGACGCTCGCCTTGAGAAAATGCGGCGACCAACTAACCCGGGACAACCTCATTCGGCAGGCGACGTCGCTACACGGCGAACGGTTGCCGATGATGCTTCCGGGTATCTCCATTAGCGCCAAGCCCAACGACTACGCTCCATTCAAAACCCTGCGAATCGCGGTTTTCGACGGAACCAGCTGGACGCTATCGGGAGATCCGCTGTCGGCCGAGTGAGGCGGCCGCCACCATCGAGCGCACGAAATCGTAGAGCATCGGAGGTTGGCGCGCAAAAATCGTACGCTTGGTAGCGCTACCGCCTTTTTCTAACATTCCGCCCGATCTACGATATCTCGAACCTTGGTGTGACGGCCTGCATCGACATCAAGCAGTGCGCGTGCTCAAGAACGTGGTCGCACAATATGCCCGACGCACCCTGCCCGATTGTCCTTGATCGAACGCTGTTCGGGACTCGTGGCGATCATGAATGCGAGAAGAGCCGGCCGCCGCCGCGACGATCCAGCGGCGGAATGCGCGCATCGCGTCCGTCTCCACCTTCGACTTGAGCGACGTAAGCCAATAGTCACCCATCGCGACCTTCACATCTAACGGCCGGACCAGACGGCCCGCTGACAATTCGCGCTCAAACATCGCAACGGGCAGGAGAGCGACGCCAGCGCCTTGGGCGGCCGCTTCAGCCATCGTGATCGTCCCGGCATCGACCTTCAAGGTTGCCAACACCATCATTGCGCTCGAAACTGGCGCGGTGAAGGACGAGAACGAGATCATCCCCTACGGCGGCAAGCCGCAGCCGTTCAAGCAGTGGGAGAAGGACATGTCGATGCGCGAGGCGATCGCACTGTCCGCAATTCCGATCTATCAGGAGATCGCCCGCCGGGTCGGGTCCGGGCGTCATCGCGATTGGCTCGCGCGCCTCGATCATGGCAACCGGCAGCCCGGCACGAGCGTCGATACCTTCTGGCTCGATGGCCCCCTCGAAATCAGCGCGGTCGAGCAGGCTCACTTCGTCGCGCGGCTGGCGCAGCAGAAGCTCGACGCTTCGCCGCGTGCGCAGGCGATCACGCGCGATATCATCCGGCTCGAATGCAGCAGCAGCAAGCTGCTCTACGGCAAGACGGGTTGGCGCTTCGCCAGCAATCCGAACCTCGGCTGGTGGACCGGTTGGGTCGAACAGGACGGAAAGATCGAGGCCTTTTCGTTGACCATCGACATGCCGGGAGCTGGAACCGATGCCCCAAAGCGGGTTGCGATCGGCAAGGCTTTGCTCTCCAGGCTCGGCGTCCTCTGATGTTCGCTCACGCGATTCGAAGAGGCTGAACGCATGATGCCGGAAGCTGCGAGCGCACATGTCGATCGCAGGCTTCCGGCTCGCGGGTCCAAGCATGCAACAAACATCGCGCGAGTTGCTCGTGCGCGAATACAGCGTCCCATGAGGAGTAGCGCGAGATCGCAGGCTGTCGCAGATTGGCCAATTGGGGCGATTGGTCGGCCACGGCATCATAGTGCCACGGCGAAAGAGTAGTGCCCATCTTGATCGACCGTGGCGCGCCATTTTCACGCTTTTGCATGATGCGGTGCGATTTCGCCGCCGGAACGTCGCCGAACCTTCGCGTGTGCGTGCAAGAATGCGGCTTCGCGATGCCAACTTGGCTCTGGATCGGGCCGAGTTCGGCTTGCCTGCCCTAGATTGCCAGACGTCGCGCAACCGCAATTGAATGGGTGTCACCGTAATTCCCATGCCGAACATCGAGCCGATCCCAAACAGCGCGACATAGAACAGCCCAGCCGCGGGGGGTTGGCGCCTGCGACACCGCAAGCACGAGTAGCGCGGCAGAGCCCGCTATGCTGCATCAGCCCGACCAGGAGCGCCCGCCAGCGAAAGCCATGCGCGTGCGGTGCAGCGCAAGCGCGTGCGGTGTAGTTTCGCCGGCATGGCTGTGGGCATGGATGTGAATGGCGCCGTCGTCAGGGCTGCCATCAGCCCATATCGTGACCCTGCCCAAGGTGGAGGACTGATCTCCTACGCACCCGGTTCCCAGGAACCGAGACTGAAGTCACGCGCGGCGGGAATGGTCAGATCACATCGGTTTGATCCGCGAGCAGGACGCGGAACATCTATCGGTCCCAGCGCTTGCTACCGATCACAAATCACAAGAAAGGGAGTGTCCCATGACCAGACTGAAGACTGCGAGTCTTGCGATCCTCGGCACCGCCGCCATCCTCGCCTCCGCGCTGGCGGGTCCCGCGATGGCCAAGGGTGCGAAGGATCATCAGGCCAAATGCGTGGGCAGCAATTGCCAGATTAAGGGATCTGGAACTCTCGCGAAAGACCAGCGCCACATGCAGCGTCACGCGGCCAATCGCGGCGAACGGTTCCGCAACGCCAACGCCGCTTTGACGAGCGAGAGGGGCGATCGGTGGAATCGTAGGGCTGCCGCACCTGGTGTCGTGGCCGGCAACGTCGTCGGCGGCGCCATCGCAACCGCGGGCGCGATCGCTACTGCCCCCTTCCGCGCCGGGGACACTAGCTACAATAACTATTATGGCTATGGCTATGGTGGCCGCGACTGGAAGACCTACGCAGCCCACAACGCCCTCGCCTGTACGCCCGGCACCACGTTCCGCGGCGAAGACGGCCGGCAACACCCCTGCCAGTAATCTTTTTGACACTGAGCAGAAGAAAAGGCGGCTCGTAGAGCCGCCTTTTCTGAAGGCGCAGCGGCGTCCGTCACGAAGCTCTGTCAGAACCACCGTCGCACCCGCGCTTTATAAGCCCGATAGGCATCGCCGAACTTGCGCTCCAAATAGCGCTCTTCCCGTGCGACGACACCGACATTGATGACCCACAGCAGCGGCACCACAAGCAGGACCGCCCACAGGCTCCCTGCCGCGACCGACAAGCCCAGGTAGACCAGCGTCGATCCCAGATAGAGCGGGTTCCGCGTGCGCCCATAGATGCCGTCGACAACCAGCGCCGTCGTCGGCAGGGTGGGCGGAACGTTGGTACCGGCGGCCGAAAACCGGCGCATGCCCATGGCGGCCATGACGAAGCCGCACACCGCGAGCGCGGCGCCGACCAGACAACGGACAAGCGCATATGCGCCCGCTACCGGGAGCGGGACGATTGCCTCGAGCACCGTTGCCGCGACCAGGAAGCCGAGAAACATCAACGGCGGCGGCGCGATGACGCCGGGCACGTCGTGCGCGCCCGATCCGTCTGTTGCCGAGGCATCGCCGGCATCCGGTCGCGACGATACCGCGCGGTCCATTGCCGTCCGCACAGCAAGGCGAAGCCCATACAACAGCGCCAGCGCCACGAAGCCGCCTGCAAGGATGAGAACCGTTTCGGATGTTTCGGAAAGCATCGGGACCAGACCTCAGTGCAGCAAAACCGTCGGTTGATTGTCGCACTTTTCGCCATAAACAGGCGAGAGCCACAGCCGGCGTAGCTCAGCGGTAGAGCAGCGGTTTTGTAATTCGGTTGGAGCTGTCCGCTCTCGTTGCGTGCCGTAGCGAAAAGTTCCTATTTGTTGGGCTTTTCCCAGCCTTGAATCTACTGCGTCACGCCTTGTCCCGCCTGATATTCGAGAGTTGGGTAGCAAAATGGTAGCAGTCGGTTCAACTAACGTTCGTTACGGCCGGGTGTGACTTTTAATCATGGGTCGAGGGTTCGAGCCCCTCCGCGCTCACCAAATAATATCACTAAATCAATCGTTTATGAGATTGAACAAGGTGCTATTTCGATAGAATACAACTATAAATACGCGATAGATTAGATTGCAACGACAAACCCCTTCACCGATTTGGGTTAGAAATCTAGTTTGACGAGCACATGGCCCATGAGTCTACTTGATTGCGATGGTGACCTCGCTAATTTGCCGCGATGGGGGGACGCAAAACTTGCCAAGGAAGTCGATGCGTTCATTCGGCGATGGCAGGGCCGCGAGGGCAGTCAGGAACGCGCCAACTATGTATCGTTTCTTAAGGAGCTGATTTCGCTTCTCGATTTACCGTCGCCCGATCCCGCAGACGCCACGCTCGAACATAATGACTACGTATTCGAGCGCGCCGTCGGGACGCACAAGGACCATGCGGCCGGATCGACCTCTACAAAAAAACAGCTTTGTTCTTGAGGCGAAGCAAAACCGTCTAAAGGGCGTCAAGAAAGTCCCGGGCCAAAACGGCCTGTCACCGCTGACATTCCCGAGGGTTACGATGGGGCCTGCGAACATCTGCGATCAGACATCATGCGCGCCCGGAAGCTCTTTCGCGACACCAACGCGCTCCCGATCGGGCCCCAGCATGGCGTCGAGGATGACGCCTTGGGGGCACGATCGCATCGGCCTGGCCCTTACTATCAGAACGACGAAGGAAGAAACCGAAAAACGGCGGAGGACATCCTGACAGCTCCGAAGCCGGAATTCCCAAACTCCAGGAGCCGCACACATGCCAGATGTATTGAAGAGGCAACGCGAAGCGCGCCGAAAGATCATCCGCCAGTGGATGAGGCTTTCAAGGGACAAGCGACAGTCCATCGACGAGATTTCCGCCTTCGCCAAGATCGCGGCGCAGCAGAACGAGGACGCATTCGTCCACAATCGCCGCAATCCTTATGAGAAGATCATGGGGTGGCTACTGCCTCGTGCGCATCGAGGGGCCTGATAGACCATCGCTGCAGAAGCGCCGCGAACCTGGAGGATCGCCGTGAACGCGGGAGAGTGCATAAGCCTGTGGCTTCAGAAAATTGGCGGGCATATTGGGACGATTGCATCGCCAAAGAGCTCGAGCCGTCTCGCCGCCAGAAGGTCAACCGCGTCACAAAGGAACTATCAGCGAAAGGCAATTTTTGTCGTGAGGTAGGGATTTTCTCGCTATGCGGGGTCGAGAAGAAAGTCATCGAGGCAATCAAACATTGTCGCTCGAAGCCCAGGCCGGGCCGTCGGCGTCGAAGGCGCGCCGCTACAGTTTCTTACCATTCTCCTTGAGGGGGGAAGCGCCACAACCGCCAACCGCCAGCGAGGTCGTTGCACCTCGTTCGGCAGCGGCCGTCGAGGCTCAGAAAGTGAGGCGCCCGTCGCAGGCGCGGCGGGGATTTGCAATTTCCTGGATCGCCGCAACCCTCGTCACGGCGGCGCTCGTCGGCATCTGTTTCCACGCCGAAGTCGTCGCGGGCGACGAGGCAGCGCAGCTCAAGCAGGCTGCCGAGAGCGCGATGGCGGAACTGCGGCAGTCTCTTCAGGGGGAGCACGACAGGGCCGAGGCGCTGGCAACTGAACTGGCGAAGGCGCGGCGGGACCTCGAGACGCAGGTGGCGCTGTCGAGCAAGAAGGGCGACGAGGCGGCGCAGTTCAAGCAGGCCGCCGAGAGCGCGACGGCGGAACTACGGCAGTCTCTGCAGCGGGAGCTGGATTGGCTGCGCGACCTCGACGAGGCGGCGCAGCTCAAGCAGGCGGCCGCGACGGCGGAACTGCGGCAGTCTCTGCAGCGGGAGCACGACAGGGCCGAGGCGCTGGCAACTGAACTAGCGAAGGCGCGGCGGGACCTCGAGACGCAGGTGGCGCTGTCGAGCAAGATGGGCGACGAGGCGGCGCAGTTCAAGCAGGCCGCCGAGAGCGCGACGGAGGAACTGCGGCAGTCTCTGCAGCGGGAGCACGACAGGGCCGAGGCGATGGTAACCGAACTGGCGCAGGCGAGGCGGACCATGGAACAGAAACCCGCTGGCGTGGAAGAGAAGCCCGCCGCAAAGCAATCGGAGGGCGTGGCGGCCGAGAACAGCAAGCCGGAAAATAAGCCAGTTGAAACAGCGCCATTACCAAAGCGCGTTGAGCACGAGCCCGGTGGGCGCGCCCTCAGCCCAAACTGTTTCTACTATCGGACCTACGATCCAGCATCCGGAACCTACAGGAGCTACGACGGACGGATCCGTTCCTGCCGATAAGTTCGGGCGGCGTTTTGGAGACAAGTCTAGCTGACCTACCCCTATGGGAAATAAAATGCACCCGCCCTCACCTCGGCTGCTGCGGCTTCCTGACGACGGCACCGAACGCGGTGGTCGAGCCGATACACCCGAAGGCAATGCCGGTGATCCTGACGACGGAAGAGGAGCGCGATGTCTGGATGCGTGCGCCGTGGAATGAGGCGAGAGCGCTGCAGCGGCCGTTGCCGGACGATGCGCTGAAGATCGTCGCGCGCGGGGGTGACAACGAAGACAAGGCCGCCGCATAAGAAAGGGCTTCAGCGAGCGGCGTGCATCAGCCTTCCTGATCGCTTGACGTACCCGGGGCCCGTCTCTTCAAGCTGGTTCAACGCGGTGTCGATTTCCTCCAGAAGGCGCTCGATTTCCTCGCGCTCGTTCGGGCCGAGGTCTTCTTGCAGCCGTTCCAGCAGTTGCCGTTTCCGCGCTAGAAGTTTTGCGACCGTCGTTGTCATTGCATTCTAGGAGCCTGTCCGAGTAATCGGATTTTTCTCGACGAAGAACAAGGGTCGTGATTCAAACAGTGGAT
>WNFC01008959.1_pt1 | contig 11065 bp, 7 predicted proteins | sample 5400541 | NCBI WGS metagenome assembly WNFC01 (sample SAMN13153342, study PRJNA577476) | soil metagenome | isolation source: 120 cm saprolite under Douglas fir tree site 2 hole 2 replicate 1 | place: USA:California | collected 2015-04-18
CATGGTCTTCCCCCGAAGTGCCCGGACGATTCTGAAAGCGGCTGGACTTCCGCGTGCTCGAGTCGGGCAACAAAGTGTAGACCGCGTTCAAATATCAATGAAGTCGGCCATGGATACAGACCCAGAGAAGACTTCGTCTCGCCGACCTTAAGTTGCAGTTCAGTAAAGGCTTGGATCCATTGGGATTTCAGCCAATAGTTGTAAGGAAGAACAACCCCATGGCGGGCATTCCCTACCCAATCCATGAAACGCAAAATAGAGCCCGACAGGAAGCCGTCGCGAAAGTGATCCTTGATCAAGATGAATCTCGAAACACGAGCGGCTTCTTTGAGAAGAGAAAAGGGATTTGCGGCGTGATGTAAAACGTCCACAAACATTGAAACGGCGAAGGTCATGTCGGGAAAAGGAATTGTGACTCCATCAAACATTCTCACTGGGATTTCGGTACGGGGCCTTAGCAAAACATCAATGCCCTGGATAGAGAGATCGGGGCGCTGCTGCATGAGCAAGCGATCAATTATGCCGTCCCCGCAGCCTACGTCTAGCACCTTTGCGCTAACTGGAATGAGGGTTGCAAGGTGCTGGGATAGGATTCTTGTTCTCCTGCCAACCACGAACCTCTCGTGCAGGGCGCCGAACATTACCTGGCGAGATAAACCACCTTCACGCATCGTCGTAGTCTCCGATATATGTTCCACGGCTGATTCCCAGCATACTGATGAAGAAAGACGAAAAGATGACTTGAACGCCGAGAAAGAACAGCAGGGAGAAAAAAATGACGGCACGGATTCGATCAAAGCGACCGAAGTCGCTAGCCGCCCACTGCCAGAACAGCCAAGTTGAACCAAGGCCACCGCTCAGCGCCAACGTCGCGCCCAATGCGAGGCCATCTTCCAATTTTACGCGCCGGAGCCAACGCTCCAATGAACGCTGAGTGTGAGAAAACCTTTCTGCGTAGCTGAATATTTTCGCGAAGAATCCAATGGTGACGATTTGCGCTCCCACGAGCGTAAACATCATCCCGAACAACATGGTATGGATATCGAGAGTCACCCGGCCCACCTGACGGGGACCTGGAAGAAGCCAAAGGACAAGCCCAAGTCCGACCAGCAACAGCCAACCTCCCGGAAGGAGGAAAAGCCAGTTGGGCGCATACAGCAGCATAAAACGCAGGCTGCGCCAACCGTCGTGAAACGTCCGCAAATGCGGTCGGCGCTCCCTCTTGTCAGGCCACAGCGTGACGGGAATCTCGGTGAGTTTTATACCAAGTTTTTTGGCTTTGATGACCAATTCGAGTGCGAACTCCATACCGGTAGTCCGCGGGCTGATCCGCTGGTAGACACGTTTAGTGAATCCCCGCATACCGCAATATGCGTCCCCAATACCGACATGAAAAAAATTGTTTAGGATCGCGGTGATGGCGGGGTTTCCAAAGCGCTTGTGTAGCCAAGGCATGGCGCCCGGCTGGATCCCTCCCTTAAACCTGTTGCCCATGACCAGTTCGTAGCCTTCGCGCCAGCGGGCGATGAAGCTGGGTACCTGCGAAAAATCGTAGCTATCATCGGCATCGCCCATGATAATGAATTCACCTTTGGCTTGCTCGATACCTTCCCGTAGCGCATTGCCGTAACCTTTGGTTGTCGCGTGCACGACCCGCGCGCCGTGCTCAACGGCAATCTCAACGGACTTATCCAGGGAACCGTTATCAGCGACTACGACCTCCCCCGCAATGCCAATCTCTCGGAATGCCGCCAGGGCCTTATCAACGCAGAATCCGATAGATTTAGCTTCGTTCAGGCAAGGGATAACGACCGAGACCTCAACCGCATCCCCGAAGTCAGGGGAATCGATTTCCCTGGAGACGGATGTCACGAATTGCCCCGGATGTGAAGTCATGGAATACTCCGATATCAGAGACCTTAGCAGTTCAGACACCAGAAACTGGAAAATTCCTAAGTCCAGCAGGAAATATCATTTGGGCAAAGAACAAGCAAAGTAAGGGCCAATCCCCCCGGGCGCAGGCAACAAATATTATTCACTGAATGTGCTCGAATGTATTCACGGCTGCAGTTTGAATTTCTGGACGACGAGATCAATTGCTGTTGCGACCACAACGAACGCGTCGGGTCGCGATTCATTTTCCGGCGCAACAGGTTATATTTCAACATACTAGTACTTAGGTGGGGTGCGCTAACCCTATTTTTGGGCGGCGGATGAGTATAGCTGGGGCAGCGACGATTTCAGAAGAGCATAGAGATGAACAGGCGTACTTTCGTCCTGAGAAGTCGACTCAGGAGCGAGGCATCGTGCTGCTGCTGTTTCTGGGTTCCTGCCTGTACTTGAGCTTCTTTTACAACTACACCACGCTGCATTCTGATGAAGGCATCGTGCTCGAAGGAGCCCAGCGGATCCTGCAGGGGCAGGTTCCGTATCGCGATTTCTTCTCGTTCTATACACCAGGCTCGTATTACTGGACGGCACTGCTGTTCAAGATCTTCGGGTGTTCGATTCTCGTGCCGAGGACGACGCTAGTTGTCTATGGCGGTCTGTTTTCGGCACTGACGTATTTGCTGGCACGACGCGTCTGTTCGCGTGCCAGTTCCCTGCTTGCGACCGGCCTGGCGCTCGTAGTTTGTCTGCCCTATTCTTTTTATGTCCAGCATAGTTGGGACAGTTCTCTGCTGGCATTTCTGACCATCTACTCTGCAATCCGTTTGCTGGAGACCCCTAGCCCGACGGCGGCGTTCGTCACCGGAAGCCTGGCTGCACTCACCGTGCTATTCGAGCATTCCAAGGGCGCGGGATTGCTATTTGGTTTGGCGCTGGGGTTCGCCTTATGGGCCCTCTCGACACGGAAAGAATCTGCGGCCAAAAAGCAATCTCTCACCGTGGCAGCCGGGTTCCTGTGGCCTTTTGTGGTGACATTCGCGTACTTCGGCTCTCAGCATGCAATAGGACCGATGCTGGCCGGTTGGTTATGGCCGCTTTATCATTACTCTGAGGTAAACCGCGTTAATTACGGGTTCCTTCACCTCTCGTCAGTGCAATGGAATGCGCTACACAGTGGATCGTGGATCTGGCGTTTATTTGCGTTTTTTGTGCTAAGCCCTACGGTGCTCATCTGTATTCTGCCGTTGCTGACATTTGGCATTCTGATGGCGCAGATTCTTAAGTTATTGCGAAACCGCACCGCCGACATGCGAGCCGCATACTACGTTGTGGTCAGTGCCGCTTTAATCGGCCTGTGGCTTCCAGCAGTGGCACTCAGGCCGGATGTGGCGCACATCGTTTACCTGACGCCTCTGTTCGCGGTTTCCGGCGCATGGATTCTTGACGGGCGTGATATCCCGCTCAAGCTGTTGCGCGCTGGTAAGCCGATTGTGGTTTGGTATCTGGTGGGATCATTCGCGGCCTTCGGTCTGGCTTTGCTGCTTAATACTCTTGCTGCGCAATACAGATTGGAAACCCGCCGAGGATCACTGAGATCGTCGGAGACCGACAATGTAATTCCCTACATTGACGAACATGTATCAGCGGGCGCGAAGATTTTCGTGTACCCCTATCAACCTCTCTATTATTACCTGACTGCAACTTCGAATCCGACGGGCTACGAGTATCTACAGCCGGGAATGCACACGGTCGAACAGTCGACGCAAGTTGTTCGTCAACTTGAGCAGGACGGCACGGCAGTTGCGCTTTTCACGCCGTCTTTCCGGGATTTCATTGCCGTCTCATGGCCAAATACCCCGCTTGGCGTGATCGCGTCCCGGGACCCTGTAGCTGACTACATCGTGGCACACTATCGTGTATGCAAGATTCTGAACTCGGGATCCTCAATCTACTGGTTTATGCTGCGCAAGGATCTGCCCTGCTCAGAAGTGCCCTGGTTGGCTGAGCCAAACAGATAAGGAGAAGTCGCTCTGAATACTGGGGTCAAAGGTGAAACACTGGCCGAGCCCGCCCGGCTCAGTTCTGGGCTGAAAAACCGCACGAGTTTGTCTGGCTGCCTTCCGGAAGACGAGCCGGCGGACAGAGCCATCGTCCTCCTTGTTTTTGCGCTGAGCTTAGTTTACCTGTGGCTTTTCCGTCGGTACACAACGATGGAACCGGACGAAGGCATCATTTTGCAAGGGGCGCAGCGGATCTTGCGCGGACAAGTCCTGTATCGAGATGTTTTTTCGTTCTTCACTCCGGGTTCTTATTATCTTCTCGCATTCCTCTTTAAGCTCTTCGGCAGCTCAATTCTTGTTGCGCGAACCGCGCTGGTTTTCTTCGGAGCGGCTTATTCAGTTATAACTTATCTTGTCGCGCGCCGAGTGTGTTCACGAGCCAGCGCCGCTTTAGTGGCGGGCCTGGTCACTGTGACCACCCTACCCTTTCGTTTTGTGGTCCTGCACAATTGGGATAGCACGCTTTGGGCATGTTTTGCGCTCTACTGCACGTTGCGATGGGTGGAGTCACCCCATTTTAAGTGGGCATTCGCCGCGGGGTCGTTTGCCTCACTTACTTTTATTTTTGAACAATCCAAAGGATTCGGGCTTTGCCTTGGCATAGGCGTTGCCTTGTTGGCAATCACCATGATGGACCGACAAAGGCCTCCCTTGAATCGTGCCCAACTGGGTGGGCTTGCGGTCGGATTGGCATGGCCCGTCTTGCTTACTTTGTTCTACTTCAGCGCGAAACATGCCCTCTCTGCCATGTTGGCTGATTGGGTTTGGCCATTGCAACACTATTCAGTGGCAAACCGTGTGCCATATGGATATCAGAACTGGACGGATAGCGTGCGCCACGTCTTGTTTGGCACCGGCTCGCCAGGCATGAGGCTTATCAAGTTCGTGATCATCAGCCCTTGTTTTCTGGTTCCTGTCCTTCCGCTGATTGCGGTAGGGCTTTTTATTTATTGGATGGTTCAGATGCGAAGCCAGAGAGTGTCAAAAGCAAGGTGTTCCTATTACGTTTTGATCAACGGAGCATTATCAGGGCTATTGCTCTCCGTCGTCGCCGTCAGGCCAGACATCATCCACTTCATCTACTTGCAACCTCTCTTTTTCCTGGTACTCGCCTGGATCGTTGATGGCAGTGATATTCCAGGGCGAACCGTTAAAAAACTCAGCCCTTTTTTGAATACTTGTGTCGTCATCGCCTTCACGGCATTCGCGGTGCCTCTATTGCTGCGGGCTGTAACCACTCCGTACACTTTGGAAACACGTCGCGGTTTAGTAGCTCTTCCCGCAAAGGATACTGTCATTGAGTATGTTCAGGCACACGTCCCGCCTGGCGAAACCATCCTGGTCTATCCCTACCTGCCGCTCTATTACTACCTGACCGAGACTTACAGCCCGACGCGTTACGAGTATTTCCAGCCCGGTATGAACACCAACCAGCAGTCCCGAGAAGTGCTCTCTCAATTGGCACACCGACCGGTGCGCGTCGTTCTGTTCGAATCGTCTTTTCCAGAAAAAATCCCTCATTCCTGGCCCGGAACACCCCTGACCGAAATCGCGAATGATCCTGTGGCTGATTACATCGTTCGAAATTACCGAGTTTGTAGGATTTTGCATTCCTCGACCGAGTCGCCTTTTCTGTTTATGATTCGCAAAGATCTGACCTGCCCTTGAGAGTCTAACGTTCGGTGACGTTAACGATTGGATTGAGCAACGACAGAGAAGAAAAATGACACTTCCCGACACGACTCAAGAATTAGCCAGAGCCGAAGCAAAAGCCACAATTCGCGTTCCATACTATGTTCGTGCTCTAGGTTTGGGAGTCTCAGCCTACCTGGTTGGAGTACATCTGTGGAGCTGGGTATTTATGGGCTCTGTCCTGTTAGCAGGAGCGTGTGACTTCCGGGCTTTGTACGCATCCGGTTACACGCTGCGTACCGGGCATCTTCACGAACTCTATGACTTCGACTTCCAGAGCCAACTACAGCGCTCGCTGGTCAAGCCGAGCATTCGGGACCACTTGGTCACCATACCCTTCACTCACCCGCCATTTGAGTCAGTATTCTTTGTCCCCTTCTCGTTGCTGCCGTATCCATACGCCTACCTGTTTTTTTTGGCTTTCAATTTGGCTTGCCTGACGTTTATCTATCGGTGCCTTAGGCCCTGGATCTCCAATCTGATGAGCATCTACCCGCTGTTCCCTGCCGTGATGTTTCTTGCGTTTTTGCCCGTGGCTGCCGTTCTGCTAATTGGACAAGATTCAATCTTACTGCTCACGCTGCTGGCGGGAGCAACCGTCCTTATGAATCAGAATCGGGAATTCGCGGCGGGCTTACTAGTTGGTTTAGGGGTCTTTCGTTTCCAACTGATCCTGCCTATCGTGGTGCTCTTCCTTCTTTGGCGCGGCTGGCGGTTTGTTTCCGGGGTTGCGTTGGTCGGTGGATCGCTCGCTGGGATCTCGCTTTGGATGGTGGGCTCGCCTCGCGTTTATCTGGGAGTACTCGATAAAGTAAGCTCTGGCATCTGGGCGCCGATTGGTTGGATCCCAACGCTGCGAGGTCTGATTTTTGCCCTGGGTTCCGGAAAAATGCCAGCGAATTGGCTGCAAGGTTTGATTGTAGCGGTGTTAACAGCGGCGTTGCTGCTCGTGGCTTGGCTCGGAAGACATCTTAAGCCATTTGACAAGTTCCTCCTGTCCATTGTCACGAGCACCCTGGTCAGTTACCACTTGCTCATACACGACTTGAGCATTTTATTGGTGCCCCTCGTAGTCGTGATGGATAGATTTCTAGAAGCCGAGAGTAACGGAGCCAGTGGACGCGTAGTCTTTCGCTTGGCCGCGCTATTATTTGCCGCACCGCTTCTGTTTTCTTATGCGCCCTTACACTTTTATTTGTATTCGATTCCTCTGTTTGCCTTTACGATGGCGTTCGCATTGTGCAGCTCTGAACCATTATCGGATGAGACTTCCATTGCAACCGTATCCCAGGATCGACAACGCCATAGATGCGATCAAGGCAAGCCAAACATATTCTCCGAGCCGTAGTTGGAGATCGCAGATTCCGAGGATGACATCGATGTGGTCGGCATGTTTTTCCTGATTGAGTTTTGTCTAACTGCGATTGCTATTGCGGCTGCCTGTGCCTTTCCCAACCTCGGCGCGATTTGGTTTGAGAAGGTGGAGCAACAGTTAGGCTGCTTAGCCCGCCGGCGCGGACTGGCAGTAGTCGTCGTCGGGCTGACTGCATTGGTAGCTCGTGCGGCCCTGCTACCGATAGAAGGGATTCCTCGACCAGGTATCCACGACGAGTTCAGCTATTTGTTGGCCGCCGACACTTTCGCTCACGGCCGAATAACCAACCCCACCCATCCCATGTGGGTCCACTTTGAGACGTTCCACGTCATCCAGCAGCCCACTTATACCTCGAAATATCCTCCGGCCCAGGGACTGTTCCTCACGCTAGGCCAAGTGCTTTTGGGACACCCTTTTTGGGGCGTATGGCTCAGCGTGGGACTGATGTGCGCGACCATCTGCTGGATGCTGCAAGGCTGGCTTCCGCCAATATGGGCGCTTGTGGGAGGGTTGCTCGCCCTGATCCGGCTCGGCACCTTTAGCTACTGGGCGAATAGTTACTGGGGAGGAGCGGTTGCAGCCACCGGTGGGGCTTTGGTGCTTGGCGCCCTACCGCGAATCAAGCGACATCAGCGGATACGCGACGCTTTGCTGATGGGTTTGGGCCTCGCCATTTTGGCAAACAGCCGTCCCTACGATGGCTTGATCTTCAGCCTGCCGGTGGGCATCGCGCTCATCGTGTGGATGTGCAGAAATAAACGAGCGACCCTGGGGCGAGTCGCTGTTCGGATCGTGCTGCCTCTCGGGCTAGTGCTGGCTGTGACGGGAGCAGGGATGCTCTACTACTTCTGGCGGACCACAGGCAGCCCATTCCGGAGCCCTTTTTTCCTGAACGCTCAGGCCTACGAACCCGTCCCGGTGTTCCCTTGGCAGTCAATCAAACCTGTGCCTGCCTATCATCACCCAGCCTTGCGGAATTTCTACCTCGGCTTACCACTTGCGCAATACGAATTCGCGCGTTCGCATCCTTCGTGGTTTGTTCTATCAAGAACTGCATTTCTATGTTTTTTTTTCATCGGTCCGGTCTTGGGCCTTCCCCTCTTCATGCTGGGCGTGATCCTCCCGCGCGATATGTCTTACACGGATATCGGGCACCGCACACGGTTTCTGTTACTGGTCTGTTGCGTGTCGTTTGTAGGGCTGCTGCTGCCCATATATATCCTTCCCCATTATGCGGCGCCCGTAACCAGCGCCCTCTATACTTCGTTATTGCTAGCGATGCAGCGGATCCGGCGATGGCGCCTGAGGGGCGAGCGAAGCGGACTAGCAATCGTTCGAGCCGTTTTTGCAAGTTGTGTTGTTCTCCTGCTGCTGCGTGCGGCCGCTCCGGTTCTTCACATCCCGGTCCCTCCGACATTGATTCACAGCTGGTGTTCTCCGGATTATCAGAATCTCGATCGTGCCCGGACATTGGCTCGGTTGGAGGGATACGAGCGCGCTCAGTTGGCGATTGTGCGCTATAAGCCGGATCATGATTGGGATCGGGAATGGGTTTACAACGCCCCTGACATCGACCGTGCAAAAGTCGTTTGGGCGCGAGATATGGGCTCGGCTCAAAACGAAGAATTGATCAGCTACTTCAAAAATAGGCAGGTGTGGCTGGTAGAGCCGGACGAGACACCTCCCAAGTTATCCCTCATACGTTAGGATCAGCGTTGCTGATGCTAGGCTTCCCGTGGAGCTCGTGAGAACCGAACCAGTCATCGTTGCGCCACCCTATTACGTGAAGGGTCTCGCTCTTGGGATTCCCGCCATCCTGCTTGGCCTTCAGATTTCAGGGTGGCTGTTTTTCATTCCTGTCATCATGCATGGCCATAATGATTTCAGACAGCTTTACACCGGCGGCTACATGCTCAGATTGGGTTACGGTCATCAGCTTTACGATTACGACGTGCAAAAAAGTTTCGAGGACAAACTTGTATCGCCTGAACAAATCGCCTTACCAATCAATCATCTGGCCTATGAAGAACTATTGTTCGTTCCGTTGTCACTGCTGAACTTTCGAGCCGCCTACCTTGCATTCCTGGGAATCAACATCGTGCTTCTCGGGATATCGTTTCGGGTGCTCCAGCCGTGGATGGATAACCTGGCAGCAGTATTGAAATCGCTGCCGGCCGCCATGTTCTTGGTCTTTATTCCCGTCGCGGTCGCGCTCATGCAAGGGCAGGATTCGGTGCTGCTTCTGGCTCTCCTGGCTGCGGCCGCGGTTTCACTTGACCGCGGTAAAGATTTAGCCGCCGGGATCTTCGTAGGGCTCGGGCTGTTCAAGTTTCAGCTTGTCATCCCGATCGCTTTGCTCTTTCTCGTCTGGCGACGCTGGCGCTTTTCTGCGGGCTTCGCACTCTCGTCTATCGCGGCCGGATCACTCTCGCTCTGGCTTGTGGGTTTCGCACAGATACAGGTTTACATCCGTTCGCTTCACTCCATGAGCATTGCCCTGAACTCTGCCGTCGATCAATACAAGTATGCGATAGTACCCAGTTCCATGCCTAACCTGCGTGGGTTGATTTTTGGTCTCGGGCACAACCAACTTTCTCCTTCCTGGCTACAGGCGATCACCATCGCTTCATCGGCGCTCGTATTGCTGCTGGTCGCAATGCTAGCTCCTACAAGGCGGCCGACATTGGACTCGCTTCTGATAGCCGTCACAACAAGCACGGTGGTGAGCTACCATCTCCTCATTCATGATTTGAGCATTTTGTTGCTTCCCCTTGCCGTGACCCTCAACCGATTTATCAATGCGAACGCGAGAAGAGATGGCCGGTTAATTCTGTTGGCGTCTGTGCTGATGTTTGTAGCGCCTGCCGGCATTTCCTTCATGCCACGTCATTTCTACCTGGCGTCACTTCCGTTGTTGGCGTTTTTATACGCAATCATCGCAGCGAATCGCAATGGCCAGATAAAGACTCAGGTTGGCGATCCGGTACCGGATTTTGCGGGGGTTTAATGGGAGAACTCGGTACTGAGAGGAGTGCCAGTAAGATCGTTGTCCCTTACTATGTCAGAGGTCTTTCGCTTGGCGTTCCCGCATATCTGATCGGCGTTCACGTATGGACCTGGGTTTTCATGCTGCCCACTTTCCTGGGAGGTCGTGCCGACTTTCGCCAACTATATACGGCCGGCTTTATGGTGCGTTCGGGCTATGCGTCGCAGTTATATGACTACGATTCGCAGCATCGCTTTCAAAACGCGCTGGTGAGTTCTGCCGATATTGCGTTGCCATTCAATCATCTCTCGTATGAGGCGCTGCTTTTCGCTCCGTTTTCTCTGTTGCCCTTTCGCGCTGCATATTTCACTTTCCTGGGCACGAATCTGGCACTCCTTGCCCTCTGCTATCGATTGCTGAGACCGGGCATGGACAAGCTTGCGGACATATTCCGATGGCTGCCGGCTGCTGTGTTTCTGGGTTTCCTCCCCGTGGCAGCCGCGCTTATGCAGGGACAGGATTCAATCTTGCTGTTGACGCTCCTGGTTGCGGCCACCCTGGCGCTCCAGCACGGTCGGGATTTGACCGCAGGTGCCCTGGTCGGTTTGGCCTTGTTCAAATTCCAAATTGTGCTTCCGATTGCTCTGCTGTTGCTTCTCTGGCGCCGCTGGCGCTTCTCTGCAGGATTCGCAGTGTCGGCTGCGACCGTCGGATTGATTTCACTTTGGTTGGTTGGCCTGACGGGAGCCGAAACCTATGTCCGCTCGCTGATCCACATGAGTGTTGGCTTGACCTCTCGCGCAGAACAATTCCGATACGCCATATCCCCGGCCGCCATGCCGAATTTGAGGGGGCTGATTTTTGGGCTGGCAAACACGCGGCTCTCGGCCTTCTGGCTGCAGGCACTGACTATCATTCTTTCGGCGGCGACGTTGCTCGCGGTAGCCGTAATAGCGCGGAGAAACCAGTGGGGAGTGGATGCATTCCTCGTCGCCATTACGGCTAGTGCCATAGTGAGCTATCACCTTCTAATTCACGATCTCAGCGTAATGCTGATTCCGG